>JAABUN010000763.1_pt1 | contig 79852 bp, 71 predicted proteins | sample 5559311 | NCBI WGS metagenome assembly JAABUN01 (sample SAMN10711877, study PRJNA513370) | rock metagenome | isolation source: Antarctica rocks | place: Antarctica: Victoria Land, Siegfried Peak sud | reverse complement strand
CTCAGGCCGGCGTCATGGGCGCGAAGCAGCCGTTCACGGAGATCGCGGGAGTACGCGGCGGGCATACCACCAGTCTCTGCCATCCTGTCAACCCCTGTGAGAACCGCTCTAGAAGCGCTCGGGTGGCGGGGCAGACCTCTCCTTCAGCCAGCGTGAACCTGCTCGCTCACCCGCTGAAGCGGCTTCGGCTCGCAGGTGCCCAGAGAGGGGAGCAGACCGTCCAATCGGGATTGGGCAGGTCACCTGACAACCGCTGTAGTCACCGCGACGACGCGGATGTCGATTGGTGGGTGGTTCATTCGCACAGGGTTGAACACGAAGCGCCAACCTCGCCTTGCGGCAAAGAACGCTGCGGCGAAGACCATTGCCGCGACCGGTCGGGGCGAGCGAAGCGGGAGACCACGCCCGTACGACGTGGCCGCTGCGACCACCAGGCTTGCAAGCTGCGCCCCGACCAGTCACATGACGCGCCGCGAAAACGAGACCCGCCGGCCAGACGAATGGCAAGCAGGTCTCATTGGTCGACATGCTGTCGTCGCCGGACGAATCGCCCTACTCGACGGTAAGGGTCCCGACCATGCCGGCCTGCCTGTGGCCGGGGATGTCGCAGTAGAACGTGTAGGTGCCAGCCGGGAGATTGACAGTCAGGTTGTCGTTGTCCCCGGCCCGAAGCGTCTCGGAATGGATGTCGAGGTCGTCGATACAGAAGTTGTGCGGCGCCGCCCCCTCGTTGGTCAGCACGATCGACGCGTCGGTGTCGGCGGCGATCGTGATCTCACTGGTCTCGAAGGCCAGGTCCACCATGCTGACCTCGATCGCGACGGTGGCCTCGTCCGTCGCGGCTTCGTCTGGGGTCGCGGCCTCCTCCTCAGCGGCGGCCGGGCCATCGAGCGCGTCCGGGTCGCACCTCAGGACCATGCCGGCCGGATCGAAACCAGGAATCGCGCTCGCGAAGGTCTCGACGTAGAAGTTGCCGTCCGCGTCGAAGCCGATGCCATAGGGTAGCGGCAGATCCGTCACCAGCCGCTCCGGCGTGCCGTCCGCACCGATCCGAACGACCGTCACGCCGCGACGCCGGAGGCACCGACGACCTCAGTCCCGAAAACATAAGAGGTCAACTCATCGACGAAGACAGACTGCTCGCCGTTGGGCGTGACAGCGGAGATCCGACCAGTGTCGCCGTGGGTGGTTACCGCGTCGGTTGCTTTAGGGGTGCCCGCGCCGGGCGTGGCGGAGTCCTCAATATCGCCACCATCACCATCACCAGCTTCAGCGATGCAGACCGCCCCATCCTGGCCGACCGTGATCCCACGGGGGTTATAGAGCCCGAGGCAAAGACCTCGCAGCCATTCGGTAGTGACGGTCTGCCCACTGCGAGCGTGGAAACCTGAGCGGCACCGGCGGTCGGAATGGTCAGCATCATGGTTCTGAGCCCGACGGCGAGCCCGAGCGACCCAATGCGCTCGCCCATTCTGAATTGCGTCATTGCACGTCTCCTGGAGAAACACGGGGCCCAGTCGCGACGCTACGCGGTCCGCAGTTCAGCCAGCCCTGATCAAGCCGGCTCCTTCCTCACTCCCCCTCGGGATATGAACCCGTGCGACGGACCTCCCTGGCGCAGCTCAGTCAGATCGGAGAGCCGGATCGACCGAAGTCGATGCCGATGAACACGCCGTCGCCGGACCGTCCCCGGTCGGGTTCCGCCTTGCCATTTACTACTTCAGATCTGGATGCTACATAGAGCAAAGGCTGCCAGCAGAATCCGTAAATACATTGATGCCCAGCCCAATGTTGTCAAACACAGGAATCATCAGATGTCCCAATTCGTTCCACACCCTGTCAATCTCGGTCACCGGATCATGACCACCCGTGATTCGGTCGCCTCGATTGCGAGAATGTAGTCGCCAGTCTCATCCAGTAGGAGGGCAGCGCGTCAGGCGCATTGGTCCTCGAAGATCGTCCGTGGTCCACCCCGCGGGGGGTGATGGTTAAGCGGAAAGCAGCGTCGCCGTCCGTCACAACAGTGACGACGCCGTAACGATCGGTTGGCAACCGGGCAACCAGGAGTGTGGCCGTAGCTGGGCCGGAGCTGATCACGATCACCGGTTGATCCGACCGGTAGGTGCAGGAGGACGGCAGGGCGGGCGTTGCCACACCAGGGGTTGCTGCGTCAGGCGCCCCCGTTACCGGGATCACCGGCGCGCTTCCCCGGATCGTGACCGTCAAGAGACCGATGCCGAGCCAGCGCTGCGATGGGTGCCTGGACGCCCCCTGTCCTCTGGCCACCAACCCAGCGGAGGCAAGTCAGACCGAGCGACCCAGAACCGGTCCTGTCGCACGGGAAGCCGCGAACTCCGTCTTGATCGCCGCGAGCAGCGCTTCGTCGGTCGCCAGATCGACACCGGTCATTGCGAGGGCCCGGCCGACGAGCAGCGTGTTGCCGTAACCAAGCTCGGAGTCGGACGCCTCGACGACCGCCTGCGAGTGCCAGGTGCACATGTGGTCGATGATCGGGTAGGACGTCTCGACCGACGCGACGACGTAGGAGACATTCCCCCAGTCCGTCGAGCCGCTACCCTCCTCGGCTTTCGCGTCCGGCAGGGCCAGCCCGACCGCGTCGATGTTCCGCTTGAGCGCTGTGGCCAGAGTGTGGTTGGCAATCATGTCCCAGGACGGCTTCTCGGATGTATCGAAAGTCAATTCGGCCCCGGTGATCAGGGCGGCGCCCTCGGCGATCCGGCGGACCTTGCCGACCAGCTCCTCCATGTAGCGCATCGTCTGGGCGCGAACGAAGAAGTCCGCCGCCGCAAAGTCGGGCACGACGTTCGGGACGTGCCCACCGTCGGTGATGACACCATGGAAGCGAGCGTCGCTGCGGACGTGCTGTCGGAGCGCGTTGATGCCGTTGAAGACCTCGATCACGGCGTTGAGTGCGTTGATGCCATTGTAGGGATCGGCGGCCGCGTGCGCGGCCTGACCGCGGAACTCGATCCGGACGGCCTGACAAGCCAGCGCCTGTCCGCTGCCCTCGACCGTCGGGCAGGTCGCCTCGGGTGTACCGGGGTGGGCGCCGAGGGCGGCGTCGAGGTCATCGAACAGGCCGGCTTCGGCCATGAATGCCTTGCCACTGATCGCCTCCTCGGCCGGGGTACCGAAGACGATCACCTGTGCCGGGATTCCCAGCTCCGCCAGGCCAGCCCGGAGACCGACTCCGGCGGAGATGTTTGCCAGCGCGATCAGGTTATGTCCACACCCGTGACCCAGCCCCGGCAGAGCGTCGTACTCCGCGAGAAAACCGATCTTGGGCCCACCAGGCGTACCGGCCTCAGCCCGAAATGCCGTCGGCAGATCGGCGACGCCTCGTGTGACGGCGAAGCCGTGCCGCTCAAGGAAGTCCGCGCAGGCGGCCGAGGAGAGGAACTCCTGCATGGCCGGCTCGGGGTGCTGATGAATGTACTTCGATAGGACGAGCAACTCGTCCTGCGCGGCGGCAATGGCGTCACTGGCGGCGGATCGGGCCCGGTCGATAACGGTTGGGGCGAGGTTGGTCGTCACCATTGGGGAGTCCTTTGGGTTGGGCGTGAACAGGCCGCTCGCTGAAAGTCCTGGAGCCGAGGCCTGATCTTCGGACGATAGCAGATCAGAGGACACCGGACGTTGGACATTGCGGCGCCCTCGCCGTAGGGGCGACGCTTGCGAGCCCAGCCGCCGCAACGGCTTTGGCCGCCATGCGATCCCGTGGGCTGGGTTCAACCCTTTCGGTTCTCACCTGCGTGTCCTGACCATGAATGGATCGGGCTCAGAGACGATAACCGGACCGATACGGGTTCCTGACTCAAACCCGGTGGTGAGATCAAGCTGCATCATGCTCGACAAGCAACCGGCATGATGCCTCGCTCGTCGCAGGGATCCCCGTGAGTCATGGCCGACACGTCGGTGACATTGTTCCTGAGCCCGATCCATTCATGGTCGGGACACGCAGGTGGGAACCAGCTATCGTGCCACAGGGCGATAGCTGCTGCGGCAGCCGGTCAGGGTCAGCGAAGCGCGAGCCCGTGACCCTACGACGATAGTTGCTCCGGCAGCCGGACTCGCAAGCCCGTGACCCTACAGACGAACCGTCCATCCCTCTGGCGAACAGATTGGTCAGGGGAGGAAGTGGACCCAGCCGGGTGTCGAGAAGCGGTCCACGACCAGACGCTCGGCCTCCGCCAGCTCGTCGGCGGTGACGACGTCCGGCGTCAGGCGGTAGCGGTCGCCGAAGTACCCAAACAGGGCGTCGATGAGGGCATCGCGGCTGAGGTCGGTCTGGGCCTGGATCGCGCTGACCCGCTTCTCGGCCGAGGCGACACCCTTGTCGCTGAGCTTCTCCCGGCCGATCCGGAGGACCCGGGCCATCAACGACGTGTTCATCGCGTACGCCATCGTCGTGTGATGCAGGACGGCGCCACCCCGCCGGGCCTGAGCCGCTCCGCCCAGTTTCCCGCCAGCCGAGGTCACGTCGTTGAGCGGGGCATACCAGGCATCGACACCGAGCGAGCGGAGGGCGTCGACGATGAAACCGTCGAAGAAGGCGTAGGACTCTGGGAACGTCAGCCCCGCGACGATCTCCTCGGGGGCGTGAATCGACCAGGTGATCGCCCCCTCCGGCTCGATGAACATCGCGCCACCACCGCTGATCCGCCGGGTGATCGTGACCTCCTCGTCGGCGGCGACGTCCTCGTTGACCTCGTTCCGGACGGACTGGAACCGACCGAGCACGATCGCCTTGCGGTCCCACTTCCAGACCCGGATCGTCGGCTGGCGCAGCCCGGCCCCGACTCGAAGCGTCAGGACCTCGTCGAGCGCCATGTTCAGGTGCGGCGGGAGCGGCACGCCAGGGATCAGTCGCCAGTCGTACCGGCCCCAGCGCCTGGCGGCGACCGCCGGGGCTTCGACGGCGATCTTCTCGGTCGCGGCGATGATGGTGGGCTGGGCCAATGTCATGGTCATCCTCCGGGAGGCGGGCTAACCGGGTGGGTGCTCGGGCAGGGAGCGGATCAGACGGCGGCCTCGGCGGGAGCGATGAGCGCGCGGCGGACCGCGATGGCGATCGCCTCCGGGCTCGTCCCGAGCAGCTCGGCGCCGGGATCGATGTGACTCCGGATATGATCGGCGATAGCGGCCTCGTCGGTCGACGCGGCGAGACCCTCCAGCGACGCTCGAATATCCTCCAGCGTCTCCTCGGGGTAGAGGAAGAAGTCGCCACTGACGACGACCTGCCGGAGGGTATCCTGCGCCACGGCGAAGTCGACCTTGACCAGCTTGCCACCGGGGACCTTGTACTCACCATGATGGGTCATCGTCGAGCTCCTGTTGAACTGATAGCGCGGGATGAGGTTGCCGGGGCTCGGTCAGCGGGACCGTCCCGAGGATCGCGCGGGCAGCGGCCTCGCCGCTCAGGATCGCGCCGTTCTGGCTGGAATCGGCCGTTGCCTCGCCAGCGTAGACGAGGCCGCTCGTGCCGCTATCGGTCGCCGGCAGGCGACCGTAGATCCCGGGGGGCTGGGCGAACTGGCTGAACGGCACCCGGACGACCGAGAGGATGTCCCACTCGTTCGCCGAGTGGCCCAGCATCCGGACCGTCTCCGCCCGTGCCTGGCCAGCGACCGCCTCATCGTCGAGATTGGCGGCATGTTCCCCGAGCAGGACCGCCGCCAGCAGGTGCCGGCCCCGGGGCGCGTAGGACGGCTGGACGTTGCTCAGCGGCGCGACGTGATTCACTGAGAGTCGGCCGGACCCGTCGAGCAGGAGGCGCCGGCCGATCCCCGGCGGGCGCCGTCCCTTGAGGTAGATCGTCGTACAGCCAAGACCGCTGCTGTCATCCGGGAACCGCTCGTCCCCGGTCAGCCGACGGGCCGTCACCGGGTCGGTCGCTACGACGACGCCCGAGGCGGGCCACGTCTCGCCCCGGACCCGGATGCCGACGACGCGGTCGCCCTCCCGGACCAGACCCTCGACCGTCGTGTTGTAGCGGACCGTCCCGAGGCGGAGACGGGACGCCAGTCGTTCCGGCAGCGCCTGCATCCCCGACTCCGGCAGGACGGCACGGCCTTCGAGGAACATCTTGAGCGTGTAGCGGAGGGTTCCCTGACTGCCGGCCAGCGACGGGTCGAGCGTGATCCCACCCCAGAACGGCCGGGCAAAGCCATCGACGAAGCGGCGACCGAAACCGGAATCCCAGAGCAGATCGGCCCCGGAGCGGTCGGTGTCGGGGTCGCCGGCGGCCTCTCGGGCCGAGGGCCAGCTTGCGGTCCGGGCGCGAAACCCGAGCGCGGCGACCCGAACCCTGTCCATCACGCCGAACAGCGGCGACCGCAGATCCTCCCCGAGGGCACGCGGGTGCCTCGTCGGGTCGGCAAGGGAGTGGAGTCGCCGGCCGTCCCAGATCGTGGCGCCGGAATCGAAGGCGGCGGGCTGGAGGTCGGCAAGGTCGACCTGACGACGAAGGGCGGGGTAGGCGTCGAGGATCACCTGGAATCCGCGGTCGAGGAGGTAGCCATCCCTGCGGTCGGTCCGGATCCGGCCTCCCACCCCGTCACCGGCCTCGACGACGACGACTGGCCGGCCGGCCCGGGTCAGCTCGGCGGCGCACGTCAGCCCCGCCAGACCGGCCCCAACCACGATCACCGGGGCGCTTGACTCTGGCCGGGTGACGATGGACCCGTCATCCCCGTCTGAACTGTCCGGATGTTGCGCTCGATCCATCGTCAGCGATTCCTCGTTCTGCCCCACAGTCCCGGTCGTGAAATGCGTCTGAGATGTCCCGATCAGCGCTGCGTCTTGCCGAACTCGTCTGCCGCTGGAGTCGCAGCACAGGTGCCGTGCGAGCCGCCCTCCGCCCGGATAGTACTTAATACCGTGAGACCATACCGAAAATCGTTGCCGTCTGCCCGATCGGATCGTTCGCGCCCCGTAACGTTTTGCCCAGCTCGTGCGTCTGTACTGGTGAGCGGGATGACGACTCCCTACCGCAGCCAGCCACTGTGGTGTCGAGCCTCCGCTCTCGGGTTGTCTGGACAGCCATCCAGTGCATCCCCGGAGATCCAGGTGGGCCAGCCAGCCACCGCGGAGCAACCTCTTCCACCCCCCAGGGCCGCCGGTTCCCCAACCGGCGGCCCGACCCTTTGCCCGGTCGGTCAGCTAGCCCGCATCGCATCGGCAATCCGAACCAGCTGGTCCTCCTCGAAGTCGACGTGGTTCTCGACCTCGTCCGACATGTACGTGGTCTGGCCGTCGTCGCCGATGGCGCTCCGGCCCCAGTCCCGGATCGTCAGGTTCATCAGAAGCGAGACGATCTCGCCGCGGGCATTGTCGAAGCGGGAGAGCAGCTCGGACGGGTCGCCAGTCAACGCGAGGGCGGCGTTTACCTCCGTGGAGTCGTTGACCAGCGGCGCGAGAACCGCCCCCTGCGTCCGGAGGATCGTGTTGAGGCGATCGAGCATCGCCTCGTCCCGGGCGCGCAGCTCGTCGATCAGGGTCAGCGCCTCGGGTGCTGGCGCCGACGACCCGTCCAGCATCGTCCGGAGGATGGATGGCGTGCCAAGCAGCTCGTCGATCAGATTGCGATAACTGTCGAGCATTGATGGTCTCCGGGCCAGCGAGCGGACTGACTGGCCGATAGGGGCGATGACGGCGCGCCGAGGTCGGGGGGAAGCTCAGGCCAGCGGCTCTCCGGCGTCGTCGAGCGTGACCTCCCAGACCACACCGAATGGGTCTCGGAAGGTCAGCGCTTCCGGAGCCAGCATCAGGACATCGAAGTTGCGCATCAGGACCTCGCCCCGGAGTTCGGCGAACCCGTGGATGTCGACGTCGACGCTGATATGGTCGAGGATCGCGTTGGTCTCGACCCGATCTCCGCGGCCCATCCGCCGGAGGACGAACGTCATGGCCTCGCTACGGAGGAATGTGACGTCGGCTTCCTCGTTGGCGGCGTAGGCGGTTCGCGGGTCGTAGTCCGTCCCGATGGGCTGATACCCACCCTTCGGTCCGCGGTTGGCCCGGCCGATGATCGTCATCCCGAAGAACGAGGTGTAGAAGGTTTCAGCCTTCTCCAGTTCGTTGACCCGGATCGCAATGTGATTGAGCGCCCGCAGCTGGATCGGGGGCGGCGCGGCGATGACCGCCCCCGAGTCCGCGATCGGGGTGCGCTCACCGGGGACCGCCAGAAAATCGTTCTTCTCACCCACTGTCGTCTGCTCCTCGTCGATTCCAACATGGTTCCGGACCGGGTCGGCACCGGGTGTCCTTCGCCCGAATAGTAGTCGGTCGTCGAAGCCGGTCGGTATCAGAGGAGAGGCTCCTCAGCGGAAGAAGGGACTGCACCGTACGCCATCGGGTTCCTTCCCAGTCGCCCGGTGCAGAATCGTCATCAGGCGCCGTTCGATCCCCGATCGAACGGCGCCTGCCCTGCGCTGACACACATCGCGTCAGGGAGGCATCACCGTCCCTGAGAAGCCGGGTGTGACAGCGGCTCCGGATGGGCTCCCTTTAGTGCCGCGGGTTCCGTCTTGGCCACTTCCAGCACCTCCCTGCGCTCGGCCGGCAGGAAGCTCTGCCGCGCCGCGTTGAGCAGGATCGTGTCAACTGTCGCAAGGTTCAAGCCGAACGGTCTCCGGCCAACGGCGCCATCTCATCGTCGAGGGTCGCGTTGAACGGGGCTGGGTCGTCGGAATCGATGGTGACAGCGACGCCGGCGGCATACATGCGGGGCAGTGGGTGCGCCGCATAGTCCGGGGAGATGCCGAGACGCACATTGCTGGTCGGGCAGACTTCAAGGGGGACGCCCTGCTCGGCGAGGTGGGCGATGAGGACGGGATCTTCGCTCGCGCGAACACCGTGGCCAGTTCGCTCCGCACCGAGCGCCCGGAGGGCACCCCGCATACACTCTCGGGCCCGACTGTTTCCGCGGCGTGGAGGGGCACCATGCAGGCCCGCTGCCAACGCAATCCACGGCGTGTATGGCTCAGGCGGGTGGCCGACCTCGACGCCGCCGAGCCCGATTGCCACCTCGCCGTCATCCCGACCGTCGATCGCTACCCTGGTCGTATGGTCGGCGCGAGCCGCACCGGCGCCGCGCACGATGTCGGAGATCCAGGCGATCTCGATCCCGAAATCGACCCTCGCGCGCGGCCCGCGTCAGCCCTGAGAAGCAGGTTTCGTGCGGCACGCCGGGCGTGTGGTGCGAGCACGCGGAGAAGATGATTTCGGCGTGGTGGCCGTACTCCCCGTATCCTGCCACCGGGGCAACGAGAACAAACCCGGGCTGCTCAGAGCCAAGATCTGGCTCGGGGATCTGCCAACGTTCGGGTTCACCACGTAGTGGTTCACACGAGGCAGTCGTTTCTCGCTCGATGCGATCGATCGATTCAGGCTCTATAGCGTTGGCCGATCGTTGGACGGATCGGCCAGTTGACGTCCAGGGTGTCACGAGGGAATCGAGTGCTCGGGAAGGAGCGACCGGGCGGCCAGGGACTGCGGCCCTTGGGGAAGGCACTGACCGGACCATGTTCAGCCACTGGGCGATGTCGTCCCCGCCCTAACTGGCGATCGTCAGCGCAAATGGTGCGAAGCCGCGGCTTCGGATGACACTGGGTACGAGGATGGCGATGGCCTCCGTTCCCCGTGCCGTCGTGATGTCACCCAGATCCAGAATCCAGTCGTTCGGCCAGCCCAGCGCCTGGAGCAATTCGAGGACGGCGATCTTGGCATTCGCGTCATTGCCAGACATGAAGGCAGTTGGAGGAGTAGCCAGCGTCTTCGGGGCAGTCATCACGGTGAAGAGCATCGTATTCAGCGTCTTGACGACGCGCGTGTGCGGCAATGCCTCCTGCAGGTGCTCGGCGAGGCTGCTGTTGGGATAGACCAGACTTCCAGGCAGACCGCTGCTGTCATGCCGGGTCGCGTTGGAGACATCGATCAGGATCTTGCCTGTCAACTCGCTACGCAGCGCACTCAGGCGCTCCAGGCTCGTCTCACCCGGCGTGGCATTGATGACCATCGGGGAGTTGCTCGCTGTGTGAGCGTAGTCGTCGAACGAGATCCCAGGGCCACTCCACCGGGCCTCTGCCTGTGCCAAGTCACGCGTCCCGATCGTGACATCGTAGCCACTGCTGGCGAGCGCGGTGGCGAGGTTCGTCGCCACTCGACCTGATCCCAGGATGCCGATGTTGGTCATACGATACTCCGTTCGATGCTGATCGCCAGGAATGACGATGTTCAGACTGCCGAGGACAGGACCGCGACGCTTGCGACATGGAGACCCGGTGCGGTAGCCAGGAAGTTGTCGCTCTCCACATTCCAGGCGCGGCCATGGGTATCGCTGACGATTCCGCCAGCTTCAGCAACCAGCAATGCACCGGCGAACAGCCCCGAACGGACCTGGCTGTACTGCCAGAAGACATCCATTCGCCCGGCCGCCACCTGAATGAGCTGAAGCGTGGCTGGCACCGAGACCCGGAGAACCAGGGCGCGCTCGAGCATGGCGATGACCGACTGACCAACTCGGCGATAGGTGTCGCTGTCTTCCCCCGGTTTGGCTTGACCAGTCCCGACCAGCGAGGCCGCCAGATCGGTCTTCGCGGATGCGTGCAGGCGCAAACCGTTGAGAAATGCACCCTGGCCCTGTATGGCCGTATATGTGTCATTACTGAGCGGAAGATAGACAACCGTAAGCTCGGGCATGTTGTCACGGACGAGGGTCGCGGTCACACACCAGTCCGGCATCCCATGGATGTGATTGATATTTCCCTCGACGGGGTCCGTGACCCACCACTCGCCAGGCGGCAGCGGATCACTCCCAAGTTCGTCCTCGGCCCAGCTGGCAGCAGGATGGGCAGTCGTGAGCGCGGGACGCAGGACCGTCAGTGAGGCGGCATCATTGGCGAAGATCGCCGCGACGACTTCGTCATGGCTGGCGAGGCGGGACTCGGGAGAGAACCGTTCGATCAGATGACGCCCAGCAGCCTGAACAGCCGCAACGGCCGCGGGCAAGACCGATTCAAGCTCCACGACAGAGGTTTCGGACGAGGTTCCGGCTGAACGCTCAAGCGATGTGGACATGACATTTCCTTTACGTGTTGGGATGAGGATCTCTCAAGACGGATTGGTTCTCTGGAGAGAGGATAGTGACCGTATGATATGATTGCAAATGCATGTCAGTAACATCGAATATTACCCAGACGCAATGACAAGCAGTGGGCCTGATTGGCTGAGGCAAGAATCATGACCCTGGACTTGAACCTGCTCTCCGCGCTGGATGCCTTGTTGGAGGAGGGCAGCGTGGCGGGAGCGGCCAATCGGCTGCACCTTTCCCAACCGGCGATGAGCCGGACCCTGGGGCGGATCAGACGCAGCACCGGCGATCAGATCCTGGTCCGCACTGGTCGGACGATGATTCCCACGCCCTACGCACTCGCAATCCGGAAGGACGTCCATGTCCTCGTTCAGCAGGCGGAGGCCGTGCTGGCACCTGATCGCACCCTTGACCTGGCGACGCTGGAGCGGACCTTCTCGCTCCAGTTCCACGATGCTGTCACGTCGGCAATCGGCCCCCAACTCCTTGCGGCTGTCAGGACGCAGACGCCGCGAGTCGCACTTCGATTTCTCGCTGAAACGTCGGTCGACACGAGTGATCTGCGACACGGGCGCGTCGACATCGCCATCGGGTCCGAAGAGCCGGTTTCCCCGGAGATCCGATTCGAGCGGATCGGCCACGATCGACTCGTCCTGGCCGTTCGTCCCGAGCACCCGCTCGTCGGCGGTCGGATCACCGTCGAGCGCTTCGCGCAGGCGGAACACATCACGGTCTCGCGTCGTGGGCGTCTTCGCGACCCCGTGGATGATGAACTAGCCAAGCGACACCTGCAGCGTCGAGTCGTCGCCTCAGCACCAACGGTTATGACTGCCCTCGGCTTCGTCCGTGAGAGCGACGTGGTCGTTGCGGTAGCGGAACGCCTGTGCCAGCCAATGGTGAGCGCGCTACGGCTTCAGACGGTCCCGATCCCGCTCGGTCTCCCCCCAATCTCCGTCGTCGTGTCCTGGCATCAGCGGTATGAACTCGACAGTGCTCACGCATGGCTACGCAATGAGGTTCGCGAGGCGCTCGAGACGGCAGTAAGCCGGGATACATGATCCCGACAGAGGTGCTTCCGTGATGAGTCGCAAGTCTCGCAACCGGCGAACCGGGTTCGCCAACCCGACCGCGTTCTGACGATGTCGGCAATCCGAGTGCACAGATACCGGGACGATCAACCACTCGAGGACACCCTCCCCACGTGAGCCGGTTGCAACCTCGATCCTGCCGGGTCGCCTCCAGTGACGGCACGGTCCGAGGACGAATCGGGGAGACGACTGCCCAATACGAGGCCATCCGGGAAGAAGGTTGTTCGACAGATGCGACGACCTGATGGTAGGGTCATGCGTCCGACAGATTCATGATCGTCATCCAAGCCGTTGCCTCGAGGAGGTTTTTCGGCACGGGAGATCGCGTTGCCCTGGCGGGCAGGCGGGACGCATGGCGATCAGATCTCCCATCGTCTGGCTGGCGATGGGGTCAGATATCGGGGCCGGCGTGCTGTGCGCGGCCCTTTCGCGCCCCGGGCGGGTCGCCATGACCACCGGCCCGGGTGATGACGCGCCGAGCGCGTCCACCCTCTAAACCTGGTCGTGTCATGAGGCGCTCGGGTGGCTGCCCGACCGTTGACCGAACCGAAGGATCATTCCCAATACCATGTCGAATACCGCCTTACGCTCCGGACGCGCGTCGTCCGCCCGGCTTCATCCTGCCCAAATGGCCCGAGCCCTCTCCGTCCGCGTCATCCTCGTGGCCCTCGCAGTCGCCCTGACTGCGACCGCAGTTCCATCCATGGCCCTCCTCTCCCCCACCGCGCTGGCCGACCCAAGCACCCCCGCTGACCCCGCCGCCAACTTCGAGACGCTCTTGCCCGAGGAGTCGACCACGATCCCGGCCGAGAAGACATCCGGATCGGCCATGACCGCCGGGACCGGCCAGGCGATCGTCGACTTCGCGATGCAGTACTACGGGTCGCCGTACGTCTACGCGGGCAACACGCCGGCTGGCTTCGACTGCTCGGGGTTCACGCAGTTCGTCGTCCAGAACGTCACCGGGCTCGACATTGGCCACGGCACGGAAGGACAGCTCGGCTACGGGACGCCGGTCGCCTACGACGCCCTCCTGCCCGGCGACCTCGTCTTCTTCGCCGGCACCTACGGCCCCGGGATCTCGCACACTGGGATCTACATCGGCGGCGGCCAGATCATCCACGCCGAGAACGAGTCGACCGGTGTAAAGATCAGCAATCTCTGGGGCGGCTACGACGCCTACTACTACAGCGCGATCCGGATCGGATAACCGCCGCCATCGAATCAAGCGATCAACGCTAACCGAGCGCGGCGGGACCACAGCGTCCCGTCGCGCTTGGTCGTTCTCCAGATTCCGATCCTAAGGACTGATAGGCAGCCAAAAGGCTGCCTATAGTGCATCACGCAGCCGGTTAAAGCGGGGCGCAGATGAAGCGCCTTGGTGGCGGAGCAGACCTTCCCCCGGCCCCTCTCCGGCTCACCTGCTTGCTCACCCGCCGAAGTGGCTTCGGCGGCGCAGGTGCCCGGAGAGGGGAGACGCACCGCTGATGGAGCTCAGGCATCCCAGTTGAAAACCGCTCTCCACGCAGCGCACCTCCTGACGACCCAGCGGCGGGGACGAGAGAAGCTGCCGTTCCTCAACGCCGCGCCGATCAACGCCATTGCCGATCGGTACATCAATCGACACGACCGAGCGCGACCGGAAGTGCTGGCGGACCTCAGGACAGCACTGGAGCAGATGCCCGTGTCTACGGCGACCACGATCGTTGAGGCGACGTCATTCGTCTACACGACCTATATCCGCACGACCCCCGAGGGTCTCTGGCAAGCCATCGCCGAGCCAGCCTTTACCCAGCGCTACTGGGGTGTCGCGCTCCGGTCCGACGCGCAGGTGGGTGCAACGATCACCTGCGAGGTCGCGGGCATCGCGATCGCTGATCCCGCCCAGGTCGCCCTCGTCGCCGATCCACCTCGGCGCCTCACCTGTACCTGGCATTCGGTCACTCCTGAGTTCATTGCCACCGTCGGTGGAAGCAAGCAGGGGCTTGACGCAATGGCGGCCGAGCCACTCTCGAACGTGACTTTCGACCTGGAACCGGTCGGGGAACCGGTCAGACTGACGGTGACACACGCCGGCTTCGAGCCGGACAGCTGAATCCTCGCTGGAGTGTCCAACGGCTGGCCGGGGATCCTCGCCAGTCTGAAGTCGCTCCTCTAGACGGGCGAGCCATTGGCCTTCGAGTGATCCCACTGCGGCAACGGACGGCGACTGTTTCCGGTCGGTGGGGCCGCGGCCGGCCTCCGGCTTGTAAGCGTCGCGACCACGCCGGGAGGACTCGCGGTTCACCCTATGAAGCGGCAGGTGCTCCGACCTACGGGATCTACTGGGGCGGCGTGTTACGGGTCACCGGTAGCAGAACCCACTGCGCACCAGACGAAAAGCGCCATCCGAGCACCACGGGACAGATCAGTCCCATCGTGCCTCGTCATGTTCCTGTCTACAACGGCGAGCCCGCCTCAGGTCGTAACATCCTGGGGGCCGGGCCGTCTTCATACGTGACGGGCAGTCGGGCCGGAGGGATGGCAGGGATGGACGCACGAGCGATGGCGAAGGACGACCCGCCCGGACACCTGGTTGTTCCGCTGACGCTGCCGATCCGACCGAGCAGGCTCGCCCGGCGTCTCCTGGATACCCACCCGGCCACGGGTGATATGTCAGACGCCGAGCTGGTCCGGGCGGCCTGCGCCCAGCCGGCTGTCTTCGGCCACCTCTACGAGCGCTATTTCTCGGTCGTCCACGGCTACTGCCTCCGCCGGCTGGACGACCGGACCGTGGCTGAGGATGCCTGCGCCGCCATCTTCAGCCGCGCCTTTGCCTCACTCGGCACCTGCCGCCACCCGGACCGCTTCCGGAGCTGGCTGTTCACCATCGCTCACCACGAAGTGACCGACCGCTACCGGGCCCGCGAGCCGATGGCCGATCTGGAAACCGTTGCCCACATGCTGCGCGACCCGGCCCGATCTCCGGAGGACAGCGCCATCGCCGCCGAGGAGCGCCGGGCCCTGCACACGGCGCTCGCCGCTCTCCCCGACGACCAGCGCCATGTGATCGAGCTCCGGCTTTCCGGATTGTCCGGGCCAGAGATTGCGGCAGTTATCGGCCGGGGGCACGGCGCGGTCCGCGCCCTCCAGCACCGGGCGTTCACGCGCCTGCGCACTCTCCTGCGCGACCCCGACGCGTCTCAGACCCATTCCAAGACCGAGATTCAAGGCAAAGGAGACCAGCGATGACGATCCCCTTCCGGCGCCACCACGACCGACGCGACCCCAGTGCCCTGGAGATCACAGACGACCAGCTCCTCGACCGGCTTCGGGGGATCGACGGCGCAACACCGGCTGACCAGGCGCGGCTGACTCAGGGACGGGTCTGGGAGCGGCTGGTCTCGGAGCATCCGTCGCTTGCCCAGCCCGCCAGGCCCTACCAGCGACTAGCTCCGGCGGTTCGTCCGCTTGCATCCGGGCCGGCTCGCCGGGGTCCGACGCTGATCGGTCGCCGCTCGGTCGGCGGGTGGCGAGCGGCGATGGACGTCGCGGCCGTCGCGGCGCTGGTAATCGGGCTGGTCCTCGGTGCCCGTGGCGTCGGGATCATGCCGCAGGGCAGCAGCCCCAACCCGATGATGACCCAGTCGGTCGCGGCTGCCACCGCGACTGAAGCGACGGCGCTGGACGAGGCCGGAACGAACCGCCAGCCCGGTCCAGGCCCACGGGTGACGCCGGTTCTCGTTACTCCCGAAGGCAGACTCCCCCGGATCGAGAGTGCTCTCGTGCTATCGGACGGCATTGTCTACACGTTGTCATCGATCACCGCGGACGGCTTCGAGATCATCGGTTACGACCCCGCAACGCTCAGGGTCGTTTGGTCGAGCGAACTCCCTGGGCAAGCGGTTGACTTCGCCGTCCGAAATTCAATCGTCTCCGTTGTCACCCGGCACTCCGATGGTCGCAGTTCGGTGATCAACCAACGAGCCAACTCTGAGGAGGAGCCATGGTCCATCGACCTGCCATTCACGCCGCTGGCCGTGTCCAGTTCTGCCGACACGATCCTCGTGAGCGGACACGACGAATCGACCGGGACGCCGAATGCCGGTGAACCAAGTGACATCTCACGAGTTCTCGCCATCGACCCATTCACCCAGTCGGTCCGTTGGGACATCGAGCTGACCAACCCAGCTGGGGTCGAACCCCTCCTGACCGATGGCGGGATCTTCTACACGACCGCCAACGGCGCCGCCAAGGCGATCGAGAATGATTCCGGCGAAGCGCGGTGGACGACCGGAACCGGCGGACTGCGGATCACGTCCCGAGCTGTCGCCGAGGGAGATCTTGTCTACGTCGTACGTCCCGACGGCGTTGTCTACGCCCTGGACCGCGAGAGCGGCGAGGAGCGTTGGGGACAGGGTGCGCGGAGCGAGGACCTCGGAGTACCCCCGCTCACCACAACGGTCGGTGGCGCCGAGCTACCAGTCCCAGCCCCGATTCTGGCACTCTCAGCGAGCGGCCAGTTGATCGTCGGTTACGTGTGGTCAAATGCTGATCTCACGGATCATCTGATCCAGCCCATTCCCGTGAAACCCGAGTCCCTCGAAATCACCATCGTTGCGTTCGACGCTGCCACCGGTTCTCGCCTGTGGTCCGACTTGGCTGGGACGCCTTATGAACTCGCCGCGGAGCGTGTCGAGTTCGGAATGACGATCACAGGGAACCAGCTTCTGATCCGTGACAGTGCGTTTGTCTCGGCTCGTTCGGTAGATAGCGGAACGCCGATATGGAATGTCCCAATGGTGGGCACGATCTCGGGCGGCACGATCGTGATCGATCATACGGTGGTAGTCACAAGAGACGCAGGGCTGGCGACGCTGCGAGAAGCGACAATGCCGAATGTGAGCACCGCCACGCCTGAGGCCGTAGCAACCTCTTCGTAGGGGAGCGGGCTTGCCCCTCCCGGTCGCCGCAGCGGCCATCGCCCCGCGGGGCGATACCCGGCGTACCGGGTTCGGCGGAGTTCAGGGAAATCGATGGTGTCCGCAACCGGCAAGCCATTGGATGAAGGCGGACTCGATCAACCCTGACCATCGGCCCCGGCTGACGGCGAAGGCCGCTCCGGGCAAGCCCATGACCCTACGTCATGGCCGCTGCGGCGGTCGGACGACCACAAGGGTTGCCCCTACAAAATGGGCGCTACCTCTACCACGATACTGTCCTCCGGAGCCAGGCAAGCATCCAGGCGGGCGGCGATGGCGTCGGTTGACATCCCGCATCCGATGAAGATCAGCTCGGTGCCGGCGATGTCATCGCTGAGGTCTAGATCATCCTCTTCGGCATCCCCACCGTCGAGGACGGTCAGTTCGCACAGGTCGCGCACCATGCTGACGATAGCCGGCGGACTGTGCGCGAAGATGACGAATCCCTTGCCGCCCATGACCTGCTCCGGCCACTCCTCCAGCGACGCGACGAAGGGGTCCCACAGGAACGGGCGGTCCGAGGTATAGACGAACGAGGTGAAGCCATACTCGTCGGCCTCACTGGCGGGCGTCCCGTCTACAGGGTGGTCATGGGCAGGCTCGTCGGCCAGCTCGGTGTCGGCGTACCGGTTGCTCCCGAGCAGCCAGGCGACAGCGACATCACCCCGGACGGTCCGGTGAAGCTCGGCATCCGGATTGAGATTACGGAGATACCCTTCCAGCTCGCCAAGCGCGGCTTCATCAGCGAGGTCAGTCTTGTTGAGCAGGATGACGTTGACGCCCTCGACCTGCTCGACCAACAGCGGGGCCAGCGGCGCCAGGACTGGATTGCCTTCACCGTCCTCGATCTCGTCCTCCCGGCCATAGTCGGCCCAGAAGCTGCCCGCGTCGACCACGGTGACGAGGTTGGCGAGGTGAACCCTGCCATCGAGCGACGCGTCCTGGAAAGCGTAGGCGATCGGCAGCGGCTCGCCGATCCCGGTCGACTCGACCACGATCTGGTCGAGGTCGCCCTGGTCGGTCAGGCCGCGCAGCTCCACGACCAGGTCATCGCGCAGGGTGCAACAGATGCAGCCGTTGCTGAGCTCGACCAGCCGGTCGGTCGCGTAGCGGACGAGGCTGGCGTCGATGTTGATCGTGGAGAAGTCGTTCACGACGACCGCGATCCGCTCCCCGGTTCGCACCGCGAGAATGCGGTTGAGGAGCGTGGTCTTGCCGACCCCGAGGAACCCGGTCAGGACCGTGACCGGCACACTCGCGCGGGAACCGTTCGCATCATCGTTCGCCGCCGGATCGGATTGGATGGTGCTGGCCAGGGTCATTGGAAGATCCTTCGGGTAGAGCTCCAGGGCGCGGTTTCGGAACGCGGTCGTTGGCCGGGTCAGATGGCCCTCCACAGGCTCGTTCACCGAGGTCGTGGGCGGGTCAGGGGCAGGGCGGAATTGTCAGCGACCGCGGTGCTCGTCTCCTCATCGGCGAGATGATGGCCCGACTCATCGATGGCGCCGGGCGTGTTCATGTGCTCCCGCTCCAGCCAGGCAGCCCGACCGATGACATGGGACGCGACCGGGGTCGTCAGAACCAGCGCGAGGCAGATAACCAACGCCCGCAGGACGAACGCCGAGTCGCTTGTGATCATCGTGCCAATGCCAAGCACGATCACGCCGAGGAAGACGGACTTGCTGGCGGCGTGGAGCTTGGTGTAGATGTCCGGCATCGTGATGATGCCGACCGTCCCGACCGTCATCACGATAAGGGCGATGACGACCAGAACGTCGGCGGTCCAGGGGGCGAGCGTGTCGAAGGGCATCGGAGGTTGGATCTCCTGCTGAATCGGCGGAGTTGCTCTCCTCTCCGAGCGTGAGCACCGCGGGGCGAAACGAGCCGGACAGGGCCGGGCGTGGGGTCGTTCGCCGATCGCTAGTCGAAGACCTTGCGCTCGCTGTGGTACCGCGCCGTCACGAGCGTCGCGACGAAGCCGAACAGGGCGAGGATCACGGCCGCGTCGAGGAAGTACCGACTCTCGTTGTCGGCAGCGAAGACGAGCAGCAGTGCGATCAGGAACAGCGTCAGGCAGTCCAGCGCCAGCACGCGCGTCATCGCCGACCTGGTCCGGATCAGGACAAGAATCATCACGACCAGAAGGCCGGTGATCCAGATGCTGGCAAAATAGGCGATCGCTTCGTGCATGGGTCGGACGCTCCTTTCGCTAGCCGGTCGAATGACCGCGGTCGGGTCAGGGGAAGACGTGGCGCTGGAACCGGTCATAGAACACCTGGTGCGAAAGCCGGACGGCGTCCGGGTCCGACGCGTCAATGGAATGGACCAGCATGACGCGCGCTTTCCAGTCGATGTCGACGACGAACGTTCCCGGTGAGATCGTCGTGATGAATCCCGACATCGTCGCGCCAAACCGGGTCCGCTCCCCGAATGGGATGGCGACGATACCGGGGTGTTCCATCGGGCGGAGGCGCAACGAGAAGACCATCACCTGCCGGGTCCCACGGGCGATCTCCCAGAGGATGTCAAGGATCAGCGGAACGAGGAAGACCAGCCGGCGTAGCAGGACCAGCGCCGATGGAGAGTCCCCCCGGAGCAGATGCCCCCGGAAACCGTAGATCGTCGCGGCCGCGACGACGGTCGCGAGGGCGAGGTCCCACGGCTGGAACCCTCCGATCATGGCAGCGTAGGTCAGAACCGAGATCAGCATGATGACGACGATCCGGGCCACGGCGACTCTCCTGTTCTAGGGGCCAGTCTCAAGGGATGACAGTTGACCGGGTCCGTCGCCCTCGAGGGCAAAGGCGGCTTGCTCGCTGAGATAAAGCAAGGGTTCGGGCCAGACGCCGATCACAAGGACGAACGCGGCCAGCACACAGATCAGGCCGCGCCGGGCGATCACGCTCGGGACGATGCCTTCGCGGACCTCTTCAGCGGAGATCTCCCAGAATCGGGCGTTGTAGAGCTGGAACATGTAGACGAAGGACAGGGCGCTGCCGATGAAGATCAGCGCGATGATCAGCGGCTGGTCGTCGGCGACGGCGGCCCGGAAGACGCCGAATTTGCCGAAGAAGCCGGAGCTGGGCGGGACCCCGGCGACACTGAAGGCCGCGATCGCCATCGCCGCACCGACGAGCCAGCCCCGGAGCGGCACGGCCAGGAAGAGCAGCGTCTTGTTGATCGAGTTGACGACCGAGAATAGCACCGCCGCGACGAGCCCGACGTGTCCGCCGATCCCAAGCGCGATCAGGATGTAGCCGACCTGGCCAATCGACGAGTAGGCCAGGACCTCGACCGCCGACCGGCAGGAGATCGCCTGGAAGCCGCCGTAGATGATGCTGGCTGACCCGAGGACAAGCAGAACCGGGGCGCCGAGTTCGAGTTCGCGGGGCATCGTCGCGCCGAACCGGAGCAACCCATACGAGCCGATGTTGGCGAGGGCGCCACTGAGCATGGCGGCGACGGCAGGCCGGGTGCCGGTGTAGACGGCAGCCAGCCAGAAATGGAACGGGAAGATGCCGAGCTTGACGGCGAAGGCGACGAAGATCATCGTCGCGAGCAGGATCGCCGGCTGCTCGTCCACGACCTGGATCCTTCGGGAAATCTCGAGCAGGTCCAGCGTCCCGGTCAGGTGATAGAGACCGGCGATGGCGATCAGGAACAGCACCGAGCCGAGCAGGTTGACGATGATGAAAATCAGGGCGGCCCGGAGCTGGCGCTGCCGCTCGCCATAGCCAGCGAGGACGTAGGCCGAGATCATCGCGATCTCGAAGAAGACGTAGAAGTTGAAAGCGTCACCGGTCAGGCACAACCCCATCATGCCCGTGGCCATGAAGCAGGCCAGGGCGGGGAAGACACGGGAGCGGACCCGGCCCAGGACCTCAAAAACCGTGCATACGAGGATTACGGTTACGGAGAGCAGGGCGAAAGTCACGTCCAGGACATCGGCCCGGAGTTGGATCCCGACGCCATAGCCCCAGTTGCCGGCGACCTGCTGGGTGACTCCGTTCCGGAGGATATTGGCAAGCAGGACCACGAGCCCGACGACTGAGAGCGTCAGGGCTCCGACAGCGATGTAACCAACACGCTTCCGCCGACCATCCAGCATCGCGAGGATGACCGCCGCGAACCACGCCACACCGAGCGAAAAGACGAGCATTCGGGGTGGCTCCTCAGGTAAAGGGACGATCGGACTGGGGACGGACGAACCCGTCATGGATCTGGTCGTGGGGCAGGACTACGACACCGACTGACTGGCCGTGGTGCGGCCAGTGAGCTGGGCCAGTTCCTGAGCGGCCTCCTCGCGCTCCTCCGCCTCGGAGAGATCGTCGAGGTCGAGCGAGAGATGGCTGGTGTAGACCCGATAGATCAGGCTGAGCAGCAGGGCGGTGACGCCGAAGCTGATCACGATCGCCGTCAGGACCAGCGCCTGGACAACCGGATCGGCGACCGGATCGCCACCAGGGAACGGCAGGATCGGGACGACTCCGCGGCTGAGGCCTGCGGCGATGATGAAGAGATTCGCGGCGTTGGAGACCAGCACAACCCCAGCGGCGACCCGGATCAGGTCGTGCTTGAGCAGCATGTAGGCGCCAGTCCCGAACAGGACTGCCACGGCGAGGGAATAAGCCAGGGTCATGGGAGCGGTCCTTTCTGGGCGCCTCAACGAACTCGGGCGGGGTGATCCCGCCGTAACGGTCAGGATCGAAACCGCGGGGCAGGATGGAGTAAGACCTTGCCTACTCCTCCGCTCCGGCTGGCAGGGTGCCGGCGGTCTCATCAATGCGCCTGGCTTCCAGATCCGGCCCTGCGCCGGTCGCCGAGGACGCGGTCGGATGCCGGGCACTGGAAGCATAGGGCTCGCCCCGCTGCCGGAGACGCTCGGGGCCCTGGGCCTGCTGGATCGAGGAGACCGAGGCGGTCCGAGCGAGGAGTGTCATCGTCCCGACGATGAACCCAAAGACCAGCAGACAAACGCTGATGTCGAAGCCAACGGCGGTGATGATCTCCAGGGTGCCGAGGTGAGCCGGTGAATCTCCGGCCGGGGGCCAGTGGGTAAAGAGCGGATCGCCGAAGGCCAGCGGGACGAACGCGATCCCGAGCGCGAGGATGAGTCCGATGTAGGCAGCGACCGGAGCGTATCGGAGAATGGGGATCCGGTCGACCACGCCGATCCCGAAGCAGGCGACCTGGGTGACGGCTCCGAGGGCCAGAATCACCCCGGCGCTGAAGCCATCGCCAGTGTCGGTGTACCCCTTGATCAGCATCGCGACCCCGACCATGACGCTGATCGGCAGCAGCGCCCGGGCGACGGCCTGGGTCAGCGTCGTCGTGACCGCGAGGTCGCCGATGGTCGACCGCTCATTGGCCTCGTGCGAATCCAGCCGACCGTCGGTGCCCCAGATCTTCCGGGGCCGGCCGGTCGTGACCGGGGCCACTGACTCGCCGATCACACTGTCGCGGAGCGTCTCCCGGAAGGTCATCGTAGTCGCCCCCGGTAGAGCAGGCCAGCGATCCCAAGCAGCGCGATTCCGATCACGGTGATCTCGCCGAGCGTATCGAGGCCCCTGAAATCGGCCAGGATGACCGACACGACGTTTCCGCCGTGCGCTTCTGGTGAGAGCCGGATGAAATCCGCGCCAACCGACTCGATGCTGGAGGACTGCGACAGTGTGCTCCAGACAACCAGCAGGGCCAGCAGCCCGGCAATGGCACCGATCAGGGCATCGCGGCCGTTGTGGTCGTGGTCGTCCGGTTCCTGATTGAGGTCGCGCAGCACCCAGCGGGGCAGCAGGACCAGCGTCGCGATGAAGAGTAGTGTGAAGACGGTCTCGATCAGGACCGCGACCAGTGCGACATTCGGGGCGCCCGTGAAGGCATAGACGCAGGCCAGGCTGAAGCCCACCCCAGAGAGGATCAGGGCGAGGGCGAAGTGGTCCCGGGCGAGGGTCGCCGTTATCGCCGACAGGACGGTCGCGACTATCATCAGCAGCGGCAGGAGATCGCGTCCGGAAACGGTCCCGAATTCGAAGATATTATTAGTCGGGTTGGACGCGATGATCCCGATCCCAACCAGCACGCCGGCCGGCGTCAGGATCGACGCGACCCGACTGCGGAGATCGCGGACCTCGAAGCGGCGAACGAAGGCGGAGTAGCGGTTGAGGGTCTCGAGCGTCCCACTGTAGCCTCGCTCCGGACCGAAAGTCCCACCCAACCGGGAGAATGCCCGGGCCGCGGGCTTCCAGAGCCGCTCCGTCATGATCAGGCCGATCCCGATCACCCAGGCGGCGAGCGCCATCAGATTCTCCGGTCGGGCATCGAGGTGGTAGGCCGTCTCGACATGGACCGTCTCGGCGGCGAACCGGGAGACGGTCGCCGCCTCGTTCGCCAGACCGGTCACCGGGCCAGGGACGATACCGCCGAGGACGCTGACGGCACCCAGCACGACGACCGGCCAGATCAGGAGTCTCGGCAGCGGAGCCAGCTGGGCGACGCGGCCGAGGTGGCGGTTTCGGACGAAGATGCCCAGCCAGAACCGGCCGATGTAGGCGAACGTCAGCGCCGCCCCACCGACCGAGGCGGCAACCCAGAACGGACCCGTCTCAACCGACGCGGCGAAGAACAACTCATCCTTGAAGAAACCGAGCGTCAGAGGCAACGCCACCATCGTCGCACTGGCGGCAAAGCTGGCGCTGGCGAGCAGCGGCAGCCGAGGGGCAAGCCCACCGACCTCGTCGAGCTGCGACGTCCCGGTCGCCTCGATCACACTGCCGGCCGTGAGGAACAGGGCGCATTTTGCCAGTCCATGGGCCATGACGTAGAAGCAGGCTCCTGCAACGCCGTAGTCTCCGCCGAGTCCAAAGAGCAGCACGACGTAGCCGTACTGGGAGATCGTCGAGTAGGCCAGGATTTGCTTGAGGTGCTGGCGGGTGAGGGCGAGCAACCCACCGACTACCATCGACGTGAGACCAACGACGCGCAGACCCCAGAGCAGCAACTCACTCTGCTCGGCCAGCGGGTAGAAGCGGCCAACCAGGAAGACGCCAGCCGCGACCATCGCCGCAGAGTGGAGATAGGACGAGACCGGGGTCGGTGCCGCCATTGCCTGCGGCAGCCAGAAGTGGAACGGGACCTGGGCACTCTTGGCCAGCCCGCCAATCAGGACCAGCCCGACGGCGAGGGTCAGCGTGCCGTCCAGGTTCCCGGTCTCGCTGACGGCCGCGACCGTTGTGGGCAGGTCCCAGGTGCCGTACCGGTCGTGCAACATGATCACGCCGATGAGGATCAGGATGGCGGTGACGCCAGTTACCACGATCGCCGTAAGACCCGCCCGGACTGAGGCGGCGTCGCGGTCATAGCTGATCAGGAAGAACGAGGCGACCGCGGTCAGGTCCCAGAACAGGAACAACGCGATCGTGTCCTGCGCCATGACGAGCCCGACCATCGCCGCCATGAACAGCAGGAGGTAAAAGAAGAAGGAGATCACCTCTCCCTCGTCACGGTGACCGTGGTGCAGGTGAAGCGGGAGATACCGAGACGAATAGGCCACCACAAGCGCCCCGATCCCGGTGGCAAGCAGGGCGAAAACGACCGCGAGGCCGTCGAGGGCGAACGAGAACTGCAGATCCCACGATGCGGCCCAGGTGAGATGAACGGTATCGGGGGTAGACCGGGTCGCGCCCCAGAGTGTCAGCGCAAAGGCGACCACTGCGAGTGACCCGCCCGCCGGCGCGGCATAACTAGGCCGGATGCTCCCTGCCAGCAGGGCCGCGACCGGAGCCAGCAGCGCGGCCAGCAGCAGCAGCGGCGCGGGGCTCAGGAGGGAAGCCATGATGAACTCCGGTGACGAGCCCTTGCGGGGCAGGCACGATGATGAGTCCCATGAGATCCCGGGAAGACAGTATCCGGAAACCGCAAGACCGATCCGGGCAGAATTGGGAGGCGGCGCACTGACCGGCGGATACGCCAAGGCGGGGCCGCCTGATTGGCAGTCCCGCGGGTCGGAGCGATGACCTGTCGCGTGTGTTCTGTTATTCCGGTTCTGGTAGCGCACCCGCCGGTGACGCCAACACTTTCTTCAGGATACCCGCCCCGGGCAGCCGTCGCCACTCTGAATTGGCAGCGCTGACTTTGGCCAGATCCGATCGTTGAGCGACATGGGAAGCGGGGCCAGCGTCTTCCCGCCAGCCCCGTCTCCCGGTAGCGTTCGTGTGCCAGGCAGGCGGGCCGCTTCCAGCTCGCCTGCCGTTGGGATAACTAGAGGGACGTGCCGGCCTGGTCGGTTTCCTTCCAGATGCTGTCGATCGCCTTGCGGGTCTCGGCGGCGGCGTTGGTGTTCTTCACCGGGTAGCCGTCCTTCTGAATCTCCGCCATCGCCACGTCGCTGATAATGTGGTTGATGTGCTGGACGTTCGAAGCATGAACCTTCAGGTTCTGAGCGGCAAGGTCCGCCGTCTCGCCATCGCCGAGCGCCAGTGCGGTGGTGTGGAGCAGCGTGTAACCGACCGAAGCGTGATTGAAGGCGGTGTAGTCGTCACGGATCGCCTTGGTCAGCGTGTCATTGCGGAAGCGGTCGATCAGGCCAGCAGCCTTGCCGAGGATCGAGGCGCCGGCGTCGATGACAGGGTTGCCGCCGGTCGAGCCGATCTTCTCCTGGTAGGACCGAAGCCGGTCACGGTTGGCCTTCGTGGTGTCGTGGAAGGTCTGGACCGACGACGCGGCGGCCGGGACCTGATCCTTGACCTTGAGCTGAGCGTCCAGCGCTTCTTCGATATGGGCCTCGATCGCCACCATATCCCCGACCCAGTCCGCAATGACCTTCTTACCCTTGTCGTCCAGGCTCGCGTAGTTGCCGGTCGTCGCTGCAGTCATTGTCTACATCCTTTCTGTCCGAAGACAGTATCGATAGCGTCATCAAGAACCGACCGAATGCTGCTTTGGAGAACCACAGAAGGCATTTTGCCCGTCAGGCCAACCAAACCTTCATCGATCTCCTGTCCGTGATTACGCAACACCCTTGCCACGCACGATCACGCATTACCGGGAAGAGTTGCAGGGATCTGGCGGATCAGGATGGGTGATCGGTGGCGGACATTCAGGACCACAGTGGCAACGTCAGCGTTGACCACCGACGAGGGTGAGTGGTTCGGCCAGTGGCGTGACCGAGCCCGTCAGGGCGGTCGTCGCGAAGACGCCGTCGTAGAGGTCGGCGAGCTGGAGAGCGGCCGGGAGGGTATGACCATCGAGGGCGATCTGGCCGATGGTTGTGAGCCGGTTACGGAACGCCCAGACCCGCCGGGCCTGCTCCTGGCTGAGCCGTTCGGTCGCGATCCGGGAGGAGGACCAGGCGGTGGCAAGGCGGTCGAGTTCGTCGTCAGCCAGTGGCAGGAATCGCGACTCGATGAAGGCGATTCCGGGCTCGGCCGACCCCGAAGCCCCTGATGACGACTCCATTCTGGCCACCGCTCCCGCCGGGCTGGCATCGGGCCTGGTCGCCGCCACGGGAATCGTCAACTCCGGACCGGCCTGACCAGTGAGGGGCAGGTCAGCTACCCCATTGCCACTTGGCTCCGCTGCCGGGGCCGCGGTTATGTCGCCCAGGCGATCCGGGCGTCGGGTCTGGAGGTAGCCGCCGAAGATGATCGCCGCGCCAATCGTGAGGAGCAGGTAGAAGCTGAAGTCGCTGACCGGGACGCCCAGTCGCTCCAGATAGCCTTTCGACGCGATCACGAGTGTCCCGGCGGCAATCAGCAGGCAACCAATCATCCGGTGCGGCCGGATCCGGGTTCGCCAGAACTGCCCAGCGGACCACAGGCTGCCGCCCAGTAGCGCGATCACACCGAACGCGTTGGCGACTGCGACCACACCGATCAGCCAGCCGCTCCGGTCGATCGCCCGCCAGTGATCCTGCGCCAGCCGTGCCTCGTCGATTGGTGCGTTGTAGACGAGGGAGGCGGCGATCGCGACGACCGCGAGCGTCACGCCCGGCGCGAACCGGGCGATCCGGCGACCGAAGAGCAGATAGAGCTGACCGAGCCCAAGGAACAGCGTCACGAGGACGGCCCCGGTCAGGTAGTAGATCCGGGCCAGCGTCGGAGTCCAGTCAGCGAGATCGCCAACGACCTCCGCCCCGCTCGCGACGGTGAAGATCGCGAAGGCGATCACCCACGACACCTTGTCGGGCCGGGGAGACCGCAGCGCGTCCCGGGCGACGATGGCCGTGAAGGCGAGACTGATGATGGTGGCGATGAGAGGGAGGACAACCACGGCGAATCAGGCTCCGGCAACAGGCAAACGACCACCCCGACTCTGGCGGTCACAATCTCTGAAGTCTACAGGGAGTCAGGCCGTTAGCCCGCGTGTGTCATGGATGGAATCCGGCACGCCCGCCGGGACGGACCCCACCCCAACCCCGCCCCATCTGCGGATGGAGACGGGCTTTCGTGATCGCCTTCCATCATTGAGAAAGGGCGGCGGCGCTCGTTGGGGCGACGGCTTGTCCTCACCCGGCCGCCGCAGCGGCCATCGCCCTGCAGGGCGATAGCCGGTCTCCCGGTCACGCGTCGGTCGTGCGGCTTCCATGCATCCGGTGATACCGCCGATGAAAGGTCGGGCACCTCATCCCGGTCCCCACCCCATGATCTCGCCCAACGGCGATGGCCGCAGCGGGGGACGGGGCAAGCCCACCGAGCCGACGACAACGACGCCTGGATGGGTGGACAACCACGAGAATCGCCCGTCCCACCAACTGACCGACTTCCCCTCGTCAACCCCCCGCGTGGAGAACGCTAGCGTGATGGAGAGGTGCTGGGGGGTGAGGATCTGTTCGCTACGACTGCCCCGAGACCGAAACTAGCCAGGCATAGAGGTTCCGGAGCTGGTCGTCACTGATCCGCTGGGTGACGAAGGGGCCCGGCGGAGCGGGGTGGCCGGTGCCGTCCCGAATCAACGCGACGAACGATCCGCCGGAGAGATCGGAATCGTTGGGACCATTCAGCGTCCCTGCCGGCGCGTTCGGACCGTGGCAGGACAGGCAGTTCTGGAAGAAGACCGTCTGCCCCAGGGCGACGTTGCCATTGGCGAGCAACTGGGTGGCTGCTTCGTCGGCGCTGGCAGGAGTTCCAGCGGCACCGGCCGCGATCCGGGTTTCCTGCGCCTGAGCGGTGGTCGTCGCCCCGGCCACCTGCTCGGCGTTACGGGTCGCGGTCGGAGTGATTCCAAGGGCGCTGTTGACGTCGTCCTCGGACGCCCGACCGCAGGCAACGGCGAAGACGGCCAGCGAGAGCAGACAGACCATCAGACTCGACCGGCGACGAAGACGCCCGGCCGGCGAGCGATACCCATGACCAGACGGACGGGGCGAACTGCTCGACATCGGGCGACCCTCTGATTCCGCTCATTCCGGGCGGCGTACGTCACCACCGAAGACCCTGCCGACGCCGAATGCCCGTCGGAATGCGTCGCCCATGGTGGGTCGCACAGTCGAGGTCCGACTCCACCGCGGACATCCCCGGGCCAGGTGCTGTTCTCAACTCGGATCGCATTGAAGTGGGCAGAGAATAACCAGCTTGCATCAGCCTGTCAAACCCGGGGATCGCCGGGCCTCCACACGTTTGGACGATCCGCACAATCGCCTATCGCCCTGACCACTGATCCCTGCGATCGGCCGATGGTCAAGAAGCCTTCGGAGGGACCCCCGCCCAGGCGGTTTCCTCCCTGGCTCGTCTTGAATGGGCCTGGGTCAGGTCTGGATGATCGGCTGGTCGGCGACGCGCCCCACGCGGCGGTTGGCGGCGGCTTCGATGCCGCCGACGAGGACCAGGATACCGGTCGTCAGCCAGCCCACCGTCAGGGGCGAGAGGTTGCCCGCGAGTGGAATCAGGACCGCCAGAAGCGCGAGCCCGATGACGTGGGAGACCGGGAACCGGCCGATCGCCGAGACGACCTTGAAGAGCAGCGTGCCCAGCAGGAAGATCATCGGCCCGCCGACGAGCGTCACGACGGTCGGCATGCCGGTCTGGCCCTCGGGATGGGCGAGCACCAGCTCGTCCCCGACCGCGACGACGATGATGCCGGCGACGATCGGCAGATGCAGGTAGGTGTAGGCCACGATCGCGAGCTGACCGGGGTTCTCGACCTCCTCGAAGTGCCGGGACGCCTGGTCCGCGATCGTGCCGAAGTAGATCCACCAGAGGGCGACGCTCCCGGCGAACGCGGCCACGAACGCCGCGACGACCGGCAGCGTCCGCTCCAGATCGGTGAACGTCGCTCCCGCCACCAGCACCGATTCGCCCAGCGCGATGATGATGAACAGCCCGCAACGCTCCGCCATATGGCGGGGGCTGATATCCCAGTCTGCCGTCGACGCCTTGCCGAGGACAGGCACCTGGTAGCCGGCGCTCGGCGCGAAGTAGTCGATCGCGAGGGCAACGATCCAGAGAGCGAGACGCGCGTTACCCTCGGCCAGCCCACCAGCTATCCACGGCACGGCCGAGACCCCGAACCAGATCGCGATCCGGACCATTGACAGATGCTCACGCCGGCCCATGAACGCACTGATCAGGAACAGACTCCGCCCGAGCTGAATCACCGAATAGGCGACCGCCAGCGCCAGGCCAGTGTTACCAAAGGCGCCTGGGATCGAGGTCGAGAAGAAGAGGCCGCCAAACATCAACAGGATCAGCATCAGGCGGATCGGCCCAAGCAGGGGGTTGACCCAGTTGGTCGCCCAGGTCGTGTACATCCACGTCCACCACGTCGCCATCAGCAGCAGGCCCACCTCCAGCGCGCCCCGAACGGAGAGGTGCTCCAGCAGGGTGTGCGAGAGCTGCGTGATCGCGAAGACGAAGACCAGATCGAAGAACAGTTCCATCGAGGTGACCCGGCTGCCGTCCTCGGCGGAGCGGTCGCGCAGATTGTCGGAACGGATCTTCAGGCGGTACATGTGGGCATACCTCGGGATCGGAACATGATCGACGAATCTGGTTCGCAATCAGGTGCAAGGCTGGTGTCCTCGCGAGTATATCGGCCGGGTCACTGTTCCGAACCCGCTATCCGGGTAGTGGATTCGCCAGACGACTGGACCAGGATCAGGCAGTTCCTCATCATCGGCGCGGCGGATGATGAGCATCTCGCCGGCTCCGGTCAAAATGCGGACCAGGGTGGCGAGCATCCTGAGATCAGGCGCCGGGAGGACGGGACTGAGCAACAAGGGGGACCGACAGAAGTAGCCCAACGACTGGCGAGCGAGCGAATCGCCGGGTGGCGGCCCACCGTAAAACCGGTCGATCGGCCAGGAACAGGTCGTAGCCGCCGAGACGCAGGCGGACGTCATCGCACGGTTGCCGAGACGCTGGGAACGGCGAAAGACAGCGAAGAGGTCGAAGAAGAGTGCGACGGTCTTCAGGGGTGGAGCATTACCCTTCCCAAGGCGTTGCCGGTACGATTGGAGTGCGATATCGGCCACGACGGGAGGCTCGATCCCGGCGGCAACCCGCTCGGGTAGAACAGGAGACGCGGGTCGTGGCGTGTGGGGCCAGCCGACGCCTTCCCGTGATCAGGATGCTGCTTGTCCAAACCGAAGTGACGGCGGAATGCGTGTCCTGTCGATGGCTCAACGACGATGTGGTGACCTGATCCTCGATGATGAGCGCCTGGCACGGGCCGGTTGACAGGCGTAGAGACCGACAGGAAAGCCGACGCGTCCTACCTCGCGTTCCATCTGTGGTTCATCGTGCCTCCGATTCTCCTGCTCCTGTTGACCATGCCGCGCCGACAGACCAGCGCCAACCGGTGGGCGCTGGGCGCGATTCCGCTCATCACACTCGTCGCCGTGATCTACACGACCCCCTGGGACAATGCGCTCGTCCGGATGGGGATCTGGAGCTACGGGTCCGACCGTGTGATCGGGACGATCGGCTACGTCCCGATCGAGGAGTACGCCTTCTTCATCCTCTTGCCACTGCTCATCGGTCTCTGGCTCTACCGCATCCGTTCGAACGTCTACTGGGCCCAGTTCGAGCGGGGCCCCCTCCGGGCGCGGTTGACCGTCGCGGTCGGCGCCCTTGTGATCAGCTCCGGAGCGGTGATCGCTGCGCTGCGCTGGGAATCGTTGACGTACCTCGGCTTCATTCTGGGATGGGCCCTCCCGGTCGTCGCCCTGCAATGGGTATGGGGTGGGGGCATCTTTGCTGGTGCCGCGCGTCCGATCGCCATAGCGGTGGCGGTCCCGACGGTCTATCTGTGGGTCGCTGATCTAATCGCGATCGGCCTGGGTATCTGGGAGATCTCGCCCCGCTACACAACCGGGATCGATCCGTTCGGACTGCCGATCGAGGAGGCGATCTTCTTCCTGGTCATCAACGTGATGGTCGTTCAGGGTCTGATCGCCGTCCTCTGGGTGAGTCAGCATCTCCCTGAACGCTGGCGTGCAACTCCTGCCAAAGACCGGATGGCGACACCGCCATGAGTACGATAGCCGCGGCCGTGTCGCCCATGACGCGACGTACCATTCAACGTCTCGTCATCTGGCCATCGCGACTCATCACGGTCGTGCTGACGCTCCTGTTTGCGACGGGGCTGACCGTGCCGACGTGGGTCCAGTTCATCCCACTCGGTGCGAGCCTCGTTGTCTTCGGGCTCCCTCACGGCGCGGTCGATCATCTCATCGTGGCCCGGCTCATGGGTTACCCCACGGGTCGGCGCCTGATCGGTCTGATCGTGGCCGCGTACCTCGCCCTTGCCGCCGGCTACCTGGCAATCTGGGCGAGCACGCCTGCCGTTGCATTCGTCCTGTTCATCGCCCTAACCTGGTATCACCGGGGACAGGGTGACCTCGCGACGCTGCTGACGGTCGAGAACGGGTCCTACCTCCGGACGCGCACGCAACGGGGACTGACCCTCATCGTCCGCGGTGGGCTGCCGATGCTCATCCCGCTCCTGAGCGCTCCCGACGCCTACAGAGACGTGGCGACGGACTCGATCGGGGTATTCCAGCCAGATGCTGCCAGGTACGTCGACTGGGCTTTTGACGACGGGGTGCGCCTGGCCACCGGGATCGTCTTCGCGCTGTTCGTCCTTGGCGCGCTGCTGATCACGGACCGTGGACCGACGTCAGCCGAGCGACCAGTCTGGCTTGCCAATGTGGCCGATACCGTTCTCCTGGTCTTCTTCTTCCTCATCGTCCCACCGATACTCGCGATCGGGATCTACTTCTGCTGCTGGCACTCGACGCGGCACATCGCGCGGATGATCCAGCTCGGTGTCGGCTCGGCGTCGCCCCTTCAGGATGGCCACATCGGTATGGGCCTGTTGCGCTTTGGACGGGCGGCCGCGTTGCCGACCATCGCCGCGCTGGCGCTCCTGGCCGGGCTGGGGGTCGGCGTTCCATATACCCCAGATGGGTTGTCGGGGCTGACCGGACTCTACCTTGTCGGCCTGTCCCTCCTCACCCTCCCTCACACCTTGGTGGTGACCTGGCTGGACAGGTATGAAGGAATCTGGCGCCGGTCTGATGGCGGTTCGGCCAGACCGGGTTGACGCGTGGTCAGTCGCCGGCGGACGGCGCGACCTGCTGAGTCTGCCGCTGCTGGGCGTCGATCTTCCGGCGCCAGGAGCGCTCCTTGCTCCACTCCGCTGCGAAATACGAACCAATGACGAAGACGAGCGCGAGGGCCTGGGCGACAAGCCCCTGCCAGGTCGCGTAGATCCCGGCCCAGACGCCGAGACTGTAGGGCAGCGTGAGCCCGTCGACCGGATCGATCGGCAGCCAGCCGACGACCTGGAGGACGTGGATCGTGTTGCCGGTCATCGTGACCAGCACCGCCGCGATCATTACGCCAGTCACCGTAAGCATCTTCTTGTGCGGCAGCTTGGCCTGCAGGACGAAGACGAGCACCCCGACGACTGCCGTCGCGGCGAGCCCGAGCGCCACGCCTTCCAGGACGATCAGCGTCCCAGCGTCGAGGACGAGCGCCTGAAGGAACAGGACGGTCTCGGCCCCCTCCCGGAAGATGCTCGTGAACCCCAGCATGACCAGCCCGAGCGCCTGGCCGGCCGCCCCGCCGATCAGCACCCGTCGGCGCTGCTGATGCGTCTGGATCCATTTGGTCCAGTAGACCTTGTGGAAGAACCAGTTCATCACGAGCAGCAGCACGGCGATGGCGACGACGGAGACGATCGCCTCCAGCTTCTCTCCGTAGGCGCTGAGGTTCTGGAGCAGGCTCCCGGCGACGACGAACAGCGCACCGGTCGCGACGAACGCGAACAGTCCGCCGAGCACCAGCGGGCGGCGGAACTTCCGGTTGACGCCGATCATGCTGGCGAGCAGTGCGGCGAGGATGAGGACCGCCTCCAGACCCTCCCGGAAGACGATCGTGGCGGCGTTGAAGACGATCGCCGCGTCGGCGGGCTTGCCGGTGCCAAGCCGAAGCTCGCCCTCGGCGAGAGCGTCGTCCAGAGCCAACCGTGTCGTCTGGAAGGACGCGGCCGGCGCCTCATCCTGGATCAGGATTGCGAGCCCGGTCGTGCCGCCTGTCCCCTGCCAGAACAGTTGCTCAGCGGTCTGGGCGACGTTGGGCGCGAACCCGAGCAGGTGCTTCTCCGGACCTGCCTCGTAGATCGCGTAGGCCTGAATCCGGGCCGACTCCGCCTGCTGGTACTGCCCGGCGGCGACGGCCGTCTGGAGCTGATCAAGGATCGAGCGGATCACCTCGAAGTCGGCCTGACCAGACGACTGGAGCCACTCGGCTGGGTAGATGCCGCGCAGACTGTCTTCGACCTGGTTGATCGAGGTCTCGATCTCACCAGTCGTCGAGACCGCGGTGCCGGCCGCCGCGCTCCGCAGTTGCTGGTCGAGCGCGATCAGTTCGGCAGAGACGGCGTTGGCGATGTCCGGCGAGCGGATGGCGAGGTCGCCGCGGAGGTCGGCGAAGGCGGACCGACCGGCATCGAGGAAGGCCTGAGCCTCCTGGATCTCCAGCAGCGTTTTGACGGTGGTGCCGTTGACGCCCCGGCTGTACTCGACGGGGACGAGCGACAGGTAGAGCAGCAGTTGCTGCGCCCGGCTGGTCTGTTCCTCGGCGGTCAGCGGGACGGCCCGAAAGCCCTCGGCGAGACCGACCGACTGAGCGATCAGCGCCGGAAAATCTCCAGTCGCGGGGGCAAGCGTGACAGACGCGAGGCTGGCGAACAGCGCGTCAGCCGACTGCCGGGTCGCCACTCCCTGCTGGGTTTCCAGCGAGGGGGCCAAAAGGCGCCAGTAGCCGCCGGCGAGGCCGACGGCTTCGGCCTGACTGAGCGTGTACGCCTGCTGATTTGCGACCGAGGCGTCATCGAGAGTGGCATTGAGCCGGCCCTGGTAGGTATCGAGCAGGTCGGCCGAGATGGCCTGAACCGCTTGGTCCGGAGTGATCTCGCCATCTGCGAGCTGCCGAACCGCCCGGGTCGCGGCCGTGCTGGGCTGCCAGAGCTTCGTCGTCTGCCGATACTCGCGCAGCAGCAGCCACTGGTCGGCCGCCGCGGCATCGCCCCGGCCGGCGGCGGCGATCGTCTCAGCATAGGCGCCGCGCAGCATCGCCGTCCACGCCTGGCCACGGGCGATCGCGAGGCCGGGCTGGTCATTGGTGGCGACAGCCTGCCGGGCGCCGGCAAGGGCGGTCAGGAGTTCCGGCCCAGCGGTCGCGTCGGCGGTGAGAAGCGGAACTATTCCCGCCGCGGACCGCCCGGCGCTATTGACCGCGGCAGTCGCCTGATCGGTCTGCATGAGGAGCAGGGCGGTCTGCGCGTCAATCAGGTCAGTCCGGACGGCCCGCGCGATCGTCGCCGGACCATCCGCCGATGCAATCTGGTCAACCCCCTGGGCAGCGACGCCTGGTGGCAGAACGCCGACGACGACCATAGCGAGCAGCAGCAACGTCAACAGCAGGCGGGTGGCGAGGTTGGCCATGAATCGAACTCCCGTGGTGATCGACTGTCGACGACGCGGGACCGTGACTGGCACTCCAGCAGTGTTCATGTGACGTGCCCGATCCCGATTGGACGACCGCGCCCCTCTCCGGGCGCCTGCGACCCGACGCCGCTTCAGCGGGTGAGCGAGCCGGTGAGCCGGAGAGGGGCCGGGGGAGAGGTCTGCTCCGCCGCCCGTGCGCTTCCATAACAACCCGCGCTAGACCGTCTGGATCGTGACCCCGACCAGCGCCGCGGCCTGAGCGATCTGGCCGGCGACGTCATCGGCCTGAACCTGTAACTGAGCTCCGAGCAGATCGGCTTGCTCCGGCGAGAACGTCATCCCGGCGACCTCCTGGTCATGGATGGTCTGAACGAAACCGATCACGTCGTCGAGACCAGTGCGGATCTGGATGGCCATCTCGCTGTTGTGGCCGTTGATCAATGGCTGAACGATGTCGTAGGCGACATCGAGACCGCCGAGGATCCCGAGAACATCGATCAGGCGGCTGTTGGCGACGAAGTTCCCCTGCTCGCTGGCGGTGCCGAGGACGGACGGCGAGAGCTTCCAGTCGTTGAAGTAGCCCTGCATGGTCGGGATCATCACGACCAGCGCGGTGAACGTGTCGTCGAGGGTCGGCTGCCAGGCGGCAATCGCTGTGACGAGATCGGCCGCGCCGGTGTCCAGCGCCTGGGCGCCACCAAGCAGGATGTTGGCATCCGGGAGGGCCTCGCCGAGCGTCATCTGCCCGTCGCTGTTCATATCGATCTGGAGGCCAGTGAACTCTGGCGTCGTGCCCCAGAGCGTCGGCTCGGTCAGCGAGTGGAAGAAGCTACCTGGTCGGTCGAGTACGCGGCCGTCCGGCAGCGTGACGTCGACATCGAGCGCATTGACCGGATCCTCGGCCCCGCTGACCCCGGCGTCCAGCAACAGATCGTAGTAGACGAGCGACGGGATGCCGGCGACGAGCCCCTCGTTGAGCTCGTAATGAGCGCTGGCCCGGTCGGTCCAGGCGGTGCGGGCCGCAATCAGTTGCGGCTGAAGCTCGGCGCCGTGCTGGTCCCAGAGCGCCTGGTAGTCGAAGTTCACCGTGCTGGCGAGGTCGTAGTAGGACTGGGCGAAGGCGAGCACCTCCGTGGTCCCGCCGCGCATGATGGCGGCGTTGTCGACCATGTAGTCCTTGAGTGATGCCAGATCGACGCCCTCGCTGGCCGCACCGACGGACGGCGTCGGGGGCGACGCCTGGGCGAGGGTGAGAACGGGTGCGAGCAGCGTCAGCACGAGAACGGCAATGGCGACGAGGCCCTGAAAGCGTCTCATCGAGAACTCCCCAAACTGGCGTGCGACCGGTACCCAGCTATCTGCGGGACGGCCGGTCGGCAAGACCAGGCTCGCATCCCGACTTCGTGACTCGGATATAACCGTGCGGATTGTCCGTCCGCGCGAGGACAGGTGTCAAGGCATCCGGGGGGTAATCCGAGAGATGAGGTCGGATTGGGTTAACATCTCCGGTTTTCGCGGCAGGGTGCCCGGCACCGGGCGGCTTACGGCAGCATCCGTGCGATAAAGGGGGATGACCCTTTCGCGGCTCCGGCCGGTAGACGGCCGGACAAGATCACCTCACGAGGAGAAGAGCGGATGTACCTCAGGATCGACCGGCTGCAGATCGATATGCCCGTCGCCGAGAACCCGGATCCGAGGTCGGCCAACGCCGTTCAGGAGCTGATGGGCGGTCGCTTCGGCGAGATGTCCACGCTGATGAACTACACCTACCAGTCGTTCAACTTCCGGGGCAAGAAGACGCTCAAGCCCTTCTACGACCTGATCGCCAACATCGCGACCGAGGAGCTGGGCCACATCGAGCTGGTCGGCGCGACGGTCAGCAGCTTGCTGACGGGCTCGGCCGGTCGTGGTCCGGCGGAAGATGCGCCGCTCAAGGACGTGCTTGGCGTCGGCAATCCGCATCACTTCCTCAACGGCGGGATGGGCGTCCTCGGCGTCAACTCGACCAACTCGCCGTGGTCGGGCGACTACATCTTCAACACCGGCGACCTGGTATTGGACATGCTCCACAACTTCTTCCTGGAGTGCGGCGCCCGGATGGGCAAGCTTCGCGTCTATGAGATGACGGACAACCCGATCGCCCGCGAGATGCTCGGCTATCTGCTCGTTCGCGGTGGCGTCCATCAGCTCGCCTACGCCAAGGCGCTCGAGGAGTTGACCGGGGTCGAGATCCCGAAGATGCTCAACATCCCGAACATCTCCAACACCGTCTTTCCGGAAACCAAGCGCTTCATGGACCGCCAGAGCCACGCGACGCTCTATCGGTTCAGCCCGGATGACTACCGTGACATCGACAAGATCTGGAAGGGCACGCACCCTGAGGACGGCTCAACGCTGAACGTCGTCGACGGCCCGCCCGAGGGTGGCGAGACGAACCCCGGCCCCTACGAGCCGGCCGTGTTCGCGCCGGGATACGTGCCGGAAGAACTCGAAGAGATTGCCAGGCGGCTGATGAAGGGCTAGTCCCCGTCTTCAACGGGTACCGGTCGACGAACAGAAGAAGCCCCTCTCCCTTGGACGACGGAGAGGGGCTTCTCGTTGTGTCGTTCTGGAACACGTCGACGGTTAGGCGACTCCCTCGTACAGCGACGCCCCACCCCAACCCCTCCCCATCTGAGGATGGAGAGGGGCTCCGTCGGTTGGCTTCACCTGCCTGAGGACGGATGTCGCATCTCATCGCAGGGGCGACCCTGGTGGTCGTCCAGCCGCCGCCGTCGTCGTTCCCCCGACACAAGTTAACCACCATCGAACCAGGCGTACCGACCACCGGTGTACTTCCGAGCGAGCAGTTCGATATGCTCGGCGCTGCCGTCGGTCGTGGTGTTGAGGACACGACCCGGAACCTCCCAGTACCGGAACGGGTTGGCGGGGTCCGCGATCGCGACGGCGACCCGGGGGTCTCGGGCGATGTTGCCTGGCTTGAGGAACTCTTCGACGGTATTGATGATGAGGTGCTCGCCATCGGTGTCGACCAAGGTCTGCGTCACCCGTGGGGACCCGTCGGCCATGATCGTGAAGAGGTAGCAGGGGGTTGGCAGGCGGAGCAGCGCGAGGAGATCGGCAGGGAGGTTCCTGGGGGGTCGGGGTCTTCTGGTTCGGCGGTGATGACGTGACTACCGCCAGCCCCATTCGGAACCAGCGGCGCCGGAACGTGTCGCTGCCATCATGAACGAAGGACCTGTACCGCCGGTAGCCTGTCGGCTCGCGCCTGTCGCTCGGTGGGAACGGGTCGACGGGCCGACCGATCAGTTCAGGCCGGATGAAGGGCGATGACGGGGATCACGCGGCTGGTCTTCTGCTGGTAACCGGCGAACTGCGTGGCGCGCTCGGTCTGCTCCCGATAGACCCGATCACGCTCTTCGCCGGTGAGGACTGTGGCCCGGAGCGGGAGGGTCTCGGTGCCGATCTCGACGCGGACGTCCGGATTGGCGACCAGGTTGTGGTACCAGGCGGGATGCCGGTCCGCCCCGTTCGCCGAGGCGAAGACGTAGAGTCGGTCGCCGTCCCGGTGGTAGACCAGTGGCGACTCCAGCTCGCGGCCGCTCTTCGCACCAACTGTGTGCAGGATCAGGATCGGGCTGTTCGTCGGCATTCCCTCCGGCTGGCCACCCGTCACCCGGAACGCCTCCATGATGTGCCGGTTGAAGTTCGCCATGTCCCTCGCGTAGGCCGTGTCTGCGGTGTCGGTCATCTCTGCTTCCCATTTAACCGCGGCCGATAGACCGGCCTCGGACTGCATACGCCATCCTCTGGCTCGTCATCCTGCTCTCCATCATACGATGCGTAAGCGAGTAATGGCACGTACATCTTCGCTGGTCGCGTCAGGCGGTTTGCCGGCCGCAAGATGAGAGGGGCAGTCCGGGTCGGGCCGAACGGGTGACAGACCTCAACCGGAAACAACGCGGCCGATTCAACCGATTCAGGCTACGCCCCGTCGCTGTTCGGCAGGTTACTTGACGACGCGAAACGCACTGGCGGACAGTCTGCTACGGGAACAGCGGTCATGGCGGGGAGCACCAGTTCCATTCTGTCCCAAGACCCGAGAGCGGTAACGAGACAGGAGCAGACCGCGTGGTCTGCTCCTGTCTCGTCATGATGATTATGAGGTAGAGGACAGGTCTAGTGCTGGCCGGGAGCCTCGCACTGGGAACCGGCCTGCTGCGGGTCACGGCAGTTACCGCGCCGATCGTACGCGCCACTGGCCACTTCAACGCCGGCGGAGTCACGAACGACTGCGGACACGAAACCCGGCAGCGTCAGGTTCTGCGCACCGCAGCTGAAGGTTCCCTGATTGCTCGCGGTGTCGGTACAGACAGCCACTTCGCCGCCCGCCGCCGTCCGGACGAAGAAGGTGTATGAGGCACCCGGCGAAAGGTTCATCACGGAGACCCGGGCGTTGAAGGTTCCGGTCCCTTCCCGGTAATTCACAACCGACTGTCCGCTGGCATCGGCGTCGCCGGTCCCCACGAGATCGGCCTTGTTGTTGCCGTTATGCGCGGCTGAGACCGAGCCAATCGTTCCGAAAAGGACCGTCAGCACGAGCGCCACGGCACCGATCGACTGAAGAAGCGTTCGCATCATGAGAACATCCCGTCACCTGCCTGGTTCCCCTCAGTGGGAACCAACGTCGGGAAACATGCCGGAGGGGACGACAGTGCATTCCGCTCAATAACCTGAACGAACGAGCAATTCGATTGGATCACACGACGCGAGACGGAAGGGCACAACCGGGTGATCGCGCTCCCTGCGAGGCGATTGCGGGGAGGCATGCCGGATCGTCCGGTCATCTTTTCCATCGAACGGCGGGAAAGCTCTCAAGAGGGCAGCGTGGGATTCTGGTCGCGTGAGGGAAACCCGACCCGGTTAGTTGGCGCGATGGTCCCTGTCGGGTGAGGTTCCCATAAAGGTCTTTGGCGAGGAACCGGGTCGTTCCCATCTAGTCATCATCTTCAGTGAGATCGGCCTTGGTCGTCGCGTCATCGTGACCGGGGCGAATGATCCCAGCACTCACGCGGCAGAATACAGCGGATCGAGCATGACGAGCACTCGAAAATCCGTCTCTCGTCCAGTACGATGCGTGATAGTGAACTTCGTGCATGATGTGGTGGAGTGCAGGGGCTAGTCGAATGAACAGCGACCAGGTTCGGAAAGAGGTTTGGGCCGCCACGGACCGGCTGACAGACATCCATCGTCAGATGCGCCGGGTAAACGACAACCTGAAGGAATCGCAGCTGGGTCTGTTCGAGGCCCGGGAACGTCAACTAGCCGTAATGGATGCGCTCAGTCGGCTCAGGTCCGAGATAGACGCGTACGAGCATGGACAGGGCGAACCGCGACCGTCTACCCGGTCTACGATGGGTAAGACGAACGAGTAGATGCCCGGGATCGTTCCCAGTGCCAGGACGTCCCGCGCGTCGTCGGGCAGGCTAGCTCGCGATGACCTGATCGCTAAGTGACGAGTGGTCGAGGATGCGCCTGAGCGTGCAAAACAGGTCGTCGATCTGGAAGGGTTTCTGAATCACGTCGACGTTGAGATGCGCGAGTTGGTCTTTCGTCCCGGCAACATGGGCGATCGCGCCGGTACAGAGCAGGACCGGGACGTCGACGGTGGCGGGGTGACTGCGAATCGCCTGGAGGACGGACCACTCGTCGTCTGCCGACGCCCACAGGTAATCGAGGATGATCAAATCGGGGACCTGGTCCTCGATCGCTCGAAGGCTCTCAGAAACGATGGGCGACGTCGTCACCCGGTAGCCCTCGTCGCCCAGCATCTCCTCGTACAGGGTGAGCAGATCTGGGGCATGGTCGATCACCAGAATGTGCGGCTGAGACGATGCGTTCGACGAAGGATTCATGGAGGACCCCTGTTGGTAGCCTGATTGAGAGATCGTCGTCAAGGATCGCGTCGGTACGACTATGGTCCGGTAATCGAGTGGTCGGGACCGGGTCCCGGGTCGCTTCTCGACAGGTGCGCTAGCACACTATCCGTTACAAACCGTACGTACTTCAAACCGGGCACAACAGGTCCCAAATAACGGATGGGCCGGGCAGCAGTAGGACGAGGGGACACCCCCAGGCTGGCGACCGGAACCGACGCATCGAGTGGTCTGCTTCCCCTGATCGCCGAGCCGGGAAAGGTCTGGCGACGAGGACGTCCTTCGGTCGTGTCCGCGTCCGTTGGTCATTCGCCGGGAGCCTGGGTCGGGGACATGTCGCTCAACCCGGAGTGAACCTCATGAGTAGAGAGAGCCCCGGCACACTGCCGCGCTGAGGCCCTCTCTGCGTTCCTTGCCGGGATGCCGGCCGAGCTCCTACCGGCCGGGTGGTTGGGTCGGCGGGACTGGCGGCGGCACGACCGGGGTGACTGGCGTCGCCGTCGGCTGGGCAGGGACCGCGGTCGCCATCGGCGACGTGTACGTGACGGTTGCCCCATCCGCGCTGGTCGCCTCGACCGTCATGTCCTCCGGGACGGTCAGCTCGTCGATCACCGGCGGGTCGTCGAGGTCCGCGACCGTGAAGAGCGCGGTCGCCTGGGCGGTCGAGAATCACCGGTCCCGAACGGTGTAGTGGAACGAGGCCGGGCCGCTGTAGCCAGGGTCGGGGTCGGGGTGAATCCGACCGTCTCCCAGACCAATCCGACCGTGCCGCCCTCGGGCTCATCGACTGCCGAAACGTTGCGGACATTACCAGCCGCGACATCGTTGCGGCCCGGAGTGTCGTTGGCGAGCAGATCGGAGAACGGGATCACGCGGACGGTGTCCTCCGGGCTGTCGGCCAGGGTCTCGACGTTGGCAGTTGGCGGGTCGTTGGTGTTCCGCACCGACACATCGATCAGCAGGGTCGGGGTGCCGCCGTTGCCTTCGGAAACCAGGACACCGTACTGGTCGCTTCCGACGTAGCCGTCGACCGGGCGATAGGAGGTGGAATAGCGGCCCGGCCCCGCCAGGACGCCGAAGATCAGGCCGTGCTGATCCTCGGGCGGGGTGACCTCGGGGTTTAGGAGATCGCCATCGGGATCGGAGAGCGGCAACGAAAGCGGAATGGTGATCGCGCTCCCTCCGCTGCGGCGCTCATCGACCGTGTAGGCCACCGCCGTGACGCCGCCGGCGATCACTGGCGGGTCGTTGACGGCGGTGATCGTGACGTTGACCGTGACGCCCGCCGAGAACGTTCCGTCCGAGACGGTGACGTCGAAGGTGTCTGTGTCGAAGAGGTTCGGGTCGGGGGTGTAGGTGACGTCCGGGCCGGTGCCGGTCACACTGCCATTGGCCGGGTCGGTGGCGGTGTAGGTCAACGCGTCCCGTCCGGGTGCGTCGCCGCGATCATCACGGGAGTGGCCGTGTCCTCGGCGGTCGTCACGCTAACCGGGTTGGTATCGACGACCGGCGGCAGGTCTGGCGTGCAATCAGGGACTGACACTGACACGGCGTCCAGGTCAGGAATGCTGATACTGAACCGCTGGGTCGTCGCGGCGGGCGCCGTGGTCGGGAGCGTCTGCGCTAGCGACAGGCGCAAAGTCGCACTATCGGTGTCGAAGGTCTGACTTCGTTCCCCGAGGGTAACCGTCGTCGAGCTGTTATAGGACTCCAACTCGAACGACGCGGTCAGCGTCTGTCCACCGGGGCCGGCGGCTGAAAACGCCTGGCTGAGTGGGTTGCTAATACTCATAATGTACCGATTATCAAAAAGGTATGCATGTGGACAGTCCCAGACCAGATCGTTGGCGAGAGAAGTTCAACGACACTATCTGGAAGCTCAGGCAACTCGAAGTCGCCGTTGACGATGAGCACGCAGTTCGACTGCGCCCCAACGCCTTGGGGGCTCCGGGCCGAACCCCAGGCGGAGGGGATGAGCGGCGACAACAGCATGGAGAGGGCAACGAGAGCACTGGCCGCGAGGAAACGAGGTGGGCGCATGGGAACCTCCGGACAGGTGACATGCAGCTGGCAGCATATCGCTGACTAAATCGCGACAGCCCGGAAATCAATGACCCAGGTGCTTAACGCGCATAACCGCGAATGGTGGTATCTCCATAACATCCAGCTTGGACTGCCCACTTCGAGCGAAAACCGGCAAGCTCAGCTAACGGGGAAAATCTGAAGTGTTGTCAGGCATGCGAGCTCCGGGCTCGATCGCGGTCCGCAAGACGGCAACACTGTGGTCGACCTCCACCTCCACCAAGCTGTGCAGGAGCAGCGGGCCATCGAACTCAATGCCGCGCAGCAACTCGACGTGGCGATCCCACGGGACGATCCCCGTGCCCGCTGCGCAGAACCGGCCACTCGCGTCGATGTCCTTGGCATGGGTCGCCAGGATCCAGTCTCCGAGCAGCTCGAACGCCTCCGCCAGCGCGTCCGCTGGTGGCCGTCCCATCGCCCCGGCAAGGATGTTGGCTGGGTCCATCACGACGGCGAGCCGCGGGTGCCGGAGCTCGTCGAGCAGCGCCCGGCCCCGAACTGCGCTGGCGGCGATGTTGGCCGGCTCGGGCTCGAAGGCCAGCGTGAGGTCATAGTCGTCGGCGATCGTGAGGGCGACGGTCAGCGTTGACAGCAGGTCGGCCCAGGCGTCCGGTCCGTCATTGTCCGGGTGGCGGTGCCACATGTCGTGTGCGTCCCGCGTCCCGGTGCAGATCGTGATCACCGACGTGCCCATCGGCCGGGCCGCCGCCGCCAGCACCCGGAACCGGACGAGGTCCCGCTTCCGGACCGCGGCGTCGGGGTGCGCCATGTTGAACGTCCCGGACAGGGCGGAGATCGTGACGTCGTGCGCCGCGCAGGCCGCCGTGATCGTCTCCGGAAGCCCCTCGGGGATGGCGTCCGGCAGCATCGGCAGCCCGACATTCTCGAGGTCGAACTGCACGGCGTCGATGCCATGCGCCCGGATGGCCGCCAAGGTCTCCCCGAGTGTTACCCGCGGGAAGACCGTCGTGAAGATCCCCGGCCGCAACCCTGTCGCTATCACCCTCATGCCCGCCTCTATCGTCAACGTTCGCCATCCGAGGAGGGCATTGTCGCGCTGTCGGCGGGGTGACGGAGGTAGCCCGATTCCAACCCAGCGACGAAGCCCCACCCCAACCCCTCCCCATCTGCGGATGGAGAGGGGCTCCGTCGGTTGGCTGCGCCGGCCTGAGGGGTGCGCGGCGTCGGGTCTTGTGGGCGAGCCTTGTGGTCGTTCGGCCGCTGCTCAGGAACCAATGTGACGTACCCGGCGATCCATCGGCGATGTCGAGGGACGCGCGACAGGTGAGTGACCGAGAGACCGGCCATCGTCCCACGGGATGGTGGCCGGTGCGACGGTCGGGCAAGGACAAGCCGTCGCCCCTACGAACGTCGCCCACCCCCTCAGGACGGCGCAGCCGACAGATGAAGCCCCTCTCCATCCGCAGATGGCGAGGGGTTGGGGTAGGGCCAGCTCGGGATGGCGACGCCGACCCGGGGAGTCTCACTCGATCTGCGGATAGAGTGGATTGGATGGGGCAACGCCAACCCGTCAACCGGGCGACAATGCTCCCACCTGGCTGCGGATGACCAACTGGAGCGAAATCCATGTTCGATTTGACCCGGTTCGGTGACGACCTTGCCCGTGGCTACGAGCGCCACATCGTCGATGACGGCAAGCAGCTCCAGTTGCTCATCCTCGTCATGTTCCTGCTAGCGTTCACCACCGTTCGGATCATTACCCATGCCATCCGGGCCGGACGCTGGCGGCGACTCTTCCATAACCTGTCGGCTCCGGGCGGCACCCACTTCCACCACCTCGTCCCCGGCATCCTGCTGCTGCTCGTCAGTGGCTACCTCGGCATCGGCCTGGAGGACGACGGGTACCGCGTACCGTTCGCGATCCTCTTCGGCGTGGGCGCCGCCCTGACACTGGATGAGTTCGCCCTCTGGCTACACCTGGAGGATGTCTACTGGGCGAAGGAGGGTCGCCAGAGCATCGACGCCATCGTCATCGTGGCGACCCTGATCGGCCTCGGGATCCTCGGCAGCGGCTTTTGGCTGGACGTTGGCCGGGCAGTTGGTCGGCTCTTCGGGTCCGCATAATCGTCGCTGCCCGGGAGCAACCATTTCCCTCATGGCGAACGATTCACTCCCGGTTCGAGCTCACCCATCGCCGATTGCCACCATGTTCACGGGGGCCTCGACCATGCACGGCCTTGAGCCGATTATTATCGAGCAACGTGTTGGCCCGTCGCTCTGACCGACCTGGCCGGTCCCCGCGACGAATCAGGAGGGGATGGTGGGGATGGTGGAGAGGTTGCTCGCAGGTACCTTGTCGCCGGTCCGGTCGAGCTGACGCCGGACGGTATCGAGAACCTCATCCAGGTCAAACGGTTTACGGATGAACCCGTCCGCGCCGCTCTCCCGCGCGATGCCTTCCGCGTCATGGTTGGCCGAGACAAGGATCACCGGGATCTCCTGCATGGTCGGGTCATCCTTCAGCTGGCGGCAGATCGCCTGCCCACTGTCCCCCGACAGCCAGATGTCGAGCAGGATCAAATCCGGCCGAGTCCCAGCCCAGCCAAGCACCTCGGCCTTGCTGCTCGCCGTAACGACCTCGTAGCCATCGTCCTCCAGAATCATCCGCATGACATCGAGGATCGCTGGATCGTCATCGACCACCATGATCTGGTACGTCATCTCTGGTTCCCTCCCTTGCACGCCCTTCACCGGACGCCTGTGAACCCGATACCCTCGGGAGCCAGAAGCCGAACGTCGAGCCCTCGCCCTCCTCACTCACCACCCAGATGTCTCCCCCCTGCCGCCGCACGATCGCGGCCGAGATGTACAACCCAAGCCCAAGCCCGGAATGCGTGTTGCCGTTAACATCATGGACCCGGAAGAAGCGCTCGAACACCTTCGCCTGCTGGTCACCCGGAATGCCGATCCCCCAGTCCTGCACAGTGACGGTGACGCGGTCGATCCCGGACCGGACGGTGGCAACGATGGCCGTGCTGTCCGGCGAGTACTTGATCGCGTTGGACAGGAAGTTCGTCAGGACCTGGCCGGTCCGCTCGCGGTCCGCGACGACGACGACTTCGTCCGCCGCTGGCTCCACCCGGATCATGTGTCGGTCCGATGTCAACTGAAGCTCGCCGACGATCTCCCGGACGAGTCCGTTCAGGTCGAAGCGGTCGTCCCGGAGAGGGATCACCCCGGTATCGAGCCGGCTCACATCCAGCAGATCGGTGATCAGGCCGGTGAGTTTGTCCAGTTGCCGGTCCATCCGCTCCATGAGCCCAGCCGATGTCTCGTCTCCGGCCTTCCGGAAACGGTTGCGCAGGACCTGAGCATACCCTTTGAGGCTCGTCACTGGCGTCTTCAGTTCGTGCGTGGCGATGGCGATGAAGTCATCCTTCTGGCGCTCGAGCTCGAGCCGTCTGGTGACGTTGCGGAGGTTGCCGACGATTACCCCGACATCAGGGGTTTCGAGGTGGTTGGCCAGTGTCGTCTCGATCCATGCCCATGACCCGTCCCGGTGCCGAACGCGATAGGTCAGGGTCGTGTGGGCGCCTGGCTCCTCGGCAATCGTCACCAGGGCGCCCAAGACCCGTTCGCGGTCGTCCGGGTGAAGGAAGGGCTCGATCAATTGCCCCTCCAGGTCCTCAGCCCGGTAGCCGAGGACGCCCTCGACCGAGTCGCTGGAGTAGATGATCCGGCCCTCGACGGAGACGAGCTGGACGGCTTCCGCACTGCGCTCGAACAACGTCCGAAAGCGCTGCTCGCTGGCCCGCAGGGCCTCCTCCGCCCGGCGCCGCTCGGTGACGTCGTTGAAGAGGACGGCCACCCGGCGGCTCTCGGCCCCGCCGACCCGGAACGCCTGAACGTCGAACCAGCGTCCGCCCAGCTCCCGCGCCTGATTGACGCACCAAGCCGTCTCACCCGTGAGGGCTACCCGGCCGTAAAGTTCGAACCAGTGCGTCTCATGATCAGGCGCCAGCTCCCGGATCCGCCGTCCGATCGCGCGATGGAGCCCCGTGTGGCGCTCGAAGGCCGGGTTCATGTCGATGAACCGATAATCGTTCGGCATGCCGTGGTCGTCGAACAGGACCTCGATCGTGCAAAAGCCCTGGTCGATCAGCTCGAACAGGACCCGCGATCGCTCCTCGCTCTCGCGAATCGCCTGTTCCGTCCGGTTACGCTCCATCCGCAGGCAGATCCGCATCGTCAGGTCGCGAACCAGCTCGACCTCGCGCTCGTCCCACACGTGCGGCTCAGCGCGCTGGGCAGCCAGCAGGAATTGCCACTCACCATCCCGAAGGTGCGGAACGAGAACCTGAGAAGAAACTCCGAACCGCTGGTAAGCCCCCGTCCGGTCGGCCGTTCGTGGATCCGTCGTCACGTCGCCAACAACAGCCGTCACTCCGAGCGAAAGCGATCGCCGGAGGTCTGGGTCGAGATAGGTCGAGAGGCGGAACTGCTGTCGGGCCGGATGAGCGTCAGGCGAACCGCCGATGTCGGTGACGAACGCCGCCACCTCGCCAGCCGCCTCGTCGACCGACGCGAAGGCGACTCGGGCAAGCCCCAACCGGCTTCCCAAGGGCCCTGAGATGGCCCGGATCATCTCCTCCGGCCGGCTCCATGGCGCCATGAGCTGGTCGATCTCCGCCAGAAACGTCGCCATGTCTTCGCGCCGCCAGGGCCTCCCCCGTCCGGACGCGACCATGGTCGCCACTACCCCGTTCGTTCCGTCCGCTTGCTCCATTACGACCCCTTGAGCATCGGCCAGACCTGGCTGGCATACCGGCGCGGGACCAACCGGACAGGTGACATGCCTGGCCCCAGCCCATCGGTGATTCGTCCGGCGCTTCCGTACGCTCTTCGATCGCAGCGCCGTTCGCTTCATCTCATCGCAAAACATACGCAAGCCGCGATCCCGGCGGAAAGAGTCCTCGTGCTCACGGTCTGCTTCTGTTCGACCGTACGGCTAACGCGGACAACCGGGAGGGTACGATCGTGCATTCATTCCACTGCCGAATTATTTTGCATGTGGTTGATACGTGTCCGGGAAGAAGGCTCCGAATGGACTGATGTACCCGGTGATCTACCCGTTACGCGTCTCTGCGTGGCTGCGTCCATCGCGGCGGTCGGTCATTCCGATCCATCAGCAACCGGAGGGACTCCATCATATGGTCCCGTCACGCCCGATCATCGCCCGGACCCTGAGTCGAATCCATCGTCCAAATCGCCGCGACGTCGTACGGACCAGCCTGTTCGGTGGTGCTTCGGCGTCCCTGCCCGTAACCGGTCAGCGCCACGGCGCTATCCAGGACGCCATGCCAGCCGCGGACACCGGCTCCAGTTCCGCGCTCGCCAACAGCGTCCTCTTCCTGTTCGGCAACAGCATGTGCGGGGTCCACCGCAGTGCCGGCACGCTGTTCGAGAACGATCCCTCCGGGGCGTTCGCGATGGATGACCTGCCAGTCGTCGGTCTGATCGGCACCAGCTCCATCACGCCCGACGATCTCATGACCGACTCGACCGCGGCTGCCAGCTCCTGCGCGACGGGTGTCAAGACGATCAACGGCGCCGTCGGAGTAGATGCGGCCAGGAACTCGGTTCCGAACATGATCGGGCTGGCCAAGGACGCAGGCAAGTCCGTCTGGCTCGTCACGACCAGGCAGGCGATGCTGACATGCGGCGCCCCTCTCCGCGGCCGGTGAGCCAAGATCGCCTTCAGGGGATCGAGCGAACCGGTCACCCCAGGTTGGGGAGGGGTTCTGCCCCGCTACCACGTCTCGCTACCCTCAATCCTGCACCCATGAAACAATTTAGGACCGTCGGTGTCCTTGTTCTCCGATATGATTTCCCAGGTCACCATTGAATGAAAGAGAGTGCACCGATGACTACACTACCATTGATCACGTTCCGCGCGACCGTCCTGAACAGCCCGAACCCGGAAGCCCTGGCCGGGTTCTACTCCCGCTTGCTCGGCTGGCCGATCGTCGATTCTGACCCGACCTGGGCACGGCTCGAACATCCCGACGGCGGGACGACACTGTCGTTCCAGATCGAGGACATCTACGTGCGGCCTACCTGGCCGGCGGCTCCCGGCACGCAGCAGATGATGCAGCACCTCGACTTCCGCGTGGAAGACCTCGCCGCCGCCAGCGCCCACGCCGAAGCCTGCGGCGCCATCCGAGCCGACGACCGGAGCCAGGAAGGTCTCCACGTCTACCGCGACCCGGACGGCCACGTCTTCTGCCTGTTCACGCTGTAGACCGGTTGAACGTGGCGCCGAGCGCGAGTCGTGTGGCATGAAACGAAACAAGCAAGTAGCAGTATGTCGCGGTGGTCGCGACATCGTTCCTCAGCCCGGTCCATTCATGGCCGGGCGTCGCCGCAGGCGAGCCCGCAGCCAACCGGGCTAGCCCCCTCCCGAATCGCTAATCCGGCGCCTCCATCGGAGCGGGCAGTGGGGCCGGAGCCGACGCTCCGAGCCAGATGATGTAGATCATCTCCGGATCGCCCGGGTCGAGGTTCTCGATGAAGCCGCTGGCCGTGAAGCCCAGCCGGCCGAGCAGCATCCGCATCGGGTGGTTGGAAGCGTTCGTCGAACTGAACAGCCTGTCCCCCGCGGTGACCGCCATCACCGCCTGCACGAGCTCGGTCCCGATGCCGCGGCGGCGATCCGATGCCCGGACCCGGAGCAACGACAGGAATGGCTGCCCAAACAGCGACCGGTCATGGATGGCAAAGCCGATGATGGCCTCATCCTCGGTCGCAAGCAGGCAGCGACCGTCGGCAATCGCGTCGGCGATCAGCACCAAGCGACCGAGAATCTCTGACTCGTCCTGGCCACCCGGTCCGTCCCGCTCGACCGCCCAGACCCCGTCACGATCCTGATCCGTAGCCGTCGCTACTGCAAACATGCTGCTCCTCTGTGCCCGATGCCCTGTCAAACCGTTTCAACCTCGGCAGCACGCATCTTTCGGCAGATTCATCGCGACATCCAGATGGTAGGCACTTGAGGCAAACCATGTTGACCGCTACGATAGCAGGAGAATCCTGGTCCAATCCTTCGGCCTGTCCGTGCTCCCCGCCAGGATGAGGGAAGGTGCGTCATGGTGTCGACCTCTCCACGACCAGCGCAGCCCCAGCCCGGTCACGCGCCGGTACCCGAGTTCACCGTGCTGGTGGCGCGGGATCAGCCACCGTGCCCACCCGCGATCAACCCGCTGATCGGCCGGGAGCATGACCTTGCGGAGCTCGCCCGCTGGCTGATCGAGCCGCATGCCCGACTGATCACGATCACTGGGCCAGGGGGCGTCGGCAAGACGACACTCGCAGTCGAAGTCGCCCGGGCCGTCTGCGAGACCACCCGAAGCCGCGTCGAGATCATCCCACTGGCCGCGATCTCAGACCCGGAGCTGCTCCCGGCGACGATCGGCCGCGCCCTCGGTGGGACGACGCCCAACACCCCGGCCCTCGTCGCGATGCTGGATCGCGTCACCCACGCCACGCCGCTCCTGCTCGTCCTCGACAACTTCGAGCATCTCCTCGACGGCGTCCTGATCGTTGGCGAGATGCTGGTCGGCTGCCCGAACGTCCGCATCGTCGCCACCAGCCGGGAACGTCTCCGTCTGCGTGGGGAACATGAGTACATCCTCGGACCGCTCGGCCTGCCGCCGGCCGAGACCGGGGCGGCGACCGACTTCGACCTTACCGTCGCAGCTCCGGCGGTAGCGATGTTCGTCGAGCGGATGCGGGACGTTGGGTCGGGTTTTCAGCTCGACCGGACCAACGCCAGCCATATCGCCGAACTTTGCCGCCGGCTGGACGGCCTGCCACTCGCCCTCGAACTCGCGGCCGCCCGCACCAAAGCGTTGCCGCTCTCGTTCCTCGTCGCGCGGCTCGACCACAGCCTCGCCCTGTTCGACCGCGGCGCCCGCGACCAGGACGACCGCCACCAGACGCTGACCGCCGTCGCCGCCTGGTCGTACGCCCTCCTTCCGGACAGGGCCGACAGCCGCCGGAAGGTGCGCTGCTCGGCCCTGTCCGGGGCGTTCCCGCTGGCGGCGGCGCTGGCGGTCTGCGCCGACACCCCGGAGGAGATCGGGACTGCCCCGGACGACCTCGACGCGGTCCTCGGGATGCTCAACCAGCTCACCTCCCTCGTCGACAAGAGCCTGCTCAACCAGGCCCCGCCCGACGACCGCCCCGGCGACGAGCCGTGGTTCATCATGCTCGAGACCCTGCGCCAGTTCGGGCTTGAGCGGCTCAAGGACGAGGGCGAGGAGGAGGAGACCCGGGACCGGCACGCCCACTGGGTCGTCTCGGCGGTGGTCAGGGCAAGTTCGCCCACTCCGAGCGCATCCGTTCCGCCGACGCAGTTCCGCTTCTGCGGCGCCCACCTCCCAGGTATCCGGGCGGCCCTGGGCTGGCTGGAATCGACCGGGGATCTCGGCACTCTCGTTCCGCTGGCGACGCGGGTCGAGCCGTTCTGGATGCTGCGCTCCTTCCGGACGGAGGGCATCGGCTGGTGCGAGCGCATCCTGGCGCACCCGGCCTTCGGGCGCCTGCCGGATGCCGATCGGGGCGGGATCTGGCTGATCACCGCCAACCTGTCCCGGACGCAGGCGATGCTCCCGCACTCGATGAGGTGCGCGGAAGAGGCACTGGCCGCCTTCACCGCCGCCGACCACGCGCTCGGGGTCGCCGCGACCGAGAACCTGCTCGGGGCGATCGCTAGGACGGGTGGCGACCTCGAGCGGGCCCGGGCCCATTCCCAGCGGGCGATGGACCTGTTCGAGTCCTTCGGCGACGCCCACTGGCGCGCCCTGACACGCTGCAACCTCGGCGCGGTCCTCATCCACACGGGCGATGTTGAGGAGGCCCTCGCCCTGCTGCTAGATTCCGAGCGGCTCTACCGCGATCAGGATAATGCCTGGGGTGTCGGCACGACCCTCGTCAATCTCGCGATCGTCGCCCGCACCCAACGGCGGTTCGATGACGCAATCCAATACTACCGGGAAGCCTTCCAGATCTTCGAGACCATCCGCCCCCGCGAGAGCCTGCTCGATGTCGTCAGCGGGGTCGCCGTGATCGCTGGTGACTGCGGGCTCCACGCCGACGCCATCCGGCTGCTGGCGGCGATCGAGGTCAACCGGGCCGCCATCGCCTATCACCTCGAAGCCCCCTACGACGTCATCTCCCGGCAGACCCGCGATCAGGCCCGGGCGTCCCTCCCGGCTGATCTCGCCGACAGCGCCGCCGCGGCCGACGGCCGCCTGTCCTTCACCGCCCTGATCGCGGAGGCGGACTCCCTGCTCGACAGCATCGCCCATCACCTCGCCCAGGGATCGGGAAGTGACAGGGGTCGGACACCGATCGGCCGGCTCGCCGCCCGATTCGGCCCCACGCATCGGGAGATCGAGGTGCTGGGGCTGATCGCCGAGGGCATCTCCGACCGCGAGATTGGCGAGCGGCTCTACATCAGCCCCCGGACGGCGATGCGCCACGTCGCCAACATCCTCCTCAAGCTCGACGTCAGCAGCCGGACCGCGGCCGCATCGCTCTTCCTGCGCGAGTCCGCGACGTAGCTCTGACGGCGAGCCACCTAGATCATCGTCTTCGTGCCAGTTTCCGACCATGAATGGGTCGGCCTCGGAGACGATGTCCCGAACGTCCGGGTTTCCAGCTCACTTCTCGCCGCGAGGACCTACGGGTCCCGACCGAACACCCTCGGGCACGACCAACCACATCGACGTGGATCGTGTGAGCGCCTCCCAGGTCGAAGCCCCTCTCCACCGCAGTGGGGAGGGGTTTGTTCGGCCAGGGCCGCGACTCGCCCAATCCCGGAATGGGGTCGCTGGTCCGGTGACACAAATGAGTAATTCTACTCATTCCGCACGATTCCACCGATCTACATACTCTCACCCACGAGCGTGGCATCTGCTACCGGCACTATGGACAGGAACGGCTTGCCTGGCCAGGGCGAACTAATGGTGCCGTCATTGCCTCCCTCGATCGTGCCATGAGTGCTCGGGCCGCCACTGCGCGTCCGCGAGCGACGTCCGTTCCGGCCGGTGTTGCTCCGGTCGCGTGTCTCGTTTCGGTCTGTCTGTACTGGAAGAGGTCTGTCATTTAGGAGGGTATCGGTAGTGAACCATTCAACATCGGCAGTTCCTCGTTGGCTGCGCACCGGAGCGCAGTTGCTCATGTCGCTGAGTCTACTCCTCGCCCTGATTGGCCCGATCGCCCAAAGCCAGGCTGCCCCGCCCGCGGCAGCGGCCGTGGCGCCAGCCGCCGGCGTGGAGCCCGACCCATCGCAGGAACCGGACGCCGCCGAGCTTCCCGTGGAGGACCCCGACGCCTCGGTCGAGCCTCTGCCGTCGGAGGAAGCTCCCTCCGATTACGTGGAGCCGTCCGTGGATGCTCCTGTCTACGAGACCACCATCACGATCTACAAGTGGCTCTGCTCGTCCGGGTATGACTACACCGACCCGGACTCCAGCCCGGACGCCGACTGCTCGGAGGCGCTCGACCGCATCCCGTTCGAGCTCAGTTCTGCCGATTACGGGAGCGTCACCTCCACCACCGGGGACTCCGGGACCGGCGTCGCCCAGTTCAGCGGATTCGAACCCGGCTTCTACGACCTGACCGAGGTGTCGTCGCCGTACGAGGCCGATGGCTTCCGGATCTGCAATGACTTCGGCTACGGCAACCCCGGCGCCGAACCCGCCACCGTCGGCGAGCCGTTCTCGTTCGAGGTTCCCAACGACCAGCCGTTCGATGGCGTCTGCAACTGGTACAACATCCCATCCGAAAATAGCATCACGATCTACAAGTGGCTCTGCCCGTCCGGGTACGACGACGAAGCCCAGAACGCCGACCCGCAGTCTGACTGCACCGAGGCGCTCGACGGGATCGAGTTCACCCTCTACGACCAGTCGTCCAACGAGACGACGGCGACCACCGGCGATGATGCGACCGGACAGGTCGTCTATGGTGGCCTGGACTCCGGCGACTATCAGCTCGCCGAGACCAACTCGCCCGACCCCTACGACAGCTACATCATCCGGTGCTATACCGGGAATGAGAACTGGCTGGCCGACTACGAGTCGTACGGGATCGACGACCGCTACTCACTCTCGTTCCAGGACGACCAGTATGTCGATCTCTACTGCAACTGGTACGACATCCCCAGTGGCAACAGCATCACGATCCACAAGTACGTCTGCCCGGACGGCTACACGTACGATGCTTCCAGCACCAATGCCGCGAACGACTGCACCGAAGCCGTCGACGGCATCGAGTTCACGCTCTTCGAACCGCAGGACGGCGACGAGACGTCGCTCACTACCGGTGATGTCGACCCCGGTCTCGTGGCGTTCGATGGCCTGGATCCTGGTGACTACGAGATCCGGGAGGCGTCCAGCGAGTCCTACAGTGGTTTCATCGTCTACTGTAAGGCGGACGATGGGCCGGCGATGGACATGGGCAGCTTCGGCCCCGACGACGCCCTCCCCTGGACGTTCGAGGACGGCGAGTACCACCAGATCGACTGCCTCTGGTTCAACCTCCCGGGCGGCAACACCATCACGATCTACAAATGGCTCTGCCCGTACCAGTACGACTACACGGACCCCGAGTCCCGGCCAGACGAGGACTGCACCGAGGCCCTCGATGACGTCGAGTTCGAACTCGCCCAGACTGCGCCGGACGTAACGTCCGTCACGGCGACGACCGGCGACCCTGATCCCGGAATCGCCCGCTTCTCCGGCTTCGGGCCCGGCACCTATGACCTCACCGAGACGACTACGACCTACGGCACCGACGGCTTCCGGGTCTGCAACGACTTCGGCTACGGCAACCCCGGCGCTGAGCCGGCCATCGTCGGCGAACCATTCGCCTTCGAGGTCCCGACCGACGAGTCTTTCAATGGCGTCTGTAACTGGTACAACGTGCCGGACACCATCGGGACGGAAGACACGGACAACGTCATCACGATCTACAAGTGGCTGTGCCCGGCCGGGTATGACTACACCGACCCGGAGTCCCGGCCGGATGAGGACTGCACCGAGGTCCTCGACGGGATCGACTTCTCGCTGACCGGCCCGTCCGGCGGCCTGACGGTCATCGCCACCACCGGCGACATCGACCCCGGTATCGCCCGGTTCGGCGACTTCGGCCCGGGTAGTGATGACCTGGCCGAGGTCACCGCGACCTATCCCACTGGCGGCTTCCGGGTCTGCAACGACTTCGGGTTCGGCAACCCCGGCGCCGAACCGGTCGTCGCCGGCGAACCATTCTCGTTCGAAGTCCCGATCGACCAGCCGTTCGACGGCGTCTGCAACTGGTACAACGTCGAACCGGGCAACAGCGTCACGGTCTACAAGTGGCTCTGCCCGTACGGCTACGACTACTCGGCCTACCTGGCCAACCCGCAGCTCGACTGCACGCAGTGGGTCGACGGGATCGACTTCGCCCTGACCCCGATCGAGCCGTCCGGGGAGGCGCTTGTCCAGACCACCGGCTCCGATGGTCCCGGCTGGACGACCTTCACCGAACTGACCCAGGGGTCCTACTCCCTCACCGAGACCAACTCTCCCTACCAGCCCGACGGCTTCCTGCACTGCTATCGGGTCGGTGAGGAGTCAGGCGACTACCTGCCGATCAGCGTCGGCGACCCCTATCCGTTCGACGTCTTCACGGACGTACCCTTCTACCTCGTCTGCGACTGGTACAACCTGCCGTACGACAACAGCATCACCATCTACAAGTGGAACTGCCCGTACGGGTACGACTACCAGAGCAACTCCGCCGACCCGTATGCCGACTGCACCGAGATCTCGAACGGCATCAAGTTCACCGTCGACAACCTGGAATCCACCTATTCCGACGCGACCGGCAACGACGGTCCGGGCACGGTCGTCTTCGACGGTCTCAGCCCCGCGATCTGGACGATCGAGGAGACGCCGCCCACCGGCTACATGGCGGTCATCATCGGTGATTGCTACGAGCGGGACGGCGAGCCGTCCGGCGCCTATTCCTACCTCGAAGGTGACTTCACCTCCGAGGTCGACATCCCGGTCGAGGGCTCGACGCACTGGGTCTGCAACTGGTTCAACATCTACGCCGACGACCCAGGCGACGTCGTGATTTACAAGTGGACCTGCCCGGAGGGCTACGACATCTACGGCTACGGCGCCAACGCCGCCGCAGACTGCACCCAGGCCACCAACGGCGTCCAGTTCAACGCCGAGGGGCCGGACTACACCTCGCAGTCCGACACGGGCGACTCGATCGAGAGCGCGGTGATGTTTGGCGGGCTCGAACCCGGTGACTACACCTTCACCGAGACGCTCCCGGCCGATACGCTTTACGTCTTCATCGCGGACTGCACCGGCACCAGTGTCGACGCGGTCCACCCGTACCCGCTGTACGTCGGCAACCCGTTGCTCATCAGGGTCAATCCGGGCGACCGGATCGTCTGCAACTGGTACAACGTGCCGAAGTACCGAAACGGCACGATCGTCCTGACCAAGTACATCTGCTCGACTCCGACCTACACCGCGGCCGTGAACTGCGAGATCTACGAGGGTGGCGTCACCTTCACCCTCCTCTACCGCGAGAACGGCACCCTGGTCGAAGTCTCGGACGGGAAGACTGGCGCCAACGGCCAGCTGACCTGGCTCGGGCTGGACCCCGGTCAGTACAACGTCCAGGAGGAGGGCGGCCCCTACTGCCGGATCACCGCCAGCCAGATCGACGATGGCTACATCGGCGTGACGGACGGCACCACGACCTACGTCTCGGTCTACAACTGCAAGACCACCAGCAGCGCCAGCCCAGGCGCCAGCACCCCTGGCAAGCCGAAGCCGAGCAACGCGCCTCCAGGCAAGTTCCCCAACACCGGCGTCGACCCGAACGCAGCCGTCGGCCCGGCCAACGGCCCGATCACCGGCACATCGTCCCCGAGCCCAAACTCGGGGGACGACACGGTCAGCGATGTCGCCTCCGGCAGCCCGGAATCGTCGAGCTGCCCCGTCCTTAGCGACCCGAACGACACGGTCAGTCCGTCCCCCAGCGCGTCGGAGTCGGCCTCGCCGTCCCCGTCGCCCAGCGAACAGGAGGTCACGGCCGCCAGCCTCGCCCCGTCCCCGGACGCCGACGTGGAAACCTGTGACCGGGGCGAGGTCCCGGCCAACATGGTCGTCGATGCCGTGGACATGAACCTCGACATCGAGGTCCTCGAGACCGTCGATGGTGTCATGCAGGCACCGACCGGAGCCGAGTTCGCCTCCTGGTACCGCGAGACCAGCCGGCTAGGCGAGGAGGGCCCGATCGTGATCGCCGGTCACCTCAACTACTGGAACGTGCCGGAAGGACCGTTCTACGCGCTGGCCCAGATGCAAGCCGGCGACATCATCACCGTGACCGGTGACGACGGCGGTGTCTACCAGTACGAGGTCGGCTCGACGACGCAGTTCCCGTCGGACGCGTCCCCAAACGAGCTGTTCGAGTCCGTCGACCAGAGCGCGGGCGGTGAGACGATGGTCCTCATCACCTGCGGCGGCGAGTGGGACGCCTCGATGAGTGAGTACAACGAGCGAACCGTCGTCGTGGCGACCCGGATCGCGGTCGGCGACGAGGGGGTCTAACCTCGGTGGTGCCAGTCACCTGTCGGGCTGGCACCATCCCTTCACCCGGCAACCCATCGTCCTGGACCCGAACCACGGCGCCGATTCCCTCCCCGGGGACCGGCGCCGTCGTCACTAACCATTCCTATCGGGCCCGACAGGGTCTTGTCACGGAGGACCCATGCGCAACACCCCGAAGACCAGGATCGGACCAACAACCATCAACGCGTTCACGAGCATCACGAGCGTGCTGCTCCTTCTGGCCGTCCTGCTGTTCACCGTGGTGACCGTCGATGGTCACACCGGCACCGGCACCGGGGCCATCGCGGCCGCAGCCGACAGGCAACCCCTGCCGACGCTCGCCCCAGACCTGGAGCCCCCCGCCGTCGCGGGAGAGGCCAGCCAGCAACCGCTGCCGACGCTGGCCCCAGACCTGACACCTACCGCCAACGCCGCCCCGCCGGTCACCCAGCCGTCGCCTCAGATCATCTCGTCAGAGCCACCATCCATGACGGACAGCCCGACGCCCAGCCCGATGCCCTCTGCGTCGGACGAGGGCCTCGTCGCCTCCCCAACTCCCGAGCTGGCCCAGGCGTCCGACCCCTCTCCGGGTCCGATGATCTTCCCGCCTGGGTCGATCACCCTCCGGCTCTGGACCTGCCGGCCCGGCTACAACCCGTTCGCGAGCGGCGCGAACCTGATCGCCGATTGCGTTACGCCGTCCGACCGTGAGATTTTCAGCCTGACTGCGCTCGGGGAGATCGGTACGAGCGGGACGAGGGAGGACAGGACCTTTATGGGGATCGTGACCTTCGACGATCTCGGACCAGGCACCTACACGCTCAGCCATTCCCCGCCCTTCCTAACGGCTTACTCGATCCCCCTTGGCTGTACGCCGCAGACTCCCACCGCGACCGCAACACCGCCGGCCAACGCTCTGGCCCTGACGGTCTCGCTGGTCTCGATCTCCCTACCGCTTGCCCGTGACCAGGCGATCGTCTGCGACTGGTACAACGTCCCTCTGCGTCGCAGCGCCTTCCCGCCGGAATTCGATCCCAGCATTGGCCCCGTCGAGCGCGAGCCCTGACCCGAGATGACCGAGACGCCAGATTGGGCGTTCGACGGTAGACAGAAGGTGGGTTCACGCTCCCTGTGACGGGGATCTGGCCGCTGCCGCGCTGCGAGAGACCTGGGTCAGGTCAGGGCCAGTGGCTCTCGATTCTGCGGGACCGCCGATGCACGTTTCCGGACAAACCGACGAGACGTGTTCGCGCCGATTCCCGCCCCGGCATACCCGCTGAAGGTTCCCACCTTCCTCGTGGCAAGCTGTGCGGACCGAGCCGCCCAAACTACCGACGCCACTACGGCCTGGTCGTAGGGGCGACGGCTTGTCCTCGCCCGGCCGCCGCAGCGGCCTTCGCCGTCAGGCGAGACGGTGTTCCGGGTTCAACCATGTCCGATGGCATCACCTCCGTTCCGATGACCAGCGCCGGTTTACTGGACGCGATCGAATTCCCAATGATCAGGTCCCTCTGAACACGTTTGAACCCGGAACGCCGGTTATCGCCCTGCAAGGCGATGGCGCCTGCGGGCGACGGTCAGGGCAAGCCCATGACCCTACGACGAGGCCGCCGCAACGAGGTCTGACACGAATATCGATGTCGCCCATTCCGATTCTTCGCTGCGGACCATCGCCGAGCCAGCTCCTACCGACGCAAGGCTGGCAGGACCTGCTCCCCAAGCAGCCGCACCCCGCTGTCCGCCGTCAGACCGTGGGGTGTGCCGAACTCGATCCTGGTGACGCCGGCCGCGAACAGCGATTGGGCCTGCGCGACGATCTGCTCCGGCGACCCCGAGAAGGCGAACCGATCCAGCGTATCGTCCGGCACCAGTTCCGCCGCGTCATCTAGCCGGTCAGCGTCGACCAGTCGCTGAATCTCGGCCAGCCTCGCTGTCGGGATTTCCACTGTCGGGTCCATCGGCGCGACCACTGGCAGATAGCGGGCAACATCCCGCCGGACGTACGCCCGGGCTTTCGGGCCATCCTCATCCACAACGGTGACCGCCCCGAAGCAGATCCCGACCGACCCCAACGACCGACCGGCTCGCTCCTCCCCGACCGCCAGTCGGCGACGGACCTCGGCGACAAGATCCGGGTTCGTCGAGCCACCGACCTTGACTTCCTCCGCGATCTCCCCGGCGAGCGCCAGCATCTTTGGTCCCCAGGCGCCGATCAGGATCGGGATGTCGGGCCGGAGCACGGGGTATCTGAACACCCGTCCCGCCGGCAGCCGGTAGAGCTCGCCCTGATAACCGTCCTCCCGTCCAGCCAGCAGGTGCCGGACGACGTCGACCGTCTCCCGGATTCGGGTCAGCGGTCGGTCATCGGTCAGACCGAGCGTCTCCAGCCAGGCACCTCGGACCAGCCCGAGGTAGGCCCGGCCCTCGGAGACTGCATCGAGCTGGGCGATCTGCCCGGCGATCTCGACCGGATGCAGCAGGTAGGGGTTCAGCGCGGCCGGTCCGACCCGAACATGACTCGTCGCTTTCGCGACTTCCAGCAGCGGCCCGATCGCCGGCTGAAACCCGAGATCGGCGTAGACGCTGACGCCGTCGAACCCGTACCCCTCCGCCAGCGCCGCCAGTTCGCCATAGCGCGCCAGCGGCTTGTCCCCCTGCAACGCGATCGAGACCTGCCTCGTCAATGGATGCTCCCTACCGGTGGCGATTGCGTTTGAATGACGTTCCCCGTACGATCCGACGATTCCGGGGCGATGGCAAGGCATGGCTCACCGCAATTCCCAGGGAATCGGGAGACAGACGATGAGCGATGGTGAGTTCGATCTGGCCAACCTGCGCGTCACCGTCGTCGCGATCGAGGGCCGCTCGGTCTGCGGGCTGGAGGTCGGCGACTTCTTCGACGTGACCGAGAGCAGCCGGGTCCGAATTCCGGAGGGTCGCCACTTCTGCCTCTACGCCCTTGCCGCCGTGATCCCGTTGCTCCCCGCCAAGATGCGGGCACTGGACCCGAACGACTGGATGGCACAGGACAGCCTCGTCGTCTGCCCGGACCCGGAGGAGCGCCTGACGATGCGGATCAGCCGGACCGACGTCGTCTCCCTCCGAACCGACGATCTCACGTGACAGAATCATGGCTGGCGATCGTCGTGGGGGCGACGGCTCTCGCTTCGCTGGCCTCGCCCGGCCGCCTCAGCGGCCATCGCCCTACAGGGCGATAACTCCGTGGTCGTGTATCAACCCTGCCGGGGTAGATCCACCAATGGTGACCATCACCGCGACTGATCCAGCGATCACGCCTGTTGGCGCGGACGACCACAAGGGTCGCCCCTGCGATAACGCCCTGGTTTCGTCAGATCGGCCCCAACGGTGTTCCCAGCAGCGTCGACCGGACGACATGCCCCGCCTCCAACGGCGTCTCCCCCGGCGGGATCAGGACGAGTGCGTTGGCCCCCACCCAGGACGCGAGACGTGACGACGCCTGGACACCCGTGGTCTCCGCCACGAGGTGGCCGTCGGTATGGACCCGGACCACGGCCCGCTGATACTCCGGCCGGTCGCCGGGCGTCGCCCCAGCCGCCAGCCGGACCGGAACCATCGGTCGGTCGATCACCGCTCGCCCCAGCATCTTCAGCAGGGCCGGCCGGACGAACAGCTCGAAGCAGGCCAGTGCCGAGACCGGGTTGCCGGGCAGCCCGAAGAACAGCGTCCGGTCATCGTCTCCGGCGGTGGCGAAGTTCAGCGGCTTGCCCGGCTTCATGAACACCCGACGAGCATGGACCGTCGCAACCTCTGGAAGTAGCGCCTTGACGAGATCGAGCTCCCCCATCGAGACCCCGCCGCTGGTCACGACGACATCGCTGTCCGTCAGTCGGTCGAGGAGCAGCGCCCGCAGCGGCTCGCGCTCGTCCGGCGCCTTGCCCGACCAGACGACCTCGGCCCCGGCGGCCTCCAAAGCGGCGACCAGGCTGAACCGGTTGGCGTCCCGGATCTGGCCCGGCCCGAGCGGCTCGCCAGGTTCGACCAGTTCGTCGCCGGTCGAGAGCACGCTCACCCGCGGTCGCCGGGCGACCATGACTGGCAGCTGCCCCTCGCCAGCCAGCATCCCGACTTCCGCGAAGCCGAGGAGCGTCCCGGTGGAGAGCAGCACGTCCCCGGTCCGGACATCGAAACCGACCGGCCGGACGAACTGACCCGGCTCGACGTGGTCCTGATGGATGATGACGTGGTTGTCGTCGCTGAGGTCCGTCGCCTCGACCTGGACGACCGCGTCGGCCCCCGGCGGCATCGGCGCCCCGGTCGTTATCCGGACGGCCGTCCCCGGCGTCACCTCCGGCGCCGTCACCTGCCCGGCCATCTGGGCGCCGATGATCTCCCGCCACGGCGAGCCGTCGTCGGCCTGGACCGCGAAGCCGTCCATGATCGCGGCCGGGAACGGCGGCTGGTCGGCGGCCGCGATGAGATCGGTGGCAAGCGTCCGCCCGGTCGCCAACGCCAGCCCGACGGCCTCGGTGGACAGGGCCTTCGCGTAGTGCAGGACGAGCGTCCGCACCTCGTCGACCGGGCGCATCCGGTCGAGGTCGCGCTCATCGGCTGGCGACAGTGGCATGACAACACACTCCTGTGGCGACCAGCGGCCGCGCTGACGGCGATCGATTGGAACAATGACTGGCTGCGACGCTTCTGGTTGGACCCGTCCGGCAGTCTACACAAGATCGCCGGCGTTGCCCCGCCGCCGCGAGCATGGCCCATGCGACCGCGCCGCGCGGTCGTCCATTCATGAAGTAATCACTGGTTCCAGGAGCCGGGAGGGGCCAACCTGGTCAGATCAGGATGAGTCAGCCATTCAATCTGGTAGAATTAGGGGAATAACCATCACTGACCGTACATGATGAGACAGTGTGTCGCCCGGTCGTGATGTGGAGTTCCACTTCCATGCAACTCACCAGACCAGTCGTTCGAATCGGCTGTGCCGGTGCCTTCAACGCGGACCAGCCCTGCGCTAACTCTCAGCCAGGCCACGACCATACCCATGATCACTCCAGCGACGCCGGTGATCACCACCACGGGCTTGCTGGTCCGGCAACCGGCGGCGCCGTCCGGCCACTCGCCATCGCCCTGGCGATCGCCCTGCTCGTTCTCATTGCCGAGGTCATCGGTGGCCTGCTGACCGGATCGCTTGCCCTGCTCGCCGATGCTGGTCATGTGGCGACAGACTCCGCCGCCCTGGTCCTCGCGCTGATCGCCGGCTGGCTGGCCCGAAAGCCCGCCACCGCCCAGCGCACGTTCGGCTATCGTCGAGCCGGGGTGATCGCCGCCTTCGTCAACGCCGCCGCCCTGTTCGTCGTCGCGGTCTTCATTAGCTGGGAGGCGATGGGCCGGATCGGTCACCCGCCGGAAGTGGCCTCGGGTCTGATGCTGATCGTCGCCGTCTTCGGTCTCGTCGCCAACGCCGTAATGCTGAGGGTCCTGTCCGCCGGTGAGGGTGGCCATACCCACGACCTCAACACCCGGGCCGCCCGACTCCATGTCCTCGGCGATTTCCTTGGTTCCGTCGGCGCGATCGCCGCCGCCCTGATCATGCTCACGACCGGCTGGTACCTTGCCGATCCCCTCCTCTCCATCCTGGTCAGCGCCCTGATTCTTCGGGGCGCCTGGACGATCTTCCGCGACGCCACCGATGTCCTCCTCGATGCCGCCCCCGCGACGATGGACACCGCCGAGATCGGCAACGCCGTGGTCGCGGTGCCCGGTGTCGGCGGCCTGCACGACCTCCACATCTGGACCGTCGCTCCGGGACAGGTCGCCCTGACCGGCCACGTCGAACTGACAGGCACACGTCGCTGGGCCGATGTCCTGTCCGACATCGCCCGGCTGCTTCAGTCCCGGTTCGGGATCAGCCATCTGACCCTTCAGCCCGAAGACACTCCCTCAGCAGTTTCAGGAACAATCGCCGCCCCTGGCGCCGTGCCCTGTTGCCTCGACACGTATCGTCGCAACTCGACCGCACCTCAGATCCCCGTGACCACTCTCACCCACTAACTCTTCGTCAGTCTGCTATTATTATGTCTATATCCAGGTGGGTCTCGTTGAGGGAATCCCTTTAGAGACCGGCCAGATGTTGTGCATATGTTGACGGGTTCGCTTCGGCTGCCTACACTCGCGGTTCACGGCAATACCCGTTTCCGTTCAGGGATCGACTGTCATCCGCAACCGCGCGATGTCGCGCATGACCTGGGCAATGCCGCCCCAGAGTTGCTCACGGACCGGACCGTCCGGTTTGCCGCGACACAGGGAGATGGCGAGCAGGATGGTTCACGCGCAGGTACATGGGGTCGGCCAACCCGTGATTCCGGTCCCGGCCCCAAAGTCGGGGGCGGCTGCTCGGGCTGCGGTCATGATCGACGGACCCCCGACGGTTCCGGTCAGCTGGGAGCAGGTCGAGATGTCGCTGGCCGACATCCCCTCGTTTCAGCATCCCGCCGTCCAGGCGGCCTTCGTGGAATTCCGGACCGTCCTGAGTGCCAAAGCCCACTTCCACCTCGACAGCAGCGACCTGATCCGCCGGTCGATCATCCTGGCGGTTCAGGCGCACGACGGCGCCAACCGCAAGTCCGGTGAGCCGTACGTCATCCACCCGCTGCTGGTCGGCTCGATCCTCGCAACCATGCAACTCGACCCGGAGACGGTCGCCGCCGGCGTCCTGCACGATGTCGCCGAGGACACGCCGGTCGCGATCGAAGAGATCGAGACGCAGTTCGGGGAGCGAGTCGCCCGGCTGGTCGACGGCGTCACCAAGCTGGGCCAGATCCCCTGGCAGCCCGACATCGAGGGGTCTCCCCGCCGCGAGCACTGGGAGCAGGCCCAGCTGGCCGAGAACCTCCGCAAGATGTTCCTCGCGATGGTGGACGACATCGGCGTCGTCCTGATCAAGCTTGCCGACCGCCTCCATAACATGCGGACGCTGGACGCCGTCCCGCCGCACAAGCAGGTCCGAACCGCCCAGCAGACGATGGAGATCTATGCGCCGCTGGCCAACCGCCTCGGGATCTGGCATCTCAAGTCCGAGCTGGAGGACCTCGCCTTCAAGTACATCCAGCCGGACGCCTACGCCGAGATCTCGACCAAGCTGTCCAACACTGGCCGCGACCGCGACACGTTCATCGACCGGTTCATCCGCGAGCTCAGCCTGGCGCTCGATCAGGCCGGCATCCAGTCCGAGATCAACGGGCGGGGCAAGCACCTGTTCTCGATCCACCGAAAGATGCAGCGCAAGGGCCGCTCGTTCGACCAGATCTACGACGTCGTCGGCGTGCGGGTCATCGTCGAGAACCACCGCGACTGTTACGGCGCCCTCGGCATCATCCACCAGATGTTCCACCCGATCCCTGGCGAGTTCGACGACTACATCGCCACCCCCAAGGAAAGCCTCTACCAGAGCCTCCACACCGCCGTGATCGGCCCGGACGGCCAGCCGCTCGAGATCCAGATCCGGACGCTCGACATGCACCGGATCGCGGAATACGGCGTCGCGGCTCACTGGCGATACAAGGAAGGCGGCAAGGGCGACTCCCGCCTCGAGCAGAAGATCGCCTGGCTGCGGCAGCTGATGGACTGGCGGGACGAGGTCGCCGACGCCGAGGAGTTCGTCGAGTCGCTCAAGTCCGACGTCTTCCAGGACATGATCTACGTCTTCACCCCGGCCGGCGACATCGTCGAGCTGCCGAGCGGCGCGACCCCGCTGGACTTCGCCTATCGGATCCACACCGAGGTCGGCCACCGCTGCGTCGGCGCCAGGGTCAACGAGCAGATCGTCTCGCTGGACTCCAAACTCCGCAATGGCCAGGTCGTCCGGATCCAGACCAGCAAGACCCGCGAGCCCAGCCGGGACTGGCTGCTGGCCGGGAACGGCTACGTCACGACGGCCTCGGCCCGGGAGAAGATCCGGCAGTGGTTCCGCCGGGCGCAGCGGGACGAGAACGTCATCCAGGGCAAGGACATCCTCGACAAGGAGCTCCGCCGCCTCAGCCTGGACGCGCGACCGGACGACATCCTCAAGCACTTCCCGCGCTACCACAAGTTCGACGACCTGGTCGCGGCGATCGGCTACGGCGCCGTCTCCCCGCAGAGCGTGACGGCGAAGCTGGCCGAGACGCAGCCGGAGGAATTCCGGATTGCGCCGATCGTGCCCCGCCCCCGCTCCCCGGCCCAGGTCGAGGTGATGGGCGCCGGCGGACTGCTGACGTCGCTGGCGAACTGTTGCAAGCCCGTCGCGGGCGACCGGATCATCGGCTACGTGACCCGAGGCCGGGGGATCTCGATCCACCGGACCGACTGCGCCAACATGACTCACCTGCCCGACCCGGAGCGCCAGATCGAGGTCAGCTGGGGCGCGGACCACTGCGACACGTTCGCCGTCAGCATCCGGCTGGAGGCGCTGGACCGCGTCGGCCTGCTCAAGGACGTCAGCATCTCGCTGGCCGACGCCAAGGTGAACATCATCGGCGTCAACACCACGACCCACGACGACCGGGGTGTCACGATGATGCTGACCCTGGAGGTCGAGGACATCAACCAGCTCAGCCGCATTTTGCGAAAGCTGGAAGACGTCCGCGACGTGATCAGCGCCCGGAGAGAAGCCGCTCCGGGGGCGCACCTCCGGGCCGTCTGACGACCGGAAGATCTACTGCCCACTACGCCGTGAGTCATGCTAGAGGCACATCGGGCATCGATGGTAGCCTGCCGCCTCAGCCTCCGCGACTGTTGAGAAAGTCAGCCGGTCGTCCAGGCTTAAACGCTGGGTTGATCGGCAGCTCTGATGGTGAACCCAGCGGTTCGGCGCCCGGCATGAGGCGACGAACGGACGCCGCTCAGGACGGGGTGGCTTCGTGGCGGAGCAAGGCTTCAGACCTTCGCGAAAAGTCCACGCGGCGGACGATCGAGGTGTGCGAGACGTCGGCATCGGCGGCTCCTCATGCTCATTGGTGAGACCATGACCAGACCATTCGTGCGGCTCTGGGTCTCCGCAGTCATGTTCCCAGCCGTCTGACCCCTTCCGACAGGACGAACAGGCGAATATCGCGTACGTGGCGCGACATGCATCCGCACCATGTCTTCGCGTTCGGGCACAATAGGGCTGACCATGATACCGACCAACGACGGAGCCACCCCATGACGACGCCACCACGGTCCGGACGCGTGCTGGCGATCGGCGAGACGCTGATCGACCTGATCGTCAGCGACGGCGCGCCCGACCTGCGCAGCGCGAACAGCCTGGCGATCCGACCCGGCGGGGCGCCGGCCAACGGAGCGGTGGCGCTGGCCCGGCTCGGGGTGCCGTCAGGGTTCTGCGGCGTCGTCGGGCAGGACCCGTTCGGCGACCGCCTGCGGGAGACGCTCGTCGCGAACGGGGTCGACGTCTCGACGCTGCGGGCGACCGCCGACGCCCCGACGACACTGGCGTTCGCCTGGAAGGATGCCCGTGGCGACGGCAACTTCACCTTCCTCCGTCTGGCCGACGGGCTGCTCTCGGTCGCCGACATCGAGGCGGCGGGCATCCCGGACTGCGCGGCGATCCTGCTAGGCTCGGTCGTCCTACCCGTCGAGGGTGCGCGGCAAGCCGTCTACCGAGCGGTGGAGATCGCGGCCAAGGCTGGCGTCCCGATCGTGTTCGACGTCAACTTCCGCCCCGCCCTCTGGCCGGACCCGACCCAAGCGCTCGCGATCTGCCAGCCGATCCTCGACCGCGCGACGGTCCTTAAGCTCAGCCTCGACGACGCCCGGGCACTGTTCGGGACCGACGGCGAACCCGAGGACATCCTGCGGGAAGCAGCCGCCCTCGCTCCACCGATCACCGTCCTGACCGACGGTGCCCGGGGCTGCTGGTCGTTCGCGACGGACGGCGCCAGCTGTGAGCGGGGCGAGAACGCCGACATCATCCACTTGCCGGTCTTCGCGGTCGACGCGATCGAGCCGACCGGCGCCGGCGACGCCTTCACCGCCGGACTGATCAGCCGGCTGATCCTGAACGGCTGGAGCACGCCGACCGAGGCCGACCTCCGTTTCGCCGCCGCCGCCGGGGCCCTCGCCACCACGAAACCGGGCGCGATGGACGGCCTCCCCCGCCGTCAGGAGCTCGATGCGTTCCTGGACAGTCAGGATCGCCGTCCGGCCTGACTCATCCCTGTTCGGGAGAGAAGGAGTGGTTCGACTCTCCTCCGACCGGAACTCCTCGCGACCGGCTCCCGAGGCACTACCGTCCGCCCTGTCCCGCAGCCTGATGGACCGTCAGGATGTAGCCGTCCGGGTCCGCGAAGGAGAACTGGCGCCCGAATGGACCGTCCTGTGGGGGCTGGGTCAGGGTGACGCCGGCTTCCTTCAGCGATGCGGCCAGGGCATCGGCATCATCGCGGGCCAGCCAGAGCGCCACGCCCCATCCAAGCCGCGGGACCGCCTCCAGGTCGACGGCCGGTTCGCGGATCGCGAACGGAATCGGGGCCGTCTGGAAGACCACCGCGTTCGGCGGGCCCTGAGACGCGATCTTCAGGCCGAGACGCTCGACGTAGAACCGCCGGGACCGCTCCATGTCGCGAACCTGCAGAGCCACGAAGTCGGGACCAGTGACGATTGCCATGGCAGACCACCTTTCGGGTAAAATCATCAGGACACTGATTGATTTTATCAGCACGCTGATGATACGTCAAACGATCAGAGGAGATACGGGTGGAAGATCACATCGGCTACGTGCTCAAGCAGTTACAGCAGGCGCTACGGGCGGCGATGGACGAGGCCCTACGCGGACGTGGCCTGACGACGCCGCAGTACGCGACACTCACCTGGCTCGCGGCAGGCGGAGCGCTCTCGGGAGCGGAGCTCGCCCGGCGCAGTTTCGTCACCCCGCAGACGATGAATGGCATCATCGTCAACCTCGAGGCTGCGGGACTCGTCGTGCGCCACATAGACCCATCTGACGCACGCGTGCTGCAAGCGGATCTCACGCTCGCCGGCCGGGACCGGCTCGACGACTGCCAGCAGGCGATCGACGCCATCGAGGAGCAGATGGTGAGTGGGTTGCGCATCGAGGAGCGTCAACGACTGCTCGATGCGCTGCACCGATGCGTGACCGCGCTCTCGGCCACGGTGGAACCTGGTGCCCGAACGTAGACAACGTAGACGCTGAATAGCGTGTCCGCCAAGAGCTTGATACACAGTCCTCACACCGCCGACCCAGCTCTCTGCCGGTCGGCGGTGCGATCCATGAGCCCATTTGTAACCGGCGAGGATCCAGCTAGGCGGCCCGACTCATTCCAATCCGGCGGGCGGCCAGGATCTGTAGCCCGGCGAAGAGCAGGACGACGACAGCCTGGAACAGGACGAAGGCGATGCCGAGCGCGTTCGGCTCCACCCAGCCGGTCAGCAGCAGGACGACGCTGTCGATCGCCCAGACGACGTTGATCCCGGCGACAGCGAGGAGCGCCGCCCGAGAGATCGTCCGCTGGCTGGCGAGCCAGAACAGTCCGAGGATGAGGACCAGCAGGATCGCCCCTGCCCCACGCAGCAGTCCGACGGGTAGATCGAGCAGCTCTCCGAGTGGCCCAGCCAGCGCCAGCATCGCCAGACCAGTCAGCCCGCTGACAGCGGCATCGAGACGAAGAGCGAAGGACGGAGTCAGACGATTCGCGCGGCGCCGATCGCCGTTGACGGTCAGTGTTCCGGACATAGTGTCCTCCTGGTTGATGTCTCGCTCCCGGAGTCGTGCCGGAGCTACTGATCCGCCGACGGCATCAGGTCGAGGAAGCCGGTGACCATCCGCAGCCGCCCGTCGCTGCCCAGCACGGCGAAGTCGGTCCCGGCCACCAGCGGTGCATCGGCGCCCGGCGGGTACAGCTCCCAGGCGAAGCGAAGCCGGTCGGCGTAACCATCGACTGCCCCGGAGAGGCGAAACGCGAAGCCGGGGAACTGCCCCTGCACCCCAGCGATCATGGCGTCGATGCCGTCAGCCCCGTCGCCGGCCATCAGTGGGTCGACGTAGGTGGCATCCTCGGCGAACGTCTGGTCGATCATGGCCCGGCGGGCCGTCGGGTCAGCCTCGTTGAAGGCGGCGATGTACCGCGCGGCAATGGTGTCGGATGCGGTCGTCGTGATCGTATCGGCGGTCGTGGTCGTGGTCGTGGCGGTCTCCGTCTCGTAGGTGCTCGTCCGCCCGGTCTCGGTGTGCCGGGCCTGTTCCCAGCATCGACCCGGTCGAGAGGCATCGCAATGACGTCGGAGGTCATGGCGGCGAGTTCTCTCCCCATCGGTTCAGAGGACGGTTGACCTCCATGAGGTACCCGACTCAGACCCGCGACGGGGGACACAGGGCGGCGAGACCAACGGGACAAGTCCGGATCACCAGCGCCTGGGCATCCCGAGCCTGGTCGAGCGGCGATGCGTACTCCGCTGGTGTGTCAGCGTGGCCCTGCGTCAGCTCGACCTCCCGAAGGCACCGAGCGCGACCGAACCGTAGACTCAGACGCCAACCGCATCCGGAATGATCCGTGACAGTCCCTCGATTAGGTCTGCCAGCAGTGGCCTGACCGATTCGAGCAACCGGTTCGCGAGTGTGTCGGTCCGACCCAAGGTCACACTGGGCGGCCTGACGATTGGAGCCGGGCGAGTGCGTGGAGCTGGTCGCGGGTGTTGTCGTACAGATCACGGTAGATCCCGTACAGCTCGTCGTAGAGCGGCCGGACCGCCGCATCCGGCTGGAGCGTCTCGCCGATCCGGACCCACTGGCTGTTCAACGCCCCGATGTCGGGGATCAGCCCGGTCGCGAGTCCAGACAGAAAGGCGTCCCCGTAGGCCGCGCCGGTCGTCCGCTCCGGGACGTCCTGTGGGACGCCGGTCACGTCCGAGACGATCTGGAGCCAGGTCCGGTTTTTGGCCCCACCCCCGACCGCGACGAGCCGCCGCGGTGCCGAGCCCATCGCCGCCATCGTCTCCAGATTGTGCCGGACGCCAAAGGCGGTCCCCTCCAGGATCGCCCGGTAGAGATCGGCCCGAGTGTGGCCCAGCGTCAGGCCGGCGAACATCCCGCGGGCCTCCGAATCGTTGATCGGCGTCCGCTCGCCGGCGAAGTACGGCAGGCAGACCAGCCCGTCTGCACCCGCTGGCGAGGTCGCGGCCAGCTCAGCCAGGGCGGCGTAGGCGTTTGGCCCTCCCGCTCGCTCAGCCTCCAGCTCCGGCTGTCCGAAGGTGTCGCGGCCCCAGCGGGTCAGACCGCCGGCCGCGGACATTCCCCCCGAGACGCAATAGGCGTCCGGGGTGACGTAGGCGGCGCTCCACATCCGGCGATCGGCGATTGGAGCGCTGGTCCGCTGGATGAAGAACAGCGTCGTTCCGTACATCACCATCATGTCGCCCGGCGCGGTGACCCCGACGCTGATGGCCTCGGCGGCCGCGTCGATCGTCCCGACCGTGACCGGCGTCCCCACCGGCAGACCGGTCTTGGCGGCGGCACCGGGTGTGACGTCCCCGGCCAGTTCTGTCGCGTGAGCGATCCGCGGCAGCCGGGCGAGGTCGGTGATCGGCTCGGCGAAGCGGCCGTCCCAGGCGAGCTTGCGCAGGTCGATGAGCGGGTTGTAGTAGGACGCCGTATGGGCGTCCATCACCCGCTCGCCGGTCAGCTTCAGGACGATGTAGGACGACGCGGTCAGGAATGCTTCCGTCCTGGCGAAGGCCTCCGGCTCGTGCCGCCGCAGCCAGAGGATCTTCGGACCCATCGCCTGACTGGTCAGCGTCATCCCGCCCAGGTCGAACAGGGCGTCCTCGCCGAAGTGTCCGTTCAGCCAGTCGATCTCGGCGGTCGCCCGGGAGTCTATCCCGTAGAGGATGCCCGGCCCAAGCGGCCGTCCGGCCTGGTCGACCGGCAGCAGGCACGGTCCGATCGCGCTGACGGCCACACCACGGACCGCGCCGGCCCGACCTGGCAGCAGCTGCTGGCAGACTCTGACGACATCGCCCCACCAGACCGTGTCGGCATCCTGCTCATACCACCCGGGCCGCGGCTGATCGACCCCGTGCTCGATCACCGTCTCGGCGACGACCACGCCCTCCGGGGTACAGAGCACCCCCTTGGTGCTCGACGTCCCGATGTCGATCCCGAGCAGGAGTTCAACCTGACTCATGATGTCGTCCCTCGTCGAAAACCGTATTCTCTCACCCGGAGCGTGCCACTGACCCGCCGCGAGCAGGCACCGGATTGAGCGAGGACCATGCCGCCGCCCATCGACCCGTGTCAGATCGAATTCGACCTGATCGACGATCTGCTCGCTGGGCTGATTCGCGTGTCGGCGGAGCAACTCTGGCCGGACTTCGATCCGGCGACTTTGCCTCTTGCCGTCGCGATCCCGTCGCAGCGATCGACATGGCTGATCAACCATGAGACGGCGGATGGCTACCTCGTCGTTCGCACAGACGCATCCGGTCTGCTGCGGCGGGACGGGTTGAACGACCGGATCGTGGCGCACAGTATCGCCATGATCGCTGACCGCCTGACGGCCACCATCATCGTCGATGACCCGAGGCGCGTGGCGGAGGCCACCGCTCTCGCCGCCCACGAACTGTTTCACGTCCATCAGGCCGAACATTACCCGGAATGGGGCGCCAACGAGGCCAGCCAGCTGGCGTGGCCATGGCATGACGCGGAAAATCTCGCCCGATCCATCCACGAATCGTCCTTACTGAACGCGGCCCTCTCAGCGACCGCCGACGAGACGAGTCTGGCGATCGCTCGGCAGGCACTGGCGAGGCGGCGCGACCGCTTCGACCACCTCGTGCCGGAGGCCCGGGCCTATGAGAGCGCCGTCGAACTCGCCGAAGGGACCGCCCGCTTCGTCGAACACCGGACGGCGACGCTGCTCGGCGCTCAGTTCCCAGAAGAAGAGGACGTCAACACGATCGATGTGCGGCGACGCTGCTACCGGACGGGTCAGGACTGGTGCGCCCTGCTCCAGCGACTGACAGGGCCGGACTGGACGGCGCGGCTACCATCGGGTGCCGACGGGGCCATGCCCATCCTGCCTGACCTCCTCGAAGCAGCCATCGGCCCGCCGCCGACCAAACCCGATGAGCGGTGGCGAGACAACCTGAGTTGGGCGACGGCTGAGATCTCGGCCGAGCGGACCCGCCGGCAGGAGCGCGTCGGTCTCCTGCGCGGCGTCCTGGGCGGCTCGGTCGTCATCCGCGCCCGGCCGGACGCACCGCCCCAGGTGGCCAGGTTCGGTCTGATGAACCTGACGCCCCTCCCGGATGGTCAGGTTCTCCACGAGCGCTACCTCTCTCTGATGCTAGGCGAGACGCGCATCACGGCCCTGAACCATTCGACCCTGACGACGGTGGCCGGCGACCACCCGCTCTTCGCCGGCCCCGCTCGGGCCGAGATCCTAATCGATGCCGGCCTGGTCATGGGCCCTGAAGATGGGACCCCGCACGACGTTGCAATTCTCGGCATCGAGATCACCGGACCATACACGCTACGACGGGCTGGACCACAGGCCGTCGAACTACTGCCCGGCACGACTCCCCCGGATGGTCGATAACGACGAACCGCCGGACGGTGGCTGGTATCCTTCGCGGGCCAACGGACCTATTCGGCAGACCAGCCTGGGAGAATCGGCCACCAATGACTGCCACCAACGCCACGGCACCGGAGTTTCGCCGGAGCACCGGCAGCGACCGGTTCACCTACCCGCTGGTCGTCGGTCTTGCCCATTTTCTGGTCGTTCAGATCACCGCGGCGCTGGCCCTAATCTACGGGACTGTCCGGGACACACCAGGGAACGGCATCCCTGGGGCACTGGAATCCGCTCCCCAAAACTACAAGGGCACACCCAACGGTCCGGCCGACCTTGCCGGTCTGCTCCGCGTATTGGTCGAGCCACTCCGGAGCTGGGATGGGCTCTGGTACAGCCAGATCGCCGACCTCGGTTATCCGGCGTTTGAGAGCGCCAACCCAGCCTACTGGCCGATCTACCCGTGGCTGATGGAGGGCGGCTCGCGCCTGACAGGGCAGCCAGTGGAGATCGTCGGCTGGGTCCTGAGCAATATCTTCTTCGTGGTTGCGCTCGGCTTCGTCTACGCGCTGGTCCGGCTGGATTTCCCCGAGCAGATCGCCCGGATCACGCTCTGGGTGCTGGCACTATTCCCGATGGCGCTGTTCTTCTCGGCCGTCTACACCGAGTCGCTGTTCCTGATGCTGGCGGCCGGCGCCCTCTACTTCGCCCGGACCCGCGCCTGGGCGCTGGCCGGCATTCTAGGGCTGCTCGCCGCGCTGTCCCGCTCCAACGGCGTCATGCTGCTGCTGCCGTTCGCGGTCCTGTGCATCCAGCAGTACGGCTGGTCGCCCCGGCGCTGGCTGACGACCGGGCTGGCCAGCGCCGCCTTCGCCATCCTGCCGATCCTCGGTCCGATCCTGTTCTACGTCTACCTCAACGCCGAGGAGATCCCGCAGACCCCCACCAATCCAGCCTTCGTCGAGGTCCAGGGCCAGTGGTTTCGCTACTCGGCGCCTCCCTGGGACACTTTTCGGTGTGCCGTCGCTGGCTGTGATGTGCCGGTGGGACAGGAGTACATCGACCGAACGCTAAATGAGGACGCCGCAGGCAATCTCATTCCATACCATGCTGTCGGCGCCAACTGGTCATGGGTACGGGAACTGATCGACGACCCAACTTGGAGTCACATCACTTCCTTCGAGTTCCGCGACCTGTTCGCCCGCAGCGACACGGTCGAACTCGTCAGCTTACTCCTCTTTGCAGGTCTGGCAATCATCGGCCTGCGAATACTCCCGCTCTATCAAACCGCCTATCTGATCCCACCTCTGCTGTTCCCGTTATTCCAGCCGAGCGCGGTCCACCCGCTGCTGAGCATCCCGCGCTTTGGCATCGTGCTGTTCCCGCTGTTCGTCGTCCTGGCGATCCTGCTCCAGCGGCGTGGCCCGCTGATCACGTACAGCGTGATCTCCGGCGCCCTGCTGATCCTGTTCACGATCCAGTTCACGCACTGGTACTGGGTATCCTGAGCGCGGCACGGCATCGCATCACGAGGCGGGGCGACATCACGCCTGAGCGAAGTGTTCCTTCACGTCGACGGCGAAGACCGGCAGGATGGTGCTCGTGAGCAACCCGTCGCGAACGAACGTCACCGGGCGGTCGTCGTGGGTATCGGCGAACGCACGAACAGCCACATCCCGCTCGGCGAGGTTCACCGTCCAGTATTCGCGCACGCCTGCCTGGCGATAGATCCAGTTCTTGCGGCCGAGATCGCGGTCGATGGTCGGCAGCATCGAGATCTCGACGACGAGGTCCAGCGCGCCGGCGATCCGGCCTGGGGCGACGATCTCCGCTCGACCGCCGGAGATGAAGACCAGATCGGGCAGGGCAATGTCGAACTCCGACAGTACGACCCACGGCGGCGCAACGATCACTTCCCCCGCCGCCGTCTCGGTGACGAACCGATCCAGCGCTCGCAGGATGGTCAGCAGCACGCGCTGATGCTGACCATCGGGCGGCGGGAGCGGTATCAGGACTCCCTGCAGGATCTCGTAGCGGGGTCCCTCCGCTGGCAGGTAGTCGAGGCCGCCGACCGTGAATGGCCGGTCCTGACCGATCCCCTCTCCGTCCTTCTCGATCAGTTCACCGTCGATGAGTTCGAACCGGCGTCCGTCGTTGGGGAGCAGGTAATAATCTTCAACGGTGTAGAGACGGGTCTGCGGGAGCAATGAGCGATCGTCGTCCGGGACCGTTCTCCCTTGCGCCAACGAGTCGTCACGCGGTATCGGCTATCGCTGACGATTTGCGTCGGCAAACAGCTTCTCCATGTCGACCGCGAAACCGTCAACCACCGTGCTTCGGATCAGCCCGTCAGCGTCCCGTAGTAGTTCCATGTACCGGTCACCGTCCAGCACCCAGACTGTCGTACTCTGAGCCTCGGAATCGATGAACCAGTACTCCCGAACTCCATGCTGACGATAGAGCTCGCTCTTGTCTCCCAGATCGTGGTCGGCCGTTGACGGGGAGGAGATCTCGATGGCGAGGTCAGGGGCGCCGACCACCCGCTTTTCGGTCGCAATCTGGCTTCGACCATTGGACACGAAGAGGATGTCAGGCTGAACGATCTCGAATTCGGCGAGCTCGACATCGGACGGAGCGTCGAACACCTCGCCCAGGGCGTGTTCCTCGACGAACTCAAAGAGACGAGAGGCCAGGCGTATCGAGAGTCGCTGATGGAAGCGATTCGGGCCCGGCATCTCGATCAGTTCCCCATGGATGAGTTCGTAGCGTCGCCCGTCATCCGGCAGCCGGTCGTAGTCGGCGACGGTGTATCGCGTCTGTACTGGGGACCGTGGCTTGGCGACCATTGGCTTTCGCTCCTCGGGCCGGACAACGTGAGACTGTGCTGACGTTGAGTGTGCCATAGCACCCCACCCGTTTCACTGGATGACCGGCAGGCTGCTCGGCCACGTACAATCACCGCCACGACAACCGACGATACGATCCCGGGCCACGGCCGTCACGATGACGCGACCGGTGCGTGGCCGCGCAGACGCGAGCGGATCGCCGCGGAGAAAGGGAACCAAGTGACCGAGGCAACGGCACCCGAGACGACCCGCATTACCGACACCGACGGCAGCACGACCCGCCAGCTCACCGGCGGGCAGGCGCTGGTCGAGCAGCTCAAGGCCGAGGGGATCGACACCCTCTTCGCCCTGCCGGGCATCCAGCTCGACGGGCTGTTCGACGCGATCTACGACGCCGTCAACGACGGCTCGCTCCGCGTCTTCCACACCCGCCACGAGCAGACCACCGCCTACATGGCCGACGGATGGGCACGCTCGACCGGAGAGATCGGCGCCTGCGTCGTCGTCCCCGGTCCGGGCCTCATGAATGCATTGGCGGCCCTCTCGACGGCGTACGCCGCCAACTCGCCCGTCCTCTGCATCTCTGGGCAGATCCAGTCGGACCTGATCGAGTTCGGCCGCGGCCTGCTTCACGAGATCCCGAACCAGCTCGGGATGGTCCGCTCCGCGACCAAGCATGCCGAGCGGGCGGTGACGCCGGAAGCGGTGCCGGGCACGCTGAACCGGGCGATCCGGACGATGTGGAACGGTCGCGTCCGGCCAGTCGAGATCGAAGTGCCGCAGGACACGCTGTTCCAGACGGGCGACGTCCAGATCCTGCCCGGCGCCGGTGAGCGCCAGCGCCGTGCCCCGAACCCGGACGAGATCGAGGCGGCCGCGAAGCTGCTCGGCGGAGCGAAGAACCCGGTGATCTTCGCCGGTGGCGGCGTGATCGGCGCCGACGCCTCAGCGGAGCTCCAGCAGCTCGCCGAACTGCTCCAGGCGCCGGTGATCATGAGCAGTAACGGCAAGGGCGCCCTGACCTCCCGGCACCCGCTCGCCCAGCACGGCCTGGCGGCGATGGAACTCGTCCCGAATGCGGACGTGTTGTTCGCGGTCGGCACCCGGTTCGCCGACGCCGTCACGCTGCGCTGGAAGCTCCAGCCGGGCCGGACCGTCGTCCAGCTCGACATCGATGATGAAGAGGTCGGCCGCAACTATCCGGTCGCCGCTCCAATCGTCGCGGACGCGAAGCTCGGACTGGCCGCGCTGATCGAGCGAATTCCGACCTACAGTGGCGCCCGTCCCGACCGGACCGCGGAGTTCGAGGCGCTCAACCGTGGCGTTCAGGAGCGGGTCGACAGCGTCCAGCCGCAGGCCGGCTTCGCCTATGCGATCCGGTCGGAGCTGCCAGACGAGGGCATCTGGGTCTCGGAGCAGACGCAGATCGGGTACTGGGCCAACCTCGGCCTGCCGGTCTACAACCCGCGCACCTTCCTCGGCCCCAGCTACCAGGGCACGCTCGGCTACGGTTTCCCGACCGCCCTTGGCGTCCAGGTCGCCCATTGGGACACCCCGGTGGTCTCGGTCAACGGCGACGGCGGCTTCGGCTTCGCGCTGGCCGAGCTCGCCACGCAGGCCCAGTTCGGCATCCCGCTCGTCAGCGTCGTCTTCGACGATGGCGCGTTCGGCAACGTCCGCAGGATCCAGCAGGAGCAGATGAACGGCCGGACGATCGCGTCCAACCTGCGAAACCCGGATTTCCGCGATCTCGCCAACGTCTTCGGTGTGACGGGTCGCCGGGCTGAGACGCCCGAACAGCTCCGGACGCACCTGCGCGAGGGCTTCGTGGCCCGCGAACCGACCCTGATCCATGTCCCGGTCCAGCCGATGCCCAACCCGTGGACGATCCTCGGCATCCGATAGGTCCATTAGGTCTCCTCCTCGAACGAACAGGACCTGGATTGACATCTAGGACCCTGTTAGTACACTTGTTCTATACCATCGTTCGAGGAGGAGACTAGATGCCCGAAGCAATGACGCTGTGGCCTGCCAAATCTCATACCCTAGCCAAGATTGAAATTCTTCGCGCCTACCAAGGGGCTTGGTGCGCGATTTTCGCTCAGTCACAGCACGCACAGGGCCAAGATCTCTTGTACGTTGATGGATTCGCAGGTCCAGGAAGATACAGTAATGGGCATGAGGGATCGCCCATAGTGGCAATGAAAACCTTCATTGGCTTAAGCAATCAGCTCAAGAGCAAAGGACAATGGCGTGCGGGAAAGCTGCGTTGTGTATTTATTGAAACCAACAAGGATTCGGCGGAGTACCTTCGTGGCCTACTGACTACGATGTGCAAAAACGACGGTGATGTAATTTGGCAGGTGGAACACGGCACCTTTGCCACTGTCTTTCCCAAGTTGGAAGGTGAGTTGCCGAGTGTCTACGCCGCAGGGTCTCCAATCCTACTGTTTCTGGATCCATTTGGTGCTAAGGGAGTGCCATTTAGTCTGATTGAATCGGTCCTCTCACGTCCTCGCTGCGAGCTGCTCTTGAATTTCGACCACGACGGTTATGCCCGAATATCGAGAGCTGGTGCTAGCGCTAATGCACAACAACCCCTAACTCTCGGTCTAGGAGGCGCAGCATGGCAAAGTACCCTGATTAGGAAGAGCTTTTCGGAACAATGTGACGCTGTCCTGAAGTTTTATAAGCAGAATCTACTCAGCATCCCACGCGTGGACTTCGTCACGTCTTTTCAGATGCAAACGCCAAAGAAGTCGTTCTCCTCGGTCGGGTACTCGCTCGTCTTCGCATCTCAAAGTCCGAGGGGTCTGGAGAAAATGAAGGGTGCGATGAAGGTGATAGCTCAAGATGGGCATTTTCAGTTTTCCAATGCCTATCGGGGCCAATTGACACTCTTCCGATTCGACGATCCTGCTTTCCACGCAGAGTTGCTATATGAGGCTTTTGCTGGAAAGCAAGCGTCACTCTCGGAACTCAATCAATTTGCACTTATAGAGACGCCTTTTACCAACGCCAAAGCCATGCTCAAATACCTAGACATAGCCAATCGCATCACTGTTAATTCGACCGACCCTAAGCGTCGGAAAGGTACGTTCTCTAACTCGACAACATCGATCACGTTCAATGCGAGGGGACCTCTATGAAAGCTTCTCAGATCGAATGGACCAACATGACTTGGAACCCCGTCACCGGCTGTAACAAGGTCAGCGCTGGGTGCAAGAACTGCTATGCACTGGCGATGTCCAAGCGACTCCAAGCAATGGGCTCCGTAAGGTATCGGAATGGATTCGAGGTGACGCTCCAAGACGATATTGTTGATCTTCCTCTACGTTGGCGAAAACCTAGATTAGTATTCGTCAACTCTATGTCTGACCTCTTCCATGAAGAAATTCCACTCGAATACATTGAACGTGTCTTCGCAACCATGGTGAAGTGTCCTCATCATCAGTTCCAAATTCTTACTAAGCGTCCCGAACGGCTTGTCGAGCTAGCGAGCCGATTGCCTTGGCCAGACAATATCTGGATGGGAGTGAGCATCGAAACCGAACGATACGCCGAGCGATCACGGCTCCTAGAGCGGTTCTCACGGTACATGTCCGGGGACGGCGTAGCCACAGTGGCGATAGTAGGCGGTCAACTCGGCCGACGTCACGCGGTCGAGTGCCGCCCCAATCGCG
>JAABUN010000762.1_pt1 | contig 79965 bp, 60 predicted proteins | sample 5559311 | NCBI WGS metagenome assembly JAABUN01 (sample SAMN10711877, study PRJNA513370) | rock metagenome | isolation source: Antarctica rocks | place: Antarctica: Victoria Land, Siegfried Peak sud | reverse complement strand
TGACTGTTACCGAACTCGGCTGCGGCTTCGCGCGAAGCCGTAGAGCCTGTTGAAGTAGGCACCCCTCTCCCGTCGCGGGGGAGGGGAAGGGGGTGGGGGCTGTTAAAACAGCGCGAGTTGGACGGCCCGTGAGCGGGTGCGGTATACGAGCGACGGCTTGTCGCGCAAAGCCACCTCGACGGCGGCCGGCGGCGTGCGCAAGCCTTCGGCCCGCACGCGTTTTTTCCAATAGTTCAGGGCCATGCGCGGCGTGTTGTTCACTTCGGACAGATGCGACAGCCAGAAGCAGGCCGGACCGTGCTCGGCCGCGTGCGACAAAATCAGGTCGCAAGCCGCATTGTTGGAAAGATGGCCCCAGCGCGACAAAATGCGCGCCTTGAGGCTTTCCGGGTACGGCCCGAAGCGCAGTTTGTGGATGTCGTGGTTCGACTCGATGGCGACCAGCGAGGCCCCAACGCAGGCCGCGCGCAGTTCGGGCGTCACTGCTCCCGTGTCGGTCGCGTAGGCGATGGCGGTCTCGCCCCAGCCGACGCGCCAACCGACCGGCTCGGCGGCATCGTGCGAAACGGGCACGGCCCGCAAATTGAACGCCCCGACCCCGATTTGCGCGCCGCCGGTCTCCACTTCAAGGCAGGGCGCGTCCCGCTTTTCCTGCGCGAACAGGGCCGAAAGCGTCGCCCGGTTCGCCACAAGGGGAACGTCGTAGCGGCGCGCGAACGGGACCGCGCCCCGGACGTGATCCACATGTTCGTGCGTGATGCACACGGCGGCGATCTGAGTGGGCGCGAGGCCGCGCTTTTCGATTTCCGCCCGCAGCGTTCGCACGCCCAGGCCCGCGTCCACCAGCACGCCGCGCCCGCCCGCAACCACTAAAAGCGCGTTCGCCGACGACCCGGACGCGAGGCAGTAAACCGTGATGTCGCTGTCGCTCACGGGGCAATTGTAGCCCGCCGCGCGTGCTGCTGTCAAAAAGACGTTTGCCGTCTTTTGCGCACCGTACGCGGGCTGTACAATGGGGCGACATGGCCTCGTCGCTCCGCACGAAACTTCGTATCGCCGGCTCGGTTTTGTTCGCCACGGGTTTTTGGGACGCGCTCGCGGGCCGGTTCTTGTGGGAGCCGGGCGCGCGTCCGAACGGAAATTTTACCCATCAGGACGCAGCGGCTGGGGCACGGCGGGGCTTGCGTGACTTGGCCGGCGCGGTTCACGTTCACTCCAATTATTCGGACGGCGCGGGCGACGTTCCGACCGTGATGGAAGCCGCACGCGCGGCGGGCGTGGACTGGATTTTGTTGACCGACCACAACTCGCAACAGCCTAAGCGCGACGGCTGGGAGGAAAAGTTCGCCGGCACGCCGCTGCTGCTCATCGGCACCGAAGTGACGGTCGAGCACGGCGCGTTTTTGCTCGCCCTCGACATGCCGCCCGAATGGGAAACGCCGCCGGACCAAAAGGCGCAAACGGTCGTGGACAATGTGCTCGCGCATGGCGGCTTGCCGCTGATTTCGCTTCCCTTTGACGTGAAGCACCCGTGGTGCGACTGGGACGTGACGGGCTGCGTGGGCCTGGAGGTCATCAACCTTTCCACGGTCGCGCGGCGGCACATCAACCTTTTTTCCCTCGCGTGGCTCGTGCCGCTGTACCGTTTCGGGGGGGCGCTCGCCGCGTTGCGCGCGCTCGTTTCCCGGCCCGATCAATCCCTCGCCACCTGGGACCGGCTGACGGCGGGCGGGCGACCGTTTGTGGGCCTTTGCGCGCTCGACGCTCACGCGCTGATGAAAATCGGCCGCGAAAAGTATCCGCTGCCCTCCTATGAAGATTCGTTCCGCGTCTGCTGCACGCACGTGCTCGTGAAAGGGTCGTGGGGCGATGCGACGCCCGACGCGCGCCGGGCAGCTATCTACGAAAGCCTGCGGGCCGGGCGCTGTTATTTGTCCTACGATTGCCTGGGCGACCCGAAAGGCTTTTCGTTCACGGCCGTACCGGACAAGGGCGAAGGCGCGGCGGCGCTGATGGGCGAAACCGTGCCGCTCCGGTCGCGCGCGTGGCGGCTGCGAGCCGCGTTGCCGCCCGCGAAAGGTCGCAGGACCCTGGTACGACTTTTGCACGACGGACGGGTCGTGGCGGCGGGCGAGAGCGGCGTGTCGTTTCGCGCGACACGGCCGGGAACGTATCGAGTCGAAGTGTTCCGCGTCGCCGGAAGTGCTTTTGGGTTATACGGGAACGCGCGGCCGTGGATTTTTTCCAACCCGATTTACGTTGGGTAGCGCGCCCAGGACGACGCGGGAACTCCCGCCCGCCACTCTGCGTTTATGCACGGGGCCGCTGGGGACACGCAAACGGCGGAACCCTCTTTAGCAAACGGGCCGACCGGCCGATAACCGGGATAGCCGCATCGTACGCGCACCCTATTTTTTCCACGAGGAAACGTCAACTTGGTGAAAAGCCCCCGGACACGGCAGCGAACCCACACGTTCGACCTGCACCCGTTGTATGCATCCATTTTGCGCGACCACGCCGTTATCGAAAAAGGCGAGGTGCTGGGTTTGGACGGTGATTTGCGCGCCGTTCTTGTCGCTCCCGCCGCCGGCACGATCCGCCTGCTGGTCACCGGCGAAGGACCGGCCCGCCGCGTCAAGGTATTCCTGACCGAAGATTGCGCGCCGGTTTCGTTCGTTCGCGCGGTTGCTTTTTAACCGGCCACGTAAAAATCCGGTACCCGCCCTGGGCAAGCCGTTTACCAAAGCGCGCTCGAACACGGTATCTTAGGCGCGTGAATACGGTATATTCGGCCCTTCCCGCCGTCGCTGCGTTTCGGCCACGCCGCGCTTTTTCGTCGTTCGTTCCCGTTGCGACGCTGCTGTTGCTTGCCCTGGGAGCGGCGGCGCGGGCGGACTTTTCATTCGTCCACATCACGGACACGCACGTCACCGCGAGCGAGGCGGAGGGATCGGCCGCGCAAAAAGACGGCGCACTTTTTAAGGAAATCGCTGCGCTGTCGCCCCGGCCCGCCTTCGTAGTCAACACGGGCGACGTGGTTGAGGCGGGCACGCCCGACGAGTATGCCGTTTACCGCAAAACCCTCGCGGCGAACCTTTCGGGCGGCGCGCTTACCCTGCCCGTATACGCCGCGCCGGGCAACCACGACGTTCGCTGGAACCCGCTGGGCAAGGAAGGCTACGTCAAGGGGACCGGCCAGCCCCGGTACCAGTCGTGGACGCGCGAAAACGTCCACTTCATCCTGCTCGACTCCACGGTTGTTTTGCAGCACTGGGGCCACTTCGACCAGCAATTACTCGACTGGCTCAAGGCCGACCTCGCCCGCACCGGCGCGCGCACGCCCATCGTGGTCGGCTTCCATCACTGGATCGGACGGGGCACGACTCAGGTGGATAACCAGCAGGCCCTGCTTGACCTGCTCGCCCCCTACAACGTGCGCCTGTTCCTGATCGGCCACGGCCATTCCGACCTGCTGTGGAGCGTGAACGGCGTGCCGGCCGTGATGGCGAAGGGGCTGTACCAGGGGTCGTACCATCTCGTTCAGGTCAGCCGAAATCGGCTGCGCGTTTTGCGGCGCACGACCGAGCGTCCTACGCCCAACCAGGAAATCGTTTCCGTACCGCTCCAAAAGCCCGAAACGCCGCGCTGGGATGCGCGCGTCACCTTCACCGAAGGGCGCGGCGTGCTGTCGGCCGGCCGGGGTACGCTCCCGGCCGACGCCCGGCTGGAATATCGCGTGGACGACGGGGAGGAGTACCGCGCGCTCCGATCCGCGCCAACCGGTTGGACGGCCGATTTGGCCTCCGAAGGGCTGCTGCCCGGCGAACACGTTGTCACCGTCCAGGCCTCGCTCCCCGATGGCCGCGCGTACCAACTGCCCGTGCGCCTTTCCCTCGCCGGCCGCAGCACGACGGTTCAGAACGGGGTGACGCGCGTCACGACGACGCCCGCGCCCATCTGGACAACGAACGTCGGCGGCGAAGTTCAGGGCAAAGTCATCACCAGCGGAAGCGTCCTGCTCGTGCCCTCGATGGGCGGCGCGCTCGTCGCGCTCGACGCGGCAACCGGGCGGGAGTTGTGGCGCGTGAAAACGGGCGGGCCGGTTTTCAGCACGCCGCACGCGGATGCGGCCACGAACACGGTCTACTTCGGCTCCGCCGACCACGACGTTTACGCCGCCGACCTTTCGACCGGCGCGGTGAAATGGCGCGCGAAAACCGGCGGGGCCGTGTTCGCGGGCGCGGCCACGGCCGGCGGCGTGGTGTGCATCGCGTCGGCCGACACGACCATCTACGGCTTGGATCAGGCCACCGGCAAAACGATCTGGACCGCGCCGGGCGGCGGCCTATTCCAGTCGAAGGCCGCGACCGACGGCGCGCGTTTTTACGTTGGCGGCTGGGACAATTTCCTTCGCGCCCTGGACGTGAAAACTGGCAAGGAAGTCTGGAAAAACAAGTTCGGCACGTCGTTCTACTTCGCGCCCGCCATCGCCTCGCCGGCCGTGGGCGGCGGGCGCGTGTACGTTTCGTCGAACGACGGCCTGCTGCACGCGATGGAGGCCCAAACCGGCAAGGTCGTTTGGGAAACGCCCGCGCTCAAATTGGGCTATAGCAGCCCGCTTTTCGCTAACGACCGCATCTACAACGCCTCGCTGACCGGGGACGCCGCCACCGGCGCGGGCGTTGTGTACTGCTTCGACGCGGCGACCGGCAAAACGCTGTGGAGCGAGCCGACTGGGTCCGTTATCTACGACTCGTCCTGCGCGCTGGGCGGCGGCAACGTCTACGTCGGGGCGGTGGACGGCACGTTTTCCGCCCTGACCACAGCCGATGGATTCATCGCGTGGCAGGTCCGGCTCGCGCCCGGCCACGTTTTTTCCTCGCCCGCCACTGACGCGGCCCGCGTTTACATCGGCTCGATGAACGGAACGGTGAGCGCCTTTCCGCTGTCGGGCGGCACCGGCAGCCGGTAACTCAAATCCTCTGAGGAGAGAACCATGAGACGGATGCGTTGTTGTGCGTTGCTGCTCGCGTTCGGGCTGCTTGTCCTCGTCTGCGCCCGGCCATCATCGGCTCAGACCGGGGAAGATTTCGTCCGCGCCGCCAAAAACAATGACCTTGCGGCCGTACGGGAGCTGGTCGAGCAAAACCCCGTCTTGCTCAACGCGCGCGACTCCGTTCAAATGACCGCGCTGATGTGGGCGGCGGCGAACGGGGACAACGACGTTTTCGCCTTTTTACTGGACCGGGGGGCGGCCGTGGACCTGGTGGACAAGTGGCGCAGCACCGCCCTGGTGCGGGCGGCCCACGCCGGCAACGTCGAGGCCGCGCGCGCCCTGCTCGCCAAAAACGCCTCTCCCAACATCAAGGACATTTGGGGGACTGACGCCCTGTTCCGCGCGGCTGAAAAAAGCGACCCGGCGATGGCGACGCTGCTGCTTGACCACGGGGCGAATCCCAACGCGCGCGACACGCGCGGCTACACCGCCCTGATGCGCGCCGCAAGCCTGGGCAATGTGGAAACCCTGCGAACGCTGCTCGGCCGAGGCGCGTCCGTGAACGCCCGCGACCGGCGTGGCGTTTCCGTTCTGATGCGCGCTGCCCGCGCGGGCCAACGTGCCGCCGTGCAACTTCTGCTCGAAAGCGGGGCCGATTCGCGCGCCCGCAGCCGTGCCGGAGCGACCGCCCGAACGCTGGCGGCGAGCGGCGGCTACGTTGACATCGCCCGCCTGCTCGCCCAGGCCGAGCGTCGAAAACGATAACGTTCCCCGACCGGAGCCATTCTCGCCATGCCGCATTCCCGCCGCTCTTTGTTGCGTGGCGCCGGCCTCGCCGGTGCCGCCCTTGCCGCCCCGGCTGCCTTTGCCGCCCCGCCTACTCCCGTTCGCCGGGGCGTCGCCCTTGACCGCGACGGAAACCTCACGCCGCGTGTGCTCGTTTTGAACTTCGACCCGATTATCGAAAGCGAAGGCGGTAAGCGCCTGAACGCGCTGGTCGGCTTCAACGACCCGCACTATTTGTGCGACGGCTACGTGGCCGACGTGCGCGCGTGCAGCGGCGGGCGCGTTCGCTACAACGTGGTCGAGTGGCGCGACCTGGACGTTCACCCGCTCAAAAAAGACGGCTTCCGCTACACGGACGAGGAGTTCTTGAAAATCTGGCGCGGCGACAAAAACCAGCATCACCAGCCCGACGCGATTGACTACCTCGCCCTACTGCGCGAGTACGACATCGAGCGGCGCGTGAGCAGCGGCGACCTGGACGAAGTCTGGCTGTTTTCGTATCCGTTCACGGGAACCTACGAGAGCATCATGGCCGGGCCGACCGCTTATTTTTGTAACAGCGACCCGCTCACGCCCAGGGACGGCATTGGGGCGGCGCGTAACTTTATAATCATGGGCTTTAATCCGGAACGCGGCGTGGGCGAAATGCTCGAAGATTTGGGCCACCGCACGGAAAGCATCCTCACGCACGTTTACAGTTCGTGGAACCCCGCCGCCCCCAAACATACCTGGGATCGCTTCACCGTGTACGACAAGAACGTGCCCGGCGGCAGCGCGTGCGGCAACGTCCACTTCGCGCCCAACTCCACCAAAGACTACGAGTGGGGCCGCAAAACCTACGTCCTCAGTTCGGCCGACGACTGGCTCGACTACCCGCGCCTGACCGGCAAAAAGCGCCTGATGACCGCCTCCGACTGGGGCAGCGGCGACATCCGCGCGCACCACCGTTGGTGGCTCGAACGGCTTCCCAAAGCGCCCGGCCGCGCCCCCGACAACAAACTCGCCTCCTGGTGGGACTACGTCGTGGATTTCAATGCCCACCGCGAAAGTTCCGGGCCGTAAACGACCCGGAACAACCCGAAAACCGGCGCTGCGGCAGCCAAGTATAATAAGACAACGCTTTTTTGCTCGGCGGCTCGCGCGCCAACACGTAGGCACGCGGAGGATTGCCCGACCGGCTCCCCAGAAAGACAGAATGATCTTTTCGTCCCGTCGCGCCGCCGGCACGGTCATGGCTTTCGCCGCCGCTTTGCCGCTTGTTTTCGCTCCTCGTTTTGCCTTCGCTCAACTGCCGCCGCCGGAGGAAAAGCCGCTCGTCGGGGCGCGGATGCCGGCCTTGTCGCCGGACGGAAAGCGGCTCGCGTTCGTGTGGCGGGGAGACGTTTGGGTCGGTGAGGCAGGCGGCGGGCGGGCGTACCCGGTCACGAGCCATGTCGAACTGGACGCCTACCCGGTTTTTTCGCCCGACGGCCGCTACCTCGCGTTTTCCTCGCTTCGCAACGGCAATTGGGACGTTTTCGTGGTTCCCGCGAGCGGCGGCGCGGCGCGGCAAATGACCTTTTCGTCCAGCGGCGAGATCGCAACCGATTGGTCGCCGGACGGCAAGAATCTGGTTTTCAGCGCGTCCTACGACGTGCCGACGAACTCGACGCTGTACGCCCTCGACGTCCAAACGCTGCGCTTCAAAAAACTGACCGAGGATTACAAAAGCCTGAGCAACGCCGCGTATTCGCCGGATGGAAACCGGCTCGCCTTTCAAAGATACGGCTTTCCGTGGACGCGCCCGCGTTACCACGGCTCGGCCGCCGCTCAGGTGTGGACGCTCGACCTGCCGACCGGCAAACGCACGGCCGCCATCGCGGACGACGATCAGCAGAAACTGTGGCCGCACTTTTTGCCCGACAACAAAACCCTTGTCTGCGTCACGGTCGGGGAGCCGACGCCCAACGCCGAATGGCTCGACAAGCCGCTGCCGCGCCTGGCGGACAGCGCGGCCCGCACCCCGAATTTGTGGGCGTTTTCGGCGGGCAAAAGCCGGCAACTCACCTCCTTCGTGGGCGGGTCCGTGCGCTGCCCGGCCGTCGCGCGGCAAACCGGCGACGTGGTTTTCGAGTACGAACACGATCTTTTCCGGCTGCCGAAAGGGAAAACCGAGCCGCAAAAAATCGTCCTGCTGGCCGGAACCGAAGACGACAAGACGAACGCGACCCAGCGCGAAGTTTCCACCAACACGGGCGTGACCGAGGCCGAGATCAGCCCGGACGGCAAAACGTTCGCGTTCGGGCTGAAGGGCGACATCTGGACCATCCCGGTCGAAAAGGCGAAGAACTCGCGCAACGCCGACGACGCCGCGCGCCTGACCGACTATGCCGGCCCGGATCACGACTTCAACTGGAGCAAGGACGGCAAAACGGTTTACTTCGCGTCCGACCGCGACGGCAACGACCGGATTTTCAGCGTAGACGTTGCCGCCAAAACCGTTCGGGCCGTTTGGACCGGAACCGAGGACGCCCGCTCGCCGCGCGTGTCGCCGAGCGGCAAGATGCTCACCTTCTGGGTCACGGGACCGGTCGAGGGAACGGGGCGCGGCGGGCTGTACGTCAAGCCTATCGAGCCGGACAAAGCGGGCGTGGCCCCGCGCCGCGTCATTTCGCTGCCCGGCGCGGTTCAGGGCGACTACGCCGTGTCGCCGGACGAAAAGTGGATCGCCTACACGCGCCGCAACGTCGAGTCCGGCGGCTACAACGTGTGGATCGCCCCGCTCGATCCCGCGTCGGCCGTCAAACCCACGAACGTGACGCGGCTAAATGCGTTTCATGGTTCGCCGCGCTGGTCGCCCGACGGCAAGTACCTCTTTTTTGGCTCGAACCGCGACGGCGACGGCCTGTTCGTGCTGCCGCTCAACCCCGAAGACGCCCGCGCCGACGAACTCGAAATCAAGTTCGAGAAGCCGTCCGCGCCGGTCCAGATTGCCATTGACTGGGAAGACACCGCCCAGCGCATCCGTCGCGTCGTCACCCAGATGCCCCAGGACGCCTTGCAACTGAGCGACGAGGGCCAGATTTTCTTCGTGTCCGACGGCGACGCCTGGTCCTGCTCCTACGACGGCAAGGAACTCAAGCGCCTCACGAGCGGCGGCGGCGTGTCCAACCTGCGCGCCGCGCGCGACGGCAAAACGCTTTTTTATTACAAAAACGGCGCGCTGTTCACGCTCAAGAACGAGGGGAGTTTTCCGGTCACGCCCGTCACGTTCACGGCGGCCAGCGAGCGCGATCTGCGGGCCGAGCGCCGGGCCGCGTTTAACGAGTTCTGGCGGCAATACAACACGCGCTTCTACGACGGCAACTTCCACGGCCGCGACTGGGCCGAGATAAAGAAACGGTACGAGCCGCTGCTCGATGCGGTCGGCACGCGCGACGAGTTCGCCACGCTGCTCAACGAGATGATCGGCGAACTGGAAGCCTCGCACTCCGAGGTCGGAGCCGCCCCCAACCCGGTGGCCGGCCCGTCCACGCGCAGCCTGGGCGTGTACTTCGATTACTCGTACGAGGGACCGGGCATCCGCGTGCGGGCGGTCCCCAAACGCGCACCGGGTTCGTACGCCAAAACGCGCATCAAGCCCGGCGAGTACATCGTCGCCGTGGACGGGACGAACGTGACGCTCGACCAGAACCTGTTCAAGGTTTTGAACGACAAGGGCGACAAGGACTTTGAACTGCTCGTCAACGACAAGCCGGCTCGCGAGGGCGCGCGGGTCGTTCGCTACAAGGCGTTGTCGGGCGGTGACTGGTCGGACATCCATTACCGCAACCGGGTTGAGAGGCTGCGCAAACAGGTCGAGACCGCCTCGAACGGCCGCATCGCCTACGTCCACATTCAGGGCATGGGCGGGCCGAACCAGACGACCTTCGAACGCGAATTGTACGAATACGCCGAGGGCAAGGATGCCGTCATCATTGACGTGCGCTTCAACGGCGGCGGCAACATTTCCGACACGCTCATCAACTGGCTGGGCACCAAACCCTACGGGACCTACTTACCGCGCGACGGCTACCGCCAGCCCGCCCCGGATCGGGGCTGGAACAAGCCCATTATCGTGCTGATGAACGAGCACAGTTACTCGAACGCCGAAATGTTCCCCTACGCGATGCGCGCGACCGGCCTCGCCAAACTCGTCGGGATGCCCACGCCCGGCTACGTCATCTGGACCGGCGGCTTCAACCTCGTGGACGGCACGCGCGCCCGAATGCCCGGCTCCGGCGTTTTCCGTAAAAACGGCTCCCCGATGGAAAACCTGGGCGAAAAGCCCGACGTGCCCGTAGAACTTCCGACCCAGGACTGGCTGGCTGACCGCGACCCGCAACTCGAAAAAGCCATCGAACTGCTGCGGAAAAAGTAAAAAGCCCCGGCCGCCGCGCACGCTACCCAAAGCGAGAACTGCCCCACGCATGGCTATCCCCGAAGCCACGACGAACCTGTCTGAAGCCGCCGCCGCCACGACCGCCGCGCACGCCGCCGAGCGGCGTTTCGTGTTGCAGATCGTTCAGCCGGCCCTGCTGGGTTTGATGGACGGGTCTGTTTCCACGCTCGCTCCCTTGTTCGCCGCCGCGGGTTTGACGGGCAGCCCGCACAAGGCGTTTTTCGTCGGGCTGGCGGCAAGCGTCGGAGCGGGCATCAGCATGGGGCTGGCCGAGGCGCTTTCCGACGACGGGGCCGTCACGGGGCGGGGGGCGCCGCTCGCGCGCGGCCTGATAACCGGCGCGGCGACCACGCTGGGCGGGATGCTCCACACGCTCCCGTTTTTGCTCCCCAACCTGCGCGCCGCCTTGCACCTGGCCTACCTCATCGTCGTGCTTGAACTGCTCGCCATCGCGTTCATTCGGTTCCGCTACATGAAAAGCCCGCTCGCGCAGACCGTTTTGCAGGTGGTCGTGGGCGGCCTGATCGTGTTCGGCATCGGCATCTGGCTGGGAACGTTGGGCGCGGGTGACTGATCATGCCGGAGCGGAAACACACCCTGAGCCTGGAACTGCGCGGCGTTTCGGCCGGGCCGGTCGAGAACGGCGTCGAACACCTGACGCTCGAAACCGACGCGGGCAACGTCATCGCTCGATTTCACCCGGGCGACGGTGACGCGGCCGTGGTCTGGGTTGGCGGGGCGGGCGGCGGTCTGGACGGCCGGCCGGCGGGCTGTACCCACGCCTGGCTACGCGACTCGTAGATCGCGGCGTCGCCTCGCTGCGGCTGCATTACCGGCGGCCCAACGATCTGCCCGCCTGCGTGCTCGATACGCTCGCGGGCGTCGCCTACCTCGCCCAAATGCGCGGCCGGAAGCGTGTCGTGCTTGCCGGCCACTCGTTCGGCGGCGCGGTCGTCATCTCGGCCGGGGCGATCAGCGAAAACGTGGTCGGCGTTGCCGTCCTGTCCAGCCAGACGTACGGTGCGGACGCGGTGAAAACCCTCAGCCCCCGGCCGCTGCTGCTGCTGCACGGCACGGCCGACGAAATTCTGCCCGACGCCTGTTCGCGCGATCTGTACCAGCGCGCCCGTGAACCGAAGCAAATCACGCTGTACCCCGGCTGCGGCCACGGCCTGGACGCCTGCCGCGAGGCGGTGGAACGCGACCTGCTGGCCTGGCTCGAAACCGTGTTCGCCGGTTGACGGCAAAGGAACCCTTCCCCGCCCGCACGTAACTACGACGTTTAAACCGGGAGGCGACCGGCCCCTTAAAGCCGTTCTAGCCGTTAAGGACAATGAAAGGCAGCCGTCCGGTAAGGGAATCACCCGGCATCACCCGCCGCGCCCCAGGGACAAACAAACCAATGAGCAGTACTGCCCCTTTGCACGGAGCGGACACCCCCCGCGTCTTTAATATCCCCCTCTTCCGCCCGCTTCGGCTCGCCTGTCTTATGCTCTCGCCCCTGATGCTGCTCCCACCCCTGGCGATGTTTTTCCTGGGGGAGGCCGTGCCTGTCGTTGGGCTTTTTACGGGGCTGCTGGGGACCTTTTTACTTGTATCGGCCTTGACCGCATCCACGGTGCGCCTGTACCGCCTGGAGGTGGACACGGCGGGCATCGCAGGGCGTGATAACTGGCTGATCCGCCGCCGCGTGACCTGGGGCGAGATAGCCTCGGTCACACCGATGTTGGTGCCCGGCTACCCCTACCTGCTGCTATCCACCCGGACAAGGAAGTGGCTGTTCTGGGTGCCTCTGTTTCTGACCGACATGGCGGGCTTCCGCGACGCCGTGCGGGCTTATGCCACCCCGGAGAACCCGCTGCGCCGCTTTCTGGACGGGCACCTCGAATACCAATAGGCGAGTGACTCAACAGGCGAGTGATCGGACAGACAGTTGGTCGGCGGATAACGCGGTGCAAATAGCAACAACGCGCCACCGGGGACTCCCGCGCGCAGAGCGCGGTAGAGGCCGCAGAGCCAGTGGCAGGCCCTGCCGCGCGAAGGAGCGAGACGGGCGCGCTCCGCTCCGGAGTGGGCGCGCCGGTTTGACTTCACGGGCGCGGCGACTGTGCACCCGTTGGGAGAGATTTGGGAAAGCGCAAGGGTAGAGTCGGGTTCAAAAGTTCGGTTCCCTGCCAGGAGTGGGAAGCCCTCCGGATTCCTGGTTTGTCTTTGTTCTGTCTTCCCGTCCCGAAGGAGCCTTTCTCGATGAACGAGCCATGGAGTATCCAACTTTTCGGCGGATTGCGTATCCGGCAGTCCGAGCGTTTGATTACCCGCTTCCGTACCCAGAAGACCGGCGCGCTGCTCGCCTTCCTGGCGTACCACCGCCAGCAGAGCCATGCGCGCGACGTCCTGATCGAGATGTTCTGGCCCGATACCACCCCGGAATCGGGGCGTCATAACCTCAGCCACGCCCTTTCGTCGCTGCGCCATCAACTGGAGCCTCCGGGCGTGCCCGCCGGGGCCGTCCTTGTCGCCGACCGGTTCTCCGTGGAACTTAACCCGGAAGCGTTCACCACGGACGTGGCCGATTTCGAGCGGGCGCTCCGCGCGGCCACGCAGGCGCGCAATACCCCTGACCAGATGCCGCTGCTGACCCAGGCCCTTGAAAAGTATACGGGGCCGCTGCTGCCCGACTACGATGAGGAATGGATCGCGCTGGAGCAGGAGCGACTCGCCCAGCGGTTCCAGCAGGCGGCGACTCAGTTGATGGCGCTGCGGGAGAAAGCGGGCGACGGGGAGGGCGCCCTGGAGATTGCCCGGCGCACCGTTTCACTGGACCCGCTGCGCGAAGAATCAAACCGGGAGTTGCTGCGTCTCTTAGCGGCGACCGGCCAGTTGGAGGCCGCGCTGCGGCACTATCGTGAGTACGAGCGCGTGCTGGAGCGGGAGTTGGGAGAGGAGCCGGGCAGCGCCCTGCGCCAGATGGCCGGGCAGATCGAAGCGCAGTTGGCGCAGAGCCGTCCGCCGCTGGACCTGCGCGCTGTGGCGGCGATGGCGACCCCTGTGCCTGCTGCTCCTCGCCATATCGCGCTTCCCGCCGGGACCGTCACCTTTCTGATAACCGACATCGAAGGTTCGACCGCCCTGTGGGAGAAGGCAGGTGACGCCTTCCGCTCCGCGCTGTCGCGCCACCATGCCCTGCTGCGCGGGGAGTTTCGCCGCCAGGGCGGGCAGGAGGTGAAGGAGGCAGGGGACTCGTTTCTGGTGGTCTTTGCCGGTGTCGCGGACGCCCTTGCCTGTGCCATCGCCTGTCAGCGGTCGCTGGATACGCAGCCCTGGCCTGAGGAAGTGGGCGGTCTGCTGCGGGTGCGCATGGCCCTGCACACGGGCGATGTGGAGTTGGAAGCGGGAGAATACCACGCCCTCCTGCTGCACCGGGCCGCGCGGATGCTGGCGGCGGCGCACGGCGGGCAAATTCTTTGCTCGGAGGCGACCGCCGGGTTGCTGAAAGGGGACCTGGGTCCGCAGGTGCAACTGAAGGACCTGGGCGTTTGGCGGCTGCGGGACCTGGAAGAGCCGGAACGACTGTTCCAAGCCGTCTACCCGGAGATGGCAAGCGCGGAGTTTCCGCCGCTTCACGCCTCGCCGGCCCAGCGCGCCCACCTGCCCTTGCAGTTCACCCGTTTCTTCGGCAGGGAAGCGGAGATCGCCCGGATTGGGGAGATGCTGGCGTCGCCGGAAACCCGGCTGCTCACCTTGACGGGGCCGGGCGGAACCGGCAAGACCCGGCTCTGCATTGAGGCGGCCGGGCGCTTCTCGGAAACGTTCGCGGGCGCGATCTGGTTCGTTCCCCTGGCCGACCTGTCCGATCCCGGCCTGATTCCGCAAACCATCCTCCAGGCCATGAGCCTCCCGCTGACCGGCGGCCAGGAACCGCTGGAGCAACTCGTCACGGCGCTCACGAACCAGTCCACGCTGCTGCTGCTGGACAACTTTGAACATCTCGTCGCGGGCGGAGCGGAGGTTGTACAGACCCTGCTGAGCCGTGTTCCCACGCTGCAATGCCTGGTGACCTCGCGGCAAACGCTGAACCTGCCGGGCGAGGGGGAGTTCGCGGTCGCGCCCCTGCCCATTCCCAACGGCAGCGACACGCCGGAACGCTTGAGCCTTTTCGAAAGCGTGCGGCTCTTCGTGGACCGGGCGCAGGCCGCCAAGCCGGACTTCCGGATCACGAACAGCAACGCGCCCGCCGTGGCGGAACTGTGCGACCGGCTGGAAGGCATCCCGCTGGCGATTGAGTTGGCCGCCGCTCGTGCGCTGGTGCTCACGCCCTCGCAGATGCTGGTCCAGTTGGGCAGCCGGTTCGAGTTTTTGGTCAGCCGCAAGCGGGGGATCGCGGAGCGTCAGCGCACGCTGCGGGCGACGGTGGACTGGAGTTACCGGCTGCTCGCCCCGGACGTGCAGCGTTTCTTTGCGCAACTGTGCGTGTTTCGCGGCGGATGGACGCCGGAGGCCGCGGAGGCGGTTTGCGAGGAGCCGCTCGCCCTGGATATGCTGGCGCAGTTGCGCGAGTGCTCGCTGGTGACGACTCAAGAGAGTGAGAGCGGCATTCGCTTCCGCATGCTGGAGTCGCTGCGGGAGTTTGGACGCGACCGGCTCCTGGAATCGGGCGAAAGCGAGACAACACGCAGGCGACAGCGCGACTACTTTCTGCGCTTCGCCGAAGAAACAGCCCCCAGATTGCGGGCAGCGAAAGGCGCTGTCTGGTTCCAGCGTGTGGAAACGGAACACGACAACCTGCGGGCCGCGCTCGAGTGGTGCCTGGCCCAAAAGAACGATGAGCAGAACGATGCGGCAGTGGGGCTGCGGTTCTGCGAGGCACTATATAACTTCTGGTTTTCGGGCTTTTATCTGCGTGAGGCGCGGCACTATCTTACCAACGCACTATCCCGGGCGGCGGACCTGGGGCGCACGAAGGAACGCGCTGTCGCCCTGGGCCAGTGCGGGTTATTTACCTGGTTCCAGGGTGACTCCGACGTGGCTCTGCCCCTTCTTCAAGAGGCGCTCGCAATGTCCAAGGAGTTGGGCGATATGGAGGGCGTCGCGGAGGCTTTGCATAGTCTGGCATGGGTAGCCAGCAGCCAGCGCGACTATGCCAGGGCGCGTACGCTCCTGGAGGAAAGCCGGGCGTTAAGCCAGCAGAGCGGGGACCGAAATGGCCTCGCGCAATCACTGCATAGCCTGGGTATTTTGGCGGAGTACGAGGGCGACTACCCGAAGGCGCGTTTGCTGTACGAGCAGAGTCTGGACCTATTCCGGGAACTTGGCAACCATTGGAGAGTTGCCTGGGTGCTCCATGGCCTGGGTTTTCTGGCCCTTTGCGGGCAGGACTTCGCCCGTGCCCGTTCCCTGTTGAAGGAAAGCCTGGCTCTGTTTTGCGACGGCGAGGTCAGATGGGGCGAAGTTCGCTCGCTGGAACGGTTTGCGAACCTGGCTATGGCAGAGGGACAGGCCACGCGGGCAGTGCGCCTGCTCGGAGCAGCAGCCGCCGCCCGCGAGGCTATCGGGTGGCCGTTGCCTCCCAGCGCACGCGAGGAACAGGACCAAATCAGCGCCGCTGCTCGCTCCAAATTGGATGGGGAAACCTTCGCCGTGGCGTGGAGCGAAGGGCAAGTGATGTCATTGGAGCAAGCAGTCGCTTATGCGTTTCAGGACGGCTAAATACTTCGGCTTCCACCCTACTCCTGCCTTTTCGTATTTTCCACTCTGATACCGTTTGTCCCCACTTTTAGACCGTGCCATCGAGCGCCCGCAGGCTCGATGGCACTATTTTTTTGCGGGTCCTGCCACGCTCCGCAGTTTGGGAGAGTTTTGGGAGAGTGAGGTTGTAGGCTGTATCCGTAACCAGCACGCCCCCATTTTAGAGTGGGGACGTACGGTAATCCGGCGGAAAGGCCGGCGATCCCGGGCGCGGACAATAAGGTTCGCGCTGACGATGGTGAAGGAGAACAGAAGATGAAGATCAGCACGATCTCTCAGCATGTTCGGCGAACGGGCCGGATTGGCATCGGTTCACTCGCACTGGCGGCTGTGGCAGCGGCACTGCTGTTCGTTAACGATACCGCAGCCGCAGGCAACGGCAGCGCGCGGGGCAATGAGGATAAGTTCGTCGCGGGCGAGTCTACCGTCGTCTCGGGCGGCACCGTCAGCACGTGGGCACGGGTCAACGGCAAAGGGAAAGTCATCTGGGTGGGCATGACCATGCCTGTCGGGATGATCCAGAACCAGCCGCCGAGCGGCAGCGGCCCCGCCGGTGCGGTCGCCGTCCTGAACTTCCCAGTGGTGGTGCAGGACACCACCTACTTCAATCACGTCGAGATCCACTCGCAGCGGCACGGGCATGCCACGTCGCCCCAGTATGTCCAGCCGAATCGTTATGGCGCGCCCCACTTCGACATCCACTTCTACAGCATCCCTGTAGAAGAGGTGTGGACAATACCCGGCAGGACGCCCCCGTTGCCGCCGGTCGCCCCGGAACTGCTCCCGGCGGGTTGGGCGCAGCCCGGCGGCTCCCTCGCGCAGATGGGCAGGCACGCGCAGCTGCTCAGCGAGTTCACCGCCACCGATCCGTGGCTGGGAACGATGGTCGCCGGATTCCTGCCGGACGCAAGCTACATGCACTTCATCGAGCCGATGATCACGCGCGAGTTCCTGCTGCGGCGGCAGAACTTCACGCTTCCGGTGCCGATGCCCGAGACGCTGGGCCGCGCCACCCGGTATCCCACTGAGCTGGTGGTTCACTGGGACAAAGGCGCCAACGCCTACCACTTCATCTTCAAAGGCTTCGAGGAGAAGGAGTAAGCGTAAGGTCTTTCTCCCGGCCCTCTCTCGACACAGGGCCGCCGACGAAGGAGAACCCGACGAAGGAGAACCCCATGAACCGTAATTGGTTGACACTTTTCACGTTTTTGCTGGCCGCCCTCTGCGGGCCGCTGGCATCCCCCGTCGCCGCGCAGACACCCGCCAACAGTTACACCGCCGTCCGGTTCGACGGCACGGACACGCAGGCGTACGGCATCAACGACGCCGGCCAGGTCGTCGGCCAGACAACCGTCGGCATCTACCCGGACCAGCACGGCCACGCCTTTCTCTGGCAGAACGGCGCTATCACTGATCTGGGCACGCTGCCTGGTGGTTCGTATAGCGGGGCCAGTCGGATCAATAGCTCCGGCCAGGTGGTAGGTTCTGCTTTTACTTCCACCGGTCAGAGGCATGCCTTTCTCTGGCAGAACGGTACAATGATCGACCTGGGCACGCTGCCCGGTGATAACAACAGCACGGCCTCTGACATCAACGACGCCGGCCAGGTGGTCGGCCATTCGCGCCTGCTCATTTACGATGAGTTCGGCAACCTCATCGCCGTCTACGATCGTGCCTTCCTCTGGGATGCCGCCACCGGGATGCACGATCTGGGCACCCTCGGCGGCGCGGCCAGTTACGCGTATGCCATCAACAGCGCCGGCCAGGTGGTGGGAGAGGCCCAGGCCGCGGACGGCGCCTTTTATCCCTTCCGCTGGACGCCATCAGCCGCCAACGCGACCACCGGCGCCATGGCTGCCCTGGGCGCCTTTCCCGGTGCTGCGAGGGACATCAACGACTCGGGCGAGGTGGTGGGGACGGCGAACGGGCAGCCGGTGCGCTGGGACAGCAGCGGCGTCGCGCACAGCTTGGCGGTGCTCTCCGGCTACGACTCCGGCTCGGCGTACGCCATCAACAACTCCGGCGAGGTCGCCGGCGACTGCTCCTATACGGTGGATGGTGGAATCAGCGGGTATGACGACAACGGCAACCCTTACGGTGGTGGCAGTTGGACGTATTATGCCGCCGTCGTCTGGGACAGCGCCAGCGCCGTCCGCGACCTCAATGCGCTGATCTCCTCGGGCCCGGCGGAGGTGTCCGGGAGCCTGATGCACGCGGTCGCAATCAACAACAGTGGCCAGGTGGTGGCGGACGGCAGCACCGCGGACTTCCTGCTAACCCCCTCTCCAGTGTCTCCCCGACCGCTGAACCTCGTCGCCACCGCGGGAGTCACGCAGGTCAGCCTCTCCTGGCAGGCCAGCTCCGGTGCGACGAGCTACCGCGTCTACCGTTCCACGACCGCCGGGGCGGGCTATGCCTTCGTCGCCACTGCCACGAGCGCAAGCCATACGGATGCGACCGTCACGCCCGGGACCACCTACTACTACGTGGTTACGGCGGTGAATGACGCGGGCGAGAGCGGGTACTCCAACGAGGCGACCGCCACACCGCGGGTCACGCCGTCCTCCTGGCTCAGCGCCTCGGGTGGTGACCGGAAGGTGACGCTGGCGTGGGAGGCCAGCCCCGACGCGACGAGCTACCGAGTCAAGCGCGCCACCGTTGCCGGCGGCCCCTACACCACCATCACCACCACGGGCGTGGCGACTACTGGCTACGCGGATACGTCCGTGGTCAACGGTACCCGCTACTACTACGTGGTCACGGCGGTGAATGGGCTCTATGAGAGCGTCAACTCTCCCGAGGCCGCGGCCACGCCCCGCACGCCTCCAGCGGCGCCCACCAGCCTCAGCGCGTCGGGCGCCAAGAGCAAGGTCAACCTGAAGTGGACAGCGTCTACCAGCGCAGGAGTGGTTTCGACCGCGATCTATCGCTCCACCACCAGCGGCGGAACCTACACGTACATCAGCGGGGTCAGCAGTGGGAACACCTATGCGGACACTTCGGTCAGGGGCGGGGTGACCTACTACTACCGGGTCAAGGCGGTGAACGACAACGGCCAGGAGAGCGCCTACTCCAACCAGGCCTCAGCCAAGCCCCGCTGAGGCAGAGCGTTTCTAAATCTCTGGCCCGGCCATAGCGCCAGCGCAGCCCTCTTCGGTACCCGCGCACACAGCGCGGGCATCAAAGAGGGCTGTCGCGCGCTTGAGCAGAACCGCCGTCGTGACCAGTAGCGGCAAAGTGACCGTTCGCGGGAGCGGAGCGTATTTCGTTCGCAGGGAAGAAGGCCGAACTCGTTTGACTTTGCCCCGTGAGCAGGTACAAATTGCGGGCGGCCGAAGAAGCGCCGTCCGCAAACCCACCTTATCGAACGAACGAGGGAGTTTTTATGCAGTACACCCAACTCGGCCGCACCGGCCTCAAGGTGTCCCGGCTGTGTCTGGGCACGATGAACTTCGGGCCGCAAACGAGCGAGGAAGATTCGTACAAAGTGATGGACCGCGCCATCGAGCACGGCATCAACTTTTGGGACACGGCCAACGTTTACGGCTGGAAAAAAGGCGAAGGCGCTACCGAGCAGATTTTGGGTCGCTACTTCGCGCAGGGCGGCGGCCGGCGCGACAAGGCCGTGATCGCCACCAAGGTTTACGGCGACATGGGCGACTGGCCCAACGAGTCGCGTGTTTCCGCTCTGCACATCCGCAAGGCCTGCGAGGCCAGCCTGAAGCGAATGCAGACGGATTACATTGACCTGTACCAGATGCATCACATCTACCGCGCGGCCCCGTGGGAAGAAGTGTGGGAAGCCTTCGAAACGCTCGTGCATCAGGGCAAGGTGCTGTACGCCGGGTCGAGCAACTTCGCCGGCTGGCACATCGCGCAGGCCAACGAAGCGGCGAAAAGCCGTCACTATTTGGGCCTGGTCAGCGAGCAGAGTCTGTACAACCTGAACGCGCGCCACGTCGAAATGGAAGTCATTCCGGCCTGCGAGGCGTACGGCCTAGGCCTGATTCCCTGGTCGCCGCTCGCCGGCGGCCTGCTGGGCGGCGTGCTCGAAAAACCCACTGAAGGACGCCGGGCGGGCATGAACATCGAGGAGCAGCGTCCCAAACTCGAAAAATGGGAAGGCTTGTGCCGCGACCTGAACGAAAAGCCCGCCGACGTTGCGCTCGCCTGGCTGCTCAAGAACCCGGTCGTGACCGCGCCGATCATCGGTCCGCGCACGCTGGAGCAGTTGGACGGCAGTTTGCGCGCGCTCGAGATCGAACTGTCGGACGAGACGCTGAAAAAATTAGACGAAATCTTCCCGCCCGTCGGCAAGGGCGGCCCCGCGCCGGAAGCCTACGCCTGGTAATCGGCGGTCCAAAGCAAAGGGCCCGGCGCGCGCGTGCGTGCCGGGCCCTTTGCTTTGGTCGGCTTTTGGTTGACGTTTGGTTGATAATGGGTTACACTTTGGTCGGCTATGGAAGCAACCACGTTACCGCTGAAGGCAAAACGAAGACCCGCTTTTCCCCAGGTCGTGAAGACGCTCAAGGAGCGTATCGAGCAAGGCATCTACGATACGGAAAGATGGTTTCCGGCCGAACGCGCGCTTGCCGAAGAGTTGGACGTGGATCGTTCGGTCGTGCGGGCGGCCCTGACGCAGCTGGCGGAACAGGACTTGATCGTTCGGCAGCCGGGCCGGCGTCCCTGGATCAGCGACCGAGCAAAACAAGGCGGCATTTTGCCGTCGCGCTTGGCGGCCCCGCTCCGAATGATCGCAGTGATCGTGCCGCAGCACCCGGTTTATCCCGTTGCCCTGGCGGTGATCCACGGCGTGACGGCTGGTCTGCGCCGCCGCAAAGACGACAATTACCGCCTGGCTGCCTTCGACACGCACGCCGCGACGCCGGAAGACTCAGCCCGCCTGGAAAAACACGCGCTGGAATCCGTGGATGGCGTTGGCATCGCGGGCGCGATTGTTTGGCCGACGAGCGGCGGCGGGAGCGAGGAAGGCCTGCGCCGCTGCCAGGAAGCGGGCTGCCCGGTCGTGCTGATTGACCGGGACGTGCCGGGCAGAACCTGTGATTTCGTCGCGGTGGATAACCGAACGAGCGCCCGCGAAGCCGTTGACTACCTGATTGGCCTGGGGCACCGGCGCATTGCCCACCTGACGGACAGCGCGGCCATCCGGCCGGTGCGGGAGCGCCGGGAAGGGTACCAGGAAGCGCTGCACCATGCCGGGATTGCGTTCTCACCGGAACTAATTTTCACGGCTCGCACCGGGCTTGACCCCGACATTGGCCCCTGCGTGGACCGTCTTTTATCCTTGCCCGACCCACCGACCGCCGTGTTTTCGATGAACGACGCCCTCGCCCATTTTTTCATCAGCGCGGTGGAAGCGCGCGGGCGGCGCGTTCCGAACGATTTGAGCGTTATTGGCTTTGACGACGTGGAATGCTTTTCTCCGCGTCCGCCGCTGCTGACGACGATGCATCAGCCATTCGATTTGATCGGGCGTCGTGCGGCCGAACTGCTGCTCCAACAGTTCGAAACCCCGGCCCGGTCCGGCCGGGCAACGTACCAGCATCTGCTGTTGCCGACGCGGCTTGTTAACCGCACGACTTGCAGCGCGCCGCGCGGGGAAGAAAGGAGGAGGTAAAACTCGTTTCGACGTTCTGACGTTTTGTAATTCGCTATTTTTCTGCTTGCCGAAAGCCCGCACAAATGGGTAAACGCCCTGTAGGAGCGCGGCTTTATCGTCTACGAAGCATTTCACGGGTTCATCAGCGCGAGATGCTGCTTGCCGCAAGGCATTGGTGCCCAAAGCGCCTTATCCAAAGGAGGAAAGATGAAAAAGCAAAGTGGTTTTACTCTGATCGAGCTGCTCGTGGTTATCGCCATCATCGCGATTCTGGCCGCGATTCTGTTCCCGGTCTTCGCCCAAGCCCGTGAAAAAGCGCGCGGCGCCTCGTGCCTGTCGAACCAGAAGCAACTGGGAACGGGCATGATGATGTACGCGCAGGACTACGATGAGAACATGATCCTCAATACGCGCGCGTACCAGAACAGCGGCGGCGACTATCATGGCACCTGGGCGATGCAGATTCAGTCGTACATCAAGAACACCAAGGTGTTTGATTGCCCGTCCGGCTCGAACAAGGACATTCGCACGATCTTCCTTACCAACCGGGACCTGGCAGGCTCGCTCAAGTTCCCGTGGCAGGGCGGAATCGGCGCGAACGAGTTCGTCGTCAAGGCGGGGAACCTGGACGACTATCAGCTGCGGCCGACGGCGATGGCCGCGCTGGGCAAGCCGGCTGAACTGCCGGTTCTCGCGGATGCGACCTACATCATCTGGAACGACGTTTTTCGCGTCATGAACGCGAGCAAAACGGGCGCTCCCTGGGCGGAAAACGGCCAGGACGGCTTCAAGGCCTATCCCGGCTTTGCGCGCCACAGCAGCAGCGGCTCGAACATCACCTATGCCGATGGTCACGCCAAGTTCCGCATCGCGACCTCGATGGAGCGCGACCCGAACCGCGCTGCCGACCTGCCGATGCAATGGCAGTACACGATCGCGATTGATCCGGAAGACGACCGTCTTCGGTAACGAACGCATCTAAAAGCGACTTGGGGCGGCCGGACACGGTGTTGTCCGGCCGCCTTTTTTCTGAGTTCACCCGGAAAACCCTGTGACAATCCGCCGCTTTGCCCTTGTAACGCTCGTTCTTTTTTGCACGATGCCGGCTCTGATAGCCGGCTGCCGGCCGGGAGCCGGCGCTCCCGTGAGCGGCATCCAATTCGTGGACGTCGCCGGGCCGGCCGGCCTCAACCATGTCGTCGCATCCGAGGCGAAAGACCCGTCTCAGGCGCTGACAATCCTGGAAACGATGGGCAACGGCTGCGCTTTTCTGGACTACGACAATGATGGCTGCCTCGACGTTCTTCTCGTGGATCGGCCCCCGCTGCTTTTTCGCGGCGACGGCGCGGGACACTTTCGCAACGTAACGAAGGCAATGAAACTCGACACGGTGCGCGGCGGCCACGTCATGGGCTGCGCGGTCGGCGACTATGACAACGATGGCTTCGCCGACGTTTACCTCAGCGGGTTTGGAACCGGCCGCCTTTTGCACAACGAGAACGGCAAAGCGTTCCGCGACGTCACCGCGCGAGCCGGGTTAAAACCGCAGCCCTGGGGAAGCTCGTGCGGCTTCGCGGACTTCGACGGCGACGGTCGGCTGGACCTGTTTATCGCCAACTACGTCGAGTTCGGCGCGGACTACAAGAAGTACTTACAGCGCTGCGAACCGCTTGCCTGCGGCCCGGATCATTACAATCCCGAACGCCCCGCGTTCTACCGCAACGCGGGTAAGGGCCGGTTCACCGATGCGACACGCGGCAGCGGCGTTCTTTCCAGCAATGGCAAGGGACTCGCCGTCGGTTTCGCGGATTACGATGACGACGGCGACGCGGACATCATGGTCGCCAACGATCAAGTCGCCGGGGACCTGTTCCTGAATGCCGGGGGCGGCCACTTCGCCAATTCCGCCCTGGCCTCCGGCACTGCCTTCGGCCTGGATGCGAAGCCGCAGGGTGGCATGGGGGTTGACTGGGCGGATTACGATGGCGACAATCGTCTGGATGCCATTGTCACGAATTACACGACCCAGCCGCGCTCCCTGTACCGCAACGATGGCGGCAATCTGTTTACCAACACGACGCTGGACGCGGGCATCGGCGCGGCGACGAAACCGTTTCTGGCATTCGGGGTCAAGTGGCTGGATTACGATAACGACGGCTGGCCGGACCTGATGATCGCCAACGGCAACGTGGACAGTAAGATCGCCGTCATGGAACCGGGCACCACGTTTCGCCAACCGATGCAGGTTTTCCGAAACGCGGGAGCCGGCCGCCGGCCCGCTTTTTCGGACGAAAGCCGCGCGCTTGGGCCTTCGCTGCCTCAGCCGATTGTCGGGCGCGGCCTCGCAACCGGGGACTTCGACAATGACGGCCGCGTGGACGCTCTGGTCATGGACGACGACGGTCCCGTCGTTTTGCTCCACAACCAGGGCGGCGTGACCGGCAACTGGATCGGGCTGTCGTTGGCGGGAACCGGCAAATCGAACCGGGACGCGATGGGAGCGCGCGTGACGCTCGCGGCGAACGGGCGCACGCAGGTGCGCGAGGTGCAGACCGCCGGTTCGTATCTGTCGGCCTCGGACAAGCGGTTGTTGTTCGGGATCGGCGCGGCGACGAAAATAGACGCGGTAACGATCCGCTGGCCCGACGGCCAGGTCGAAACGCGCTCGAACCTAACTCCCGGCCGCTACCACGCGCTGAAGCAGGGCGGCGCGGCACGCCGCTGACGCCGTTTTTCCACGATAACTGCGTGGCCGCCGCTTCGTCTTTCACTTTCATGCCCGTCAGCCGGAAGGCCGCCCGCGCCGGAAGCCTGCGCCGGGCAGTGCGGGCGCGTCTTGACACGGCAAAGTTCCGCTCCCTTTACACTTGGGTTAACGGGGACTATACTGAAAACGATAAAAAAAGCCGCTGGGGGTGCTGGCGAACCTCGCTGATGTCGAGGCGGGAGCCGGCTGAGATGCGCGAAGCCTGAGGGCGCGCGAACCCCGACACCTGATCCGGTTAATGCCGGCGTAGGAAAGCGGACACGACCTTGCCGCGACTCCTTTCCTGATCGTCGCTGCCGGGCCGCTGTTCTTCTTTCTGAAGAGCAGCGGCTTTTTGCTTTTGTGCCCCGGCAACGCGGCGCGCGCGGCGTGCGCGTTGACAAGGAGAACGGCGATGACGGCAACAGAATCTTTTTTAGCCCAAAGTAACGACAACGGCGTGTCCGGCAACGGCAAAAAGCGCGTTGAGCGCGTGCCGAGTGCGCAGGCCGCCGGCGGCTACACGTTTCCCGCGTCCCAAAAGGTGTACGTGCCGGGCGCGCTGCACCCCGACGTGCGCGCGCCGCTGCGCGAGATCATCCTTTCGCCGACGCGGGGCATCAACGGCGGGCCGAGCGAGGAAAACGCGCCGATGCGCGTTTACGATACCAGCGGGCCGTATACCGATCCCGGCGTCCCCATTGACGTTCGCGCCGGCCTGCCCCGTCTGCGCGCGGGCTGGATTCGCGGGCGTGCGGGCGTCACTTACACCGAGCGCGATGCCTCTTACCGGCCCGTGCCCGGCCACTCGGACCCTGATCTGCCCATGCCGCCGCACCGCAAGGTCATCAAAGGAAATGGGCCGGTGACGCAGTTGCAGCAGGCGCGGGCGGGCGTCATCACGCCGGAAATGGAGTTCATCGCGCTGCGCGAAAACCTGGGCCGGCAGAACCGCACGCATGTCGAGGGGCGGCGTCACGCGGGGCAGGCCTTCGGCGCGAACATTCCCGGCGAAATCACGCCGGAGTTCGTTCGGGACGAAGTGGCGCGCGGCCGGGCGATCATCCCCGTCAACGTCAACCATCCCGAATCCGAGCCGATGATCATCGGGCGTAATTTTCTGGTCAAGATCAACGCCAACATCGGCAACTCGGCGGTCACGTCCTCCATTGAGGAGGAGGTCGAAAAGATGACCTGGGCGACGCTGTGGGGCGCGGACACGGTGATGGACCTTTCGACCGGCAAGAACATCCACGAAACGCGCGAGTGGATTCTGCGAAACTCCCCCGTGCCCATCGGCACCGTTCCCATTTACCAGGCGCTGGAAAAGGTGGACGGCCGCGCCGAGGAACTGACCTGGGAAATCTACCGCGACACCCTGATCGAGCAGGCCGAGCAGGGCGTGGACTACTTCACCGTTCACGCGGGCGTGCTGCTGCGCTACGTGCCGATGACGGCAAAGCGCATGACCGGCATCGTCAGTCGCGGCGGCTCGATCATGGCGAAGTGGTGCCTTTCCCACCACAAGGAAAGTTTTCTGTACACCCATTTCCGCGAAATCTGCGAGATCATGCAGGCGTATGACGTGTCGTTCTCGCTCGGTGACGGCCTGCGCCCCGGCTCGATCGCCGACGCAAACGACGAGGCGCAGTTCGCCGAACTCGAAACGCAGGGCGAACTGACTCAGATCGCGTGGGACAGCGGGTGCCAGGTGATGAACGAGGGGCCGGGCCACATCCCCATGCACCTGATCAAGGAGAATATGGACAAGCAGTTGGAGTGGTGCAAGGAGGCCCCGTTCTACACGCTTGGCCCGCTCACGACCGACATCGCGCCCGGCTACGATCACATCACGTCCGCCATCGGGGCGGCCATGATCGGCTGGTACGGGTGCGCCATGCTGTGCTACGTCACCCCCAAGGAGCACCTTGGTCTGCCCAACAAAAAGGACGTCAAGGACGGCGTGATCGCCTACAAGATCGCCGCGCACGCCGCCGACCTCGCCAAGGGCCACCCCGGCGCGCAGGCCTGGGACGACGCGCTCTCGAAGGCCCGCTTCGAGTTCCGCTGGCAGGACCAGTTCAACCTGAGCCTCGATCCGCAGACCGCCCTGGAATTTCACGACGAAACGCTGCCGCAGGAGGGCGCGAAGGTCGCCCACTTCTGCTCGATGTGCGGCCCGCACTTTTGCTCGATGAAGATCAGCCAGGACGTGCGCGACTACGCCAAAAAACTCGAAATGGCCCCCGGCGGCGACGACAGCGACGCAGCCGGGATCGCCGCCGGTCTGGATGCGAAGGCGCGCGAGTTCCGCCAGCGCGGCGGCGAAATCTACCTGACCAACACCGATTCCGAGGCCGTCCGATGACCGCCGAGGACGACCGGCTCACCATCGGCGGGAAAACGTTCCGCTCGCGCCTGATGCTCGGCACGGGCAAGTACCGCAACGCGGGCGAGATGAACGCCGCGCTCGAAGCGTCCGGCTGCGAGATCGTGACGGTCGCGCTGCGCCGCATTGATCTGGACGCGCCCACGCGCTCAATCCTGGACGAGATTGACTGGAAGCGGTACCACATCCTGCCCAACACGGCCGGCGCGCGCACCGCCGACGAGGCGGTTCGCACCGCCCGGCTCGCCCGCGCGATGGGGCTTTCCGACTGGATCAAGGTCGAGGTCATCCCCGACCCGAAGTACCTGCTGCCCGACCCCGTCGGCACTTTCGAGGCCTGCCGCGTGCTGGTGGACGAGGGCTTCGTCGTGCTGCCGTACATCAACGCCGACCCCGCGCTCGCCCTGCGCTTGCAGGAGATCGGCACGCACACGGTCATGCCGCTCGCCTCGCCCATCGGGTCCGGGCAGGGAATGCGCACGCGCGAGCAGGTCCGGATCATCATCGAGCAGGCGACGGTTCCGGTCGTCGTGGATGCGGGAATCGGCGTGCCGAGCGAGGCGGCCGAGGCGATGGAACTGGGCGCGCAAGCGTGTCTCATCAACACGGCCATCGCGCGCGCGGCCGACCCGGCCCGGATGGCGAACGCGATGCGGCTCGGCGTGGAGGCGGGACGCGCCGCCTTCCTCGCCGGCCGGATGCCGGTTCTGCCCTACGCGTCCGCGAGCAGTCCCGTCGAAGGCGTGGTGCGGTGAACGCGCTCCTGCCCCGTCCCGTCCTGATGCTCGTCACCGAGCCGAGCGCGCGCCTGGGGGAGATCGTGACTGATGCGGTTGCCGGGGGCGTGAACGTGGTGCAGTTGCGCGACAAGACCGGGGCGCCGGACTGTTTGCACGAAACCGCGACGCTGCTGCGTTTCCTGGCCGAGCAGGGCGCGGGGGCGCGGCTGGTCGTGAACGGCGATTGGGGCGTGGCCCGAACCATCGGCGCGGACGGCCTGCACCTGCCCGAATCCGGCCCGCCCGCAGCGCAGGCACGCGCCGCGTTCGGCTACCGGTCCGTGCTCGTCGGCCGCTCGGTCCACTCAATCGAGGCGGCAGCGCGCGCGGCAAGCGAGGGCGTGGATTACCTGATCGCCGGAACGATCTTCGCGTCCGGTTCGCACCCCGGCCAGCCGGGGCGGGGACTGGATTTTTTACGCGCCGTTTGTGATGCGGCCGGGCCGGTTCCCGTGCTCGCCATCGGCGGCGTAATGCCGGAGCGGGCGCGCGATTGCCTGGACGCGGGCGCCACTGGCGTCGCCGTGCTGTCGCCCTTGATGCACGCCGACGACCCGCGCGCCGTCGCCGAAGCGTTCTGGCGCGCGATGAACGGAAAACTGCCATGATCGAACTCACCGTCAACGGGAAAACCATTGCGCTGGAAACACCGACGAGCCTTGCCGACTTTCTGGCCGCGCGCGGGCTGCACGAAAAGATGGTCGTGGTCGAGCACAACTGCGAGATCGTGCGCCGCGAACGCTTCGGCGACATTCTGCTCCAAGCCGGCGACGAAGTTGAGATCGTGCAGATGATGGCGGGCGGCTGAGATGGCCGACGTGCTCGTCGTGGGCGGGGGCGTGATCGGGCTGTCGGTCGCGTGGCATCTGGCGTGCGCGGCGCGCGTTTCCGTTGTCGTGCTGGAGCGCGCGCGCCTCGGTGTGGGCGAACCCGAAAATGGGCAGGCGTCCCCGGCGGCGGCGGGGATGCTCGCTCCGCTGGCTGAAGCAAACGCACCCGGTCCGCTCGTCACACCGGGCCTGGCGAGTTTGGAACGCTACCCGGCTTTCCTCACCGCGCTGGAACAGGACGGCGGCGAAGCCGTGCCCCTCGCCGGGCCGGGCATGCTGCGCGTGGCGACAAACGAGGTCCAGGAACACGCGCTGTGCCAAGCCTTCGGCTGGCAGCAGCGGGCCGCCGCCCTTCCCGTTTCCTGGTTGTCCGGCGACGCGGCGCGGCGGCTCGAACCCGCGCTCACGCCCGGCATCCGGGCCGCCGTTTTGTCGCCAAACGAGAAGCACGTCGAACCGCGCCGTCTGGTGCGCGCGCTCGCTGCGGCCTGCGTGCGGCGCGGCGTTCGGATCGTCGAGAGCGCGCCGGTCACGGGCGTGGATGAGTCGGGCAGGCGCGTGACGGCGGTGCGAACGGAGCGCGGCGACACTTTTTCCTGCGGCGCGCTGGTTGTCGCGGGCGGCGCGTGGTCGGCCGCGATGGGGGATTGGCTGGGCGCGCGCCTGCCGGTCTTCCCCGTGCGCGGCCAGATCGGCGCACTGCCGCCCGCCGGCGCGCTGCCGCCCGCCGCCGCGCCGCCCCTTATCCGCCACACGGTTTACGCGCACGGCGGTTATCTCGTGCCGCGCGCGAACGGCCGCATCGTCGTCGGCGCGACCGAGGAGCCGGAAGCGGGCTTTGAGGCGCGCACGACAAAGGCGGGTCTGGCGCATTTGCGCGCTTTGCCGTGCGCGCTCGTTCCCGCACTCGCCGACGTGCCCTTGGAAAGCGTTTGGTGCGGTCTGCGGCCCGCCACGCCGGACGGCCTGCCGCTGCTTGGCCCGCTGCCGGGCTGGGACAACGTCCACGTCGCCGCCGGGCATTTCCGCAACGGCATCCTGCTCGCGCCCGTGACCGGCGAGATCGTCGCGCACGGTTTGCTGAACGGGAAACCGCACCCGCTGCTCGCGCCCGACTTCGCGGCGGGCCGGTTCGCCGAGGCAAACTCATGATTAGCGCACTGACGATTGCCGGGTCGGACCCGTCCGGCGGCGCGGGCGTTCAGGCCGATCTGCGCGTTTTTGCGTCTCTTGGCATCGCCGGCTGGTCCGCCGTCACCGCGCTGACGGTTCAGAACACGCAGGGCGTTCAGGCCGTTCATCCTGTTTCCGCCGACGTGCTCGCGGCGCAGATCCAAACCGTTCTGAGCGACGCGGCCGATCTGCGCGCGGTCAAGATCGGGATGCTCGGCGGCGCGGCTCAGGTGCGCGTCGTGGCCGACGCCCTGCGCCGCTTCCGCCCGCCCAACGTCGTGCTCGATCCCATTCTCGCCTCGACCGGCGGCGTGCCCTTGCTTGACGACGCCGGCCGGGCGGCCCTCCTCGAAGAGTTGCTGCCCCTGTGCGACCTGGTAACGCCCAACCTCGCCGAGGCAGGCGCGCTCACCGGCCTGACGGTGAACGACGTGACGGGAATGCGCGCGGCGGGCGAGCGTCTGCTGGCGCTGGGCGCGAAGGCAGTTCTCGTCAAGGGGGGACACCTGCACGGCGCGCCGAACGATCTCTTGTTTCGGCCAGGGCGCGATTCCGTGGAATACGCCGGCGGGCGGGTGGAAACTCCGCACACGCACGGCACAGGCTGCCTGCTCTCGTCCCTGATTGCGGCGGGTCTCGCGCACGGAGACGAATTGCGGTTGGCTCTTACAGGCGCCAAGGCGACGCTTTCTCAGGCACTGCGCGCGCCCATTCTCGCCGGAAAAGGATTTGGATACCCGGACGTGGCCGACGCGATTCGCGTACTGAAGAGCGTGAGCAGTAGAACCCATGCCGAGCGGCTCGCGCTGCTGCGCGGCCTGTACGTGCTGACCGATCCCGATTTGCGGCCGGACCGGAGCGCCGAATACGTTGCCGGCGAGGCGCTTGCCGGCGGCGCGGCCGTGATCCAACTGCGCGACAAGCATTTGCCGACGCCCGCACTCATCGCACTGGCCCGGCGGCTGAATGAAAGGGCGCGGTCGGCGGGCGCGCTGTTTTTCATCAATGATCGAGTAGATGTCGCGCTTGCGTCGGGCGCGGACGGCGTTCATCTCGGCCCCGACGACATGCACCCGAAAGACGCGCGAAATCTGCTTGGGCCGGACAAACTGATCGGCGTTTCGGTGAGCAGTGTGGAGGAGGCCGTTCCGCTCGCGCCGTTCGCGTCGTACTTTGGCGTCGGGGCGATCTTCGGCTCGGCGACCAAGACGGACGCTGGCCCGCCGGTCGGCGTCGCGCGGATTCGAGCGATCAAGGCTGCCTTTCCGAATCATCCCATCGTCGCCATCGGGGGCATCAACGTGGACAATATCGCCGAGGTGACGCGGGCGGGCGCGGACGCCGCCGCCGTGGTTTCCGCCGTCGTGGCCGCGCCCGACGTGCGGCAGGCGGCGCGCGATCTGATTTGCCGGCTGCGCCCCGACTCGTAGGAGGCTTTCGTCATCACGCGCTTTGTTCCGCTCGCGGTCCGCCCCGCCGCCGCGCGCCGTTTTCTTATTCACGCCTTTGGTCTGGAACGCCCGCAGTCGCTGCCGAACGTGCGCGCCGCGCTCGACCGGCTTGAGTTCCTTCAACTGGACTCGATCAACGTGTGCGGGCGCATCCACGATCTAATTTGCTGGTCGCGCGTGGCCGGCTACGAACCGGCCCAACTCCACGATTTGCTGTATGCCGCGCCGCGCGGGGCCTTCGAGTACTACTTCCCCAACCTGTGCGCGCTGCCGATCCGCGACTATCCGTACTTCGCGCGGGCCATGCGCGCGCGGTCCGAAACGCCCGGCCGCTGGGCGGGACTGACCCCCGAAGAAGCGCCGGTCGCCGAACGTGTCCTCGCGCACCTCAAGGAAAACGGCCCGCTGCGCACGCGGGCCGCGAGCCACGAAAGCGACGGCCACACGATGTCCGGCTGGGGAATGCGGCGTACGGTCGCTTCGCACGTCATTGAAAAAATGTGGCTGAACGGCCGGCTGGTGATTTCACGCCGCGACAACTTCGAGCGCACGTTTGATCTTGCCGAAAACCATCTGCCGCCCGGCCTCCTCGCGGACGAACTGCCCGACGAGCACGAGGAGCGCGTTTACAAGGCAAAAAAACGGCTGCGCGCCCGCCGCCTGTTTCGTCCGAGCGCGAACGACCGCGCGCTGCTGGGCAAAGACGCTTTCGTGGCCGTCAACATCGAAGGCGTCGCGCGCCCCTGGTTCGTCCTCGCGGAAGACGCCCCCGCGCTCGCCGAGGCGGAAAATCTGGCCCCCGCCGAGGACGCTGTGAACCTGCTCGCGCCGCTCGACCCGCTCGTTTACGACCGGCAGCGCACGCGCGATGTGTTCGGCTTCGACTACACCTGGGAAGTTTACACACCGGCCGCCAAACGTCGCTGGGGCTACTACGCTTTGCCGATTCTTTGGGGCGACGCGCTCGCCGGCCGCGTGGACCCGAAGATAGACCGGAGAAGCAAAACGCTCACGCTTCATTCCCTCACGCTGGAACCGGGCGTGGACGCGCAGGCAATCGCCGCGCCGCTCGCCGCGCGGCTTGCCGACTTCGCCCGCTTCCTGGGCGCGACCCGGATCGAGATAACGCGAGCGGAGCCGGAACCGCTGCGCGCTCTCGTCGCCGATTTCGAAAGGGAGTTCTTCGTTCCCGCATGAAAATTCAGGCCGTCTCGTTCGACTTCGCGGACACGCTGTACCCGCACCGCCCGCGCGAATTGGACGTGATCTTAGGCGCGGTCGGCGATTACCTGCGCGCCCACGTTTCCTCGCCCTTCGAGTTCGCCGCCCTGCGCGCCCAGTTCCTCGCCGTTCGTGACCGGCAGTTCAAAGAGAACCGGGCGACGCTACGCGAAAACGATTTCGAGGCCCGTCTTGCCCACGTCGCCGTGTTCCTCAAGGTGGCCGAGAGCCGTGAATTGCTCGACCCGGCCGTCGTGCGGGGCGCGAGCGAGGCGTACGCTAACGCCTTCGTGAACGCCATGATCTGCCCGCCGTGGCTTCCCGATCTCATCCGGCAGCTTGCCGCCGACTACCGGCTCGCGGTCGTGTCGAACTACCCGATCACCGCGCCCATCGTTCGAACGCTCGAACGCGACGGGTTGCTGCCGCTCGTTCAAACCGTGGTTGTGTCGGCCGACATCGGCTACATCAAGCCGCATCCGAGCGTCTTCGAGGCCGCTTTGCGCGGCCTGAACGTGCCCGCCGCGACCGTCGTTCCCGTCGGCGACACCTGGGACGCGGACATCGTGGGCGCGCACCAGGCGGGCATTTGCACCGTTTACACCCGGCAATGGCGCGACGAACCTGACCCGCACTACGGCGCGGGCGGCGGCGGCGTCGTTCCCGTCGCCGACATCGCCGACCTGCGCGAATTGCCGGCCGTTCTTGCAGCCCTTTGAACTTGACAACCGACCCTTCGTCGCCTATAATCCGCGTTGGCAATCTCCATCAGGGACTGCCAAAATCCACCCGAACCAATGGAGGGACGACCCATGATTCGACCACTCGGCGACAAGGTCGTTGTGAAACCCAGCGAAGCCGAAGAGGCAAGCACCGGGGGCATTATCCTGCCCGACACGGCCAAGCAAAAGCCGTCCGAGGGCAAGGTCCTTGCTGTCGGCGGCGGGCGCGTGCTCGATAACGGCGAGCGCCGCAAGCTGACCGTGGCCGTCGGCGACACCGTCGTCTACTCGAAGTACGGCGGCACCGAGTTCAAGCACGAAGGCGACAACCTCGTGATCTTGGACGAGGACCAGATTTACGCCGTTAAAACGGCCTGACGTTTTAAGGAGCAGGGACAAAGATATGGCAGCAAAAGAGATTTTGTTTGACGAAAACGCCCGGCGCGCGCTGGAGCGCGGCGCGAACGCGGTGGCAAACGCGGTCAAGGTGACGCTTGGCCCGCGCGGCCGCAACGTCGTGATTGACAAAAAATACGGCTCCCCGACCATCACCAAGGACGGCGTGACGGTCGCCAAGGAAGTCGAATTAGAAGATCACTTCGAGAACATGGGCGCGCAGTTGGTCCGCGAGGTCGCGTCCAAGACCAACGACGTGGCCGGCGACGGAACGACGACCGCGACCGTGCTCGCGCAAAGCATCGTGAACGAGGGCCTGCGCTACGTTGCGGCCGGCGGCCACTCGCTGGGCGTCAAGCGCGGCATTGACAAGGCGACCGAGGCGGCCATCGAGGCCCTCAAAAACAACGCCATCCCGGTCGAGAACGAGGCCGTCGCGCAGGTCGCCGCTATCGCCGCGAACAACGATCCGGCCATCGGCGAGATGATCGCGCAGGCGCTCGACAAGGTCGGCAAGGACGGCGTCATCACCGTCGAGGAATCCAAGGGGACCGGCGACGCGCTCGACATTGTCGAGGGCATGCAGTTCGACAAGGGCTACATCTCGCCGTACTTTGTGACCGACCCGGAGCGCATGGAAGCGACCCTGGAAAACCCGCTGATTTTCCTTTACGAAAAGAAGATCAGCGCCGCCGCCGACCTGCTTCCCCTCCTCGAAAAGTTGGCGCAGTCCCGCCGCCCGATCCTTCTCATCGCTGAGGACGTGGACGGCGACGCGCTCGCCACGCTCGTGGTCAACAAGATTCGCGGCATTCTGAACGTCGCCGCCGTCAAGGCGCCCGGCTTCGGCGACCGCCGCAAGTCCATGATGGAAGACCTCGCGGTTCTGACCGGCGGCCGGTTCATCAGCGAAGACCTGGGCGTCAAGATCGAAAACGTGACCGAGGACATGCTGGGCACGGCCAAAAAGGTCACGATCACCAAGGACGAGACCACGATCGTCGAAGGCGCGGGTACGGGCGCGTCCGTTCAAGGCCGCATCGCGCAGATCAAGAATCAGATCGAGACGACCGACTCGTCCTACGACAAGGAAAAGTTGCAGGAGCGGCTGGCGAAACTGGCGGGCGGCGTTGCCGTCATCCAGGTCGGCGCGGCGACCGAGACGGAACTTAAAGAGAAAAAAACCCGGTTCGAGGACGCGCTGAACGCGACCCGCGCGGCCGTCGAGGAGGGCATCGTGCCCGGTGGCGGGACCGCGCTGCTCAACGTCGCCTCCGCGCTCGATAACGTTCAGGCCGACGACGCGGACGAGAAGGTGGGCGTGACCATCGTGCGCCGCGCGCTCGAAGAGCCGCTTCGACAAATCGCGCAGAACGCGGGCCAGGAAGGCTCGGTCGTGGTGAACAAGGTGCGCACTCTTCCGCAGGGTCACGGCTACAACGCCCTGACCGACGAGTACGGCGACATGGTCCAGTTTGGCATCATTGACCCGGTCAAGGTGACGCGCTACGCCCTGTCCAACGCAGCCAGCATCGCCTCGATGATCCTGACGACCGAATCGCTCGTCGCCGAAAAGCCGGAAAAGAAGTCCGCCGCAGCGGGCGGCGGTCACAGCCACGACGACGACTACTAAACCGTAGCCGTTTAACAAAAACGGGAAAGGCCCTGCGGCGTTCACACGCGCCGCAGGGCCTTTTCGTCGTTGACGGGCAGTCGCGCGTTTCGTAGAATGCAGCCACCGACCGCCGCGAGCGAAGCGGTTTCACGTTGATGGGGGGGCCTTATGTGGAACGACGCGATGTCCCGGAACACGGCGAACGCGGTTTCCTGCATCCAGATGCTGTGCGGCGCATTGATCCTGTATCTGTTGGACCAGTGGCTGCGACGCCGGGACGTGAAGGATCGGAGCCTCGTTTACTTATACGCGAGTCTGCTCAGTTGGGCGGCGATTCAGGGCGCGGAACTACTTTTCGCACCAGGGTCGAATGAGCGCAATATTGTTGTTTACGTTTTGTCCCCCGTGAGCAGCATTTTGTTCACGAAAGCGGCGTTCAACCTCGCCCGTGTCAAGGAGTACTTTCGCGCAAACAAAGACCTGAAAACGTGGCCCCGGAACGTCGTTCTTACGGTCGCGGCGCTTTCGGTCGGCTCGGTTGTCGCGGTCATCCTCATGCCGTCCAACAAATTTGTGCAGATGGCGGACGCGACCGTATCGTCTTTGGCGCTGTTCGTGTTGGGGTCGAGTTTGTCGTACTCCTTTTATCGTTATGGCAATCCGCCTCTGGTCTGTCTGACAGCCGGCAGTATTTTGTACAAGATCGCATGGCAGTTCGTGCGGGCAACTACTGACACGCCGCACGGCGCCCTTTCCGCATTAAATGTCGCAAGCAACATCGTTCTTGTCATGCTGTTCATCGCGCTCGCCATGGCCTGGGGGCTTTCGGACACGTCGCGCCTGAAGTTCGTGAGCCACCGGCTGAACGTTTACGTGATAGCCCTGTTCTTCGATCTGCGCGGCTCGACGCAGTGGTGCGCCCGAGTCATGGCAAAAAACGGTCCCATAGATTCCGTTGCGGAGTTCATGGACAACCTCCTCGAATGGTCGCTGGCAAAAGCGCGCTCGGAGGCGAACGACGCGCCGGACTTCGTCAAGTTTTTAGGGGACGGCTTCCTGTTCGTGTGGGAATTTGCCGGTGAAAATAGTTTGGACGAGCACACGCCAAGTACGTTGCGGCTCGCCTGCCGTTTGTCCGAGGAATACGCTCCGTGGATTCGGGCAGAGCGTTGGGACCGGAAAATCGGCGGGGTGCCCGACTCGGTCGGCGTCGGCGTGTACACCGGCAACGTGATCCGAATCGCTTTCGAGAATGGTTCGCGCGATTATATCGGTGCACCCATAAACCATGCCGCGAAGATGCAGAACCTGGCCCGTCCGAACGGGGGAGTGGTCGTGCCCGCCGACGTTTTGGACCGGCTTGACACGGAAAGCGTCGCCGCCGACCTTTGTGCCAAGTTCACGAAATCCGGTCAGATACGTACCGCTGATGGGCAATTCGTACCCATTCGCGCAACCGGCGACGTGGAAATTCGGCCTGTTGCCGCCCGCCTCCTATGAAAGGGCCGCACGCTTTTGGAGAAGGTACGCCACGGGGCCTCTTCTTTTCCGGATCTTGCCGGGATAGTGAACACAAATGTGTGTGACGGCAGCCCCGATCTACCGCAATGGTTGGCGAAAATCGCCAGGATGCTCCCCCGGCGAGATTATAAGGTCGTCAACGGCTGAACGCGGCTACCTGAAACAAAAAATCCCCGCCCTGTGCGCGTGTGCGCACAGGGCGGGGATTTTTTGCCGCTGTTGAGTATTTCATTCGCCGATTGCGAAGCACACCAAAAGGATCCAGGCGACGCGTGACAAAACTTGTACCAGTTCCCAGCGGTCCCGCACGGTCAGGGGACCCTCCACGCTATCCGGCGGAAACGCCTTTGCAGCGTGCGGACGAGAAGCGTTATTCAGGGACAAATTCGTCATCACGTTTGTTTTCTGCCGCGTTTGGTACGGCTGAAGGGGGGAAGCGTTCACGATGGAGTATATCCCTATTCGGTTTATTGTCTAACCAAAATCAGGCTTCCCTGGCTAAAATACCGAAAATAAAAACCGTCCGGCAAAAAGCAAGTGCTTTTTGCCGGACGGTTTTTCCGCGTTTCCAGGGAGGATAATGGGAATTGAACCCACGGCCTCGAGTGCCACAAACTCGCGCTCTAACCAACTGAGCTATACCCTCCAAGCGAACAGCATCCAGTATATCGTGGGGAGGAAGAGGGCGCAAGATACATCAGCCTTGAAGCAGCCAGAGGACGGCGGTGACGCCGCGCGGGTAGTAGCGCGAGCCTAAGTCGGTCCCGTCCCACGAGCGAACCTGATCGGTGAAGGCAAAGTCGCGGCACGCGCCGTCGCGCTGCCAAAGGGCGTGCGCGGTATCGAAAGCGTCGTCGAGCGGCAAGCCCAGCACGGATTCGGCCACGAACTGGCACACGAAAATCTTGCTCATCCAGGTGTTGTCCGACGAGGATGACAGTTTGAAGCCGCCGCTCGTTTCATCCACGCACACGCCGGGCGCGAGAACGGTCTTGAGGTGTTGCCGCAGCAGGGCGACGATCTCACCGTACGGCCCGAACTCGGAAGCGGCCTCGTCGTCGTCCAGGCAAAAAGGGTAGACAAGACCTTCGACAACCGGGATGGTGCGCGCCGCGCCGCCGTTGCCGTCGCCCTCGAAAACGGCCGGGAAGCAGCCTTCAGCCGCGTCGAATCCGGCCGTGATGCTGGCCGCCGCCCGCGCGGCCTGCTCCTCGGCGAGCGCGGCCTCGCCGCCCAGGCCCAGCGCGTCGAAGCAGCGCGACAAAGCAAGGTAAGCGGCCCACGTTTTCACGGCAAGGTAGCCGTTTGCGCGCGCCTGGCCGAGCGATGCGTCGAGCGAGTCGTAGGTGGTGATCTCCTGACCCCGGCCGCAGCGCGCGGCGTCCAAACTCATCACGCCGTTTCTGAGGTCAGCGGGGCCGTCGCGGTTGACCAGGCTGGCGAGGCAGGCCGACAGAATTTGGCGGCGCGCGGCCAGCCACAAATGATCGCCGCCGCTGTTCAAACGGCCGGGCAGGCCGTACAGCGCGGCGCACAAACACCAGTTGCAGAGTTGTTCCTGCGTCATGTAGGAAAAGCAGCCGTCCAGGTCGGGCCGCTCATAGGACGAGTGGCCGGGGGCGGAAAACTGGTTGGCGACCCCCATGTCGTGCGTGAACGAGATGCCGCCGGGAAATCGGGGACGCTTGGCGTCGGTCGCGTCCTGCGTTTCGTCCTCGTACGCGTAGCGGGCGACGAACAGGTCCAGGGTGTTTCGCAGCGTCCACGGATGGAAGCGCATTTCCCAAAAAGCGTGATCCACGGTCAGGTCAAAGGTGTTGAGCATGCGGTACTCGCCCTCGTTGACGACCCACAGCGGCCGGTGGGCATTTTGGTCGCGTCCACCTTGCCCGAAGGATTGGAACGGCACGCGCGGCAAAACGGCGCGCTCGTCGTGCAAAAGTTGGGTTGAGCCGTGATACGAGTGGGTCGCGTGGGCGAGCAAAAAGCGGCGTTCCTCGTTCAGGTGGATCGCGGCGGCGTCCAGTTCGGCGTCGCGGGCAAAGGCGGTCTTTTTCATCGCCGGGGCGTTTTCCAGGGCATGGGCAAGAACGGCTTCCAGGTCGGGAAATAGGCGCGCGTACAGATAGGATGCGGCGATGCCTGAGGTGACCACGCCGCCCCGGTAAAAGCCCAGCGCGAGCGTGTAGGTGCGCGCCTGTCCCGCGCGCGCGCGCAGCAGCACGCCGCCCCGGTTCGCCAATCGGTGCAGCGGGGGCGTGGTCTTGCTCGTGGTTTGGGCGACGGCCTCCTGGATGCCCCACGAGGCGACCTCGCGCACGTCGCGCTCGCGCCGCCGGTCGGACGGGGGCGGCATCTGCACGGCGAAGCCCCAGCGCGTTTCTCCGGCCATGCCCCGCATTTTGCCGCCGGTCGCGTCCGACAAAGGCCGCAGCGGGTTTTTATCACTCACGCCGAAAAAGGCGAAGGCGTCCTCGGTTCCGGCCGTGTTGTCAATGGTGATTTCGGCGAGCAGGGCGGGGCACAGGTGGTTTCGCAGTTCGCCGTCGCCGAGCGTTTCGATTTCGGGAATGGGGCCGAAGGGCGTGAGCAGGCGAAACGTCAGGCCGCCGGCCGTCCAGGCGTCGCTTGCCCAGCCCATCGTGCGCGTAATTTCGGCGCTCGTGAACGGCTGCCACGCGACGCTTGGCGCGTCGCTGGCCGTACCCGCCGCGCTGCCCGTGTAGGCTTGCGCCCCGCCCGCGTCCGAGCCGGCGTAAAAGGGCAGGGCGCGCACGCTTTCGCCGGGCCGCACCAGGGCAACGTACACGTCCTGGTCGGCCGGCCCGGAAAGTTCGAGGCCGAAGCCGCCCTTTTTCCCCTGCCGGCCGACCGTGAACGAGGCGAACGCGCCGAACGGGCTGTGTTGCGCGAAGAAATCCGACGAGGGCAGGGGCTGTGGCATAAAGGCAAAAAGGCTCCGGGAAAATAGTCGCGCGCGTCCGCGCGTTTCCTCAATCCTTCGCGCCCGCGCGCGGTAAATCCTGCGGCCGGGCGCGCACGCGCGCGCGCGCCTTGATATTGCCCGCACGTCTGCCGAAGATGAACCGGAAGGACAACGATTCGGAAGCCATGCGCCAGCTGCCACTCAAAGCCCAACTGTATATTTGGTTTATCTACCTTTTGGGAGTGCTCACGCTCGTGGGGGCGAGCGTCGTTCCCGCGCCCAGCGTGGACGCCCAGGCGTGGGAACTCGCCCTTTTTCTCCTCCTGGGCATCCTGGCCGGCAGCAAAAAGGTGTGATTGATGCGCCACCAGGGGGCCGCCGACGCCGGCTCGATGAGTCTGGGCTTCGTGCTCACGTTCGCGGCCATGCTGCGCTTCGGGCCGTGGGCCGCCGTGGTCGTCAGCACGTTCAGCAGCCTGGTCGGCAACCTTTTTCCTCGGCGCCAGCCGCTCCACCAACTGCTGTTCAACGTTGCGCTGGGCGCGGCCCAATCCTGGGTGTCCAGCCTGATCTTTTTGTACGTCAATGGCGGCACGCTCACGCTGCGGCCCGTCCAGTGTTTCCCGGCCGTGACCGCGGCCAGTTTGTCGCACTTCCTTATCAACACGGGCGCGGTCGCCACGGTGATCGCGCTGTGTACGGGCCAGAGTATTCCCCGGCTGTGGCGGCAAACGTTTTTATGGACGGCCCCGTCGTATTTTGCCGGAGCGTGCATCAGCACGGTCGCCATGCTGCTGTTCCGCGACTACGTCGGGAGCATTTTGCTGTTCGTGTCGCCGGTCGCCTACTTTACCTATCAATCCTATGCGGTGTACGCGGGCCGGGCCGAGGAAAAGCAGCAGCACATCGAGGCGCTTCAGGTCAACCAGGCCCAACTGGCCGATCTGTACCTGGCGACCATCAAAAGCCTCGCGCTCGCCATTGACGCCAAGGACCAGTACACGCACCAGCACATTTTGCGCGTCCAGAAGTATGCCGTCGCGACCGCGAATCATTTGGGGCTGACCGGACCGGAACTGGAAGGGCTGAACACCGGCGCGCTGCTGCACGACATCGGCAAACTGGGCGTTCCCGAATACGTTCTTTTGAAGCCCGGCCGCCTCACCGACGAGGAGTTCGCCAAAATAAAGAAGCACCCGGAGATCGGCGCGGCGATTTTGGACCCGGTCGAGTTCCCGTGGCCGGTTCTGCCGGTCGTCAAGTACCACCACGAGAAATGGGACGGGACCGGCTACCCCGAAGGCTTGGCGGGCGAAAACATCCCGTACACCGCCCGCATCCTGGCGGTCGCCGACGTGTACGACGCGCTGACCTCGTCGCGCTCGTATCGCCGGGCGTGGACGCACGAAAAGGCGCTCGCCGTTATCCGCAAGGACGCGGGCACGCACTTCGACCCGCGCGTGGCCGACGCCTTTTTGGCGGTCATTGACGGCGTGGTCGCCGAAATGGCCGCCAACGGCCAGGGGCCGCTCCTCATGGACGCCGCCGCCGCGTCCGGCCTCGCGGGGACCGTCAAGCCCGCCACCACGAGCAAGGCGGACGAGGCCGCGCGCGACATTCAGCGCGCCTCGTCCGAGCTTTGGGCGCTGTATGAGGTGGCCCAAACGCTTTCGTCCAGCCTGGGTCTTCAGGAAACGCTCGACATCCTGGCCCGCAAGCTCGAAGCGATTTTGCCCGGAACGGCCTGCCTGTTTTTGCTGCGCGAAAGCGGAAATGCCGGGCCGGACGCGCCGCTCGCCGTGCGCGCGGCCGTGGGCGTCAACCGCGAATATTTCGTCGGCTGCCGCACGCTGGGCGCTTCCAGCCGGTCGCTCGAAGTGGTTCGGAGCCGCGAGACCTATCTGGGCGAATACGATTCGGACGACCTGCTTTTGACCGGCGATCCGGCCGCGTTGTGGACCGCCCTGCACACCGCCCTGATCGTTCCCATCGTCCACCAGGGCGAGGTGTTGGGCACGATCAACCTGTACCATCCCCAGCCCAATGCCTTTGCCCCGCACGATCAGCAGCTGCTGGAAATGATCGCCGAGCGGGCGGCCCTCGCGCTGTACAACGGCCTTCTTTTCGACCGCACGCGCAGCCACGCGATCACCGACCCGCTGACCGGGCTGTACAACGTGCGCTATCTGACCCAGCACCTGGAAGAGCATTGCCGCCAGGCCCAGCAGCATACCGAAAACGGGAACGAAGCCGCCGCCCCGTTCGCCCTTTTGTGCCTGGACCTGGACAGTTTCAAGCCCATCAACGACAACTTCGGCCACCAGAAGGGCGACGCGGTGCTGCGCGACCTGAGCCAGGTTTTCCGCGGCCTTGCCGCCCGCCCCAGGGACATCGTTGCGCGTTACGGGGGCGACGAATTCTTGATCGTGCTGGACGGGGCCGGGCCGGAAGCCGCCCGCGCGATGGCGAAGCGCCTGCACGAAGCCGTCGAAAGTTACGATCCCGGCCTGGTCCACGGGCGTTTGGGCGCGCTTCATTTGGGCGTTTCCGTGGGCGTTGCCTGCTTCCCCGACGATGGCGCGGACTACGCCACGCTTTTGTCCGTGGCCGACGCGCGCATGTACCACGACAAGACCGACCGCAAACTGGGCAAACTGGCCGGGAGCGGGGCGGGGGGCGCGTCCGCGGCCAATGACGACGACAACGAAGCCGGGGGCGGCACGCTCCGGATGATGACGTTCCCTTCGAGCGACGCCGAACTGCCGCGCGCCGCCTGAGGCGCGAAACGTTCGCGCGCACGCGCGCGGCGCGAACGGCAAAAAACGCGGCGGGGAAACCCGCCGCGTTTTTCTTTTGTCAGGTCCCGCGCGGCACGAACCCTGCAACTCTTTTTGTCGAGCAACATCCGCTCCCGACAAAGGCAAACCGGCCGCAAGGCCGGGACGCAACGCCCACGGGTCCTGGAACAAAAACCAGGATGGCCGGGCTGCCGAAGGGGCGAACGCCGACCAGACTTTTTCTGGTTCTCCCGCGTTGGGTGGATGAATGCGAAAAGTGCGCTCATTTGGGAGCGTGTCTTTATCGCCCCGGTCTTGTGGCCGGGCATCCGTAACGAACGCAGTTTTCAGGAGAATCGAGAATGTCTGGTTTTGTTTCGTTTGCTTCCACCGGCGCCGCCGTGCGCCGCCGCGCTCGCGTCGCCGCCGCCCTCGCCGGCCTGGGTGTTGCCGGGGTCGTTGCCCTGGCAGCCGCGCCCGCCGTCCGAGCGGACGCGCTCGACGCCAAAAGCGACCTGTTCCTCAAGGCCAAGAAGGACGTCGCCACCGGCTGGGTGTCCGTTGTCCTCCAACTCGACGGCCCGCTGACGACGGAGCGCGAAGCCGCTCTGGCCGCTCGCCAGGCGGACACGTACCGCAACCTGCCTCTCATCAACGCGGTCGCCGTGCGGGTGCCCAGAGGTCAGGTGGCGAAACTCGCCGACCTGCCCTTCGTGACCCGTTTGAGCGAAGATGTCGTGATGCAGAAGCGCGACGAGTTCACCGTTGCCTCATCGGGTGCGGACGTTGCCTTCAGCCAGTACAACGCGACCGGCGCGGGCGTCACCATCGCCGTGCTCGACAGCGGCGTCAAGCCCCGCCCTGACCTGAACGGGCGCATCGTGGCGAACGTTTCGTTCATCAACGACGGCTACGGCACGGACGACCCGTGCGGCCACGGCACGCACGTCGCGGGCCTCGCGGCCGGAAACGGCGCGGCCTCGACCGGCAGCAACTACTACCGCACGTTCTACGGCATTGCGCGAGCGGCCAACATCGCCAACGTCCGCGTGCTGGGCGCGTCCGGCCAGAGCGACGTTTCGACCGTGATCGCCGGCATCAACTAGGCCATCACGAACAAGAACCTTTACAACATTCGCGTGATGAACCTGAGCCTGGGCCACCTGCCTGGCGAATCCTACAAAACGGACCCGCTATGCCAGGCGGCGGAAAAGGCGTACCGGGCGGGAATCGTGGTCGTCTGCGCGGCAGGCAACACGGGCCGCGCGAACGATACGGCTGCTCCGGGCCAGGACAACGAAGGCTTCGGGTCGGCCTACGGCAGCATCCAGTCGCCGGGAAACTCGCCCTACGTCATCACGGTTGGGGCGATGAAGAGCGGGGGCGCGGGCCGCAACCGCGACCGCATCGCCACCTACAGTAGCCGCGGCCCGTCCCGGCTCGACTTTGTGCTCAAGCCCGACATCATCGCGCCGGGCAACCGCGTCGTCGCCGCCACGGCCGACAAGAGCTACCTGGACACCCGGTATCAGGACACGAACGGGGTTGGCGCGGCGGAGTACATGAACCGGAACGGCGCGACCTGGTCCCGCCAGTACTTCCGCCTGTCGGGTACCTCCATGGCCTGCCCGGTCGTGTCCGGGGCCGTCGCGCTTCTGCTTCAGGTGAACCCGACGCTCTCGCCCGACACGGTGAAGGCGCGCCTGATGATCTCGGCCGACAAGTGGGCCGCGCCGGACGGAACCTCGGACCCGTGTACCTACGGCGCGGGCTACCTGAACATTCCGGCCGCGCTGCGCTGCCCAATCGTGGCGAACGCCCCGGCGGCAAGCCCGCTTCTGATGCGCGACGCGGACGGCGGCGTGCGCATTGCCGGCGTGAACGGCACGCAGGTTTTGTGGGGCACGCAAATCCTGTGGGGCAGCCAAATCATCTGGGGCAGCCAGGTCCTTTGGGGCGCGGGCACGGGCGCGCCGCTGCTGTCGTCCAGCAACGTGATCTGGGGCAGCAGTGTGTGGGGCGACCGGGACGGCACGTTCGGTGAGATGGGCAGCGCGGCCGACCTGTCCATGACGGCTATTCAGGGCGAAGAATAAAAAACGGCACGTTCAAAAAAAAGCGTCCCGGCCGTGCGGCCGGGACGCTTTTTTGTCGCGGGGAAAATCGGCCGATCAGGTTGCGGCGGGCGGCTCGACTTTGCCGCCCACGCCCTCGACCAGGTTCTTGATCGAGCGCAGGCCGGCGTCCAAACCCTGCTGGATGGCGGCATCCTGATCGCCCGTTTGCTCGTCCATGCGCGCGGCCTGATCGGGGCGCGGCGCGAACGACAGGTGAACGGTGACCAGGCTTTCGTCACCCGCACCCTCGATTTCGAGCCAGCCCTCATAGGCGGTTTCGCCGTCCGACCCCCATTCCAGGCGGCGCTCGTCGGCGTCCGCGCGAAAGCGGCCGTCGCTGTCGTACTTATGGCCGCCCGCCTCGCCTTGAACGCGGACGCGGTTCGGCCCCTGCGCCTCGGCGTGGTGGGTCGTGGGCAGGTAACGGGGCAGGTTGCGAATGTCGGAAACGAAGTCGAAAACGGTGTCGGGGGATGCGCTCACGGGAAGGGAACTTTCGTACTCGGCCATGAAAGGAACCACTTTTCTAACAGGATGGTCGCTTTTTCCCCGCCCCAGCGGGCGGCAAACCGTGGTCAGCGGTCTGCCGCCGGGGAAATCGTTTCTTCCTCACGCCGTTCGCTTTCATCCAAAATCGTCGCCACGGTCACGTCGCCCATCACGTTCAGGACCGTGCGGCAGCGGTCCAAAAACCAGTCCACGGAAACCAGAAAAAGAATCGCCGACGTGGGCAGGCCGACGGACGTGAAGACGAGGGTCATCGTCACCAGGCCCGCTTCGGGAATGCCGGCGGCCCCGACGGAGGCGACGATGGCCGTGAGCACCACGAGAAGTTGCTGTTCAATGTTCAGGTCGCGGCCGATCACCTGCGCGATGAACAGCGCGGCGACCGCCTCGTAGAGCGCGGTGCCGTCGTTGTTGAAATTCGAGCCGACGAGCGCGCCCAGACTTGCCGCCTTGGGCCGCAGCCGCACGTTTTCGCGCAAACAGCGAAACGTGATCGGCATCGTCACGGTTGAGGAATCGGTCGCAAACGCGGTTGCCAGCGCCTCACGCACGCCGGCAAGAACCCGCAGCGGGCTGGCGCGCGTTTGCAGCCGGATGCGAACAAGGTAGAACGCGAGTTGGACGAGCAAAGCCGCCACCACGACCAAAATGAACGGCAAAAATTCGAGGAGCGCGCCCACGCCCTGCCGCGCGACCACCGAGGTGACGACGCAGAACACGGCCAGCGGGATCACGGCGATGACCCAGTGGAGCACTTCGAGGATGAGCGCGAAAACCGCCCCGATGGCCCGTTGGGCGAAATATCCGCCGCGCCGCCCCGCTTTTTCCTCCCGATCCTTGAAGCGCCGCAGCGCGATGCCGAACGCGATGGCCGGCAAAATTAACTTCAGCACGTCGTTTTGCGTGAACGGCTCCAGCAGGCTTTCGGGCACGACGTTCTGGGGGATGTCGAGCGGACGAAGCCGTTTGGACGGGTCCGGCTGCGTGTGTGAGGCGGCGATCTCGGCGCGCAGTTTGGGCACGAAGCGGCCCGGCCGCAACACGTTGACGACCAGCAGGCCGATGAAAATCGCCGCCAGCGTGTTGGTGATCAGCAGGAGAAACAGCCGCCCTCCTTCGCGTCCCTTGATCTCGGTGGTGATAAAGGCGTTCAGCACCGCGAACAGCACGAGCGGCGTGGCAAGCGCGCGCAGCGCGCGGATCGTCAGCGTCGCCGGCAGGCGGATCGCCTCGGTCGTGGTGTCGGAGGCGTAGCCGGATCGGTTGAGCAAAAAGCCGGCGAGCGCGCCGAGCGTGATGCCGATGAGAATGCGAACGTACAGCGGCACGCGCTGCCACGAACTGCGCGGCGGCGTGGGGGAATTGGGAGCGTCGGCGGCGGGTGTTTCCGGCGGGGTGGGCAAGGGCATGGGACCTCCAAAACAAGCGTTGCCTGCGTATTAACGGGCGCGGTGCACAAAACCTGCCGGGTACGCGCGGGCGCAGGTTTCGCGGCGGGCGGCGCGGAACGCCTTTGTCGTGAAAATCGTGAACCCCGCCAGCCCGGAAACGCTGCCCGCCCGCCGTTTGCGGTTGCGCGAACTGGCCGTGATCTTTCTGCGCCTGGGCGCGACCAGTTTCGGCGGCCCGGCCGTCCACATCGCGCTGATGGAGGACGAGTTCGTTCGCAAGCGCGGCTGGCTGGACCGGCAGCAGTATCTTGATCTGGTCGGCGCGACCAACGTGATCCCCGGCCCGAACTCAACCGAGGTTGCCCTCCACGTCGGCTTTCTGCGCGCGGGTCTGCCCGGCCTGCTGGTGGCGGGCGTTTGCTTCATCGGCCCGGCCGTGCTGCTCACCCTTCTGCTTGCCGGTTTGTACGTTCGCTTCGGCGCGCTGCCCGACGCGCGCCCGTTCCTCGCGGGCGTCGCCCCGATCGTGCTCGCCGTGCTGCTGGGAACGGTTTGGCGGCTGGGTCGTCCGGCCGTGAAAAACGTCCCGCTCGTCGTTGTCGCCCTGCTCGTCTTCGGGGCCGCCGTGGCGGGCGCGAACGAGACAGCCGTTTTGTTCGGCGGCGGCATCTGCGGCGGCCTGTGGCTGTTTTCTCGCGACAAGAAGGAAGGAAGGGGCACGGCGGCGACGACGGCCGCGATCCTTGCCGCGCTGGGGACGGCGCTAGGGACGGCGCAAAAGACCGCGCGGGCGCAGATCGCCGTCACGGGCGCGGCGGTTTCGGCAATCGCCGCGCCGGGACTGGTCCCGCTCGGCCTGTTTTTTCTCAAAATCGGCGCGATTTTGTACGGCAGCGGCTACGTGCTGGTGGCGTTTCTGGAAGGCGGACTGGTGCGCGAGCGCGGCTGGCTGACGCAGGCCCAACTCTTGGATGCCATCGCAGTGGGCCAGTTCACGCCTGGCCCGTTGTTCTCGACGGCGACGTTCGTCGGCTACCAGATCGCGGGCCTGCCCGGCGCGCTCGTGGCGACCGTGGGCATCTTTTTGCCCGCTTTCGTCTTCGTCGCCCTGCTCGCGCCGCAAATGGAGCGTTTGCGCCGTTTGCCGCTTTTGTCCGCCTTTTTGGACGCCGTGAACGTTTCTTCCCTTGCCCTCATGGCCGCCGTCGCCGTCCGCCTCGCCCCGTCCATCTTGACGGACGTTCGCGCGTGTCTTCTTGCCTTCGCCGCCCTCGCGCTGTACGCTCGCGGGAACGTGAACGCCGCGTATCTCGTGCTCGGCGGCGCGCTCGTGGGCGGTGCGGCGCTGCTGCTGTGGGGGATTATTTGATCGGGTAGCCCTGCCACAGCCATTCCAGCGCGCCGGGAAGGGTTTGTCGCGTCACCCGGCCGTCCGTGTGGCCGGCCCCGCGCGCGAACACGTAGCGGACCGGATAGCCTTTGGCCTTTAGCACGGTCGCCATGCGGCGGTTCGCCATCACCCAGTTGTGGAGCGAGGCTTCGTTGCGCTGGGAGCCGTTGTCGTTCTCGCTCACTTCCAGCCAGATGCGCAGCGGCTTGCGCGGGTTTTGCCACAGCAGATGTTCGTGGTACTCCCACGCGCCGTGCGGCGAGGCGGGATTGAACGGGGATTGCTGGTTTACGTAGGTGCCCGAATAGGTCAGCACGCGCCGGTACAGGTCCGGCCGGAACCACGCCATCGTAAAGGCCGCCGCGCCCCCCGAACTGCCGCCCATCGTCGCCCGCCCGTTCGGGTGTTTGGTAAACGTGACGTGATAGTCTTTGCTGATTCGGGGCAGCACCTCGTTCTCGATAAACGTGGCGTAGGTCGGGGACACCGTGTCGTATTCGAGGCCGCGCTGGCTCCCCTGGGCGTCGCCGCCGCCGGAGTTAATGAGGATAGCGATCATCACGGGCACGCGGCCCGCGTGGATCAGCGTGTCGAGCGCGCGGGGCAGCGTGTCGCGGTAGCCCAGACCGTCCTGGGCCACGAGGAACGGGGTGGGCGTGCCGGCGACGTATTGCCGGGGAACGTAAACGACCACCCGGCGCTGGTAGGGCACGGTTCCCGTTTGGCCCCGCGCGATGCCCGGATAGATCGCGCTGTTTGTTGAGTCCATCGTGAACTCGTGGATCGTTCCTTTGGGCGTGTCGTCCGTGACGCTCAACTCCGGCGCGGCGGCGTAAACCGGCCCGATGGTGAACTCGGCTTGATCCGGCTTATCTCCCGTGCGGCCCGCCGGCCGGGGCGGCGCGGCGTTTGCGGCGAAGGAAATCGCGCGGAGCGACAGGGAAACAAGAAGAGCGGCGGCGCAGATCGCCAAGCCGATGGTCGTTCGGTAAATGCTTTGCATACTTTGTTCCTTTGCTGCGGCGGGCGTTCGTCAAACGAACCGGAAGAAGTTTAGGACGTTTCCGGTTCGATGTCTATCAGTGGGAAAATGGTCCTGAGAAAAAGGGGAGTTGTCCATGAAATACAAAAAGGCCGTGTTGCCGGCCGCGTGCTGTTTCGCCGCATTGGTGGCGGGTCAGGCGGCAGGCAGGGCGCAGGGTAATCCGCCCGAAGAGGCCGGTTGGAAACTGGTCTGGGCGGACGAGTTCAGCAAAAACGGACCGCCCGATCCGCGCAACTGGATTTTTGAAAACGGCTTCGCCCGGAACGAAGAATTTCAGTGGTACCAGCAAAGCAACGCGCGTTGTGAAAAGGGCCTGCTCATCATCGAGGCCCGCCGCGAGCGCAAACGCAACCCGAACTACGTTCCGGGCAGCCCGGACTGGAAAACGAACCGCGAATACGCCGACTACACCGCCGCCAGCCTGCAAACGCGCGGCCGGCATCAGTGGCGCTACGGCCGCTTCGAGATGCGGGGCCGCATTGACGCCCGCGCGGGCCTGTGGCCCGCCTTCTGGACGCTGGGAACGGAAGGCGAGTGGCCCGCCTGCGGCGAGGTGGACATCATGGAATACTACCGGGGCGCGCTTTTGGCGAACGTCGCCTGGGCCACGAACCGGCGCTGGACGGCAAAGTGGGAATCCGCCAAAAAGCCGCTAAACGAGTGGGGCGACCCGGCCTGGTCCCGCAAGTTCCACGTGTGGCGCATGGACTGGGACGAGAACGCGATCCGGCTGTCCGTGGACGGCGTTTTGCTGAACGCGACCAGCCTTGCGGACACCATAAACCAGGACGGAACCGGCAAGAACCCGTTTCAGCGTCCCCATTACCTGCTGCTGAACCTCGCCATCGGGGGACAGAACGGCGGCGACCCCGCGAACACGACGTTCCCGGCCCGCTTCGAGGTGGATTACGTGCGCGTTTACCAGAAACCGCCCGCTGCTGCCAAACGGCTAATGCACGAAGAAAGTCGTGCGGGGAAATAAAAATGTCGTTGGCAATACCTCGTTTCGACAATGCCGCCGACGCGCTGCAACGCCGCCCGGTTTCGGGCCGCGTTTTGGTGCGGATCGTTTCCCAGATAACCGCCTCTGGAGTTCGCGGCGGCGGGAACGGCGGTTTGTCGCTGGGTCAGGAAGGCGTGGTCGGTGAAGTGCGGCGGAACGGGCGCGCGCTCGCGGCCTTTGACGCGACGCCGTTCGAGTTCGAGTGGGACACGACGCGCGAAACCGACGGACGCGTCCTTTTGTCCTTGTTTCTGGTCAACATCAACACGGACGCGCAAATGCAGACCGACCAGCGCACCGTGACCGTTCAAAACGACGCCCCGAACGTTTCCACCCGTTCCGGCGGCTCGCCGCCCGCGCGCCTGCCCGTTCAAACTTTGATGCCCCGGCTGAGCGTGTCCCGCCATCCGTTCGACGCGCCCACGACCGCGCTGCTGCGGCTGCCCGACGGCCGAATCGCGCAGGGGCTGGCGGATGGCGGCGTCGCGCTCAGCCGGCCCGACGGCAGCCACGCGCTGGTCGTGCGGCTGCCCGCGCGAACAAACGGCGTGCGCGCGATGTGCGCGGCGGCAAACGGCGGCGTACTCTGGTGGACAAGCGAAAGCGGTGGCACGCTGCTGTTTCGTTTCGCCGAACGCGACCAAACGCTTCGCGCCTATGATGCCGCGTGGCCGAACGCTCCCCACCTAACGCGGTTTTTCGTCAACGGGCGCGAAGTGGTCCGCTCCTGGGTCGAGCGGCTGACGCCCGCAACCGACGGCGTGACGCTCGTGGGCGGTCAAATCGCCCTGCGTGTTCGTACCTCTGATGGCGAAACCGCGTCGGCGCCGGTTCCCCCGACCGTTCCCTTGATTGAGGGGGCGGCGTACCGGCAAAATGACTTCGCCGCGCGAATCGTCGCTTCCACCCGTCGCGGATTCTGGCAGACGGGCGGCTACAACGGGCTTTTATTTGAGGCGGGCGGGCGCCAAACGGCTTACCTGCCGTGGAACGTATCGGGAAGTCGTGCAGGCGCGGCGCGCGCTTTGCTGGCGGACGAAAACGGCGTTTGGGTGGCCGGCGCAAACGGCGTTCACCGAATCCGGCCCGGCGCGTCGCCCGGTCCGGACGGTTTCGGCGGCTACGTTCGCGTGCCGCTCGGCCCGGAAACGGTTGTGCCTCGCACCTCTTGGCAAGAACGCGTGGCGCAGGCCGCGCAGGAGTGGCAAGGCGTTCCGTACCTGTGGGGCGGAAACGACAAATTCGGCGTGGACTGTTCCGGCTTCGTGGGCGCGGTGATGAGAAGCGTGGGCGTGTCGCTGCCGCGCACCACGGCGGCGATGGCGCGCATGCACGAGGGGCGGCGCGTCCGCGATGAATTGCGCCTGGGCGACCTGCTCGTGTATCCCGGCCACTGCGCCCTGTACCTGGGCGACGGCCAAACGGCCGAAACCGTGGGCGGCCGGGTGGGCCGAAGCACGATCTGGAATCGCTCCACGGTGATCGTCCGGCGGTTCACCTGAAAGTCGCGCCGTCGCGCCGTTTCGCGCCGAGCGCGAAGCGGGGGCTTTGTTTTCGGTAGACGCTGCCGCGCGCGCCGTGCTAAAATCGCGCAGTTTTTCCTGTCTTTTTCCGTCAAGGGAGTATGTCTGTTGCGCGTCATCATGTTGTCGTGGGAGTACCCGCCGATGCGGGTGGGGGGAATTGCCGCCGCTCTCGAAGGGTTGTGTCCCGCGCTCGCGCGGGCGGGCGTCGAGGTACACGTGGTCACGTCCGGGGCCTCCGGCGGGGACGCGGACGAGCAGCAGGGGCCGAACCTGTTCGTGCATCGCGTGCCCGTTCACGAGCACAGCAACGATTTTTTTCACTGGGTTCATCTGCTGAACGACGCGATGGAGCGGCGCGCGAACGAACTGATCGCGGGCTGGGCCACTCGCGAGTCGAAGCGCAAGCGGCAGCCGGTTCTGCTCCACGTTCACGACTGGCTGGGATTGTTCGCCGGGCGCGCGCTCAAGCGCCGGCACCATTTGCCGCTCGTGGCGACGATCCACGCGACCGAGTTCGGGCGCAACAACGGCATCCACACCGATGTGCAGCGTTACATCCATCAATGTGAGTGGGAATTGCAGTGGGAAGCGTGGCGCGTGATCGTCTGCTCCGGCTTCATGAAGGGCGAGGTCGGGTACGCGCTGGGCACGCCCGGCGACAAGATGGACGTTATCTACAACGGCGTCACGACGGACCCGTCCCCGGCCGCGCTCGATCCCGACGAGCGGCAAGCGTTCCGGGACCGCTACGCCGCCCCGCACGAGAAGATTCTCTTTTTCATCGGCCGGATGGTACGCGAAAAAGGGGCGCAGGTTCTGATTGAATCCTTGCCGCGCGTGCGGACGCAGTACCACGATGCCAAACTGGTGATCGCGGGCGGCGGCGAGCGCGGCCACCTGGAAGGCTTGGCGAACTTTCTGGGCGTCGGCGCGCACGTACTTTTTACCGGCCGGGTGAGCGACGAGGACCGCGACCGCCTGTACCAGGTCGCCGACGTGGGCGTATACCCCAGTTTGTACGAGCCGTTCGGCATCGTCGCGCTCGAAGCGATGGCCGCGCGCGTACCCGTCGTGGTCAGCGACGCGGGCGGGCTGAAGGAGGTCGTGCGCCACGACGTTTCCGGCACCGTGACCTTCGCGGGCGATGCGGACTCGCTCGCGTGGGGCATCGTGCGTGTGCTGAAAAACCCCGAATACGCCAAGATACTCGCCGAGGCCGCCTACCTGCGGTGCCAAACCGTGTTCAATTGGAACGTTCTGGCCGAAGAAACGGCCGTCGTTTACAACCGCATTTACGAGGAATACAAAGCCAGCGACTGGGCGAAGACGGCCCCGCCCGCGTAATTTCAACGGAGCAATATAGGACAATGAAGAAAAAAACGACGACGTTCGTTCTTGCCGCCGCCGCCGCGACGGCAACCCTGGGAACAAGCCTGATGACGACGCCCGAAGCCCGCGCCGACGTGACGCTGCCGGGCGTCATCAGCGACAACATGATCCTTCAGCGCAACGCGCCCGTGCGCATCTGGGGCAAAGCCGATCCGGGCGAGCGCGTAACGGTCACGCTGATGCGGCGCGCGGCGTCGGCCACGGCCGGGCCGGACGGCAAGTGGTCGGTCACGCTGCCCGCTTTGCCGGCCGGCGGCCCGTTTGATCTGATTGTTCGGGGCAAAAACACGCGAACCGTGAAAAACGTCCTGGTGGGCGAGGTGTGGGTCGCGTCCGGCCAGTCGAACATGGAATTTTCGCTCGCGGCCGCCGCGAACGCCGCGACCGAAGTCCCGGCCGCGAACGACCCGAACCTGCGCATGTTCACGGTCACCAAGGCGATTGCGGCCGAACCGCGCGCGGACGTTGCGGGCGGGTCATGGCAAAGCGCCTCTCCGCAAACGGCGCGCGCCTTTTCGGCCGTCGGCTACTTTTTCGCCAAGGCGTTGCGCAAAGCCCTGAACGTGCCGGTCGGCGTTATTCATACCTCGTGGGGCGGCACACGGATCGAGGCGTGGACGAGCAAGGAAACGCTGATCGCCCAGGGCGTGCCGCTGACCGACTTCGGCAAGATCGGCGACACCCCCGAATTCCGCGAACGGCTGAGGCGCTACGAGCGGCAGGCAGCCGCGTGGAAGGCGGCCGGGTCGCCGGCCGGCGTGTTCGCCGATCCGGGCATGACGCCGGAGGCGCGAAGTTGGTGGTCCACGCGGGAAATCGGCGGCGGCAACCGCTCTGACCCGAACGTGGCCGTCATCAGCGATGCCGGTATATTCACCGACGACTGGGCCACCGTCCGTCTGCCCGGCGCGTGGGAACAGAGTGGGGTCGCCGAACTCGAATACCTCGACGGGGCGGTCTGGTTTCGCAAAATCGTGAATGTGCCCAGCGTCGGCGGACACGACCTGACCCTCAGCCTCGGCGCGATTGACGATCACGACACCACTTACTTCAACGGCGTCAAAATCGGCGGCCTGGGTGCGGAGACGCCAAACGTGTGGCAGGCGCCACGCTGGTATACGGTGCCGGGTCGTTTGGTTGAGCCGGGCAGGAACACCATTGCCGTTCGCGTTTGGGACGGACAGGGCGGCGGCGGCCTGACCGGTCCGGCCACGGAGATGTACCTGGAGGAAAAACTGCCGCCGGGCGTGCAGACCATCGCCGCGCCGTGGAAGACCGGCCTCGCGGGTGACTGGCGGTACAAAGTCGAGCGGGGCCGCGTCAGCGATCCGGGCGGTCCGCCCTCCACCTACGACGCCAACGCCGCGACCGGTTTGTACAATGCCATGCTCGCGCCCGTTCTGCCCTACACGATCAAGGGGGCGATCTGGTACCAGGGCGAGTCCAACGCGGGCGACCCGGCCGCCTATCGCCGCCTGTTCCCGGCGATGATCCGCGACTGGCGCAAAGGCTTCGGAGTGGGCGATTTTACCTTTCTCGCCGTGCAGCTCGCGCCGTTCATGGCAATCCAGCCGCAGCCCAGCGAAAGCAGTTGGGCCGCGCTTCGTGAATCGCAGGTTCATGCCACGCATGTTTTGCCCAACGTCGGCGTGGCCGTCATTACCGACGTAGGCCAGGTCGAGGACATTCACCCCAGCAAAAAGCAGCCGGCCGGCGAACGCTTAGCCCTGCTCGCGCGCAAAATCGCCTATGGCGAGAAGAACCTGAACGCGACCGGCCCGACGCTCCGAAACATGACCATGCGCGGCGGCGAGGCCGTTCTGACCTTCGACAACGTCGGGCCGGGCCTGACGACGCGGGCGGCTGTTGACAGCGGCGGCCGGATCATTCCCGCCGATAAACTAACCGGCTTCGCCGTGGCCGGCTCGGACGGCAAATTCGCGTGGGCCGAGGCGCGCATCGCCGGCCCGAACACGGTCGTCGTTTCGGCCCCGCAAGTCACTCAGCCGGTCGCGGTTCGTTTTGGCTGGGCCGATTATCCCCTGGTCAACCTGTGGAGCGGCGACGGCCTGCCCGCCGGCCCGTTCCGCACGGACGCGCCGAAGTAGCCGAAAAACGAAAAAAGGCCGGGCGAGAGTTCTCGCCCGGCCTTTTTTCGTTTTTCGCGGGGCTAATTCTTGGTGTCCATCGGCCCCATGCGGCGTAACTTTTTGAGGGCGCGCAGTTCGATCTGGCGGACCCGCTCGCGGGTAACGTGGAAGTGCTGGCCGACCTCTTCGAGCGTGCGTGGGCTGCCGTCGTCGAGGCCGAAGCGCATGCGGACCACGTCACGCTCGCGGTCGGTCAGTTTGGCGAGCACCTGATCCAACTGCTCGCGTCGGATCAAATTCAGGGCCACGTCGGAAGGCGTCGCGCCGCCCTGGGACTGGATGAAGTCGGACAGCTGCGCCGAATCCTTGTCGCCGACCGGGGTTTCGAGTGATAGCGGCTCCACGGCGATGCGCATGATCTCGTTGACGCGGTCCGGGGTCACGGCCATTTCGCGGCTCACCTCGTCAATGGTCGGCTCGCGCGACAACTGCTGGCGCAGCAGCCCGCTCGTTTTGACGACCTTGTGGATCATCTCGGCGACGTAAACGGGGATGCGGATCGTGCGGCCCTGGTTGATGACCGCGCGGGCGATGGCACGCCTGATCCACCAGGTCGCGTAGGTGGAAAAACGGAAGCCGCGCGTCGGGTCGAATTTTTCAACTGCCCGAATCAGGCCGATGTTGCCTTCCTGGATCAAGTCGGCAAGGGCGATGCCGGGGACCGAATAGCGGCGGGCGATGGACACGACCAGGCGCAGGTTGGCCTCGGTCAGGATGTCTTTGGCTTCCTGGTCGCCCCGCGCGACCCGGTGGGCGAGTTCGACCTCTTCCCTCGCCGACAGCAGACGGGTGGCCTTGGTGCGGCGCATCCACATCTGGAGAGTTTCGCCTTCGGGGCTGGCGTCGCCGGCGGAGGACCCACCGGCTTCGAGTTCGGGCGGAGCAACGTCGTCTTCCTGCCCTTTAAGGTCGTCGTAGGCGAGATCGCCGTCCTCGTCCAGAGCGCCGAGCACGCCGGCCCCCGCGTCGCCATCGTCGCCTGCGGCGGCGACGACCCGCAAAACGTCCGCGGCGTCGGCGCTGCCGCCGTGGGCGGTCAGGGCGTCGCCGCCGAGGCCGTCGCCATTAAAGGAGGAACGAGCATTTCCGCCGCTGGAACGCTGCCGCCCCCCGGCGGGGCGGGTCGGGGCGGTGGAGGAACCCGAAGTCGGGCCGCTGTTACTGCTGCTGGCCTGGGAGGGTGTCGTCGCCCCCGTTTCCGCCGCCACCCCGCCTGCCACGCTACCCATGTCTCGTTTCCTGCTTTCCTTCCACGCGCGCCGCGCGAGCGCGACCCAAAAACACGGCCTGGTTTACAGTGTATCGCGCGGAAAAAACGTGCGCCGCGCCCCTTTAAGAAGGAGGACGCCGCCTTCGCTTCCAATAGCGGGTATTCGCTTCTGGTTCCCTGTTTTCCTTCTCGTTCCGGACCGGCGCTTTTGGGGTGTTTCAGGCTGGCAGGACGACGGGCAAGGGCAGGCCAGACGTGGGCGCGGCGGCGTGGTTTTGCCAGGCGTACACGGCTCGCTGAACTCGTTTGCGACCCCGCGACAGGCGCGAGCGCACCGTGCCGATGGGAACCCCCATTCGGTCGGCGATCTCTTGGTACGACAGGCCGCGCACGTCGGCGAGCAGGATCACGTCGCGGAACTCGTGGGGCAACTCGCGCACCGCGCCCAGCAAAGCGTCGCTTTCCGCCCGTGAAAGCACCAAACGTTCCGGGGAAGCGACGGACTGCCGGGCCGCCGTGGAAAAAAGGCTTGCTTCGTGCGCGCTGCTGCTGATCGTTTTCGTGCTTGTGGAACCGGCCGCCGCTCCCGAATCGGGCAGGGCGTCCAGTGATACCTGCTGCGGTTCGCGGCTCCGCTTGCGCCAGCCGTTGATGAACAGGTTGCGCATGATGGTGTGCAGCCACGCGCGCGGCGAGCCGTCGTCGCGGTACGAGGCAAAACGCGAATAAGCGCGCACCAGCGTTTCCTGAACCAGGTCTTCCGCGTCGGAAGCGTTGCGCGTCAACTGGTACGCCGGTCCGTGCAAAGAATCTTCGTGCGGCAGGATAACCTGCTCGAATCGCGCCGTGACGAGGGAAGAAGGCATGATCGGATGTTTTTCTACAAAGTTGCGCAAGGTGACTTTTTTCGTAGTTCGGTCAGCAAAAAACGTTCAGGCGCGGTGGCGCAACCCCGCGAGCAGCAGGTCGAACAGCGCGCTCGCGCCGGTTTCAAGTTCGACACGCGTTCGGGCTATGGGATACGCCGGGCAGCGATAAGGCGGGAAAAAACCGGTAAAAGCGGCCTGAAGCAGGTGGGCCGTTTGCTCCGGCTCTTCGATTTCTCCGAAAATGCCCGAAGCGACGCCTTCGCGCAAAACGCCTGCGAGGGCATCGCGCTGCGCCTCGTTTTCGCAAACGAACTGTTCCTGAAAACCCGCGTGGCCTTGAAGGTAAATCCGCACGTCATCCACCAGCTCGCTGCCGTGCGGCGTTCCCGTGCAGGCGTCGTAAACGGTCCCGATGCCGGCCAGGATCATGCGGCGCAGCCGATCTTCCGGGGAGGCGAGCGAGGCGGCAATGGCCCGCATCTGCGCGTTGATGTTGCGTTTGACCTCTAAAACCAGGGTGAGCAAAAGGGCGTCCTTGCCGGAAAAATGCAGATAAACGGTGCCTTTGCCGACGCCCGCGTCCTGAGCAACCTCGTCAATCGTGGTTTTTTTATAGCCGTAATGCAGAAACCGTCGCCGGGCCGCCGCAAGGATGGCCGTCCGCGCACTGCCGTTCTGCTGTTGCCTGTCCGCCGTCGCCGCTGCCGCCAACGTCATTGTGACCGCTCCCTGACCTTTGACTAAAAAACTATTCTGGTCATACTGTACCCAAAATGGCGCGGTTATTTCAAGCCCCTGTTCACCGAGCCACCTCAGACCAGCGCAGCGTGACGCCGCCGGCGGCGAGGCGCGACTGGAACGCGGCGAGCAGGTCAGGCGTTTCGCGTACCTGGGCGGGACGAACGCGATTTTCCAAGCAAAACGCGGCGAGCGTTCCGGCAACCTCGCCGGCAAGCCATTCGGTCGGATGCATCCGGGCGGACGCGAGGGCGAGCCGGGTCGCCCCCCAGTTTTTGGCGGCGGGAAGCACGTTGAACGGGCCAAAGCGCGTGAGGAATGCACCGAGTGGCAGGTGGTAGGGCAGCGTGGCCTGGAGCAGGGGCGGCTCGCCCTGGGCGGGGTGAACGTCAATCGCGTAGGCGGCAAGGCCCACGGTGTCGAAGAACTCCGGCCCGGTCACGTTTTCGGGTGCGCCGCCGTTGGGGGTGGCAAGGTGGTTTTCGGTCAGGGTGAAAACGGCTTGGAGGCGGCGCGACTCGCGCACGTAGGGGTGGACGCTGAAGCCGTCGCGCGAATCCATCGCGGCCGGGTCGAGTTGCATTTCGGGGTAGCCGACGCCGCTTCCGTCGTCGCGCGGGCACTCGAATTGGAGCCAGTGCGCGAAGCCTTGCGCGAACGACTTGGCCCGGTGCAAAATGCGGATTTGCTCCCGAACCGGTTTTCCCAGCGGGCTTTCGTCGTGGAAATCGTTGCCGCGCCAGTTGATGAGGGCGAGGTCGTTCACCAGGGGGGCATTTTTCTGGAAACTGCTTGCGGCGACCAGGCGGCGATACGTCCAGAACGCGCCGTAGGTTTGGGGGGCGCGGCCGAAAACGAGATACGGCACGTCGCCGCGCGCGTCCGAGTACCGGTAGATGAGCGTGTATTCGCCGAGCGCGCGAAACGCTTCGTAGGTGTGGGGGCGCGGCACGACCGTTCGGGCAAGCGGGGCGAGGTCGGGACGCCAGCGCAGCGCGAAACAGTAAGCGAGGCTTTGCACCCATTCCGGGTGCGCGCTGTCGGGTGCGTGCGGTTCATCGTGCTCCGTTTTCGCCTCCTGGCCGACCGTAAAGGGCAGGCCGGCGAGCGGCAAGGCGTCGCCCCATTCGGTCGCGTCGAGCAAGTATTGCGCCCCGATGCGCGTCACCCGGCCCGTGTCCAGATTCACCACGTCGGCGAAGTGAAAGCGGCCGTCCGAGGGAAAGCGGCTGACGGAAAGCAGTTGCGTTCGCCGCAGCACGCGCTTGACGCCGCGCGGCCCGGCCACGGCGGCGACGCGGGCATCGAAAACGCTCGCCCACGCGCTCACCTCGCCGGAAACGCGGCTGACCCATGCCTGCCCGACGTTTGTTTCGCGGCCGGGCACGATGCCGGGCCGGGCGGCGTACAGCGCGCGCAGTTGTTCGCGCAGTTCCCGGTACCGCCGCGTGCTTGGCCCCGGCTCGCGCTCGATGAAGCGGTTTTCGTCGGGCGTGGCGACGCCCTGGCTGGTGAACTGCCCGCCCAGCAAGTGCGTCGGTTCGACGAGAATGACGGACGCGCCCGCTTTTGCCGCCGCCTCGGCGGCGGCCACGCCGCCCACGCCTCCGCCCACGACCAGCACGTCGCAGGTCGGCACGTCGGACGGGAACCGGGCCGCCCGCACGCCGCGCAGCCGTTCCACGTCCAGCACGCCGCGCGCCGGATCGGGGAAAACGCTTTTTTGGGCGCGCGCCGTTCCCGCGAAAACGAAGCCGGCGGCGAAAAGCAAGAAAAAACAACGGCGTGACAACATGGCCTGAACGGGGTACCCATTTCCTCCGGCCCTTTGTTCGCCGTTTCCGGCCGCGTGCGGCGTGGGTACCTTGCGAGCGGAATCACCATGCAGGAACAAACAAACCCCTCGTCCGCCGTGCCGCCCCAGCCGCCGCTGCTAAGTGAAGCGCCCCGACCCGCCGCGCCCGCCCCGCAACGGCGGCTGGGACCGTACGCGCTCGTGCGCGAGGCGGGACGCGGCGGCATGGCGCAGGTGTACGAGGCCGTGGACACGCGCATGGGCCGCACGGTCGCGGTAAAAGTGCTCGCGTCCGCCCCGCACCTGCTGCCTGCCCAGCGCGACGCCCTGATCGCGCGCCTGGACCGCGAGGCGCAGGCGCTGGGCAGTTTGTCGCACCCCAACGTGGTCGCCATCTTCGATGTGGGCGAGCAGGACGGTTTGCATTACCTCGTGATGGAATACCTGGACGGCCAAACGCTGCGCCAGCGTTTGGACGATAGCGGCGCGGCGCTGTCGTCGGTCGAGGCCGAAAGCGTGCTGTCCCAGGTCGCCCTCGGCTTAGATGCCGTTCATGCGCGCGGCGTGCTGCACCGCGACATCAAGCCCAGCAACGTCATGCGCCTGCCCGACGGGCGCGTCAAGTTGATGGACTTCGGCATCGCGCGTCAGGAGGGCGACACGACGATGACGCAGGCGGGCATGATGGTCGGCTCGCCCGCCTACCTCGCGCCCGAACTCATCGCGGGCGACAAGGGTACGCCCGCCACCGACGTGTGGTCGCTGGGCGTGCTGTTGTACGAGATGCTGGCCGCCCGTCCGCCGTTCGCGGGCGACACCATCCCAGCCGTTCTGTACCAGATTGCCCACGGCGATCCGGCCCCGCTTCCGAATGTTTCGCCGGCCGTGACAAAGGTGCTGCGGCGCGCGCTCGAAAAGGACCCGGCCAAACGTTTCCCAACCGCAAGCGCCCTCGCCGACGCTTTTCGGGCCGCCGCGCTCCCCGCCGCGCCCGCCGCGCCGCCCCCGGCAGCACGTCGCGCGCGCGCCTACGCGTCGGTCATCAAGGAAGGCACAGCCGCCGACGTGGCCGCCACCGCCGTTCACCCAACGGTTGAACGGAGCCGGGCCGGTCGCCCGCCAAGGAATCTGGGCCGTAATGCGCGCCCCGCCGTTCTTGCGCTCATCGCCCTGCTGTGTTTGGGCGCGGCGGGCTTGTTCGCCGCCTTGCGCCCGCATCCGTCGAACGTCGCCGCCCGTTCCGGCGCGCGGCCGGCGGCGCGGGTCACGCCCGCTCCCGCCGCGCCCCGGACCGCCGCCGCGTCACCGCCCGGCCCACCGCGAACGCCGTCCACGCCCGCCGCGAGCGCGAAGAAAAAAACGCCCGCCGCGCCGCCCGCGCCCCCGCGCCGCCGTCGCCCGGCCACGCCGTCCGTGGTTGTGGCGGAACGACCTTCCCGTCCCGAAATCCGTCGCCCGCGCACCAGTGAAAAAGCCGCTGTCGCGTCGCCGCGAAGCCAACCGCGCCGAACGCGGCGGCCTGCCGTCAGCAGCCTTCCCGTCGCGGCGGCCGGGACGCCTTCGCGCGTTTCCAACCCTCGCACCCAGCGCCGAGAAGCGCGACGGCCCACGCCTCCACGAACCAGGATCGCCGCCGCCGCCGCCGCGGCGCCCGACGCGCGAAAGGCCAACGAGGACGGTCGCACGGAGGCCGCGCGGGAAAACAGGAGTGGGACGAACAACGGCAGCCCGGCCTCCGGCAACGCGCAGACCGAACTGCGCGGGCACCTCGCCGGCTGGATCGGGGCGACCAACGCGCGCGACATCGAAGGCCAGATGCGCTATTACCCCAACCGTGTGGACAACTTTTACACCGCGCACGGTGCGTCCCGGCGTAGCGTCCAGGCGGAAAAGCGGCGCGTCTTCGGCGCGGCCTCGTCGGTCGCCATGAGCGCGAGCGACCCGCAAATCCGCGTCGGCGTGGACGGCAAAACGGCCACGATGCGCTTCCGCAAAACCTACGACATCGCCGGGGGCCGCCGCCCGCGCAAAGGCGAAGTCTTACAAGAGTTGCGCTGGCGCCGAACCGACGACGGCAAATGGCAGATCGTCAGCGAGCGCGACCTGCGCGTTTTGCGCCGCCGCTGACAAGGCGCCAAACGGCAACAATCCAACCACTCAGGAATTTTCGACCGGGTCGTCAAGGCTTTTGCGCAAGCGTAGCGCGAAGGCGCTGGCTGAACTCTGCAAACTCGGCAATCTCAAAAGGCTTGGTCAAAAGCATGTCCACGCCTGCGGCGTAAGCCGCCTGAACGGTGATGTTGCTGGGGACTGGACGCTCGGGCGCTGCCGCGTTCACCAGCAGCAAAATTGCCGTCTTCCTTCGTTCCCGCGTCGCGCTGAGGAGCGGGAGCAGTTCGAACGCCGAGCGTCCCCCGATCCACTCGTCTAAAACGATGCAACGGCTTCCCACCAGGGGTAGGGGCAGGTCGAATTCGCGGTCGTCGCCCGCGCCGGCCGGCTCTAAACGGCCCGCTGCCTCGAAGTCACGAACGACGTTTACCGTTTCCCAACCTGCCGCCTTGAGCGCGGCGGCCATTTGGGAGAGTAGGTCAGGGTTTATCTCGGTGCTGACGATGGAAGCGGTCCATCGCTCGGTTTGGGGAGTCGTCATTGTCGGTGCATGTTCTTTCAGTGGTTGAGCAAGTTGCTGACGACCCTGATGGAGCCAGAACTTGACCGTGCCTTCGGGGCGATTCACGCGACGCGCGATCTCGCTGATGGGCAGGCCCGCGAGGTAGAACAGGGCGACGGCGCGGGCGTGGTCTTCGGGCAGGCGCTTGAGCGCGCGTTCGATGTCGAGCCGAAGCGGAGAGGGAAACGCATTCGGGGCGGCAATCGGCGCGTCGTTTTCCCCAATCGTTTCCTCTTTGCGTAATTTGAGGATGCGATGGGCCTCGTTGCGCACAATCCGGTTCATCCATGGGCGTACCTGTCCGGGGTCCTTTAGTTGGTGGACGTGCCGGCAGATGCGCAGCAGGGCTTCCGCGACCGCGTCCTGGGCATCCGCGTAGTGGCGCAGTTCCGCGAAAGCCAGCGTGAACAGCCGAACCCGCACACGGCAGACCAGATGCGACAAAGCCTCCCCGTCGCCCTGTCGCGCCCGCAATGCCCATTCGTATTCTTCAGGGTCCATCAAAATACAGGACCGGCAAGGAACAGGAAAAGGTTTGCGGAACCGGCAGTTTTTTAATCCGCGTCGTCGCCCGAACTTGCCGCCCGCTTTTTAGCGTCGAGCAGGCGTGAGCGGTAGCCGCCGTCTGGGGCCGACGGCGTTTCCGGCGGTTTGGCCGGTTTTGCCGGGGCAGTCGTTGCGGCGGACGGCGGGACCGGGCGGCTGTCGGCGGGCACGCCCCAGGTGACGCTGCGCGGTTGTTGGGGCGGCGCGGCAGCGGGCGGGTCGTCTTCCTCGGCTTGCAAACGGGCCTTGCGGTCGAGCAGGCGCGCGGTGGAGGCGACGGCAGGAGAGGCGCGGCGGGCTTGGTCGCGGCGGGCGGCCAGGCGGCCTTCGGCCCCGGCGCGCGTTTCGTCCCAGATTTCGCGCGCCTGCCGGTTGGTCAGAAGCAGGCGGCGCATGCCCACGTCGAGCGGGAACAGGAGCAGGGCGAAAAGAAGAAGAGGAAGCGCGAGCGGGACGGGCATTCGGGCGACGGTTCGCCGCTCGAAGACGTTTGCGCCATCCTTCAAAACCCTGCCGCCAGTCAGGTCGGCCACGCGCGACAGCAAGGCGTCGTTGGGCTTCCAGGTGCGGTATTCGGGCGAGTAGGGGACGGCGAGGCCCGCGCTGCTCGCCTTTGTTTTGCCGTCCGGTCCCTTTTGCGTGATCGTGGCGACGTACGAGCCGGTTTGCGTTGCGTCGAACGTGCCCGCATAGCGGCCGGACGCGGTTTGGGTGAGGCGAACGATCTGCTGCGCGCCGTCCGGGCCGGTCACGCGGGCGCGGGCGTCGAGAAAATTGACGAACGCGCCGTTTTTGTCCACGGCGTCCACGGTGATCTTGCCTTTGCCGCCGTCCAGTTCGACGTTGGTCTGGTACGAGCCGTTATCGGATTTTTTGAGGGTCCAGCGCAGCGCCTGCGCCCAGAACGGGCCGAAGCCGTTCCAGCCGACCCACTGCGCGGCCCAGCGCGCCTTGGCGTCCGAGGTGAACGCGAGGGACTTGCCCAGGCCGTACTGCCAGGTGGCTAAAACGGCGTCACCGCGATGGGACACGAGCGAGACTTCCGCCGTTGGCTTGGGGTTGACCACGTCGTAGCCGAGCAGGGGCGGGGCGGACGCCCACGCGATGCCCGCCACGGCCGGGCTGTTGTCGCCGGTGGGGCGGGGCACGAACGCTTCCTCGATGATCGGCGGCTTGCTGACGGTTTGGACCTCGCGCGTGTAGATTTTGGGAATCTGATCCACGTCCTGCACGAGGTAGTAGCGGCCCCCGGTCTGTTTGGCGACGGTTTCGAGCGCGCGCAAAAACGCCAAATTCTCGCCCTCGTCCACGGCGACCACGGTCAGGCTGATCTTGGCAGTTTTCATCTGGGCGATCAGCGCGCTGTAATCCTGCTTGTTCGACCAGCCGTCGGTAACAAGAATGATGTGTTTGATCTTGGCGTTGGCGTTCACCAGCATGTCGTACGCGCCCTGAACGCCGCCGAACAGGTTGGTGTTGCCGCCCGCGCTGATCGTGCCGATGCCTTCTTTGATTCGGGGCTTGTCAACCGCGAATTGAAGCGGCACGACCGTGTTCGCTTTGTTGTCAATGGCGATCACGCCGACCTGATCCTGCGGGCTGAGGGCCTCGACGGCCCGGTTCGCGGCCTCGCGGCTCACGTCGGTTTTGTTGACGCCGCCGTTTTGCCGCATTCCGCCGCCGCCGTTTTGCCCGTTGCAGTGGCACGCGCCCATCGAGCCGCTGCGATCAATGGCGAGCGCAAGAGCCACGCCGGGAAAGCGGCGCATTTTGCGAACGTCCATCTCGACGGGCAGGGCCTCCTCAATGGGCGTCTTGAAGTAGCCGCCCGCGCCGAACGATTTTTCCCCGCCGACCATTGCCAGCCCGACGCCCAGATCACGCACGCCCGCCTGAAGCATCCGCATCTGTTTTTCCGACAGGCTCGTCGCGGGCACGTCCGACAACACGATCGCGTCGTAGGACAGCAAACCGGCCATCTGAGAAGGCAACTGGCCGGGCGTTTTCACCTCCACGTCCACGTTCTGCGCGCCCAGCGCACGGGCGAGGTATTTCTCCTGACCCGGCGTGCCCTCGACGGCCAGGATGCGCGGCTTGCCCTGAACCTTGACGAAACTCATCGCCCGATTATTTTCCGGCAGCGTATCCGCGTCCGGGCCAGTCACGAGCAGGGCTTGGTAGGTGTAGAAGCCGGGCTTGCCCGCTTTTTGCGGCAAACTGAGCACGTTCTTGCCCGGCTTCAGCGTCACCTTTTGCTCGCCGACGTAGGTTCCGTCGCGGAACAACCGGACCGTTCCATTGCCGCCCGCGAGCGACGTGGCGACGATTTTGACCGGGAACGGCTCGCCGCGTTTGGCGAGGGGCGGCGTCATCATCCGCTCGAGAGTGGCCTCGTTGGTAAGCGAATTCGCGGCCGGGATCACGTCAATGGGAACGTTGTCGGCAGCCGCCGAGCGCGCGGCTTCAACGGCGTCGCCCGCGTTCTCGTTGCCGTCGCTTACCAGCACGATGCGCTTGCTCATGCCCGCCGGAAACGTCGCCAGGGCCGTACTGAGCGCGCGCGCGATGTTTGTTTGTGACGCGTTCGGGACCGCGAGGTCGGCGACGATCTGCCCCTTTTCGAGCGGCGGCAGGGCAAGCCGCGCATCGCCGCCGAACGCGACGATGCCCACCTTGTCACCCGGCCGCATCGCCCGCGTGGCCTGCCGGACGTAGTCCAGCGCGCGGTCGCGGCTCGCGCGCCCCTGCGAGGCAGAGGCGTCCACCACGAACAGCGTGCAGGTCGCCCCGTTCGTTCGGACCCAGTTCATGCCCGCGAGCGCGCACACGAGCAGGGTCACGAGAACCAACCGCAGTGCGAGCGCGACGTTTCGCCGAACCGGAGAAAGGTCGGCCAGCGAGCGGCGTGCCACGAGGAAAAAAACGGGCAGCAGCAGCAGGCCGAGCAGCAAAACAGGCGTGTCGAACGAAACGAGGGGGAACATACGGGGCGACCCTCAACAAACGCGCGCAGCGCGCGGATGGGCGAATGGTCCGGCGGAAAAACGTGGCTCAGTGTAGCACGGATACGGGCGCGGGCCGGCTACGGTAGGGGCAAGGCATGCCTCGCCCCTACGAATGAAACTTCGCGCCTATTTTCCCGTCTAAAAAGCCGATGAAAAACGCTCGCAATCCTTTTTCCCCCGCCACGCTTGCGCTCGGCCTGCTGCTTTCCGCCGCCGTGCCGGGCATCGTCGCTCCCGCCCGCGCCGCGAACGATGACGCACTCGCAAACGGGCTTATCGAGGGGCGGTACGCGCGCACGTGCAGCGTTTTCGTCGGCCAGAACAAGACTGGCACGTATACGTTAGGCTACCGCAACGTCCACGACAAGGAAATCGTCGTGCAGGTGGACGGCCGCGCGCTGAAGGAAAACGAGTTCAGCGTGGACCGGGGCAAAGGCATGTTTTCCTTTAAGACGAGCCTTAAGGCCACGTCCATCGCGCGCGTGGATTATCTGTACGAACCGCTTCGCTCGCCCCGAAACGACAACCCGGCCTCTGCGCCCGTCACCCTGAACCTGCTGCAAAACGCCAACGGCAGCCTGCAACTGACCGCGCTTCCGGGCGCGGGCGGCGGGCAGGGCGACGCGAACGACGCGCTGCTCGTCCTCGGCATGAGCGGCAAGGCTTCGCTCGCGGGCGGCGGCCTGACCTCGCAGATTCTTTTCGGCACGGGCACGCCGGGCGGCGGCAAAAAGGACGGGGGTTTGTGGGACCGGGCCGGCCTGCGATTGGGCTACCACGCGCAGGGCGGCGCGAACAACGCGCTTGACGCTTCCTTTGTTCGCTCCGGGGCCGGCTTCGCGCCGGGCGCGGGCAAAAACTTCGGCATGGACTCGCCGCTGCAAAAATGGACGGTCGGGGCGCGCGCGCGGGCCGCCGCGTGGCTGTCCGCCGAACTCCAATTGGCCGACCAGACGAACCTTGCGGACGACAGTCAGGCCGCGCAGAACGACTTGCTGCTGCGCCTGTTCGGGATGAACGGTGCGCCGGCCCTGGCCCTGCAACGCTCCGAAAATACGACGACGACCGGAACGGGCGCGCAAACCTCAATCGTCAACGAAAAGATCGCCGCCGAGGGCCGCTTGAACAAAGCGGCGACGTTCGCCGCGCAGGGCCAGCGCACGACGACGGAAAACCCGGCCGGCGACAAAACGGCCGTGCTCATCGGCAGCCTGGCCGTGCAGGCCAGGCTGAACGCGACAACGGCCGTGAGCGCGCAAACCCAGCGAACGACGACCGACACGCCTGCGTCCGGCGGCGACACGGCCCGGAGCGAAACTGCCGCGACGCTTGCAACAGCCACGAAAGACAAATCCGCCCAGGCGTCCGTCGCCGTGAAGACCGCCACGAACGAAACGCTGGCCGGCGTCGAGGCCCAAACGAACGTTCAGGTCAAGGTGTCGCCCGCGCCTAACCTCGCGCTGTCCGCCGAGCAGACGAAGCGCGTGTTGGACCCGGCCGACGACAAAAAAACCGGCAGCGAAAGCGTGCGGCAAAGCGCGTCGGCCGAACTTAAACTCGTCAAAAACACGCGCCTGACCGGCGCGCTTGCCCGCACCGCCGAAAACGGCGACACGCGCACCACGCGCGCCGAAATTGCCGGCGAGACGCAGGCGTTCCGGTACCTTGCGCTCGCGGGCGGCGTGATCGCCCGCGACGACGTTGCGACTGAAGGCGACGACCTGGACACGCAGCGCGTTCGCCTGAGCGTTCAGCCCGTTGCCGGCTGGTCTTTGTCGGGCGGCCTGACGATCAACCCGGAAGACAACGGTCAGGTAGCCGAAGCCACCCGGCAAGAGTTCGGTCTTTCGGGACGGCTGGGCGGCCTGGACTTGGGCGGCGGCTACGCCCTCACGACGCTCGCCGGGAGCGCGAAGCCCGCGCCGGGAGCCGGCCCGCAGTCCGGCGAATTGTCGGTCGCCGTGGGCCTGCGTTTTTCCCGATTCACCCAACTGACCAGCAGTTACAAGGACGTGTTCACCTACGGGGCGGGCGCGACCCCGCGCGGCCTGCGCGCCTACGGCCTGGGCCTCACCCATAACGTCGGCTCGGCGATGAACTTTTCCCTCGGCGGCACCCTGACCGAGGACAAGGCTCAGGTCGGCGTGTCCCCGGACGTAAAGGCCGAAGCGAAACTCGGCCTGAAGTTCTAAACCGCGACGGCCGCGAATGCGGGTAACACGGATTCGTGAACCCGGCCGCCGCTGCCTTCCTCGTTTCACCCGACGGCAAAAAATTGCTGAACGCGGTTGCCGTTCTGCCCGGCGACGCGGCCGAGCGCGTGCTCGTTTTGCGAAAACGCCGTCCCGATCTGAGCGCCGAAGTCGCCGCTGCCGCCGTCGAAGTCGCCGAAGCCCGTCACCGCGCCCGCTTCCGCTTCCCTGACGCGGGCAGGCTTTTCTTCACCGCCGGCGCGCTCGCGCAGGCCACCGGTCCGGTTCTGTCCGCCTACCACGCCGCCGGTCTCGCCCGTTTCGGGACGGTCGCGGATTTGGGCTGCGGCGTCGGCATGGACGCCCTGGCCCTCGCCGAAACCGGCGAGCGCGTCGTGGCCGTGGACGTGGACGCCGCCCGCCTCATCTTCGCCCGCGCGAACGCCGAAGCGCGCGGTTTGGCGCACCAAATCACGTTTCTCGACGATGCCGTCGAGGCGCTTTCCTGGGTCCCGCCGGCGCGGGCCGCTTTTTGGGACCCGTCGCGCCGGATCGAGGGCCGGGGCCGACGCGTGTCGCTTCACGCCGATCTGTACGAACCGGCGCTTTCTTTTCTAAAAACCCTGCGCGGCGTCCCTATCAAAGGCGGCTGCGTGAAGCTGTCGCCCGCGTTGCCCGATGAGGTATTGGACGAGCTGAACGGGCGCGTTGAGTTTTTGTCCGAGCGCGGCGTTTGCAAAGAGGCGTGCTTGTGGTTCGGCGAGGCCGTCGGGGCGGCGGGCAACGCATTGCGCGCCGCCGTCCTGCTCCCCGAAAGGGTGGTTGTCGTTCCGGACCCGGACGAACTCGCCCCGGTCGGACCGCTCGGCGCGTTCGTTCATGACCCGGACCCGGCCCTGGCGCGCGCGAACGCGCTCGGAGCCGCCGGCCGCCGCCTGAACGCTCACCTGGTCAGCCCCGATGACGCCTACCTGACCGGCGACGCGCCCGCCGGTGAGCCTCGACTCGCCGCCTCGTACCGCATAACCGACGCGCTGCCCTACAAGCCGCGCATCCTGCGCGACCTGCTGCGCGCGCGCGGCGTCACCCGTCTCATCATTAAAAAACGGCACTTCCCGCACGAACCCGATGCTGTCGCGCGCGAACTCGGTCTACGGCTGGGCGGCGTGGACGGGCCGGAAGCCATTCTTATCCTCGTCCGCCGCGGCGAAGGCCACCTCGCCGTTCTTTGCCAGCCCGCCCCTTGAAAATTATCTATGCCTATCTTTGAATTCACCTGCAACGCGTGCGGCGAGAAGCAGCGCAAGTTTCCCATCCTCGTAGGCGTGGTCGCAAACGCCGCCCCGCCCGCGTGCCCCCGGTGCGGCGGGAACGATCTCAAAAAGGTCGTGTCGCGCTTCGCCCGCGTCCGCTCGGACGACGACGCCCTCGATTCCCTGGCCGACCGCGCCGATCAGACCGACATGGACGATCCGCGCGCCATGAGGCATCTCATGAAGGAGATGGCCGGCGAGATGGGCGAGGACGCCGACGACTTCGAGCAGATGATGGAGGAAGCCGGCGACGAAGAAATGGGGGCCGACGATGCAGGCAGCGACGATCTGCTCGGCGGCAGCGGTGACGCATGAGCGAACCGCGCTTCCCCGGCCCCATTTCGGCCGCCCTGCTCGACGAGCTGAACAAGTACGTTATCGCCACGCCGTTTCCGTTCGTGCTCGACCTGGCCCATTGCGAGGGAATGTACCTCGTTACCCTGGACGGGCAGCGGCTTTTTGATTGGGCCGGCTACTTCGGGTCCAAACTCATCGCCCACAACCATCCGCGTTTGTACGAGCCGGATTACGTCGAACGCCTGGTCCGGGCGGCCAACAACAAGGTCGCCAACCCCGACTTCCTGACGCCCGAATGTCTCGATTATTACCGGCTGCTGCATCGCGTCGCGCCCCTTTCCCTGCAAGGCCCAAACCTCGAAGTGTACGCGGTCAACAGCGGGGCCGAAGCGGTCGAAAATCTGCTTAAGTACCTGGTCGCCCGGTTCAATGCCAAGCGGCGCGCGCAAAACAAGATCGTCACCGGGCGGCGCTTCTTGTACTTCGATCAAGCGTTCCACGGCCGCACCGTTTTCGCGCTCGCGATCACGCAAACGCTTGACCCGGTCGCTACCCGTGACTTCCACGGCCTGACCGGATCGGGAAACGTTAATCTGCCCTTTCCGGCCGTCAACACGAGCGGGCCGGAAGCGGCAAATCGGGAGCGAACGCGCCGCGCCCTCGAGGCCGTGCGTGCGGTCCTTGAGCAGATGGCCGACGAGGTCGTAGGCATCGTGGTCGAGCCGATTCAGGGAGCGGGCGGGCAGCGGGTCGCCGAACCGGAATTTTTCCACGGTTTGTCGCGCCTGGCCCACGAATACGACGTGTACCTCGCCTTCGATGAAGTGCAAACCGGTCTGGGGGCGACCGGCAAAATGTTCGCCATAGACCACTTTGATCTGCCGTACCCGCCCGTCGCCGTCGCGGTGGGCAAAAAGTTCGGCGCGGGCGCGGTCTACATGCGCGAACCCCTCGAAGACATCGGCGTACTCGACTCGACCTGGGGCGGCACGCTCGCCGACATGGTGCGCGTGGTCCAGGAAATGAAGATCGTCGAGGACGAAGGCTTGATCGAGGCGGCCGGTTTGAAGGGCGAACGCCTGGCGGCCGGCCTGCGCGCGCTTGCGGACGCGCCCGGTTCGCGCATCACGAACGTGCGCGGCATGGGTTTGTACCAGGGATTTACGCTCCGCGAACCGGCCGACCGGGCACGCCTCATTCTTCTGGCCCGCGAGGAGCAAGACCTGCTGCTGCTGGGAGCCGGCGCGGACGCGATCCGCACGCGCCCGAACCTGTCCGTGACCCACGACGAGGTAGACCTTTTCCTGAACCTGCTGGCGCGCTCGCTGGCCGCGCTGTAGGACGAATTCGCCCCTCGCTTTCCCAGCCGGGTATACTGAAGATTGTTCGCCCGCGTGTGCGCGCCGCGCTTGCCGTGCGTGGGCGGACCTGTTTTTCCGCCCCTGTTTTTTGGTGAAAGCGGTTTCGTCCCGATGATTTCCTCGTTTCGGAAGCCTTCGTCCACGTCCGGCCACGTCCTCAGCCTCGCCGACCTGTCGCCGCGCGTCGCGCGCGCGTTGGGCGAGCAGGTCGCCGCGCTGAATGCCAAGCACGCCGCCGGGGACCGGGAACGTTTGAGCGACGCGGAAAAAAGCGCGCTCGCGGCTTTGGAACAGGCCGCGCGGCGCGGCGGCCGAGCGGGCGCGGAAACTTTGCCGCCGCTGAATTTTACCGAACGCTACTTTTTGCCGTTCGCGTACTCGACGGCGGTCGTCGCCGCTTACATGGGCAGTTATTTTCACCCCGCCGTGATGATCGTCGGGCTTCCTCTTCTGCTCGCCATGATCGCCGGCCTTTGCATCTACCTCCTGCCCGGCGGCGGCAGCGGCTACGACGCGCGAACAGCCGCCGTGGGCACACGCGCCGCCGCCCACGTCGCGCTGCGCCGCGTGTACCCGCCCGACGTGCTCAAAAGCGTTTCGCCTCTCGTCGTCAAGGGCCGCACCGACGCGGTTTTCTACGACGCCCTGCTGCTGCTCACCGACGCGAACACGCCCCTGGAAACGAGCGCGCGCCGCGACGTGCTGCGCCAGATCAACGCGCTGATCGAAAGCCGCTACGACCTGGACCGGCACCGCGCCCAGATCGGCGCGCTTTTGAACGACGCCGCCCTATCCGCGCTCGAAAGCGAGCTGCGCGACCTTCAGCGCCGCGAAAGCGAAGCCAGACAGGTGGGCGACGCTCCGGCCGCCGAATCGCTCATGCACAGCGCCGAGTTGTGCGCGGGCCGCCTGGAAAGCGCGCTGGCCCTGCGCGCCCTGTCCGCCCGCCTCGATGCCCAGGGCGAGGTAATTCATCAGGCGTTGGCCGCAATCCACTTTTCGCTCGCCCGTTTGCGCGCCGCGCCCGCCGCGCTGTCCGCGCCCAACCTGGCCGACATTCGCCAGACCGTCGCGCGCATCGAAAACCAGACGCGCGCCATCGAGCAGGCCGCCGACGAAGTGCGCGCCTTGCGCTCCGCGTAGCCGCGCGCCGACGTGGAAATCACCCCCGACGACCTCGACCCGGTCATCGCCAATCTCGTCGCCGGGCGCGCGAAAGACGGACCGGCCGGCACACCAAGCAGGCGGAGCATTACCGGGCGGGCGTTGTCGTTCATAGCGGTTGGGGCCGGCGCTTCCATGTTCCTGGCCCTGGGGTTTGGCTTTGCGGGCCTGCTTTTTTCCCTTTTCGTTACTGGCGTGGCGTTGGGCTGGCTATGGTGGGCGGAGGAGAAAGCGGAGCAGGCGCGGGCGCGGCGACCAAAGAACCCGAAGCGGGCGTCGGTGCGACCGCGTGCCTGGCTTTACCGGAAGCCCGCTTCCGTTCCCACCGACACCCTGCACGCCCTCGCCGACCGCGCGTCGCTGAGCGTGGCCGAACGTGCTTATTGTTCCACGCTTGCCTTGCTCGCCGAAAGCGACGCGCAACGCACCGGCCTCAACCCCGAAACACTGCGCGCCGATCTGCTTTCGCCGCTCGCCGCTCTGCTCGAAGAAAGCCGCGACCTGTCGAAAAAAGAGCAGGACGTAACCCGCGCGCTCGCCGATACTTCGGTCCAGAAATTAACAGTTGAGCAGCGCGCTTTGCAAAAACGACGGGACACGGTTGGGGAAGACGTCGTGGCGCGCGAGGCCGCCGACCAGGCGCTCGCCATGAACGAATCGCGCCTCGCCGACGCCCGCGCCTTCGAGCAGATGCGGGACCGGCTCGGCGTGCAGCAGGAGGCCATCGCGCAAACGCTTGCTTCCGTCGCCTCGTCCCTGGCGCGCGCTCACCTGTCGGGCGCGGAAGGCGAGCGTGCCGGGCTGAGTACGAACGACGCGGCCATGTTCGCCGCTCCCGGCGTTGGCGAGATCAACGAAGCCGTTCGTGCAATTGCCGGCCAGACCCGCGCGGTCGCGCGGGCGGAAGCGGAGTTACGCGGCGTAAACTCCTGAGTACAACGGAAACCACATGGACCAGAAAAAGAAGATCGTCGTGCTGGGCAGCGGGCCGATACGCATCGGGCAGGGGATCGAGTTCGATTACGCCTCCGTTCACTGCATCTGGGCGCTGCGCGAGGCGGGCTACGAAGCGATCATCATCAACAATAACCCGGAAACCGTCAGCACGGATTTCGATACTTCCGACCGGCTGTACTTTGAGCCGCTGACCGGGGAGGACGTGCTCAACGTCATTGACCGCGAGGAACCGATTGCGGGCGTCATCGTGCAATTCGGCGGGCAAACGGCGATCAACCTGGCCCGGCCGCTCGTTGACGCCGGGGTGACGATACTCGGCTCGTCGGCGGAAAGCATTGACCTGGCCGAGGACCGCGAACAGTTCGAGGCCCTTTTGAGGGGGCTGGACATCCCCAAACCGGCCGGCCGTGCCGTCACGAACGCGGAAGCCGCCGTCCTTGTCGCGCGCGAGATCGGCTACCCGTGCCTGGTCCGGCCCTCCTACGTGCTGGGCGGCCGGGCGATGGAGATCGTTCACACCGACGACGAACTGCGCGCCTACATGCGCTACGCCGTGGACGTTTCCCCCAAAGCCCCGATCCTGGTGGACCGCTACATCGTGGGCAAGGAAGCCGAGGTGGACTGCATTTCGGACGGCGAAACGTGCCTGCTGCCGGGCATCATGGAGCACATCGAGCGCGCCGGCGTTCACAGCGGCGACTCGATGGCCGTGTACCCGCCCCAGAGTTTGAAGCCCGAAACCGTCCAAAAGATGGCCGACTACGCGACCCGTCTCGCCCGCGCCATGAAGGTAGTGGGTCTGATGAACATCCAGTTCGTGGTCGAAAACGGTACGCCATTCGTTATCGAGGTTAATCCGCGCGCGAGTCGCACGGTCCCGTACCTTTCCAAAATCACGGGCGTGCCGATGGTCGCACTCGCCACGCGCTGCATTTTGGGCGAGCGACTTGCCGACATGGGCTACGGGGACGGGCTGTGGCCGAACCGAAAGAACCCGGCCGTGAAAGCGCCGGTCTTCTCGTTCCAAAAACTGGCCGGCGTGGACATTCCGCTCGGACCGGAGATGAAGTCCACGGGCGAGATTCTGGGCCAGGACGTGGATTATCCGCGCGCGCTGTACAAGGCGTTGCTTGCCGCCGGCATTGACATTCCCGCCCAAAAGGGCGCGCTGCTCGCCACTATCGCGGAAGAAGACAAGGCCGAGGCGCTGCCCCTCCTGCGCGAGTTCGCGGACGTGCTCAGTTTCCGCCTTTTCGCCACGGCCGGAACGTGGCGGTTTTTACGCGCCAACGGAATCGAGGCCGAGCGGGTCAACAAAATCCACGAAGGCGGCCCGAATTTGATTGACCTGATCCACGGCGGGCGCGTGGACGTGCTCATCAACACGACCTCGAAGGATCGGGCGGTCGAGCGCGAGGGCGCGCTGATCCGCCGGGCGAGCGTCGAGCGCGGCGTTCCCTGCCTTACCTCGCTGGACACGGCGCGCGCGCTGCTTCTCGCCCTCGAAGCGCGGCGGTCGGGGGATACGCTCGACGTGCGGACGGTGGACGAGTATTTGGGCGTAAAATAAGAAACAAGAGCCGCCGAATGAATTCGGCGGCTCCGAAAAGGCGCTACTTGGACGCCACCTCCACGATGTGCTTGGCCGAGATGCCGTAGTGGTCCATCAGTTCGTCGGGTTTGCCCGAACGGGGCATCTCGCGGATGCATAGATGGGTGAAGCGCGGCAAACCCTTGCCGTCACCCGCAAGCGCGGCGAGAACCGCCTCACCTAATCCCCCCTCGGCCCAGTGATCTTCGACCACGATCAGGTGTCCGGTCTCGTCGGCGGCGCGGCGCAGCGTTGCGGCGTCAATGGGCTTGACCGAGTACAGGTCAATGACGCGGATGTTTTTGCCCTTGGCGGCGAGCGTGTCGGCGGCCTTGATGCCCTCGTGGAGCGTGATGCCCGCCCCGATGACGGTCGCCACGTCGCTTTCCGACGAGCGCACGGTTTTGGAGCCGCCGATGGGGAAGGTCTCGTCGGGGCCGTAGAGGACGGGCGTTTTTTCCCGCGTCGAGCGCAGGTAAGAAATGCCTTTTTGGTCGGCCATCGCGGCGATCAGGTGAACGGTGGAAACGGCGTCGGAAGGATACAGAACCGTGCTGCCGCAAACCGCCCGGAACAGGGCGAGGTCTTCAAGCGCCATCTGGGACGGGCCGTCCTCGCCGATGCTGACGCCCGCGTGACTGCCGCACAGACGCAGGTCGGCGCGGGACACGGCGGCCATGCGCACCTGATCGAAGGCGCGCGAAAAGAAGGCGGCGAAGGTCGAGGCGAACGACACCTTGCCGACCGCGGCCAAACCCTGCGCGGCGCTGACTAACTGCTGCTCGGCGATATACATCTCGAAAAATCGGTCCGGGTACGCTTTCTTGAAAATGTCGGCGTAGGTTGAGTTCGACACTTCGGCGTCCAAGACGACCACGTCGGGGCGGGCCGCGCCAAGCGCCTTGAGCGCGTCGCCGTAGGCCATGCGGGTTGCGTAGGCGGTTCCCTTTTCGTAGGCGGGCGGCGTGAAGGGTTGGGCGGCGGGGGTGGGGGCGGGCTTGGCGGCGTCGGGCAAATTCACCTTGACCGGGGTGTAGGGCGGCGCGGCGATTTCGGCGAGAGCCTTTTCGGCGTCGTCTTTGGGGAACGCCTTGCCGTGGAAATTTTCCTTGTCGGCAATCAGAGCAGAGCCGTGGCCTTTTTGCGTGCGGGCGACGATCATGGTCGGCTTGCCGGTCGTTTGGCGGGCCTCGGCGAGCGCGGCGTCAATCTGCTCGCAGTCGTGGCCGTCAACGACGATGGCGTGCCAGCCGAAGGCTTCGGCCCGCGCGCGGTAGATTTCGGTGTGGTAGCCCAGCATGGTTTCGCCGCGCTGCCCCAATCGGTTCACGTCCACGATGGCGATGAGATTGTCGAGGTTGGAATGGGCGGCGGTTTCGCAGGCTTCCCAGACGGAGCCTTCGGCCATCTCGGAGTCGCCCAAAAGCACCCAGACTTTGTAGGGGATTTTGTCCAGGTACTTGCCGGCGAGCGCGATGCCGACGCCGACGGGCAGCCCCTGGCCGAGCGAGCCGGTGGCCGCATCCACGTAGGGGATTTCGGGCGTCGGGTGGCCCTCCAGACGCGAACCGAACTGGCGCAGGGTGAGCAGTTCCTTGTCGCTGACGACGCCGACCGCGCGGTACATGGCGTAGAGCAGGGGACAGGCGTGGCCCTTGCTGAAAATCAGATGGTCGTTCGCGGGGTTCTCCGGGTGCGCGAAGTCGTAGCGCAAGTGTGTTTGCAGCAGCACGGCCATCAGGTCGGCCGCGCTCATCGCGCTCGACGGGTGGCCGGAACCGGCCGCCGTGGTACAGCGGATCGAGTCCGCGCGCAGCCGTTGCGACAAACCGTGATACGGCGACTGGGTGTGGGTGGCCTGGTCACTGCCCGTGGGCGACGGATTCGATGTGGCGGTAGTCATTTCTATTTTCTCCAGGTGGGTTACGGGTCAGGGAAGTATAGCCGAGGAATTGGGAACGGGAACAGCGGGGGCGAGGAGCGGCGGCAGGGCAGCCACGATGCGCGCGGTTTCGACGCTGACATGGACGACGCGGCCGACGAGCCGGGCGATGTATTCGGGGTCGTCCTGTCGGTTCGGGTCGCTGGTGATGCCGCTGCGCTTGTCGGTCGTGACCTGGTACTGGTCAAGTACCCATTCGAGCGCGCTGCGATTTCCCAGCCGGTACGCGAAGGCTTCGGGCGGCACGTCGCCGAGCGTCAGGGCGTCGTTGACGAGGACATCGGTTTTGTCCGGCGACAGGCGCATTTTGGTGACGCGCCACGAGAACGGAACGGTTTTGTTGACGACCTGTTTCAGCGGATATTCGGGGGCGCTTTCGTAGCCGGTATGCAGGGCGGCCAGTTCGTTTCCCGCGTCGGCGAGGCCGCGAAAGGTGTGCGCGCCCCCCACCAGCGGAATGCGCGGCAGGTCGCGCTTGAGGTTTTCGCGGTAGCGGGCGCGGTAGTCGGGGTGGTGGAGCACGGCGTAAACGTAGTGGAAGATGTCGCGCTTGGTGACGCCCGCGCCGTAGCGTGCCTGGAACTGCGCGACGGCCCAATCGGTGATGTTTTCCCGGCGGTTCGTCCCGTCCTCGTCGTAGGTGTAGAAGGGAAAGCACTGACCAGGGTCAGCAAAGAAGTTCACGTCAGAGATGAATTGTGAAGCCAGTACCGAGAATTCTTTGCGCTCGTAGCCGCCCACAATAAACGCGGAGTTTTCTGCGTTGTCCGCTCCGGCCGTCGCCAACGGAAAAATAAAGGGCATCTGATAAACTCGCTCGTTCAAGATGCGGTCAAAGAAAAGATGCTGCACACAGAACGGGCGATACAGGGCGCGGCAGAGTTTGGCTTCTGAGAACTCGGCGTGCTTGCCACGGACGAGGTTTTGCTTGAGCGATTCGCTCCACTTGAAGCGGGCGTGGTCGTTGTTGACAAAGGCATCGGGCGTGAGCGTCTTGTCCACTCGCGAATTCCAGCGGTCCACTTCGGCGTTGTAGTTTTCCGTGAGACGTTTCGCCTTTGCCGCGAGTGCGTCTTTGTCGAAATCGTAAACCCAATTGTCGCGGCAGGTGGCGACGCCGCGCCCGTAACTCTTGAAGATCGCGGGCACGTCGCCGCCGTGCGCAGTCGCTTTGGCTTCCTTTGAGCCGATGGGCAGAAAGGCGTCGAAGTCCGCCTGCATTCCCTCGGTCAGCCACGCGCCGTGCGCGTCAGGCGTGAGCGTCTGCCAATCCGCAATCCCGGTAATGCTGCCCGCGTCCGACAGGAACGCCCACTTTTCGGTTTTGCGCCAGTTCTCCGGCACGCGATGGTATTTGACGAACGGCTCCGCGCCCGCCTTGCGAACGGCAACGGTGATGCCCACGCCGACCTGAATACCAAAGACGTTGTGCGTCGTGCCGCTCAGTTTCGGGTTCCTGCGAACGTTGCCGTGCAGGTCCAGGTGATAAATCTGCGTGAAGTCGCGCGCCAGGTGCTTGCGCATTCCGTCAAAGGCGATCTGGTCCACGAACGAATTGTTGCTCACGTAGCAGACGATGCCGTCCTGCCCCTGGAGCCGGTCCGTCGCCCACCGGAAAAACTTGACGTAGGCGTCGGAAAGCGCCTTGCGGTTCGTCGCTTTGGAATCCTTCGCGTAGGTTTCGCGGATGCGGCCGTCCACGACCGTGTACGCTCGGTTCTTGTTGTTGTCGTTCTCGTTTTGCTGGCCGACGTTGTAGGGCGGGTTGCCGATGATGACCGTGATCGGCGCGGCCTTTTGCAGTTTGACCCGCTCCGTGTTCTCTTCGCTGAAGCCCATCGCAAGCTGCTTGCCCTCGGCCATTCCGAGCGTGTCGGCGAAGCAGATGCCCTCGAACGGCTGGTAACGCCCCGTCGCCTCGAAAAAAGCGTGCTCGATGTTCAGGCTGGCGACGTAGTAGGGGAGCAGCATCACCTCGTTGCAAAACAGTTCACGCTCGTATTTGTGGCGCAAGTTCAGGGGCGAAATACGCCGCAGCAGGTTCACCAGAAAGTTGCCCGTGCCCGTGCAGGGGTCCAGAACCGTCACGCCCTTGTCGGACAGCGACACGCCGAACTCGGCTTGCAGCACGTCCTCGACGCTCTGGCACATGAAATCCACGATGGCCTGCGGCGTGTACACGATGCCGTGCGTGTCCGCCGTCGCCCGGCTGAAGCCCTGAAAGAACCGCTCGGAAACGTGGTTGAGGAAGTCCTGTTTCTTGCTGAAGTCGGGGATCGTGCGCGCCGTTTCCTCGATGGCCGCGTAGAAGTAATCCAACTGCTTCAGGAACGCCTGCCGCGAGAACGACTGGCTGGTCAGCGCGGCGATCACCTTTTCGATCTCGCCCGCGATCACGTTGCGCTTGGCGAATTCCGGGTTGTCGAAAACGGTGCGAAACAGCCGCTCGGTCAGCAAATGCTGAACCAGCATCTCCTCGATGACCGGCGCGGCGATGTTTGGGTTCAGCGCACCCCGGCACAACTCATGGAACTGCGCGAACGCTTCGGCGAAAACGGGATTGTCGTCGCGCGCATCCTCGATACGCTTCCGCAAACCCTGCGCCAGATCGGGAATCCGGCCCTCGAACTCGCGGACCGCCAGATGGTACTCGTCAATCTGCTCCGACGTGTGCCCAAAAAAGCGCGTCAGCAGGCCCGCCAACTCTTGCGGCTGTCGCAGGTCCGCGTCGAGCGCGCGCTGCTGGTTCTGGTACAACACCGCCCGGCGCGTGTTTTCAAAGATCGTGTTGGTGAGCGGGTAGCCGATCTTGATCTTGGCCTGAATCTCGGCGTCCAGGTCGTCTTTGGTATCCTTCGCCTCCCAGTAGCCGCGCGGAATCTTGTCGCCGTCCTGAAGCGTCCCGTCGGGCACCTTGCCGCTGCCCAGCCGCTTTTCTAAAATCAACGTCCAGCCCGCCGTCTTCCCGTAGGTATCCAGCAGGTCCATGAAGCCCTTGCGAGTCGCCTGCTCGTGCGTCACGCCCTGCCCGGCATACGCGGACAGGGCGGCATAGTAGGCGTCAAAGGCTGCGTTGTCGCGGGCGCTGATCTGCATAACGGCGCGGCGCGCTCAGCCCTGCTTCATCTGGCGCAAAAAGGCCAGAACATCCTCGCCGTGCGTGTCCGCCTTGACGCGCGGAAACACCTTTGCAATCGTGCCGTTCCTGTCGATCACGAACGTCGTGCGCTCGATGCCCAGACTCTTCTTGCCGTACAAGTTTTTCTCCTTGTACACGCCGTAGGCCGTCGAAACGGCCGCGTCCGTGTCGGCAAGGAGCGGGAAGGGCAGGCTGTATTTGTCGGCGAAGGCCTGGTGCGAGTCCACGTCATCCAAAGAGACGCCCAGGATAACGGCCCCGGCGGCTTCGTAGTCACTGCTCATGTCGCGCAACGCGCAACTCTGGATCGTTCAGCCAGGGGTGTCGTCCTTCGCGTAAAAGTACAGAACGACGGTTTTGCCGCGGTAGTCGGACAAGCGGATCGGGGCGTCGCCGACCTGAGAGGGCAGGGCGAAGTCGGGCGCGGGCGCGCCCTCGGCGGGGCGGGTGGCAGTTTTGGTATCGTTTTCGCGCACGGGTAAACTCCTTGTTTCTGGACGTTCGCCCGGCGACTGAAGTCGCGGGCAACAAAGGCACGAAG
>JAABUN010000761.1_pt1 | contig 79973 bp, 60 predicted proteins | sample 5559311 | NCBI WGS metagenome assembly JAABUN01 (sample SAMN10711877, study PRJNA513370) | rock metagenome | isolation source: Antarctica rocks | place: Antarctica: Victoria Land, Siegfried Peak sud | reverse complement strand
CCCGCACCCGCGACCTGCTGGAGGAAGCCATCCGGGCCGCCGCCGAGTGGGTAACCGAACAGGATGCTAAAAACTGGTTTGACCATTGTGGATATCATGTACAGTGATTTGGAAACCGCTCTATGCAGGTTCTGCGCATCGGCCAGGGGGTTGGCGTCGAACAGCACCAGGTTGGCGTTTTTGCCGACTTCGACGCTGCCCATCGTGGCCGTGCGGCCCAGAAAGGTGGCCCCGTTGAGGGTCGTCATTTGCGGGATGGTGAGCGGGGCCAGCCCCGCCTTTTGCAGCTCGTCAAACTCCTGGTGCAGCGAGAAGCCGGGCACCAGCCAGCCGCCGCCCAGGTCGCTGCCGGCCAGCATGGGCACGTGCAGCTCCTCAAACAGCTTTACCAGCTTGAGCTGGAGCGCGTACAGGTTTTGGTAGGTCGCTTTGGAGGCCGGCGGCAGCTTGGTGGTGAATCCCTGCGCTACGTTCTGCCACTGCTGCACGGTAGCCGCCGGCACGTAGCGCAGGTTGGGGTTGTTGCGATACTCCGGCGCGTCGCCGAAGTACATGGTGCGCAGGCGAATCAGCGTGGGCACCTGCCAGGTACCGTCGGCGATGAAGCGGGCGGCCAGCTGCCGGTCCTTCGCGTCGCTGTAGGTGTCGATGGCGCGCTGAATGCGGGCCGCGCTTTCCGGCGTGGAGAATACGGTGGGGTTGATGAGGCGCTTCTGAATCGAGCCGGCCAGCAGCTTGCCGATAAACGGGATGTTGGGTGACCCCTTCACCGGGGGCAGCCGCTCCAGCTCCTCCCGCAGCGCGGCTTCCTCGGTGGAGCAGGCCACGAGCAGCCCGCCGCCCGGCCCCAGGTGCTCAATGGATTTCATACCGCCTTTCGAGGCCGCCTCTACCGCCACGCCTTCCGGCAGGTGGCCCACAAACGGTAGTCCCAGCCGCCTGGCCTCGGCCTGCGCCGCGAAAAACGTGGGTACGCTTACGGAAATGACTTTGATAAAATCGGCCCCCGCCGCTTTTTGCGCCCGCACCTCGGCCACCGCCGCCGGCGAGCCGGCGTTAACGGGCGTCAGAATCGTGCCCGGCAGGGCCAGCAGCGCGGGCGCGTCGGCCCCGAGGGGTAGCGTGCCGGCCCGCCGCTGTTCAAGCAGCTCGGGCGAACCCTGCATCTGGCGAAAGCCGGTGACGCCCTCGGCCAGCATCAGCGCCAGGCTGGCGGAGGGGTCGTCGGGGCCGAGCGGATAGGCGTGCATATCCAGGTAGCCCGGCACCACGAACTGGCCCTGGGCAGCTACTACCTGCGCGCCGGCTGCGGGGGCGGCCGTGCCGGCAGGTTCGATGCGTACAATCTTATCGCCCTCCAGCACAATGTTCTGGTTGGGAGTGAGATGGCCGTCGTGGGTATCGACCACCGTGACGCCGGTAAGAACGAGCTTGCCCGCCGGGGGCGGCACCCGCGCCGCCTGGCTCGCGGGGTGGCGGCTGCCGCAGCCAGCCAGCAGGCCGCCTACCCCCACGAGCAGCCCAAAGGCAGCGAACAGCTGGCGGCACCGGGCAAACCGTGCCGCAGTGCGGTCAGAATTGGGAAGTATCGGAAGGGGTAGTAGCATTAGTAGAAAGACGCTAGAACCGGTACACGCCCGTCAGGAAGTAGGCGCGCGGCTGAATGATGTTGATGGGAAAAAGCGCGTTGGGCGCGGCATTGCGGATGGCGGGTGTGAAGTCCGACTTGTTGAACACGGCCGGGAAGCCGCCGGGCGCGCCCCAGCCCACTACCCCGGCCGAGTTGAGCAAGTTGTTGGCGTTCAGCGTCAGGCCCAGGTGCTGGCCAAAGGTGTAGCCCGCCCCGAAGTCGAACTGCGAGTAGCCGCGCAGAATGAAGGTATTGGGCGTGTTGGCGTAGCGGTCGCCGGTGTACTGGTAGGTGAGGAAGGCGTAGAACTTGCCCACCGAATAGGTGGGGCTGAAGTTGAGAATAACGTGGGGCGTATTGTCGGCCTTGTTGCCGGAGTAGTCCACGAACGTGTCGTCGGCGCGGGCGCTGGTGGGGCCAGCGGTCGCGCTCTTGTACTGCACCAGCTTGGAGGTCTGAAACGTGGCAACGCCCCGCAGACTCAGGCTTTTGAGCACGCCCACGGTGGCTTCCAGCTCGATGCTTTCGGTTTCGGTACTGTTGAAATACGACGGCAGGTTGCAGAGCGTGTTGGTGTTGTCGAGCGCCTGAAAGGCTTGCAGAATGTTGCCCAGCCGGCTGTAGAAGGGCGTTACGGCCAGGTTCAGGCGCTCGGTCTGGTACTTGTAGCCGATTTCGACCTGGGTAATGCTCTGTACGGCCGGGTCAATCAGGGCGGCCTTGCCGGGCGCGTCGATGGTCTGGTAGAGGTTCATCTCGGGGGCCTTCTTGCCTTCCGAGAAGCGCCCGTAGATGGACTGATTAGGCGAAATCAGGTAGTTGAGCGCGCCCGAATACGAGAGCGTATTGGTCGTGAAGCTGTAGTCGTAGGCCACCGGGTCGCGGTAGTAGCCGTTGTCGTACACGGTAAGCGGGTTGCCATCGAGGCCGCCGTTCCTGGCCGTGTTGGCCGAGCGGATGTAGTTAGTGCCCTTCGAGAGCGTGCGCTCGTAGCGCAGGCCGTAGTCCAGGGTAAGCTTGTCGCTCAGCTGCCAGGTGTGGGCGAAAAAGGGCGCAAAGCTCTGCTTGCGAAACGCATAGTCCGGCGCGCTGAACGAGCCGCCTACCAGCAAAAAGCCGGTCGGGCTGGTAATCTGCTGGGTAGCCCCGCCGGCCAGCGCGTTTACGAAGGAAATGTCGAGCATCCGGGGGTGGTTTTCCAGGGTGGTGTAGGCCACGCCGCTCGTGCCGAAGGTGTAGCGGGGCACGTCGGAAATACCCACGAACGCGCCCAGGTTGAAGGTCATCTTTTCCGTCTTGGCCGAGAGCACCAGTTGGTCAAGCACCTCCCGGATATGGGGGTGCGTGTAGGTGGCCTGGTGGTACAGGATGCCATCCTGGAGGATGTTCTGGCCGGGCAGGTTGTTGCTGAGCGTCGTGAACGTCGGCGGGCGCATGGCTGGCAGCGTCTCCCGCACGGTAGCCAGCACCTGCCGGGTTTGCAGGTCGCGGTAAGTAATAACGCCGATGCCCGGCACCAGGCCCACCAGCGCGCTGGAAATCAGGTCGGTAAGCGCGATGGGGCTCGACACGGCCGTGTTATTCGAGTCGTAGTCCTTGTCGGAATACTTCACGTTGTTCGCAAACGAGAACGCCTCACCGAACGAGTGCCGCCAGTTGATGCCCACCGCCACTTCGCGGGCCCGCGCCAGGTTTTTCGGGGTGAAGGGGCGCGAGGCCCCGTCGGGCAGCTAGTAGTTCAGGGTAGCGTCGGCGGGCAGGGCAAACGAGTCGGTGTTCTTAATGCCGTCCACGAGCTGCGGGTGGTCAAAATCGTGGCCAATGAGCGGCGTCGGCGAGGTATTGCGGTCGTTGAGATACTTGCCGTAAAAAGTCACCGCGCCGTTGCCGTACCGCTTCTCCACGTTGGCTTTCACCTGGCCGCCCACGTTCATAGGGTAGCCCATGTAAAACGGCCCATCGGCGTAGCGGTAAAACCCGCCCACGTTGTGGCCCCAGCCGGCCCCGAGCGGGCCACCCACGTTCAGGTCGGTCCGGTAAAAGGGGTTATGGCCGCCGCCAGAAGTAGCCCACGTCGTCGTAGTTGAGCGCGTGCGCCACCTCCGACACGGTTTCATCGCTGAACAGGAAGCGCCGCTTGGCCTCTAATATTACCCGGTCGCGGATGAGCTGCCCGGCCGTGCGCCCGGTGGTGCGCTTCACCAGCTCGTTGAGGTAATCGGGGGTAATGTGCAGCAGCCCGGCGTAGTCGCTGACCTGTTTTTTGGTCACGTAGTGCTGCTCAACCAGCGCCGCAAACCGCGCCGGGAAAATGCTGCTGGCCTGGTCGTGGCGGCCGGCCTGGGCTAGCCCCGCGGCGCGCTGCATTTTGAGCAGCACAATGTGTAAGTAGTACTGAATCAGCTCGTTCTTCTCCGGGCTGGCCTGCTGAAACTCGGCTTCAATATTGGCCAGCAGGCCCTGCACCCGGCTCACCGCGCCACCCGCAAACTGCACGGCCACAAACGGGCCGCCCGGCAGTGGCGCGGCCCCGCCAGGCCCCCCGCCGGACAGCAGAAAATCGGGCGAAAAATGCACCACGAACCCATCCAGCTGCCGCGAAAACGTGGACCCGTGTACCAGGCCGGCCGGAATCAGATACAGCGTGCCGGCCCCCAGCGGGTGCGGCGTTTCGTCGATGGTTATCTCAGTGTAGCCCGCTGGTAGCCAAACCAGCTGGTGCAGTTGGGTATGGCGGTGCGGCGCGTGCTTGTAGTTGGCCTGCTCGCCCACCGCCGGAATGCGCGCGATGTTGAAAAACAGGTTGGCCCCCGCCGTCTCCGTCGTGCCGTAGAGCCGAAAATCAGGGATTGAAGGCTCTCTCAAGGGTGGGGCAGAGTTTGTAGAACAAAGGGTAGTGTTTTGTTTGGGGCAACCTCATTCCCTACCCCCTCTCCCGTGGCAAGGGGGTAGGGGTAAAATTCCGCTAACGCATTATAAGCCAAACAATTTCTGCGCATTGCCGCTCATAAACGCCGTCAGGTACTCGGGCGGAATACCCTGGTCCAGCTTCGCGAGCAACTGCTCGACCAGCGGGGCGGGCGTGAAGGGCGTATCGCTGCCGTAGAGAAGGTGCGTGGGGTCGGCCATCGTGAGCAGGGCGGGCAGCAGGCGGGGCAGCGGAAAGCCGGCCAGGTCGTAGTAGAGGCTGCGAAAAGCCGTGAATAGCTCGGCCTCGGTGGGCGTGGGCGTCAGGCCCAGCAGCCCCGCGAAACCCGCCACCCGGTCGGCCACCACCGGCAGCGCCGCCCCGGCGTGCGGCACGATGACGCGCACCCGCGGAAACCGCGTGGTAATGCCGCGCAGCACCAGGTTGGTGACCGAGCGGGTCGTCTCAAACAAAAATTCCAGAATGGGCCGGGGGTAGCCCAGCGCCAACTCCGTGCAGCAGCTGCACGAGGGCGAAGTAGGATGGATAAAAGCCACCGCCCCGCGCTGATTCAGCTCGGCAAACAGCTGGTCGAGGCGCTCGTCGCCCAAATACACGCCGTGGGCGTTGGTTTCAAACACCACCGCATCGGCGTGCAGTACGTCCAGGGCGTGGCGAAGCTCGGCCAGCGCCCCGTCAAAATCGGGCAGCGGCAGGGCGGCAAAGAAGCCGAACCGCTCGGGGTACTGCGCCTTGAGCCGGCTACCCTCCTCGTTCACTGCCCCTGCCAGCTGGCGGGCGGCGGCATCCTCGCCGAAGTGTACGCCCGGCGAGGAGATGGACAAAAAAGCCTTCCGCACACCCAGCTTATCCATCTGGGCCAGGGCGGCGGCCTCGCTCCACTGGGGTAGGGCGGGCATTCCATCGGGCCGGCTGTGGCCGGCCGCCAGGGCCGCCGCGCGGTACACGGGCGGCAGGTAATGGGCGTGAACGTCGATGCGCTCCGGGGAATTCTGACTCATGGCCGCGCGGAGTTAGTGGCTCGGTTCGGTTAGCGCGGCCAGCAGGCCCTGGGCAAACTCGGCCGGGTGCAGCACGTAGCCGCTCACGTGCCCGCCCGGCAGCTCCAGCAGCGGCCGGTGCAGCTGCGCGGCCAGCGCCTGAATGGCTTCGTAGGGCATGGTGCCGTGCGACTCCTGCCCGCCCACCGGTAGCAGGCGGTCGGCATGGCTAGCCAGCTGGGCCAGGTCGAAATGGGCCTGGGGGTAGGCGCTGGCCTCGTTCTCGAACCAGAAAACACTGTTCTTCAGCGCGGCGGCGTCGCGTTCGCGCTGCATCAGTGGCGCATCGGCCTTGCTCACCAGCCGAGCGGCAAATTTCTGCATCACGGCCTTCATGCCCTCCTGCTTATAAGTAGCCTGCAAGTCGGCGTAGAAATGCTCAAAGTCGCCCGCATCCGGCAGCACTTGCAGCAGCGGCGGCTCGTGGGCCACCACGGTACGCACGGCAGCGGGGTGGCGCGCCAGCAGCGTGAGAGCCACGATGGCCCCGGAGCTGGTGCCGAACACCGTGGCAGGCTCCGGGCTGAGGTGCGCCAGCAGGTGCTGGGCATCGTCGGCGTCGGCTTCGCGCTTGTGGGCCAGGTCCTGAGGCCCTACCAATTCGGAGCGCGAATACCCGCGCCGGTCGTAGGTCACGACCGTGTACTGGCCGGCCAGAAAGCGCTTGATGGGCATGAAAATGTTCGCATCGCCGTTCGCGCCCGGAATCAGGAGTAGCAGGGGCCCCGCGCCGAGGGCTTCGTAGTAGAGGCGGGCGCCCGGCACGTCGAGGAAATTGCTATTAGCCGGGGCGCCGGCTGGTTTTTGGATATCGTCCATATGGGAAGGGGTAGGAAGTAAGAAGCAGGGTGCTAGCCGTAAAAGTGAAGTTTATACAATTGATTTAGTCAAATGATTAAAAAAAGGTTAAAAAAAGTCGCTACCCGATTATCAGGCTCATCCAGCGCACCACCAGCGCCTTGCGCTCGTGCATGAGCTGGGCAAACGCGGCTTCGCCGAGCGGCTCAGCGGCCTGCACTACCGGCTTGAGAATGAAGGGGAACAGCAGCATCCCGATAAAAGTCAGAAATACCTGCGCGGGGTCAGCCGCCGGCTGCCGCTCCACCAGCTGCCGGGCAAACGCGGAATGGGCCAGCTGCTGCATCAGTGGTGCCTGCTGGCTGAACCAGGCCGGGTTGGCCCGCAGCTCGCTCAGTACGAACATTGGCATCTCGGGCTGCGGGAGCAGCAGGTCGATGTACTGACTGGTAATGAGGACGATTTTCTCGTCCAGCGTCGTAGCGGCATCGTGAAAGAGCGGCGCGACGACCCCAAAAAACTGCTGGGTATTCTCGCGCAGCACGAGGTCGAAGAGGTTCTGCTTGCTGCGGAAATAGTAATTGAGCAGGGCCAGGTTCTGACCTGCTTCCTCAGCAATATCGCGGGTGCGGGTCGCGGCGTAGCCTTTGCGCAGGAACACGCGACGGGCCGCGCCTTTCAATTGCTCTTCGGCCGAAAGCTTTTCGGACACTAGCTGGCTCATGGAATACTCAGACAATGGTTAACTAAACTTACAACGACGGCGCAGATTTAATCAAGCTTTTTAATCAGTTGTCTAGTTTTTCGGTGGTGTGTTAGGTCAATAAGTAGTGAGCCAAGTTTATCTAGACAATGTCAGGCCGAAAATTGAATGGTAATAGGACTTACGCAGTTAAGTAGTTAAGTTGTTAGGAACTAAACCTTTATGGTTTAATTGATATTCCCCTTACCAGCTGAACCTTAACTACCTAACCGCGTAATTCCTAAATGAATAGGTCATCATGGTTTTAGTCGTCATCGAAGCGCTGGATATTCTGGAATTCGTGGCCCGCGACACCGAGCGCGCGTACTCGCGCACAGACATCGCGGCGGGCCTGGGTATGAACCAAGCTACGTGCGTCAACATCCTGCAAACCCTGGTGGAGAAAAGCTACCTCGAGCACATGGGCCGCAAAAAAGGCTACCGCCTAGGTCCCAAAGTGTATGACCTCACCAACAACCAGGCCTACAGCCTGAACCTGAATAATGGCGGCCCGCGACATGATGGAAAGCCTTACTCGCGGCCTCAACGAAACTTGCCTGCTGGGCGTGATTCGCAACCAGAAGCGCTTCATCGTGCACGGCGACCAGGACCTGCAAGGTGCGCAGCCCCACCGAGCGCAGCGTGTACGAAACCGCTTCGGGCCGGGTGTTGCTGGCTTACCTGGGCGAAAAGGAGCTGGCCGCGTTCGTGGCCTCGGTGGGCCTGCCGGCCGCCGGTACCTGGCTGGGGGCCGACACCCCCGAAGGGCTGGCTGCTGCCCTGGCCCAGATTCGAGCCGATGAGTTGCTGGTCACGCTTTCGCCTAGCCATATCGTGGGGCTGGCCGTACCCATCTGGCAGCAAAACCGCGTAGTGGCCAGCCTGAGCCTGTTTCCGCCGCAAAGCCGCTGCCCGGCCGCCCGCAAAAAGGAAATCACGCCGGCCCTGCGTCAGGTCGCTCGACAGATACAGGAGCAGCTAACTTCCTGATTTTGTTCTGACTCATCGTCAATCAGACCACCTTTGTCTCGTCCGGCTATGTGTTGACAGGAATAAGGCAAGGGCCGCAGCGGAAAATCCGAACGGGGCCCTTGCCTTATTCCTGTCAACACATAGCCGGACGAGACATCTAAGGAAAAGATACAGTTGCGCAAACCAATTCGCACATTAACTAAAAAACCCACCTCTACGGGCTGTAGAAGTGGGTTTTTTGTGGCAACAGTTGGAATCGAACCAACGACACCAGCATTTTCAGTGCTGTGCTCTACCAACTGAGCTATGTTGCCGAGGCTTTCCCAGGCCCGGTGAGCGGCTTGGGAGCGCAAAGGTACGGAAAACCCGTAATGCCGCAAGAAGCCAAGCAAAAAAAATCTTCTACCCTGTCCGTTCTCGTCAAAGTAGTCGTCATGCCTACTAAATTGCGGCCTTATCCCACCCGCTGGCTTACCTTTACCCATATGCTGCAACCCATCCTTTTCGCGCTGCTTTTGCTGGCAGCCTTTGGCCTGTTTGCCTGGCAGGTTCGAAAAATCCGGGCCAATATCTTCGTCGGGCGCGAGCGCGACATGAGCGGCCACGCCGCCGAGCGCTTCCGCAAAACGCTGCTCGTGGCCTTTGGCCAGCAGAAAATGTTTAAGCGCCTGACGCCCGCTTTTTTGCACCTCGTGGTGTACGTGGGCTTCCTGGTTATCAATATTGAGGTGATTGAGATTGTGGTGGATGGCCTGTTTGGCACGCACCGCTTTTTGGGGCTGCTGGGACCGGTATACGACGGGCTGGTGGCCGTGAACGAAACGCTGGGCGCGCTGGTAATCATCGCGGTAGCGGCGTTTTGGTGGCGGCGCAACCACCAGCCGCCGCTGCGGCGCTTCACCGGCGTGGAGCTGCGCGCCTGGCCCAAACTCGATGCCAACATCATTCTTTACGTGGAAGTGGTGCTCATGCTGGCGCTGTTTCTGATGAACTCGGCCGACCTCAAGCTGCACCGCCTGGAAGGCAAGTTTTTGCCGGGGGCCTACCCCGTCAGCCACTTTCTGGTGAACCTGCTGCCGACCTCCGACCTGGGCACGCTGCGCCTATTGGAGCGCGTGGGCTGGTGGGCGCACATTACGGGTATCTTATTGTTTCTCAACTACCTGCCCAGCTCCAAGCACTTCCACATTATTCTGGCATTCCCGAATGTGTGGTACTCGCGGCTAGTGCCGCAGGGGCAGTTTTCGAACGTGGAGAGCATCACCCACGAGGTGAAGGCGATGATGGACCCGAGCTACGAGGTGCCTACCCCCCCCGTGGGCCCCGATGGCTCGGCGCTGGCCCCTACCCCCTTCGGCGCCAAGGACGTGGAGGACCTACCCTGGACGGCCATTATGAACGCCTACTCGTGCACCGAATGCGGGCGCTGCACCTCGGTGTGCCCGGCCAACCTGACGGGCAAGCTGCTGTCGCCGCGCAAAATTATCATGGATACGCGCGACCGGGTGGAGGAAAAGCATAACTCGCCACTCATCTTTCAGCCCAACGTGTATGGCGAAGAAGCTAACCACGAGCCTGTTACGGAGCTGATAAATGCCACGCTGCTGCGCGGCAAAGTGACGCCCGAGGAGCTGTGGGCCTGCACCACCTGCAACGCCTGCGTGGAAAGCTGCCCGGTGAACATCAACCCGCTGGAAAGTATTATTGAGATGCGCCGCTTCCTGGTGCTGGAGGAGTCGGCCGCGCCCAACTCGCTGAACGTCATGTTCTCCAATATCGAAAACAACGGGGCGCCGTGGGCTTTTTCGCCCTCCGACCGGCTCAACTGGGCCGACGAGCTGTACGTGGCCGAGAAGGCAACGGCGTAAGCGGGAGGTTAACTGAAAATAAATCTTGAATGGATGCTTCGACTAAACGGCTTTACCGTTTGCACAGACGATTGGACCACGATTTGGCCCACTGCGGCTTACCCGCGACTGCTCCGTTTCGGATTAAAAAATCCATTTCGTTTCTACCCGCTGATGCCTCGCTAACTGAACTGCTGGCCGCGCTGACTGCTCTTGAGCCAGAAAGTCCATCCCTGCTTTCGCGCCTCGATGCGTTACGCGAGCTGCTGAATCTGCCACCATTTCAACCAGGCATTGGTTAATTTATTTTAATCAGAATTATATGACGCCTACCATCCCTACCCCCCCCGCTACCGCCAAGCGCCAGCTTACCGTGCCGACCGTGGCCGACCTCGCGGCGCAGGGCAAGGTGCCCGAAATCCTGTTTTGGGTGGGCTGCGCCGGCGCGTTCGACGACCGGTACAAGCGCGTGACGCGCGCGTTTGCCCGCATTCTGGAGCACGTGGGCACCGACTACGCGGTACTGGGCCTGGAGGAAAGCTGCACCGGCGACCCCGCCAAGCGCGCCGGCAACGAGTTCCTGTTTCAGATGCAGGCCATGCAGAACATTACGGTGCTGAACGGCTACGGCATCAAGAAAATCGTGACCGCCTGCCCGCACTGCTTCAATACGATTAAGAATGAGTACCCGGCGCTGGGCGGCGAATACGAGGTGATTCACCACAGCCAGTATTTGCAACAGCTTATCAATGAAGGCAAAGTGGCGGTGAAAGGCGGCGAGAGCTTCCAGGGCCGCCGCATCACGTTTCACGACTCGTGTTACCTAGGCCGCGCCAACAACATCTACGAAGCCCCGCGCGACGTGCTCGCGGCCCTCGACGCCGACCTGGTGGAGATGAAGCGTAGCCGCGCCAACGGCCTGTGTTGCGGCGCGGGCGGCGCCCAGATGTGGAAGGAGCCCGAGCCCGGCAAGAAGGATATTAACATCGAGCGCACCGAGGAGGCGCTGGCCACGCTCAGCGGCCAGGCGGCGGCCCTGGACAACCTGCGGGGGGTAGAGACCGAGCGCGCCGCGCCCAGCGAGCACAGCCTGCAAGGCAGCATTATCGCCGTGAGCTGCCCCTTCTGCATGACCATGATGAGCGACGGCGTGAAGCACCAGGAGCAGGAAAGCGCCGTGCAGGTATTCGACCTGGCCGAGCTGGTGGCCAGCGCGGAGGGCATCAACGCCTAAAACCGCAGATTCAAACGGATTTAACAGATGAAACGGATACGTCGCTTCGCTCCTCTGCTAGCTGTTTATTCGTCCGTCTGCTTTCTTCGCTTCGTTGGGAAGGCACAACCTGAAATTCCGTGCAACTTGCGTAGAAGAGGAGCGTAGCGACGTATCCGTTTCATCTGTTAAATCCGTTTGAATCTGCGATTTATGAATGTGGCTTTTGTTAATTTGCCCGCCCGCGCCCGCGTGTGGATTTACCAGGCCAGCCGCCCGCTGACTGAGAAAGAGCTAGTGGCTTTGCTGCCGCGCCTGGCCGCGTTTGCCGATGAGTGGACGAGCCACGGGCAGCAGTTGGTGGCGTCGGCGCAGTTTCTGCACCGGCAGTTTTTGGTGATTGGGCTTGATGAGGCGGCGGCCGGCGCCAGCGGCTGCTCGATTGATGCCTCGGTGCGCTTCGTGCGCGAGCTGGAACAAACGCTGGGGGTAGGGCTGCTCGAAAAATCGCAGATGGCCTTTCTGACCGAGGGCGAGCTGCGGCTGCTGACGCGCCGCGAGCTGCGCGCCGCCATCGTGGCCGGGCAGGTAGGGCCCGACACGCTGTACTTCAATAATACCGTGACGACGAAGGGCGAGCTGGACGACCACTGGCCCGCGCCGGCCGGTCAAACCTGGCTATCCGGCTATTTTACTGGGTAGGGCCGGCGGCTGGCACTAATGAGCCGGCCCAAACCGTTGTATTATTGCCTACTTAAACCATAGACTTGCTTTTTTCGGCTGCATGGCTCTCCCCATTCGTTACTCGTCCTTCAGAAAATACGCACTTATCGGGACTGCTGGCCCGGCCCTGGCCTTCAGCGGCTGCGCCTCATCGGGCAAGCTCAGTAAGGCCGACAAGCACTTTTTGCGCGGAGAGTACGAGACGGCCATTCCGCTCTATAAAGCCGATGCCACCAAGGGCAAGGGCGCGGCGCTGGCCAGTTTTCGGCTGGGCGAAGCCTACCGCCTGTCCAACCGCCTCGACCAGGCCGAGCCGTACTACAAGGCCGCGCTCGATGGCAATGCCCGCAACGCTGACCTGGGCTACCGCTACGCCGAGGCCCTGCGCGCCAGCGGCAAGTTTGACGAGGCTGCCACGCGCTTCACCGCCTATGCCCAGAGCGGCACCAACCGCACCCTGGCGGCCCACGCCGATGCCGAAGCCCGCAGCGCTACTGCCAGCAAGGCCCTGGCCGGCGCCGCCGCCAGCTACGACGTGGCCCCGCTCGACGCGGTAAACTCGCCCAATTCCGACTTCTCGGCGGCGCGGATGCCGAATAGCGGCGAGCTGGTATTTGCCTCGGGCCGCGACGGCAAGCCCTACCCCGGCAACGGCGAGCGCTACACGGCGCTCTACGCCCAGAAGTTTGACGACCCGGCGGCCATGACCGGCGGCACCCCGCGCAAGCTGGAGCCGCTCTTCAACAACGATAAAGAGCTGCAAGCCAGTGCCACCTACACGCCCGACGGCAAGACGATGGTGTTTGCCCGCTCGAACGACGGCTCGAAGAAAGGCTACCGCAGCGTCGATTTGTGGATTTCGTACTACCGCAACGGCGCCTGGACCGAGCCGGTGCTGGCCAATATCAACGACCGCACGGCCGACGATTTCGCGCCCGTTTTCGCGCCCGACGGCACTACCCTCTACTTTGCCTCGGGGCGCAAGGGCGGGCAGGGCGGCAACGACCTGTTTAAGGCCACGCTGGGGCCGAATGGCCGCTTCTCGCCGGCTGAGAACCTGGGCGAAACCATTAATTCGGTGGGCAACGACAATTTTCCGGGGGTAGCGCCCGATGGCGCGCTGTACTTCTCCTCGGATGGCTGGCCTGGCTACGGCAAGCTCGATATTTTTCAGGTAAAAGACGGCAAGCCGGTGAACCTGGGACCGGGCGTGAACGGCCCGGCCGATGATTTCGCGCCCTTCTTCACGGGGCCGGGCACGGGCGTTTTCTCCTCCAACCGCGAGGGCGGCAAGGGCTCGGACGACCTGTACACGTTCAAGAAAAAGGCCCGCAAAACGGTCACGTTCTACGTGGATGGCACGGTGCTGGAACGCGATACCAAAGCCGGCACCAACACGGTAGTGCCCAACGAAACGGTGACCATCACGAGCGGCAGCGGCCAGAAGCAGGACGTGCTGACCGACGCCAGCGGCAAGTTCACGACCAAGCTCGACTCGGCCCAGATTTACGCGCTGTTTACCGACCGCACCGGCGACTTTACGGCCCGCGCCAGCCTGAGCACGGTAGGCCGCTACCCCACCCAGGACCAGCTGCCATTGGCCCAAAACGACATCCGGCTACCCGTAACGCTCACGCTCAATAAGATAGTCGTGAACCGGGCCATCGAAGTCAAGGACATTTTCTACGACTACGACAAGTACAACATTCGCCCCGACGCGGCCATTCGCCTCGATACGCTGGTGCAGATTTTGCAGGATAATCCGAAAATCAACATCGAGCTCAGCTCGCACACCGACCAGCGCGGCAAGGACGCTTACAACCTGAAGCTGAGCCAGCAGCGCGCCGAGGCGGCTGTCGATTATATCGTGAGCAAAGGAATTGACAAGCGTCGCATCACGGCCAAGGGCTACGGCGAAACCCGGCCCATCGTGAAGAACCCTAAAACAGAGGCAGACTACCAGCGCAACCGCCGCACCGAGTTTAAGGTGACGCGCATTGACAAGTAGCGCGGCCCTACCCCCCTCCCCCAGCCCGAAGAAGGCCTCCCGCACGGGAGGCCTTTTTTATTGGCACGCCTTTGGATTATGGGCCAGGTGCGCTGGTAGAATTCCTGGTTGGCACTTCACTTTTTCGTCATGAAAACCTTTCTCGCGTTGGCTGCTTCGGCGCTGTTGGCCTGGGTGGTAACTGCTCCGGCGGTAGCCGCGCCGCCGGCCAACCTCAGCATCACGGCCGAGCGTGGTCAACCCTTCAGCCTGGTGCTGGATGGGCGGCTGCTAACCAACCCGGTGGCCCGTCAGATACGAGTGGGGCTACTGTTGCCCGGCCAGCACTGGGCCGACATCAGCGTGCCCACCGAGTACGGCCCGCCCCTGCGTATGCGTGCCAGCGTGTGGCTACAGCCGGGCGCGGAAACGAGCTACGTGCTGTTGCTCCGGCCCTACGGCCCGCAACTGCGCCAGGTGGGGGTAGGGCCCATTGGCCAGCCGGGCTACGGCTGCGGTAACCAAGGCGGCTACTATAGGCAGGGCCAGGGCGGCTACTATAGGCAGGGCCAGCAAGGTGGTGGCTACTATGGTCAGAACCAGGCTTCTGCCCCGAGCCAGGGCGGCTATTACGGCCAGAGTCAGGCTCCGGCACCCGGCCAGGGTGGCTACGACCCGCGCGCCACCTACCCTGGTGGTAATCAACCCGGCAGCTACCCGGCACCCATGCCCGCACCCAACCAGCGAGGTGGTTACGCGGCCCCTACGCAGCCGGGCGGCTATGACCAGAACGGCGGCCAGGGCGGTTATAACAACGCCCCCGGTGCCTACCCCAACGATGGCAGCTACCCTACCCCGGCGGGCGCCGCCGGCCTACCCCCCCTCGCCCCAGCCGACGTGGCCGGGCTGGCCCAGGACCTGCGTCAGCTCCCCACCGATGCCGAGCGCCTGCGCACCGCCACCGACGCGCTCGCCGAAAGCAGCCTGCGCGCCGACGAGCTGGCCGAGCTGACCAAAACCTTCACCCACGACGAGGCGCGCCTGGAGCTGGGCCGCTTTGGCTACGCCCACGTCAGCGACCCGCAAAACTTTGAGCGCGTGTACGAGGCGCTGCAATTTCCTTCCAGCGTGCGCACGCTGCGCCAACTTATTGGCCAGCCCCGGAATTAACCAAACTACCTCTTTCACACCTCCTGGAAAACCCCGGCCGCCAGGAGCAGCCGGGGCTTTTTGTTGTAAGCTGTTTAGGAAGTCCAAAAAGTCGTCAGCACGTCATTCCGAGCTTGCCGAGGAATCTCGCTCGTATCGTTGAACGAGGCCCGAACGGCCCACGCGAGATTCCTCGGCAAGCTCGGAATGACGTGCTGACGACCTCCTAAACAGCCAGGCAACAACTACCGCAGGCGGTCGTAGTTGCGGCGTACGAACTGCTCGTCGCGGCGAATGAAGCGGGTGGCCAGCAGGTTGAGCATCAGGGCCAGGGTAGGGAGGTAGAAAGCGGGCTCAAACCTGCCTTCGAGCTTGGGGTTGAGGAAGGTTTCACCCTGGTTGGAGAAATAGAAAGCCGCCCCAAACGTGGCGATAATGAGCAGGATATTGGCCGCGCCCAGCTTCAGTTGCTTGAAACGATTGTTAAACTGAAAAATCTCGTAGGCCGCCAGCGCCGCCGAGGCCACGGCCAGCACCGCGATTACCCACACCGCGCCCGCCGGGGCGGGCTTGGCCATGTTGGCCGCGTCGAAGCCGAAGGCGGTGAGGGTGAGCTCCTGATGCGTGAGGCCATCGACTTTGTGCCACAGGGGTAGGGCCAGCATACTGAGCATGCACAGAGCCAGTAGTAAAAGGAAAACGCTTTGAATTCTTTGTATCATCTTTGCGGTTGTGATAAAGGCCCGCGCCAACGCGCGTAGCCAGGCCAAAATTAGCCCTCAACCGGCGGACTCGCTTCGCCTCAATGATACCTCCCGAATGCCCAATGCGTATATCGTGGATGCCGTGCGCACCCCGATTGGAAAATTTGGCGGCGCGCTTAGCAGCGTTCGCCCCGACGACCTGGCCGCGCTCGTACTCCGCGAGCTGCTGCGCCGCAACCCCAGCCTGGACAAAAACGCGGTAGAAGACGTTATTATGGGCGCCGCCAATCAGTCGGGCGAAGACAACCGCAACGTGGCCCGCATGGCCGCCTTGCTCGCCGGCCTGCCCGTAACGGTGCCCGGCAACACCGTGAACCGCCTGTGTGCCAGCGGCCTGCAAAGCATTATCGGCGCTTTTCACGCCATTAAGTGCGGCGAGGGCGACGTGTACCTGGCCGGTGGGGCCGAAAGCATGACCCGCGCGCCCTTCGTGATGGCCAAGTCGTCGACGGCCTTTGCCCGCGATTTCATGGCCCATGATACCACGCTGGGCTGGCGCTTCGTGAACCAGCGCCTGGCCCGCGAGCACTACCCCTATACGATGGGCGACACGGCCGAGAACGTGGCCAGGCAGTACAACATCAGCCGCGAGGACCAGGATTTCTTTGCCTTCGAAAGCCAGCGCAAGTACCACCGCGCCGCCGAAAAAGGCCGCTTCCGCAAGGAGCTGGTGCCGGTGTTCCTACCCCAGCCCAAGGGCGACACGGCGCTGTTTGACACCGACGAGCAGCCCCGCGTTTCGACCCTCGAAAAGCTGGCGACCCTCAAGCCCGCCTTCCAGCCCGACGGCGGCACCGTAACGGCCGGCAACTCGGCGGGCATCAACGACGGCGCCGCTGCCGCCCTGCTGGTGAGCGACGACGCGCTGGCGCGCTACAACCTCAAGCCCCTCGTGCGCATTATCGCGTCGGCGGTGGCGGGCGTTGACCCGTCCATCATGGGCATGGGCCCGGTGCCGGCCATCCGCAAGGTGCTGGAGCGCGCCAACCTCACGCTGGCCGATATGGACCTGCTCGAAATCAACGAAGCCTTCGCCTCGCAGAGCGTGGCCGTGGTGCGGGAGCTGGGCATTGACGTGGCCAAGCTGAACGTGAACGGCGGCTCCATCGCGATGGGCCACCCGCTGGGCTCCAGCGGCGCGCGCATCGCGGCTACGCTGGTGCACGAGATGCAGCGCCGCGAAGGCGTCCGCTACGGCCTGATAGCCATGTGCGTAGGCGTGGGCCAGGGCGTGGCGATGGTCGTGGAAAAAGTCTAGCTTGGCGACCAGCGCACGCCCCGTGGCTAACCCAGGAGCCTCTTCGTGGCTGGCCCGCCTGCTGCCCGACCGCTACCGGCGGGCGATTGTGGGCGTGTTTTTTGGCCTGCTCCTGGTCGGCGGGCTGGGCATCGTGCGCGATTACGGCTCATTCGGCGACGAAATCGCGTGCCGCGATTCGGGGCAGGTCTCGTTAATCTATTTGTATAGATTGCTACCCGCCGCGTGGTTGCCGGCGCGGGCAGCGGCCTGGGTAGCGGCGGTTCCGCGCAATTTTCAGCTCCCTTACTACCGCGACCGCGATTACGGCGTAGCCTTTGAACTGCCCATGACGCTCATCGAGAAGGCTAGTGGCTACTCACAAATGCGGGATGTCCTGTTTTTGCGACATACGTGCGTTTTTCTGGTGTGCTTTGCGGGCCTAGTGGCCTTTTACTGGCTGGCTACCCAGCGCCTGGCCAGCTGGCGCGCGGGCCTGCTCGGCGTCCTGTTGCTGGTGCTCAGCCCCCGGCAGTTCGCGGACTTTTTTTATAATGCCAAGGACGGCGTGTTTCTGGCTTGCTGCGTGGTGGCTACGGCCACGGCGGTGGCCTTTGTGCGGCGTCCGCGCCTGCGGGTGGCGGCCGCGCACACGCTGGCCTGCGCAGTGGCCATTGATGTGCGGGTAGTCGGGGTGTTGCTGCCCGCCTGCACCCTGGCGTTATTGGTAACGCGGGCCATTCACGGCGACTATGCCGGGCAGCGAGTAGGCCGGGCAGTTGGATTCTACATCGGCCTGTTGGTGCTGGCCACGGTGGCCTTCTGGCCTTATCTGTGGGCTGCTCCCTGGGCTCACTTTGTCGAAGCATTCACTAATATGAGCCGCTTCCGATGGGACTCGCCCATCCTGCACCAAGGGCGCGTTATTTCAACGGTGCGGCTCTTGCCCTGGAGCTACGCGCCGCTCTGGCTGGGTATTACCATTCCGCTGCTGTACCTGGCGGGCTTGCTGCTGAGCCTGGGGCTACTGGTGCGGCAGCTGGTGCGGCGGGGCTGGCACCTGTATGCCGGCGACGGCGAGTGGCAGGACCTACTATTTTGGGCGCTGGGCCTGGGGCCGCTGCTGGCGGTTATCGTGCTGCACTCGGTGCTGTACGATGGCTGGCGGCAGCTCTATTTCGTGTATCCGCCGCTGCTGCTGCTGGCCCTGCGCGGGCTGGTAGCGGCGTGGCGCTGGCAGCCGCCCTGGCCAGCACTGCGGGCAGGCTGGCCGCTGGTGGCGGGGGTAGGGATAGCCAGCAATCTGGTGGTCATTGGCCGCGACATGATGCGTTTGCATCCGCTCGAATGTTTGTATTTCAACGCATTCGCTGGCAATCACCCCGAGCTTCGCTACGAATATGACTACTGGAACCTCAGCTTTCGGCAGGGGCTGGAGTGGATAGTCCGGCACGATGCGCGCCCCCACATTCGGGTGCGCAGCAACAACGAGGATGCTGACCTGATGAACTCTTATACCCTGACGCCCGCCGAGCAGGCGCGCCTGATAATTATGCGGGATATGGGGCCGGCCGACTACCTGCTCACTACGTATCGCTTTCACTGGCGACCCTACCCCTACGGCCGGCCCGTATACGGGCTGCGGGTAGACGCCGAAGGCCGGCGGGTGTTCGATATTTTCCGCCTACCCCCGCCGCCGGCCGATAGTGTACGCTGAGCCGGTTATTTCTGCCGATTTTTGCGGAATGCTTCGCCCTACCCCACCCCTTATGACCTACGATGCTTCGCCCGATTTTGCCGCTGCCCAGGATGCCGCTGACCCGTTAAAAGCGTTTCGCCACGAGTTTCACTTTCCGCCGGGGCCCGATGGGCAGCCGGTGGCATATTTCTGCGGCAACTCGCTGGGGCTGCTGCCCCGCGCCGCCCGCGCCGCCGTGGAGGCCGAGTTTCAGGCCTGGGAAACCAAGGCGGTGGAGGGCCATTTTCACGGCGAGTCGCCCTGGATGTATTACCAGGACAGCCTGGCGGCGCCCGCGGCCCGCGTAGTAGGAGCCCAGCCGCTGGAAGTGGTGATAATGAACACGCTAACGGTGAACCTGCACCTGCTGCTCATCTCCTTTTACCAGCCTACCCCCACCCGCTACAAGGTGCTGATGGAAGGCGGCGCCTTCCCCTCCGACCAGTACGCGCTCGAAAGCCAGGCCCGCCTGCACGGCCTCGACCCGGCCGAGGCCATCGTGGAGATGCAGCCCCGGCCCGGCGAGCACACCCTGCGCACCGAAGACATTGAGGCCAGAATCGCGGAGCTGGGCGACTCGCTGGCCACGGTCATCTTTGGGGGCATTAATTACTACACGGGGCAGGTGTTCGACATGGCGGCCATCACGCGGGCGGGGCACGCGGTGGGCGCTAAAGTAGGTTTTGACCTGGCCCACGCGGCCGGCAACGTAGTGCTACAGTTGCACGACTGGGACGTGGACTTTGCCTGCTGGTGCACCTACAAGTACCTCAACTCGGGGCCGGGCGGCACGTCGGGCGTGTTTGTGCATGAGCGCTTCGCGCGCCAGCCCGATTTGCCGCGGCTGGCCGGCTGGTGGGGCAACGACCCGGCCGAGCGCTTTCAGATGAAAAAAGGCTTTCGGCCGGCGGCGGGCGCGGCGGGCTGGCAGCTCTCGTGCGGGCAGGTGCTGCCGATGGCCGTGCACCGCGTCAACCTCGACCTCTTCGACCACGCGGGGGGGGTAGGCGCCCTGCGCGCCAAGAGCGAAAAGCTGACCGGCTACCTCGAATTTCTCATCAACCAACTCGGCCTGCCCACCAGCCGGCTCGAAATTATTACCCCCTCCAACCCGGCCGAGCGGGGCTGCCAGCTCTCGCTGCTGGTGCACGAGCGCGGGCGCGAGCTGTTCGACTACCTGGCCGCGCGGGGGGTAGTGGCCGACTGGCGCGAACCCAATGTCATTCGCCTCGCACCCGTACCGCTGTATAATTCGTTTGAGGACGTATACCGGGTGGGCGCGGCTCTTTTGCAATTTTACAGTGCGTAGTGAACCCTGAGCAGTTAGCAACCAATTGCTACCTGCTCACCGTTTAGTACGCACTGCCTACTGAGTTTATTATGGAAGATTACGCGGCCAAGATGGCGCTCAAAACTGCCGCTGAGCTGCGCGCATACGTGACGGGCTACGTGCAGTACCGTGAAGAGGCCGTGCTGGCCGCGCTGGCCGAGCTGCGGCAGCGCGGCCAGCCCGCCCCCGAGGAGGAGGCCCTGCGCCCACAGCTCGAAGCGGTGGTGCGGCAGGCGGCCGCCGCCACGCAGCTGAGCCCGCCCACGCCCGCCGAGGCGGCGGCCCTACCCCCCGACGAGCAGCCGGTGCTCTACACGCCGGGCGTTATCGTGCTTTTTTCGGTGCTGTTCAACACTATTATCACGGGGGCAGTGCTGCTGGCCATCAACATGCGCCGGCTGAAAAACACGAAGGCTATCTGGGTGCTGGTGGCGTTTGTGCTGGCCTACCTGGTGGGTGAAGCAGTGGTAGTCAACCAGTTCATGAAGTCGTATAGCCTGAGCCCGCTGTTCGTGTCGCTACTCAATCTGCCGGCCATCCTGGCGTATATCCTGTGGTTTTGGCCGCGCTACGTGGGCACCCACGAGTTTCAGCCGCGCGGCTGGCTCATGCCGCTGCTTATCTGCTTCGGTATCGTGATAGGGCTGGGCCTATTGCTACCCCATCTGCCCGGCGCGGCGCAGTTTATGAAGCAGCAAGGCAGATGAGCGTCGCGGGGTCAAGCAAAAAGGGTCCGGCCGCATCGTGCGGCCGGACCCTTTTTGCTTGGCTTAGCAGTCGTTAGTCTAACAATTGGCAAAGCACGGTTTCGCCGCCCTTCACTTTCTGGCCCAATTCTACTTTAATCTGGGCACTAAGGGGCACGAAAATATCGACCCGCGAGCCGAATTTGATAAAGCCAAACTCCTCGCCCTGGCTCACTTCGTCGCCCTCGTTCACGTACCACACGATGCGGCGGGCCATTGCCCCGGCAATCTGCCGGAAGAGCACCAGCGGGCCGGCATCGCTCTCCACCACTACTGTAGTGCGCTCGTTTTGGGTGCTGCTTTTGGGATGCCAGGCCACCAGGTACTGGCCAGGGTGGTACTTGAAGTACTTGACGATGCCCGACACCGGGTTGCGGGTAATGTGCACGTTGATGGGCGACATGAATACGCTAATCTGCCGGCGGGCGTCTTCAAAGTACTCGGGCTCAAATACTTCCTCAATCACGACCACCTTGCCATCGGCCGGGGCCAGCAGCAGGTCTTCGTGCGTGAGCAGGCGCCGGAAGGGCGAGCGAAAAAACTGCAACAGCATCAGAAACGCCACGACCGAGGCACCCGCGAAAATGCGGTTGAACACCACGTTGGGGCCATTGTAGCGGTTGAGCAGCAGGTTGAGGGCCAGCAGCACGAGCAGCGTCACGAACAGGATGCGGCGGCCTTCTTTATGTATCTTAATCACAGATTCAAACGGATTTAGCGGATTTAACGGATACGCCGCTGGCGCGGCTGACGTAGCGCTTTGGGCTCACGTGATGGGGCTAGCGGGGGCGGCGCACTTATAATCTTCAGGAGAACAGATTCTTCAACATAGCCAGCGTCCTCAAAAGTAGAAAAGCGCGGGCTGATTAGCCCGCGCCTCTCCTGCCTGACGCAACAAAAAACAGCCTCAACGCATTCCCGTCAGCCGCGCCAGCGGCGTATCCGTTAAATCCGCTAAATCCGTTTGAATCTGTGGTCCCTAGTAGCCGCCGCGGTACTTATACGTCTGGGCCACCTTGTCGATGGCGACCACGTAGGCCGCGATGCGCATCGGGATATTGTACTTCTGGCTGGTGGCGTACACCTTCTCAAAAGCTTCGGTCATGATGCGGTCGGCGCGGTCGGTTACCATGTCGAGGCTCCACTTGAAGCCCTGCTTGTTCTGCACCCACTCGAAGTAGCTCACCGTCACGCCGCCCGAGTTGGCCAGGATGTCGGGCACTACCAGAATGCCTTTTTCATTGATAATCGGGTCGGCCGAGGCCGAAGTGGGGCCGTTGGCCCCCTCCACAATCAGCCGGGCCTGGATGTGCGGGGCATTGTGCTCCGTAATCACGTCCTCCACGGCAGCGGGCACCAGCACGTCCACCGCCGACGTCAGCAGCTTGGTTGGGTCCATCGGGTCAGCCCCTTCGAAGCCTTCCAAACGGCCACTATGCGCATTTTTATACGCGATGGCCTCATCGATATTAATGCCATTGTCGTTCCAGTAAGCCCCCGAAATATCGGACACGCCCTTCACTTTCAAGCCCTTATCGAACAGCAGCTTGGAAGCCCACGAGCCCACGTTGCCGAAGCCCTGCACGGCCACCGACGTTTCTTCGGGCTTCATGCCGAGCTTGGCCAGCGCGGCCAGGCACGACACCATTACGCCACGGCCGGTAGCCTCGGTGCGGCCCAGCGAGCCGCCCATTACCAGCGGCTTGCCAGTCACCACGGCCGAAGCCGTCTGGCCCACGGCCTTCGAGTATTCGTCCATAATCCAGGCCATTTCGCGGGGGCCGGTGCCCATGTCGGGGGCCGGAATGTCGCGGTCGGGGCCAAACACGTCCTTCATCGACACGGTATAGGCGCGGGTGAGGCGCTCCAGCTCGCCCACGCTCATGGTAGTGGGCTCGCAGATGATGCCGCCCTTGGCGCCGCCGTACGGAATGTCCACCACGGCGCACTTCCAGGTCATCCAGGCAGCCAGGGCTTTCACCTCGTCGAGGTTCACGTTCTTATCGTAGCGAATACCGCCTTTGCTGGGGCCCAGAATGGTGTTATGCACCACGCGGTAGCCCTCGAAAACGTGGACTTTCCCATCGTCCATCATCACGGGCAGGTGCACGATAACCTGCTTGTCGGGTGCCTTCAGTACCTCGTAGGAGGTATCGTCGAGGCCCAGAATTTCAGCCGCGATATTGAAGCGCGACATCATGGATTCCAGGGGGTTCTCGGTATTGCCGACCTGCGGGGCGGGCTCTTTGTACACAGTGGTGGCTGCCATGTGAAGGGGAAAATGGTGGAGGGTGGGTGGGATTGGGAAGATGCGTGTGCTTACGAAAAAGCGCCGCAAAGGTAGCTGTAGAACGGAGTGGTACTCCGTTCATCGTTCGTGTGAGAACGGAGTACCACCCCGTTCTACCTCCCTACCCTAGTAGCACTTGCAGCAGGGCCAGCACCGGCAGCACCAGTAAAAAGGCGTCGAAGCGGTCGAGCAGGCCGCCGTGGCCGGGCAGGAAGGTGCCCGAGTCTTTCACGCCCGCGCCGCGCTTGAGCATCGATTCGGCCAGGTCGCCGAGCGGGCCGAACACGGCCACTACCCCCGCCGCCACCAGCCGGTGGCTCAAGGGGATATCAGGCAGGAAATAGCCGGCCGTCCAGCCCGTGGCTAGCGTGAGCGCCGCCCCGCCGGCCCAGCCTTCCCAGGTTTTGCCGGGCGAAATGCTGGGCGCCAGCTTGTGCTTACCAAAGTTTTTGCCGGCAAAATAGGCCCCGGTATCGGCCGCCCAGATGAAGAGGATGAGGCAGAAGACGCGGCCGGGTTCGAAATGGCCCGAACTGTGATAAGCTATGTTAGCCAGCAGGCTCATGGGGACACTGACATAGCAGAGTCCCATAAGTGTTACTGCAACATTCGCGAAAGGCTTCTCATCAGATGGCCAGCGTACTATTTCCCGAATTAGTAAGCCTACCAATAACACTACCCCCCATATGGGCAAGAAATACCTAGCAGCACTTTGTGCTAGAATAAGAGGCAACAAAGTATTTAAGCTTGCCCCCGAATCAATTACTTCTCCCCCAGTGAGGGGTGGGTAGACAGTTATCCCGCCACCAGCGAAATATATGTTACCAATCTGCATTTCTAACTTGAGCAAGCAGGCATTGAATAAAAATAATAGGACACCAAATACTATCCCAATCCAGAATGCCGGCTTATAACCTGCCGCTCGCATTATCCGGTAAAACTCCTTGAGCATCACGGCCTGCACGGCGGCAAAAAACAGCCCGAACGAAATAGGCCCGCCAAACGTGCAAGCGATAAGCAACGTCGCCGCGAGCGCCCCCCAAATGGCGCGCAGGCGCAGGTTGCTGGGGCCTTTGGGCGGTTCGGCGGGCGGCGGGGGGGTAGGGGTAGCGTCGGGGTTCAAATTGGGCAGTGGTTGGGGCGCGGGCGCCCAGGGTGGAAAATCTTAGGGAAGGCGCCGCTCGCTAGGCGGCGCGGTGTCGAAGGCGGGCGAGGGGGTAGGGCGGCCGGCCGCCCAGCGCTGGTGCAGCCAGTAAAGTAGCCCCGCCGTGAGCACGGCCGACAGCAAGACGGGCGGCCAGGGTAAAGGCTGCGTCGAGTCAGGGTCGAAAGCACCCGGCAACTGCTTGCCCTGCGCCAGGTAGAGCAGCACGAGCTGAAAGGCATTCTGGGTAAAGTGCGCGGCCATCGACACCAGAATATTGCCGCTCCACTCGTACAAATACCCCAGCACCAGCCCCAGCACGAAGCGCGGCACGAACCCAAAAAACTGCACGTGAATGGCCGAAAAAATGGCCGCCGCCAGCCACACGCCCACGTGCCGCGAGCCAAACCACGCCACCAGGTTGCGCTGCACGCCGCCCCGAAACACCAGCTCCTCGGCCACGGCCGGCACGATGGCGATGACGATGAGGCCCACCAACAGCCGGCCGGGCGAGTTGAAATCAGTTAGGAATTTGGTGAGGCCGGCGGCCTGGTCTTCCTTGTCGCGGGCCCACAGCTCGAAGTCGTGCAGGGGGGTAGGGAAGTGCACACTGGCGTTCCAGGCCACCAGCGCCGACAGAAACGGCACCGAGCAGATAATCACCAGCCCGGCCGCCGCTGGCCACCACGCCGCCCCCAGGGGGCGCCAGGAAAAGTAGCCGGCCACCGACTGCCGCAGTAGCAGCGGCAGCAGCGCCACGCCTGCCCCCGCACCTGCCAGCGACAGGCCCTGGTACAGCATCAACACGTCCCAGCCATGCGGCAAGCTTTCGGGCGCAGTAGCCAGCTGGCCAAACTGCGCCATCGACACGCCGTAGAGCACGTTGGCCAGCACCAGCGCCACCAAGCTGGCCAGGCTCAAGCCTACCACCGCCAGGCCCAGCAAGATGAGCAGCTGCACGGCGGGGTGCAGGGGCTGCGCGGGGCGGCGGGCTGGGCGAGGCGCTAAACCATTCATAAGGGCGGCAGTGTTCAAGGGGGTGTAAATTTGCGTAATAAATTCTCGGTGGCGAGCGGTGCGCTTTTTTAGCGGTCATTGCGAGCAACGCGAAGCAATTGCCCCGGAACGACTCGTGCGGGTATCGTTTTGATGCGATTGCTTCGCGTTGCTCGCAATGACTGACAAAAAAGCACCGTCCACAAAATCCGATAAATCCGCCGAATCCGTGGTCCAGATAAGAAACATCCAGCTCCCCGACTTCCCGCTGCTGCTCGCTCCAATGGAGGACGTGAGCGACCCGCCCTTCCGGGCCGTGTGTAAGGCCAACGGGGCCGACCTGATGTACACCGAGTTCATTTCCTCGGAGGGCCTCATCCGGGCGGCGGCCAAGAGCCGGCAGAAGCTCGATGTATTTGACTACGAGCGCCCTATTGGCATCCAACTATTCGGCTCCGACGTGGAGACGATGGGCGAGTGCGCGGCCATCAGCACCGAGGCCGGGCCCGACCTTATCGACATCAACTACGGCTGCCCGGTGAAGCAGGTGGCCATGCGCGGCGCGGGCGCGGCCCTGCTGCGCGATATTCCGAAGATGGTGGCCATGACCGCCGCCGTGGTCAAAAACACGCACCTGCCCGTGACGGTGAAAACCCGCCTTGGCTGGGACCTCGACACCCTGAACGTGGAGGAAGTGGCCGAGCGCCTGCAAGACGTAGGCATTGAGGCGCTTACGGTGCACGGCCGCACCCGCGTGCAGCTCTACAAGGGCGAGGCCGACTGGCGCCTCATCGCCAAAATCAAGGAAAACCCGCGCATCAAAATTCCAATTTTCGGCAACGGCGACATCGACTCGCCCGAAAAAGCGCTGGCCTACAAAAACCGCTACGGCGTGGATGGCATCATGATTGGGCGCGCCGCCATCGGCTACCCCTGGATTTTTCGGGAAGTGAAGCATTACGTGGCCACCGGCCAGCACCTGGCCCCGCCCACGCTGGAAGAGCGCATCGCCATGTGCCGGATGCACTTCGATAAAAGCCTGGAATGGAAGGGCCCCAAGGCCGGCATCTTCGAGATGCGTCGGCACTACGCCCATTATTTCCGTGGCCTCGAAGGCGCCAAGCAGTGGCGCACCCGCCTGGTCGATGCCGAAAATGGCGCCGACGTGTACGCCATTCTGGAAGAAATCGCGGCCAGCGAAGCCGTGCTGGTGGGGTAGGCAGCGCAAAAAAAAGCCTTATCTTTCAACTTATGAGACATTACGCCGCCGAATTTGAAGCCACCGCCGAGAACGGCCTGATTCGCCTGCCGGCCGAGTATCCGGAGCTGGCCAATGCCACCTTGCGGGTGGTGGTGCTGAGTGCCGAGCTTACCCAAGAGCAGGCCGAGGCGGCGGCTTTGGCGCAGCGCCAGGCCAAGCGCGCCCGTCTGGTCGCGGCATTTGACGAATTGCGGCGGGTAAACCCGTTTCGTACCATTGCTGACCCCGTGGCCTGGCAGCGAGAGCAGCGGGAAGACCGCGACTTACCGGGCCGCGAATGAGCACGACCAAGGTTTTGCTCGAAAGAAATATTCTTATTCTGCTGTCGCAAGGACAGGTGGATATTCAGTCCATTCTGACCCGATACGAGGAGCTGTTAATTTCGATAGTCAGCCAGGTAGAAGTGCTCGGCTTCAATTTTCCGAGCGCGGCGGAGGAAACAGCAGCTATCGATGTGCTGACGGCGGCCGATGTGCTTCCGTTTACGGAAAGGGAAGCTCAGTATGCCATTGCCTACCGGAAGCTCAGGAAAATTAAATTCCCCGACGCGGCCATTCTGGCTACGGCCCGCGCCGCCGGGGCCGACCTGCTCACCCAGAACCTGGCCGACTTTCGGGGCCTGGACCCGGCCGTGCGGGTGCTGGCTACGCAGGACCTGTAATTTACTGGCTACGCCGCATTTCCTGGCGGCGCATGGGCATTTTATCAACGGTGTTGAAGAGGTCGGCGGGGGGTAGGGGCCGCGCGCTCACCTGTTTCACGCCGCCGTCTTTGCCAATGAGCACCACCCGAAAGCCCACCAGCGGCTGGCCCAGCTGCCGCGTCCAGCACTGGCGGTCGGCGGGCGTGAACTGGTCGTAGGGCACTTCCAGCACTTGAAAATCGCGCTCGGCCAGGCCCGTCGCGGCGGCGGCGAGCAATTTCTTTTGCGTTTGAAAATCAGCCTGCCCGGCCGTGGGTGCGCCGACGAGTAGCAGCCGGTGCTGCCAGCGGCTGGCCCGCAGCGTGGCGGCCAGGCCGGGGGGTAGGGCGGCCTGCGCGGCCAGCAGCGGCAAGACCAGGGTGGCCAGCCCGCGCAAAAGTTGGGGGGTAAGCATCATTTTCAAAACCAATCGCGGAGTGGATTATTAAGGAATACGTGGGCGCGGCTGCTTGGGCGAAGTTGTTTCACCGCTTTTTCATGGGCAGCCCGCCGCGCTTTTTCGCGTATACCCTTCCTTTACGCATTCACCCCTACCCCCTCGCACGATGAGCGACACCCCCACGGACTACGCATTCGGCATGATTGGCCTCGGCACGATGGGCCGCAACCTGCTGCTGAACATGGCGGACCACGGCTTCGCAGTAGCCGGCTACGACAAAAACCAGAAGCAGGTGGACCTGTTGGGCCAGGAAGGCCAGGGCAAGCCCGTGAAGGGCTTCACCGACCCCAAAGCCTTCGTGCAGAGCATTAAGACGCCGCGCGCCATTATGATGCTGGTGCCCGCCGGCGCCATCGTGGATAGCGTGATTGCCGATATGCTGCCGCTGCTGAGCCCCGGCGACATCCTGATTGATGGCGGCAATTCGCACTTCACCGACACCGAGCGCCGGGCCAAAGACCTGGCCGACAAGGGTTTTCACTTTTTCGGCATGGGCGTGAGCGGCGGCGAGGAAGGCGCGCGCTTCGGCCCGAGCATGATGCCGGGCGGCGACAAAGACGCCTACCAGACGATGAAGCCGGTATTCGAGGCCATCGCGGCCCACGTCGATGGGGTGCCCTGCGTGGCCTGGCTGGGGCCGGGCGCGGCCGGCCACTTCGTAAAAATGGTGCACAACGGCATCGAATACGGCCTGATGGAGTTGCTGGCCGAAACTTATGGCCTGATGAAAAACGGCCTGGGCATGGATAACGCGGCCATCGGCCAGGTGTTCACGCAGTGGAATGAGGGCCGCTTGCAGTCGTTCCTGGTCGATATTACCAAGGATATTTTTGCCTTCGACGCGCCGGGCACCGACCACCTGCTGCTCGACGATATCAAGGACGAGGCCCGCGCCAAGGGCACTGGCAAGTGGACCTCGCAGGTGGCGATGGACTTGCAGGCGCCCATCCCGACCGTGGACGCGGCCGTGTCGATGCGCGACCTGTCCAAATACAAGGACCTGCGCGTGCAGCTCGCCCAGCAGTACGGCCCCGAAGCCGGGCACCTGGCCGGTGATAAGGAAGAACTGCTCAGGCAGCTGGAGCAGGCCTTGTACTTCAGCATGATAATAAGCTACGCCCAGGGGATGCACCTACTGGCCAAAGCCTCGGAAGAATTCAAGTACGACCTGAAGCTGGCGACTATCGCCAAAATATGGCGCGGCGGCTGCATCATCCGCTCCACGTTCCTCAACGATATCTACAACGCCTTCGAGCACGATAACAACCTGGCGCATTTGCTGCTGGACGGCAACGTGAATCAGTTAGTGCAGGGCAGCGCCGGTGGCGCGCGCGGTATTATTGCGGCGGCCGTGCTGGCGGGGCAGGCCCTGCCGGCCTACGCGGCGTCGCTGGGCTACTTCGACGCCTTCCGCACGGCGCGCCTACCCTCCAACCTCATCCAGGCGCAGCGCGACTACTTCGGGGCGCACACCTACGAGCTCATTGGCAAGGAAGGCGTTTTCCACACGCAATGGACGGGCCTGCGCAGCCACCCCGCCGCGCCAGCCGGCCCGGCCGCCAACCAGACGCCGACCACGCCGCCCGTGCCCGGTACCAAGCAATCGGAAGACCCCTCTAAAGCGAAGCTGTAAATGAACGAGACCCTGAAATCGCAGCCGACGGTGTTCGTCATCTTCGGAGGTACCGGCGATTTGAACGCCCGCAAGCTGGCGCCGGCTTTGTACAACCTTTACCTCGAAGGCTGGCTGCCCGAGCAGTTTGCCCTGGTGGGCACGGGCCGCACCAAGCTCACCGATGAGGAGTTTCAGGGCCGGATGCTAGCCGACATCAACCAGTTTTCACGCACCGGCAAGGTGGCCGATGATAAGTGGGCGGCCTTTGGCCCGCACGTGCACTACCAGCCGGCCGACGTGCAGAACGCCGACACCTACCGCGAGTTTGGCAAGCTGATTAAGCACCTTGAGAAGGAGTGGCAAGCGCCCGCCAACGTCATTTACTACCTGGCGGTGGCGCCCAATTTCTTCCCCATTATCGCCGAAAACCTGGCCAAAGCCGGCCTCACGGAGGATGCTGAGTGCACCCGCATCGTGATTGAGAAGCCCTTTGGACACGATTTGGAATCGGCCAAAGAGCTGAACGCGCTGCTGGGCCGCATCTTTGAGGAGAAGCAGATTTACCGCATCGACCACTACCTGGGCAAGGAAACGGTGCAGAATATCATGGCTTTCCGCTTCGCCAACGCCATCATGGAGCCGCTCTGGAACCGCAACAGCATTGAGCACGTGCAGATTTCGGTGACCGAAAGCCTGGGGGTAGGCGAGCGCACGGGCTATTACGACGGCTCGGGTGCCCTGCGCGATATGATTCAGAACCACCTCTTGCAGCTGCTCTGCATCGTGGCGATGGAGCCGCCGGTGCGCTTCAGTGCCGAGGAAGTGCGCGACCGCAAGGTGGACGTGCTGCGCGCCATGCGCCGCTTCACGCCCGAAAGCGTGCGCGAGCAGGCCGTGCGCGGGCAGTATGGCCCCGGCTGGCTCGAAGGCTCGAAGGTGCCTGGCTACCGCGAGGAGCCCGGCGCCAACCCGCAGTCGAACACTGAAACTTTCGTGGCGGTGAAGTTTTTCGTGGATAACTGGCGCTGGCAGGGGGTGCCGTTTTACCTGCGCACCGGCAAGCGGCTGCACCGCTCGGCCTCGGTCATTACGATTCAGTTTAAGGACGTGCCGCACTTCATCTTCTCGCCCGAAACGGCGGAAACGATGCGGCAGAACCGGCTCATTATCAGCATTCAGCCCGAGATGAGCATTCGGCTGCAAGTGCAGGCCAAGCGCCCCGGCGTAGACATGATGCTGAATACCGTAGACATGGTGTTTGACTACAAAGGCACGTACGTGAGCGACGCCCCCGAAGCCTACGAAACGCTGCTGCTCGACGTAATGCTCGGCGACCAGACGCTCTTTATGCGCGGCGACCAGGTGGAGGAAGCCTGGGATTTGGTGATGCCCATCCTGACTTCGTGGCAAAACCGCATCAGCCAGAATTTCCCCAACTACTCGGCCGACTCCTGGGGCCCCGAAGATGCCGAGGCCCTCGTAGCCAAAGACGGCTACCACTGGTTTACCTTTCCCCTCAATGGCAAAAAATAGTCCGTCCCCGCACGTTTTCGCTACCCCCGACGAGGTGCTGCGCGCCCTGGCCGAGTATTTCGTAGCCGCCGCCGGGCGGGCCGTGGCCGCGCGCGGGCGCTTTGCGGTGGCGCTGTCGGGCGGCAGCTCGCCCAAAAAGCTGTACGAGTTGCTGGCCTCGCCCGCCTACCACGAGCAGGTGGCCTGGGAGCAGGTGTACTTCTTTTTTGGCGATGAACGCAACGTGCCCCAGACCTCACCCGACAGCAACTACCTGATGGCCAAAACCACGCTGCTCGACCCGCTGGGCATTCGGCCGGCGCAGGTTTTTGCCGTCGATACCAGCCTGCCCCCGGCTGAGGCGGCCGCGCAATACGGCGTGGCCGTGGAGGAGTTTTTTGGGGAAGAAAAGGCCGAGTTCGACCTCATCCTGCTGGGCCTGGGCGACAACGCGCACACGGCTTCGCTGTTTCCACACACGCCCGTGCTGCACGATAAAGCGGTGGGCGTGAAGGAAGTATGGCTGCCGGTGGAGCAGGTATTTCGCATTACTTTCACGGCCCCGCTTATCAACCAGGCGCGGGCGGTGGCCTTCCTGGTCTACGGCGCGGGCAAGGCCGAAGCCGTGCAGCAGATACTGGAGCTGCCGCGTGATGTGGAGCAGTACCCGGCCCAGCTTATCCAGCCCGCCAGCGGCCCCGCCGACTGGTTTCTGGACGAGGCCGCGGCGCAGCAGCTGCATAAGCAGTAGCGTGGTCTGAATAAGTAACCTGGCAAAAAAGGACGCCGGCCACTTACGTGACCGGCGTCCTTTTTTGATACCCTACCCCCCTACTGGAGCTTGGCCAGCCAGAGCGAGGCGTTTAGATGCAGCGGGGCGTGGCTCGAAATCTCCGTCCAGCCGGGGTACACGGTGTTGCCGGGGCTGCCGGTGCCGTCATCGGCCGGCGACGAGTCGGTGACGCAGAAGACGCGGCCGGTGCCGAAGGTGCTGCTGGCGCACATGATGTTGCTGAGGCCCTGCGTCGAGCTACCCTGCCAGATGAGTGGCGTGGCCTGCGAGCCGCTGGTTTTGGTGATGGTGGCGCCGTTCGAGAACTTGAGCTGCGTCACGTTGCCCTGCGAGCCGTGCAGAATAACGTTGGTGCTGCTGGCCAGCACGTTGCTGGTCGTTTCGGAAATATTGGTGAGCGCGATGCTGTAGCCAAACGGGTTGGCCTGCACCGGGTTGTTGCTCATCAGGTCATTCCAGATGGCCGGCGAGTCGTAGCCGTCGTTGTTGCGGTCCGACACGGTGTGGTCGGAAATCATGAACAGGCCGCCGCCATTTTTGACGAAGTTGAGGATGGCCGTTTTCTCCGCCGCCGTGAAGAGCGTGTTGGGCTCATCCACCACAAACACGCTGTAGTTGCTCAGGTCCTGCGGGTTAGCCGTGTTGCCGTAAGTAATGGCCGTGCCCGTGGGCAGATTTTCGACTGAGTTGCCAAGCTTCACCAGCGCCACGCCCCACGAGGAGAGGGCGGCCGTCCAGTAGGTTTCCGAAGTACCAGCCGTGATGCCTGAGGCCGCCGGGGTGGGGTAGCGCGGCACCACGCCGCCATCCACGTCGAGCACCCAATCGGCGTTGCCGGCCGTTTCGGCGTGGCTGGCATCAAACAGGAATTTCTTGCCGCCGCCGGTCGTAGTGCTGCCGCCCGTGCTGGTGCCCGCGTAGCTTTCCACCGTGATGTTATCGAAGTTGAGGCGGTTGGTGCTGCCATCGGTTTTACGCACTTGCAGGCGCACCGTGCCGGCGATGTTCACCGGGAAGCTAGCCGTGCTGAGCGTGGTCGTGCTGCTGGTGATGGTGCTGCCCACCTTGGCGTACGACGAGCCACCGTTGGCGGAGGCCCACAGCTCCCAGGTGCCGCTGGCGTCGGTGCCGTAGCGGGCGTGGCCCACGGTTACTACCCCCGCCCCGCCGCTCAGGTCGAAGTTCATGCTGAGCGTACCGCTGTTGCGCACGCGGGCCGACTGGCTGCCCGTCTTGACATCGGCCGTGGTGTTGCCGATGAGCGCGTCGTTGAGCGTCCAGGAGCCCGAGCCGAGCGTGACGCTACCAGTAGTGTAGGCCGTTTTAGTGCCGGTTTCGAAGCCCTCCGGGAAGCCGGGCGCCGAGGCATCCTGATTGATGGCGGTGGCGGGCACCAGGCTGGGGGTAGGCTCCTGGCGCGCGCAGGCGGCCAGCAGGGCAGCACCCAGCAGCGGCGCTGCCAGGTAACGAAGTAACTGCTTCATGGAAAAGGATTGGGAGTGAAAAAAAGTAGCTTATGCGCCGGCAAAGCTAGGTTTTTTCACCTCCGCAATTACATGAAGTTTGCATGAGCAACAAAAGGATATTCTACGCGCTGGGGTCCTACCCTACCCGCCGGTAGTGTCAATAAATTTTATAATATATATATTTATTTGTACCGTACATAAGTCTTATAAAAGAATGTTTCCCTTTGGCACCACGCGCGGCTACTCTGCCTCCAGGGATTCCACTTTTCGCGGCACTACCTCCGCGTGGGCCAGCAGGCCCACGCGGAGGTAGTGCCGTAACCCCTGACGGTTCCAGAGAAAGAGCCCCCCGGCCAACGCCAGGTACAGCCAGCCCATGCTGGTGAGCACCTGAATGGTGCGGAACTCATCGTGCTGGTAGACAAAGGCCAGCGCGAACTGCACTACAAATAAACCGAGCAGGGCCCCGGCGCTGACCAGACTCAGGCGCAGGCGTAGCAGCAGGGCCACCGCGAACAGCGACTGCGCGGCCGTAAGGAAAAACTCCTCGTGCTGGCGGGCGTCGAGCGCGAAGCTGGTCAGGTGGCCGGCCCCGAAGGCGTAGACCAGCGGAATCATGCCCACGAGCAGCGTCCACTGGTTGATTTTGTCGCTCACCAGCGCCCCGAGGGCGGCGGTGGGGCGGTTATTAAGCACGAACAGCACCACCAGCACCACTTCGGGCACCTCGCTGGCAAACGGGGCCACCCACTGCACCAGCAGAAACTGACTCACGCCGAGCGTGCGGCCCGAAGCCAGCAAAGCTTCGGCAAATGGCGCGGCGGCCGCGACGATAATGGCTACCGCGACGACCGTGAGCACCCCCATGATGAGCCATTGCTGGCGCACCGGCAGCGTGACCAAGGCCGCTGCGGGGCCTACTTCGTCGTCATCGTCGTCATCATCGTCCTCCTCCGCCCCGGCCTGCCCGGCGCGGCTCAGCCGGCTCAGGCGCCAGAGGTAGGCGGCGAAGATGCCGGTCAGCACCACGAAGTCCAGCAGGTCGATGCGGTTTTTGAGCACGATAACGAAGCTGTAGAGGCTGGCCAGGGCCAGGTAGGCAATTTCGGCGGCGTTGTCCCGGCTCAGGGCTACGGCCCGGCGGCCGCTGTGCCACCAGTACAGCCCCACGATGAGCGGCCAGCCCGCCCCGATGAGCAGGCGGTTGGCCCCCGTCATGTTGGCCGCCGCGAAGCCGGCGTAGGCCGAGTCGGGGTGCAGCCCCGCCTGGTAGGTGTAGTACAAATCCACGGCGTACTCGGGTAGCACCGTCACCAGCGCCAGCACCCCAATCACCAGGCCCTGCGAGACGTGCTCCTCGGCCGCCTCCGCCCCCCACGAGAGCAGAAAGCCCGCCCCCAGGATGGCGGCGAAAAAGATGGGCGCCTCCAGCACGGGCGCGACGTGGGTGCCGCTCAGGCGCAGGTAGCAGCCGGGCAGCGCGGCCATGATGGCCAGGGCCACGTAGAGGAAAAACTTTTTCATGGCGGGAGGCGGGTAAGGGGTGCGAATCCATAGTCGGGCAGTGGTCAGGCTTAACGCGGGCCGGCTTCGCGCCAGGCGTGGCGGGCTTCCGCGAGGCAGTAGGCGGCCAGCAGCAGGCCCACGGCCCCATCGGCCCACCACCAGCCCAGGGTGGCATTCAGGCCCAGGCCCAGCAGCACGGCCCCGGCCAGAGCCGCGTCCACCAGCGTCACGCGGCTTTCGGTTTGCAGCACGGCGTTGCCCAGCTGCCGGCCCACGCGGCGCTTGCCGGCGGCCAGCGCCAGCATCACCAGGCCGGTGAGGGCCACCCAGCCCAGCCCCAGTGCCGAGGGGTGGGGCTGCACGCGGTGGGCCAGGCTCCAGCCGGTCTGGGCCAGCAGGTAGAGGCCCAGCAGCAGAAACGCCCCGCTCAGCAGGCACAGCGCCCGCGCCTGCCGGGCGGGGCCGCCGGTGCCGCGCAGCTCCCAGAGCACTACCGTGGAAGCCCCGATTTCGAGCAGCGTATCAAACCCAAAGCCCACCAGGGCCACTGAGTGCGCGGCCGGCGCCACCCCAGCCAGCACCACCGCGCCCAGCACGTTCCAGCCCAGCGTAGCGTATTCGAGGCGGATGCCGCGGCGCAGCAGCTGGGCGGGGGCAGGCGTGGTCATGGTCACTTGTTTAGACTGGTTGGGGCCGTTAAGCGTGGCTTTAGGCGGGGGTAGGGAAATGAAACCTATCAACGGCAATTAGTCGCCGTCGCCGTCGCCCTGCTCCCCACTGCCCTTTCCTTGCTGGGCCTGCAGGTAATACGCCCCGTTAATGACTACCTGGGCATTAGCGGGCAGCTTATCGACGGGGGTAATGGCGGTGAAACCTTTGGCCGACGGCCCGGTGCGCACCTCGTATTTCTGGTAGATGTATTCGTTGCCGCTTTCCTCGCGGCGGGTTTTTACCAACAGGTAGATATAAGAGGATTCGCCTTCCGGCACGATGGCCGCGTCGGGCACGGTCGTGAGGGCGGCCGGCGCGGCGGCCGCGTCTACGTCGATAACGGCATTCACGAACAGGCCGGGCAGCAGCTGCACGTTGCGGTTGTCGTCGAGCACGGCCCGCACCTTCACCGTTTTGGTCACCGGGTCGAAGGCGGGGTCAATGTAGGCGACTTTCGCCACGGTACCCGCCAAATCGGGCAGGCTGGGAAAGCGCAGGTGCACCGCCTGGCCGACGCGCACCTTGCCAAAGTCCTGCTCATACACCTGCAGCTCCACGAACAGGCGGCGCGTGTCAAGCACTTCAAACAGCGGCGCGGCCGGCGTAACCGCGGCGCCCAGCGCCAGGCCCGGCTGATAGCGCAGCCGCCCGCTCAGCGGCGACTTCACCGGGACGCGGCTCACGAGGCGGCCGGCCCGTAGCGGCCCCAGCGCGATGCCGAGCGTGCGAAGCCGGCTTTCCAGGCTGCGCAACGTGGCCTGGGCCGCGCGGTAGGTAGCGGCGGCCTGCTGCACGTTCCTGGCCACGCCCACCTGCTCGGCCAGCAGGGCCCGCTGGCGGTGGTAGTCGGCTTCGAGGAAGGCAAACTGGTCGCGCTGGGTGAGGTAGTCCTGCTGGAGCTGCACGAAGTCCGGGCTTTCCAGCTCGGCCAGCACCTGGCCCTGGCGCACGGCCTGGCCCTCGGCCACGGGCAGGGCGCGGATAAGGCCGCCCTGGTAGGCACTCACGCTGGCCCGGCGCTGGGGCGGCAGGCTGATGGTGCCTGTGGCCTTCACCACGTTGCTCACATCCTGGGCCGTAAGGTGGCCCAGCTTCAGGTCGATGGCGTTGACCTGATTCCGGGTCAGCTGCACCTGGTTGGGGTCGAGCGGTGGGTCGGCCGGCCGGGCCGCGGCGGCCGGCGCATCGGCGTCGGCGTCGGCATCGGCGGCCTGGCGGCCGCAGCTGCCCAGCAGCAGGAGCAGGCACCAGAGAAAGAAGGGAGCGGAAAAGCGCATAGAACGAAGAAGCGGGTGAGCGGGGGCGCTAGTCGCGGCCCAGCAGGTAGGTCAGGGTGATAATGCTTTGGTTGTACTGGTTCAGCGCGTCCAGGTACTGCCCGCGCAGGCCGTAGGCCTGGGTCAGGGCGGCCACGTACTCCACGTAGCCCACCGCGCCGGCGCGGTAGCTTTTCTCGGCTACCCGCACGATTTCGCGGGCCTGCTCCAGGCCCTCGCCCTCGTAGTAGCTCAGCGCCTCGCGGGCTTTGCTCACCTGCTGCATCTGCTGAAGGAAAGCCGTTTGCGCGTTGTTGCGGGCGTTGGCCAGGTTGGCCTCGGCTACCTTGACGGCCAGCGTCCCGGCCTGGGTGCGGCTGCGCTGGGCCCCGAAAAAGAGCGGCACGTTCACGCCCAGCCCGTAGCCGTAAAAGCCGCCCTGGCCGGCCTGGGTCTGGCGGTTGTAGTAGGCCGAAAAATCGGGCAGATTGCGGGCCCTGAGCAGCTGCTGCTGGGCCTGGGCCACCACCAGCTGCTGCTGGTAGAGGGCCAGGGTGGGGTTGTCGCGGGCCAGGGTGGTGTCGGTCAGGGCGGGCGGCAGCGGTAGCTTCACCAGCGCGTCGGCGGGCAGCGCGGCGGGCGCGGGTCCGCCCAGCACCCGCGCCAGCTCCTGCCCGAACACGCGGCGGTCGGCTTCGGCCTGGCGCAGGGCCACGGCCACTTCGCGGGCGCGGGCCGCCGCCGACACCTGCTCCAGGTAGGAGGCTTCGCCCAGCCGATAGCGCACGGCGGCGGCGCGGGCAAAGTTCTGGTAGAGGCTGTCCTGGTTGGCCAGCAAACCCCGCCGGGCCGCGCCGTAGGCCAGCTGGAAGTAGGCGGCCCGCACGTCGCGGCGCAGCCCGGCCTGGGTCAGGGCGCGGGTCCGCTCGCTCAGCGCGGCCTGCTGGCGCAGGGCGCTAGCCTGCCGCGCGTACACGGTCGGAAATTCCAGGCTTTGGGCCACGCCGTAGGTCCGATTACCCAGCAATACGGCGTTGTTGTCGTAGCCGTAGCTGAAGCCGGTGCGGCCGGGCTCTAAGGCCGTACCCAGCAGCGCCTGCTGCTGCCGCACCGAGTAGGTGGCGCTTTGCAGGCCGGGGTTGCGCAGCAGCGCCTGGTTCAGGGCCGCGTCCAGGGTCAGGGCCGGCAGCGGGGAAGCGGGGCGCGTCTGGGCACCCGCCGGGCCGGCCACCAGCAGCGCGCCCGCCAGCAGCAGGGCCACTACCCCGGCGGGGCCGCCGGGCGCAGCAGGCGGGGTAGGCAGGTTTGGCGCTACCTGGTCTGCGGGGGTTGTTTCGGCCGCGCCCCCGCGCCGCCCTCCCATAAACAGGCTGTAGAGAATGGGCAGCACCACCAGCGTGAGCAGCGTGGCCGTCACCAGCCCGCCGATGACCACCGTGGCCAGCGGGCGCTGCACTTCCGCGCCGGCCGTGTCGGAGAGGGCCATCGGCAGGAAGCCCAGCGAGGCCACGGCCGCCGTCATCAGCACCGGGCGCAGGCGGGCCTGGGTGCCGAGGCGCACCCGTTCCAGCACATCGGGGATGCCATCGGCTTCGAGGCGGTTGAACTCGCCGATGAGCACGATGCCGTTGAGCACGGCCACCCCGAACAGGGCAATGAAGCCGATGCCGGCCGACACGCTGAACGGCATCCCGCGCAGCCACAGCGCCACCACGCCCCCGATGGCCGAGAGCGGAATGGCCGTGAACACCAGCAGCGCTTCTTTCAGCGAGCCGAAGGTGAAAAACAGCAGCGCGAAGATGAGTGCCAGCGCCACCGGCACGGCAATGCTCAGGCGGCGCTGGGCGTCGAGCAGGTTCTGGAACTGGCCGCCGTAGGTGACGTAGTAGCCGGGCGGCAGCGGCAGTTGCCGGGCCAGCACGCCCTGAATGTCCCGCACCACGCTCTGCACGTCGCGGCCCCGCACGTTCAGGCCCACCGTGATGCGGCGCTTGCCATCCTCGCGTGAAATCTGGGCCGGCCCGTCCTTCAGCTCGACGCGGGCCACCTCGCCCAGCGGCACCTGGGCCGCGCCGTCGGGCAGGGCCACCGGCAGGGCGCGCACGTCCTCGATGCCGGTGCGGTGGGCCGAGTCGAGGCGCACCACCAGGTCGAAGCGCTTCTCGCCCTCGTACACGGTGCCGGCCGTGGTGCCGGCGAAGCCCGTGGCCAGCACGTTGGCCACGTCGGCCACGTTCAGCCCGTACTGGGCCAGCCGGTCGCGGTCGAAGTCCACGGTAATCTGGGGCAGGCCGGCGGTGCGCTCGGCGGCCACGTCCCGGGCCCCGGCGATGGGCGTAATCAGGGCGGCGGCCCGGGCCCCGAGCGTGGCCAGGCGGGCCAGGTCTTCGCCGTAAATCTTCACGGCCACGTCCTGCCGGGCCCCGCTCATCAGCTCGTTGAAGCGCAGCTGGATGGGCTGGGAAAACTCGTAGCTCACGCCGGGCAGCACCTGCAAGGCGGCTTTCATCTGGTTGGCGAGGTCTTCGCGGGTAGGGGCCGAAGTCCACTCGGCGCGGGGCTTGAGCAGGATGGTCACCATCGCCACCTCAATCGGGTCGGGGTCGGTGGGGATGTCGGCCACGCCGATGCGGCTCACTACCCCGGTTACTTCCGGGAACCGCCGGCGCAGGATGGCCCCGACCCGGCCCGTGGCGGCCACCGTCTGGTCCAGGGCCGTGCCGGTGGGCATCCGCAGTTCAATCACCAGGTCGCCCTCGTCCAGGGTCGGAATGAACTCGCCGCCCAGGGTGCGAAACAGCAGGCAGGCCCCCGCCAGCAGCCCCACCGCCACGCCCAGCACCAGGGTGCGGTGGCGCAGCGCCGCCGCCAGCAGGGGCGCGTAGCCGCGCTGCGCCCGCCCGATAAGCTTGTCGGCGAAGGTTTCCTGGGTAGCGGCCTCCCGGCTCAGGGCCAGCGCCGCCATCATGGGCACGTAGGTCAGCGAGAGCAGCAGGGCCCCGATAATGGCGAAGGCCACGGTTTCGGCCATCGGCCGGAACATCTTGCCCTCGATGCCGGACAGGGCCAGAATGGGCAGGTACACCATCAGAATGATGATTTCGCCGAACGAGGCCGACTGCCGGATGCGGCTGGATGACTCGTACACGGCCTCGTTCATTTCGGCCCGGCTTAGCGCCGGCGCGCCGGGTGGCCGGCCGTGGGCCACCCGCGACACGATGGCCTCCACGATAATCACGGCCCCATCGACCACCAATCCGAAGTCAATGGCCCCCAGACTCAGCAGATTGCCCGACACGCCGAACACGTTCATCAGGCTGATGGCAAAGAGCATGGCCAGTGGAATGACCGAGGCCACCACCAGGCCCGCCCGCCAGTTGCCCAGAAACAGGATGAGCACGAAAATAACAATCAGCGCCCCTTCTGCCAGGTTTTTGGTGACGGTGTGAATGGCCCGCCCGATGAGGTCGGCGCGGTCGAGGAAGGGCTCGATGACCACGCCTTGGGGCAGGCTCCGGCGCACCTGAACCATGCGCTCCTTGATGCGCCCGACCACCTGGTTGGCGTTTTCGCCTTTGAGCATGAGCACCACGCCGCCCACTACTTCGCCCTCCGTGTTGCGCGTCATGGCCCCGTAGCGCACGGCGTGGCCGAAGCGCACCTGGGCCACGTCGCGCACCAGCACGGGCGTGCGCGCGCGCACCGTCACCACGGTGCGGCCGATGTCGGCCAGGCTGCGCACCAGCCCCAGGCCGCGGATGAAGTAAGCGCGCGGGCCCTTCTCGAGGTAGGCCCCGCCGGTGTTGCGGTTATTGGCTTGCAGGGCCGTCAGCAGCTGGCTCATGGTGAGGCCCGCCCGGCGCAGGCGCTGCGGGTCCACGGCCACCTCGTACTGCTTGCGGTAGCCGCCGAAGCCGTTGATTTCGGCCACGCCGGGAATGCCGGCCAGCTGCCGGCGCACCGTCCAGTCCTGGAGCGTGCGCAGGTCCATCGCGCTGAACTGCCGCTCGTACCCTTTGGCCGGGCGCAGCACGTACTGGTAGATTTCGCCCAGCCCGGTGCTGATGGGGGCCAGCTCGGGCGTGCCCGAGCCGGGCGGAATCTGCTGCGTGGCCTCCCCGAGCTTCTCGCTCACCAGCTGGCGGGCGCGGTAGGGGTCCATGTCCTCGCGGAAGACGATGGTGACGTTGGAGAGGCCGAAGCGGGAGATGGAGCGGATTTCGATGACGCCCGGCACGGTGGCCAGCGCCAGTTCGATGGGCGCGGTCACGGTCTGCTCGATTTCCTGGGCGGCCAGCGCCGGCGAAAGGGTGTTCACCTGTACCTGGTTGTTGGTGATGTCGGGCAGCGCGTCGATGGGCAGCTGGGTAAGCGAGTAGCCGCCCCAGGCCACGAGCAGCAGCACCAAGAAGCCGATAACCAGCTTGTGGTGGATGGAGAAGCGAATTATCTTATCAAACATGCGCTGCTGAACTCGGGGGAAGCGGAATTGGCCGGCAACGGCCGGGAACCCGAAGGCCGCCCGGCGTTGGCCGGCGCAAAATTGCCCGCTGATTCTATGCGGAGTCTATGGCGCGGCCGGCCGGGTGCTCACCCGCAGCACGTACTGGCCACCTGTGGCCTCGTAGGTATAGCGCAGCCCGAAGCCGTAGTGGCGGCACACCTGCCGCAAAATAGGAAGCTAAGCCAGCGGGATGGATTTCAATTGGCGCATTCCTTTCCACGGGATTTGTCAAAGAACCAGGACTTACGCACCCGTCAGCAGCTGGCATTTCGCGCAGAGTTTCGCAGAGGTAAAACGCGGAGGTTCGCGGAGTTTTGGCCGGACGACTCTGCGAACCTCTGCGCGAAATATATTTTGGCGCACCATGCGTAAGTCCTAAGAACCAACAGATAGAGTGAAACCTCCAACTCGGCGCATCAGCTGGCTGTTAAGGGGGTCGGCTAAAGTTGGAGCCTGACCAAGTAGTTTTCTCCTCCTACTGATATCTCCATTGGGGGCAGCAGTTACGGCTCCGCTCCCGGCGTAGCGTGGAGGGGCTTCTAAGCGCTGATGTTGCATGCCCCATTAAGGCGACGGGGGCGAGCGCGCGCGCCTAGTCAATACATTTCGTCATTTTGACTAAAACAAAAGGCATTTTGATTAAACCCGCTTTTCAAGTAGGGGCGACCTTTGTATCGTAAACCACAAGAAAATAACTCCCTATGAAAGCGGTAAGAATTCATGCATTTGGTGGCCCGGAGGTCATGCGATTAGAAGACGTAGCGCGTCCTGTTCCGGCGGCTGATGAAATTTTAGTTAAGGTGTATGCCAGTGGCGTAAACCCTACCGACTGGGGAATTCGGCAAGGCGGCAACGACTTTCTGCGGCCCTTCTTGAAACTGCCGATGACCTTAGGCTGGGATGCGGCCGGCATGGTAGAGGAAATAGGCAGCGAGGTAACCGCCTTTCAAAAAGGCGATGCCGTGTACGGGGAGCCTAATTTTCCCGGCGACGGCAGTTACGCGGAGTATTGCGTGGCCAAAGCCAGCCGATTTGCCCTTAAGCCGAAGAGCATCGGCTTTAACGAAGCGGCGGGGGTGCCGCTGGCAGGACTCACGGCCTGGACTGCCATCTTCGAGCACGGCAAGCTACAGCCAGGGCAACGTATTTTAGTTCAAGGGGCATCGGGTGGGGTGGGGAGCTTTGCCGTCCAGTTTGCCAAAGCCAAAGGGGCTTATGTTATCGGCACCGCTTCGGCCAGCAACCTGGATTACCTACAGCAGCTGGGGGCAGATGAAGTAATTGATTACCGGAACCAGAAGTTTGAAGAGCTGGTGCACGACGTGGACGTGGTGTTTGAAGCTTCGCCCCTTCGCGATAACGCGGAGCGCTTGAAATCGGTGACCGTCTTAAAGGCAGGAGGCATCCTGGTAAGCGTCAATATCGATTTGCCGTTTAATGAGGAAGTGCTGGCCGCCCTGGCCAGGAAACAGGCCACCGGCGAGCTTTCGGCCAACCAACCCAGGCAGGAATGGCTAACAGAAATTGCCCAGCTGATTGATGCGGGCAAAGTAAAGGTTTTTGTCAGTAAAGTGTATCCGTTGGAGCAGGTAGCCGAAGCGCACCGCGAAAGCGAAACCTGGCATGTCCGGGGCAAGCTGGTACTGGAAGTAAGAAAAGAAGACGAGCCGGTATGAGGCATTTTAAAACGATAAGTGAATTTCATGAGTTTAGGCATTTGCCTAAACCCCAACATCCGCTTATCAGCGTAGTAGATGTTGAAACCGTTCCGCAGCTGGATGATGACGAGCCGCGTAATTTGATACTGGATTTTTATGCTATTTCTGTAAAAAGAATTCGTAACGTCAACGTAAAGTACGGGCAGCATCCGTTTGACTTTAATGAAGGCATCCTGTCTTTTATGGCACCCAACCAGGTGTTTGGTATTGCGGTTGACAACAAAGACAAAGAAGTAGAACAATCAGGATGGGTGGTATTCATCCATCCTGATTTTCTATGGAATACGCCGTTAGCCAAAACCATCAAAAAATACGACTTTTGGGATTATTCGCTCCACGAAGCCTTATTTCTTTCTGCAAAAGAAGAGGCGACAGTCACTAATATTATTCTTGCTATTCAGCAGGAATATAGTTCTAATATTGACCGGTTTAGCAAGCAAATCATTATCTCGCAAGTCGAAAGTTTGCTGAATTACGCTGATAGGTTTTATCATCGTCAGTTCATTACGCGGGAAAAAGCCAACCACCAGGTACTTGAACGGCTAGAAGAACTGCTTTACGAGTATTTCAACAGCGATGATTTGGTAGAAAGAGGCTTACCAACCGTTCGGTACGTTGCCGGATATCTACATCTTTCGCCTAAGTATCTAAGTAATTTATTGCGCGTATTGACAGGGCAAAACACCCAGCAGCATATTCATGCGAAGCTGATAGCAAAAGCCAAAGAAAAATTATCGACCACTAACCTGACAGTTAGTGAAATTGCTTACGAGTTGGGTTTTGAACATTTACAATCATTCAGCAAGCTGTTTAAGACAAAAACGAGCCTGTCGCCTTTGGCGTTTAGGACTTCTTTTAATTGACAAAAAGACGGACTAAAGCCCGTGTTGCCAACAGTGGGGAGCGCTCTTCGACATGAACCTGCTTGCTGCCTGGCAACCGCCGAGCAAGCCCGCGTAGAGCCGAGTTGGAGGTTTTCTCCTATTTGTTTTAATAATACCCATTCTATGCGGAGCCTATTGTTTGTCGGGCCGGGTGCTCACCCGCAGCACGTGCTGGCCAGCCGCGGCCTCGTAGGTGTAGCGCACCCCAAAGCCGTAATAGCGGCACACCTGCCGCACCACTGATAGGCCCAGCCCCGGCGAGGCCGAGCCGACGTGCTGCTTCTGAAACCGCTCGAAGAACCGGGCCGGGTCGCCGGTCGGGGCCGGGCCGGTATTGCGGATTTCCAGCGTATCGGGCATCAGCCGCACTAGCAGGAAGCCGCCCACGCGGTTGTGCTTGATGGCGTTTTGCAGCAGGTTAACTACCAGCGAATCGGCCAGGGCCGGGTGCATCCGCACCGGCAGTGGGTCAATAGCCTCGTAGCTCAAAACCAACTCTTTACCGCTCAGCAGCTCTTCCAGCAGGGCCAGCTTCTCGGCTACCACGTCGGCCAGGCGCAGGGGCGTGGGATTAGGAAACTGGCCGTTTTCAATTTTGCTAAGCAGCGTCAGGCCCTGGTGCAGGCGCGAGAGGCGCAGCGTTGCCTGGTAGGCGTCGCGCAGCAGCGGGGCCATTTGGGCATCGTGGGTCCCGAGCTGCAACAGGCGTTCGAGCTTGGCTTGCAGGATGGCCAGCGGCGTCTGGGTTTCGTGGGCCGCGTTTTCGGTGAACTCCTTCAGCGACTGGTACTCGGCGGCAAGCCGCGCGCTCATCTGCGTCAGGGCCTGGTTGAGTTCGGTGAACTCGTCAATGGGCGTGGCGGCGGGCAGGCGCAGGGCCGCCGGCTGGCCCTGCAGCTCGTAGCCGCGCAGCGCCGCCAGAGTCTGGTGAAACGGCTGCCAGAGCCGGCCCGATAGCCACTGGTTCAGCCCGGCCAAACTTAGCAGCAACCCCACCAGCACGGCGGCCATCACCGAGAGCACCACGCCCAGGGGGCTGTCGTTTTCGAGCAGCGATTTGCGCAGCGTCACCCAGTAGGTGGTGCCGTGCACCTGCACCGGGAAGTGCAGCTGGCGAAACGGCTCCCAGCGCCGGCCCACCGGGTCGTATTCCAACGTATCGTCGAAGCCGGCCGGGCGGGGGCGGCGGCTCAGCGTTCGCTGGTCGCCCAGGGGTAGGGGCAGCCGGCCGGTGCGCCGCAAAATGGGTATCAGGTAGCCCCGCTCGGTGACCAGCTTTTCCTCCATCTCCGAGCGCAGGGCCCATACCAGGCCCGCGTACAAGGCTCCGGCACCCAGAACGAAGAGCAGCGCCGCCAGCAGCAGATAATAGCGGGTGGTGGTGGCCAGCAGCTTCATGCGGCGCTCAGCTCGTAGCCCAGCCCGTACACCGTGCGGATGTAGTCGCGGGCCCCCTTTTCCTGGAGCTTCTTGCGCAGGTTTTTGAGGTGGTTGTAGATGAAGTCGAACGAGTCGGCCGTGTCGGCCGCGTCGCCCCACAGGTGCTCGGCAATGCTTTCCTTGGTGAGCAGGCGGTTGGGGTTGGCCAGGAAGTAGAGCAGCAGCTCGTATTCCTTGCGCGTGAGGGCCACCGGCTCATCGTTCACCAGCACCAGCGCCCGGTCGGGCTGCACGGTCAGCTCCCGGAAGCGCAGCACTTGCTGCCCCTGAAACTGCCGCCGCCGGATAAGGGCGTGGACGCGGGCGCTCAGCTCGGCCAGGTGAAAAGGCTTGGTCAGGTAGTCGTCGGCGCCCAGCTCCAGGCCCAGCACCTTGTCGGGCAGCGCGTCGCGGGCCGAGATGATGAGCACGCCGGCCGGGGAGCGGTCCTCCTTCAGGGTGCGCACCAAATCGAGGCCGTTGCCGCCGGGCAGGGTCAAATCCACGATGACGCACGCGTACTGGTAGAGCTTGATTTTCTCGTGGGCCTGCGCGTAGTCGGCGGCTTCCTCGCACCCATAGCCATCGGCCCGCAGGTGCTCGGCCAGGGACGCGCGCAGCGTCTGCTCATCTTCAACGAGGAGAATTTTCACTAGAGAGGGCGGTTTTTGACAAGCGGACTTGCTTCTCCGCTACCCCGTTGGCAGGAACCACGGTGCTGCCGCCAGTGGGTACGCCGAGGTAAGCCAGGCAGCGGTAAGTGGTCGCCCGGCCTACGCCTCGTTATTGGGAATACGACCACGGCTTGTCGCGCGTGGACCCGGCAGGATTCCAACCTGCAGTCTAGCCCTTAGGAGAGGCTTGCTTTGTGCAGTTAAGCTACGAGTCCGGTACGGCAGCGGCGATACGGCCGCGCAAAGCTACATCTTATACGCGAGTACGATGCCGAAGGAGAGCGCCGTGAGGATGAGCCCCACCATAAAAATGGAATAGCTCACGCGCAGCAGCTTGTACTTGCGGTCGAGCACCTCGCCGAGGTAGTACAAGTCGGTCACCATATTGGTATAAAGGGTGTCTTTCTGGCGCATCAGCTCGCGCATTCCTTCCTGAAAATGCTGGAGGCTGAGTTTGGTGAACTGCCCGAAAAACAAGAGGTTAACGCGCCGATTGGTGGCGATGGTGGGGTTTTTCTTCAGCCACTTGAAGCTCGTGACGTCGGGCTGCGCCGAAAGGATAGCCGAAGTCACCGAGCCCAGCGTCGTGAGGAGCAGCACGCCCATCGGCACCGCCAGAATGGGGTTGCGGGCGAAGTTAGCATCGCCCGTAACCAGGTGCGAAGACTTGGCACCTAAGTACGTGATTATCACCGAAAGAATAACGGCGTTGAGCTGAATCATCATGCCCGCTTTCTTGTCGGCCATGTCCGAGAGCTTCATGTGGACGGAATACATGGTGCGGAACATGGTTTCGATACCCCGCTTGGGCTCGGCAAACGTGTCATTGGCCTTCTTTTCCTTCTTCTTGGCTTTTTTTCGCGCCTTTTTGAGGATGTCGCGCTGCTCTTCAGTATTTTTTTTGAAATCTTTCTTAAAGCGCTCCTTACCGGCGGCCGAGTGGTACTTGTGGCTCGTCATGAAGGCCAGCTGCAGCTCGGCCCACTCCGTGTTGGCGTACGACTTGTCGAGCCGCAGCTCCCACTCGGTACGGATAAGCTCGGCGCGGGCCCGGAAGTCATCGGCCGCGAGGTTGCTCATATCAGCATCGACGAGCATCTTTTCCAGCTCCATAGTGGCCGGCTCGTCGCGGTGCGTGGCCCGGATGAGGTTCTTTATCACCTCGATGCGGACGGGCGCTACCCCCTGCTCGCGCAACCAGGCCTCGGCGCGGGCCATGCTCTGGTACTCGTGGCCATCGTAGGTATCGAGGTAGCCAGAGTCGTGAAACCAGGCGGCTAGTAGCAGTTCCTCGGCCTGGGCGGGGGGTAGGGCGGCGGCATCGGCCAGGGCGTGGGCCTGTTTCACCACGTAGGCCGTGTGGGCCAGCGTGTGGTAGGTGAGGCGCGGGTCGAGGCCCGCCGCGAGCAGCGGCTCAACGTAGGCCTGAGCCTGCCGCACCAGCGCCGACACCTCCGACCTGGGCGGCTTGGCGGGCTTGGCAGCCGCGGCTTCGGCCGGCACTTCAACGTCGGCGGGGAGGGTAGTAGTAGCCATATTCAACGCAAGAAACAACACGCGGGCGGCGTTGGGTTCGGCCCGGCCGTGGGCTATCAACGCAAAGCCTCCGGCACGGGTTGACAGATAAGCTCAACCGCGCGATTGAACTTTACGTAGCAGCTTTCGCGCCAAACATCGGGTACGCTTCTTGCAGCTTTTCACCAGGTAGCCACGCTGCTATTTATAGTAGTACTTATCTAGTATGGGGTAGTGATTAACCCAGGTGCTGGCAACCAGGGCAGGAATTGGCTGACTTGGTACCGGTAGCGCCTGCTTACTATTCATAATTTTGTTTTTATGACGCTATTTTTTCGCCTTATCTGCTGCCTGGGTTTACTAGCTACTTTACCTCTCACCGCCGCGGCCCAGTTGGAAGAGCTGGGCGAGGCCGGCGAATCGGATTTCAACCCGGTGAATCCCAAGCCGAACTACCGGCGCTCGGCCGTGGGCTGGGAAAAATCCCTACCCCCCGATTCCAGTCGCATTCGCTACTCGGTGTTCCTGATTGGCGACGTAGGCAACCCCATTCTGGCTGATAAGGGCGGCGAGCCGTCGCTCAACTTTATGCGCCAGCAGATGCTGCGGGCCGGCAGCAAAAGCGCGGTGGTGTACCTGGGCGATAATATCTACAACCAGGGGATGCCGCCCGAGGGCAAGTATGACCGCAAAACCGCCGAGGCGCGCCTCAACGCCCAGCTCGACGTGCTGAAGGGCTACCAGGGCGAGAAATACATGGTGCCCGGCAACCACGACTGGATTCAGGGCTACAAGGGCGGGCTGGCGCAGGTGATTCGGGAGCAGGTGTATGCCGAGCACTACCTGGCCCAGGACTCGGCCGAGTTTGCCTACACCGGCGATTTTCTGGTGCCGCGCGACGGCTGCCCCGGCCCCTACGAAATCCGGCTGCGCGACGACCTGGTAATGATTGCCCTCAACTCACAGTGGTTTATTACGGACCAGGCCAACCGGCCTTTCGGCTCGGCCTGCGGGGCTGACAATGAGGAGGAGGTGTACGCGCAGCTCGACGAGGTGCTGAAGCGCAACCAGGACAAGCACATTCTGATTGTGACCCACCACCCGCTGTTTTCGGACGGTATTCACGGCGGCTATTTCACCTTCGCCGACCACGTGTTTCCGCTGAGCATCGTGGCCAAGTATGCCTTCGTGCCGCTGCCCATTATCGGCTCGATTTATCCGCTGGCCCGCGAGTACGGCGGCATCGCGCAGGATATTTCCTACCCCGCCTACCAGGATTATAAGAAGAACCTGCTGGCGCTGTTCGCGAAGTACCCGAACGTTATCTACGCCAACGGCCACGAGCACAACTTGCAGTACTACGACGAGGTGACGACCAAATCGCACTTCATCACCAGCGGCTCGGGCTGCAAAACCCAGCACGTGAAGCCCGGCAAGGGCGGCGACGCGCTGTTTTCGGACAAGGAAAAAGGGCTGGCCCGGCTCAACTACTACGATGACGGCCAGGTATGGGTCGAGTACTTCATCCCGAACGACGCCAACAAGGGCCAGACCGCCCGGCGCGTTTTCCGCAAGCAGGTGTATGCCGAGCTGGGTCGCGGCAAAGCCACCGCCAGCACTGATGGCCCCGGCGGCGCCATAAACCAGGGGAAGCCCGACGCCGGCCCCGTGCAGGGCACCCGCGCCCCGGCCAATACGGCCCAAACCCGCAAGGGCAACCAGAGCAAGGACGACCTCGCGACGGCCGCCGCCAGGGCTGCTACCCCCCCCGTGGGCGCGCCCGTGGTGCCACCCGGCCTGCGGCGGCCCAACTACCAGGATAGCACCGTGACCGTGGCCGTAAATCCGAGCTATAACCAGCACGGCAGGTTTCACAACTGGCTGCTGGGCAAGCATTATCGTGAGGAGTGGGCTACCCCCGTCAGGTTTCCGGTGCTCGATATCAAGACGGCCGAAGGCGGCCTCATTCCCTACAAAACCGGCGGCGGCAAGCAAACAGCCTCGCTGAAGGTGCGCAACGAAGACGGCTACTACTACACCCTGCGCAGCATCGACAAGGACCCTGCCGCCGTGCTGCCCGAGCAGCTGCGCACCGGCCTGGCCAAGGCCGTGCTGCAAGACCAGGTTTCGGCCCAGCACCCCTACGCCTCCTTCGTGCTGCCGCCGCTGGCCACGGCGGCCGGCATCCTGCACACCAACCCGCACTACGTCTACATCCCCAACGACCCGGCGCTGGGCCAGTACCAGCCCAAATTCGCCAACACGCCCGCCGCGCTCGAAGAAGATGCCAAGGGCAGCCAGGACCAGGATGCTAGCCTGAACTACGCCAAGAAGCTGGTGAGCACCGACAAGATGCTCGAAAACCTGCTCGAAGACAACGACAACCAGGTGGACGAGCCCGCGTTTGCCCGCTCGCGCCTGTTTGATATGTGGATTGGCGACTGGGACCGGCACGAGGACCAGTGGCGCTGGGCGGAGCGCAAAACCAAGGACGGCGACAAGATTTATACGGCCGTGCCGGAAGACCGCGACATCGCCTTTTTCAAGGGCGACGGAGTGCTGCCCTGGCTGATGTCGCGCAAGTTCGCGGTGCGCAACTTCCAGAACTTCGGCTACGACTACGGCGACTACAAGGGCCTGAACCAAACCGGATTGAGCAATGACCGGCTGTTTCTGAGCGGCGTGAGCCGCGCGGAATGGGTGAAGCAGGCCAATAGCCTGAAGGCCCAGCTCACCGACGAGGTGATTGAGAAAGCCTTCCGCGATAAGTGGCCGGCCCGGATTTATGCCGGGCACGGCGCCGAAATCGTGGCCAAGCTGAAGAGCCGCCGCGACCTGCTGCCCGACGTGGCCGCCAAGTACTCCGATTTGATGTCGGACAAGGTGGAGGTGCGCGGCTCGCAGAAGCGCGAGAAATTCACGGTGACGCGCCTACCCGACCACCAGACGCGCGTGGTGATGCAGAAAATCAGCAAGAAGGGCCAGCTGACCAAGGTGCTCTACGACCGTACGTTTGACCGCGTAACGGATGAGATTCGCCTCTACGGCATCAGCGGCCAGGACGTGTACGACCTGCGCGGCGACCAGCGCCAGGGCCACAAAATCCGCATCATCGGTGGCACCGGCCGCGACAGTATCGTGGACGACTCGCGGGTGGCGGGCATCCGGCACCGCACCCAGATTTACGACGCCGACACCGGCAACGTCATCCTCAACCGCCTGGGCGAAGCCCGCCTGCGCCTGGAGCCGGGCGCCGACGTGAGCCGTTATGACCACCCCAGGCGCTTCGACCTCAAGGACTACCGCCTCAACTACACCGGCCCGGCGCTGTTTTTTGGCTACAACATCGACGATGGCTTCCTCATCGGGGGCGGCGTCACGCACCGGCGCTACGCCTTCCGGCGCGAGCCCTTCGGCTCGGAGCAAACCCTGACGGCCAACTTCGCGCCCACCCGCCAGGCCTATAACCTGCGCTACAGCGGGCAGTTCACGAGCGTATTCGGGGGGAGGACCGACCTGCACGTGGCCTCGCAGTTCTACGGCCCGCAGCTGCTCTACAACTTTTTTGGCATCGGCAACAATACCCAGAATATCGCGGCCGGCTCCGACAATGCCAGCGTGAGCGCCATTAATGACCTGTACCGGGTGCGCTTCAGCCGCTTCTACGTGGCCCCGACGCTGGAGCGCAACCTGTTGGGCTTCGGCAAGGTCGGTTTTGGCCCGCAGTACGAGCGCTTTCGGGTCGAAACCAGCCCCATCGGCAGCGAAATTCAGCAGGCCATTGGGCCGGACAGGGAAAACCGCTCGTTTGGCGTGCGCAACAGTGACTTCCAGGCCAATCAGTACCTCGGGGCGCTGCTCTACGCCAATATCGACGCGCTTTCCTCGCCCAAAGACCCGCGCATCGGTATCCGCTGGCACAACGAGGCGCAGTACAACTGGCAGCTCAACGGCGAAAAGCTCAGCTACGGCCGCCTCACGTCGGAGCTGAGCGCCTACCTCACGCCCAACTTCCCGTTCCGCCTCACCTACGCCGGCCGCATCGGGGTAGCGCACAACATCGGCGACTACCGCTTTTACCAGGCCAACACGCTGGGCGGCACCACCAACCTGCGCGGCTACCGCCGCACGCGCTTCGCGGGCCGCGGTAGCCTCTACGGCAACTTCGAGGCCCGCCTGCACCTGTTCAAGTTCAACGCCTACCTCTTCCCCGGCGAGTTTGGCGTGCTGGGCCTGGCCGACGCCGGCCGCGTGTACTCCGACAACGACACGCGCGCGGGCTTCGCCGCCCTGCACACCGGCTTCGGCGGTGGCGCTTTCGTGAGCATCCTCAAGGAAGCCATTATCAACGTCACTTACACCGTGGGCGAGGAGAAGTTGATTTTCCTGGGGTTTGATTTCCTGTTTTGAGGAGGGGGTAGGGCTCTCGCCATGACGAACGATTTTGGGTAAACCCTACTGACACGCGGCGCTGAGCCGCCGACACCCTCCCGCGAGTGGCCGACACCCTGCTCAGGGCCGCGGATATCCTGCCTTAGCTAAAAGATATCCTACTTTGGGTGGCCGACAAGCTACCGAGGGCAGGAGATAGGCTACTTTGGCCAGAAGAAGTGCTACTTTCCCCTTCCGAGGGCTAACAGGAACCTGGCGAGGCGCTACCAAGCGGCATGGGAACACCTATTCATGCTATCCTCATGAAGTACCTTAGCGCCTGCCTGGCCGTGACTGGCGGGGAAAACTCTACCCTTTCTGTTCTTTTAGCTGCATGACCGACGCGGAAATCAATTTTCAAAACATGGCCAACCAGGTGCTTACCCTGCTCACCGGGCAGCGCCCCGCCTGGGAGCCCGCCTACCAAAAAATGCTGCCCGACTACCAGGCGCTGCAAGCGGCCCTGGCCGACCTCGACACCAAAGCCCAGCAGCGCAGCGGCAGCAGTACCAAAGGCTACACCGAGGCCAAGGACCTGGCCGAGCTGGCCGCCCTCGACGCGGCCATGCCCGTGGTGCAGGGCCTCAAAGCCCTGTACCTGGAGGGCGGCTACCTCCACCTGGCCAGGGTAGCGGCCTACTCGCGCTCGGGCCTCGACGATATGCGCGGTGCCACGCAGATAGCCGCCTTCGAAGACCTCTACGCCACGGCCCTACCCCTGGCCCTGGCCCTGGCCGAGGAACTGGTGACCGCCGCCCAGCTGCAAGCCCTGCACGACCGCACCCTGGCCTACAAGCCGCTGCTGGGCACCCCGCACCAGCAGGTCACCGCCGGCAGCGCCCTGCGCGAAGCCGCCGTGCGGCACCTGGCCGAAGCCCGCCAGGCCCTCACCCGCCTCGACGTGCGCGTGCCCAACCTGCGCGCCACCCTCCCGGAGCTGGTGGCAGCCTACGAAAAAGCCCGCGTCATCGTGGACGCCGGCCACGGGCACAAGGCCCAAGCCAGCGCGCCCGCCGCGTAAGAAAGCCGCACTAGAAAGCCCTGGCTGCCAGAGCGGCGGCCGGGGCTTTTCCGTTTAAGTTTGTCTCTTTGTTGAGAGGATGATTATTCTGGCTACCGCATGACCACGCCCGATATAGTAGAGCGCTTATTAAGCCAGCCCGAGAGCCTTAGCCTGGAGTTCAGGCAAGCGCGTAGCGGCTTGCCAACCGATGTGTTTGAGAGCGTCTGCGCCTTTCTGAACCGGCAGGGCGGCCATTTGCTGCTCGGCGTGCGCGATGATGGCACCCCGACCGGCATAGCGGAAGGAGCGGCTGACGCGCTTCAACGCGACTTTGCTTCCCTGAGCAATAACCCAAACAAGCTGCAGCGGGTGTTTTTGCTCGAATTGCAGCAGGTGCGGGTACGTGGCTTGCCGCTGCTGTATGTATATGTGCCGCAAAGCTCCCAGGTGCATCGCTCGGGCGGCGTGGTGTTTGACCGCGGGCACGAGGGTGATTTTCGGGTACTCGACAATACCAGCATCAGCCACCTCTACACCCGCAAAAGCGGCTACTTTTCGGAAGCGCGCATTTTCCCTTTTCTAGGAGCTTCGGCTTTCAAGCCGGGCCTGCTCGACCGGGCCCGCACGCTCATCCGCAGCTACCGGCCCGACCACCCCTGGCTGGCGCTCGAAGACAAAGAGCTGTTGCGCAGTGCCGGACTCTACAAAACCGATTTCCTGACCGGCGAGCAGGGCTATACCCTGGCCGCCGCCCTGCTGCTGGGGCGCGACGAAGTGATTCAGGATATCCTACCCCATTTCCGCATTGATGCCCTCGTGCGCCGCCACGACCTGGACCGCTACGACGACCGGCTCGACATTCGCACCAACCTGCTCGATGCTTATGACCAGCTCATGAATTTCGTAGCGAAGCACTTGCCCGATACTTTTCACCTGGAAGGGGCACAACGGGTGAGCCTGCGCGAAAAGATATTTCGGGAAGTGGTAGCTAACCTGCTGGTGCACCGCGAGTACACCAATGCTACGCCGGCCCGCTTCATTATCTACGCCGACCGCGTGGAGATTGACAATGCCAACAAGCCCATTAGCCACGGCCCCATCAACCCGGAGCGGTTTTCCCCGTTCCCCAAAAACCCCACCATCGCCAGGTTCTTCGTGCAGCTGGGCCGGGTCGAGGAGTTGGGCTCGGGCGTGCGCAACGTGACGCGCTACCTGAAAAGTTACCGGCCGGGAGCCAGCGCCGAATTTGTGGAGGAAGACGTTTTCCGCACGATAATTCCCGTGCCAGTGTCCGAGGCCGCCCCGGTGCCGCTCAACCGGCTGGCGGCGATGGAGCCTTACATGAAACGTCTGCTTGCGCTGGGTCTCGCGGCCAGCGTGGAGTACCGATTATCCATAGAGCTAGCCTATTTTTTGGCGGGAGAGTCCCTGACTTCGCCTCAAGTAGCCACGCGCTTGAGCGTAACTCCTCGCACGGTGTATCGGGATTTTCAGCTATTGCGCGAGGCTGACCTAATTGAGACCACCGGCACCTATGGCTATTACCGCTTGGCTGAGTAAGGCCGCCCGAGCGCTGGCATAGTTGACACTACTGGCTGTCATAGTTGTCACAGTTGTCATAGTTGGCACTACTCCTTGTCATAATTGGCATCCAAACCGCTGCCTGCACGCCAAGTAGCCGCCAGCATCGGCCGCCGCCTGGCCGGGCCCGCGCGCTAAAAGCCCTGTTCTACTTCGTGTCCGCTTTGAATACGCGAATGGACATTGTGTCCTAGTTTATGTCCGTCTTGGCCATCGTGCTGCTAGCCGGCGGGTAGCGGCGTGTGAGTAGCAACCAGAAGCCCCGGCTGCCAGAGGGGCGGCCGGGGCTTCTTCGGCTCTAAAACCGAAAGCTATTTTTTGGTTATCCGTTTGGGCCGGGCATTTTCAGCATCGGCGCGGAACAAGATGCGGCTGGCGGCCGTGCGGCTGAGAGCTTCGTACTCGGTCGGGCTGGCGTAATAGCCGGTTTCAAACAGGTAAGGGTCTACGTAGGGCGCAATTGCGTCGCTATGCCGGGTGGCGCGGGTAGGCGGAATAATTACTTGCTTTTGCACAGCAGCTACCGGGGGCGACTGCTGCACCACGGCCTGCGGAACCGGAATAGCTTGGCCGCTGATAGCAGGCTGGCTCGGAAGCATGGGTAGTGCGTCGGGCTTGTTCATTGGTTTCGTTGAGCGGCGGCCGCTACGGCTAGGTATTGCTGCTTATTGGAACGATACGCGGTAAGAACGGCGCAACGGCCAGGACGGTTCCGGCCGCCCTTTTCCAAATATACGTGAATCTCATACACGCAGCTGCGCCGGTTGTTCCAGTTCAGAAAAGTGTAGCGGTTGCTGCCTTCGGGGTCTACGGCGTCGTAGTGTTCCAGCAGTTGCGAAATGTCTTCGTAGTGCAGGTCGTGCAGCTTGTCCTTATTGTAATTAGAACAGATGTGGCGGGCGTGCTGGGTAGTCCAGAAAATTTCGTACTCGTGGCTTTCGTAGCGGATGCGTTTGTTTTGAATCATAAAAAAGGGAGCCTACAATTTCTTGCGTACGCTGGGGTCGATGTAGAAGCCAGCCAAGCCTAACTCGTCGGCCAGGCGGCGCTTCCAGCTGTTGGCTTTGTCGTAGCCTTCGTACACCACACCGCTGAAGTCGCTGGGCATTTCGACGCTGCCCGCCGTGAGCACAAACACACTGGCCCGGCCGAGTAGGGCCACAAAGTACCCCAGTTCCAGAATCACGTTCTGGCGGGCACGGGGCAGAAGTTTTGGCCCGGCTCTGCCCACGGGTCTGAGCCCGCCCGCATCGTCGGGGCTGAACAGCACGATGGCGTAGCCGCAGGCCCGCGCCTCGCGGTCAAACTTTTCGATAATGGTTTGCCCCTGGTTCAGGGCCTCGCTGAGCACCACGTCGTCTAGGCCCACCTGATGCAGGAAAGCCTGCACCGCTTGGCGCATGGCCTCGTCGCGGCCGTGTACGATAAATACCTTGCGGCTCTCGGCAGCCACAGTTTTGAGCACCCGCAGCAGCGCGGTGCGGGCCGTGCGCAGAGTAGCTATGTCCACCAGTGTGTGCGGAAAAGCATTGCCGCTCACCTTTAGTTTGTCGGCCAGCTCCACGAGTTTTTTTTGGTGGCTGGCCCCGCGCACCAGCTTGGCTTTGCCCAGCAGGCCCACGGCGGTAGTGGCAGCGGCGGCCAGCTCCTTTTGCAGCTTCTCGTTTTGCTGGTGCAACTGGCCATAGGAACTTGTAGTGGCGGGCAGGGTAATGGCTTCTACTTTGTCACGCAGGGCCTGGAATTTTTTGCGGTCCATTGGGGAGATGTTGGCAGGCGGTTAAACGGGTTCGGTACCCAGCAGCCGCGCCTCGAAGGCAGCTTTGGCGGCGGCCCAGCCGGTTTCGGCGGCTTCGCGCAAGGTGCGGGCCGCCGTGCGGCGGCGCTGCACTTCGGCTACGATTTCGCGCTGAATGGAAAGCGGGGGCACGGGGATTTGTAATTCCATCAGCGTTTCGGTATTGATGCCGGCTTGGTTGTTAAACTTGGTACACACCAAGGATAAATACCCAATGCTGCGCAGTGCATTGAATACCGCCGCTACATAATGCGGCTCGGCGGTGGGATGCAGGCGTAAGCGCGTCATATGGTTGGAACAGGCACAGGCTCGCGTTAACTCGAATACGGTGCTTTTTCCAACCAACTCGGCCGAATTAGTATTGTTGAACAATACTTCTCCTATCTGGCAATAGTCGGCTTTATTGACAGCGGTTTTGGGAACAAACTTGGTATTGGCAAGTGATAATTCACCCTGGGCATCCAAATTAAGGGGGCGTAAGTGGGGTACGCCCACTTCAAAATCAAATGCCTGGTCTTGCCGACCGGCCGCAAAGCCGGAGGCAACGGCCGCACACAATTTAGCAATAGGTTGAGCCGGGTACTTTCCTTCTTCCAATCCCTGACGAAAAGCTTGGAGCCGGGGCGAATGGAAATCCGCATCCACCCTTCCTCGTGCCTGACCAGCGCGCACAGCAAATACGGCCCGCTGTGGCGGATTGGGCTCAATTCCCAACGCATCTAACACAACCGCATTCACGCCACTTTGCAACTCCTCCGCTTCGGCTAGTTGCTGCTGGCGCAGGGTGCGAGCGGCATTCATGGTCGCTACTAGCTCGCGCTGGATGGGCAGCGGGGGGATTGGCAATGGTAGTTCTCTAAGGAATTCGGCAGGCACTCGCTGTTGCCCCGCAGAGCCCGTAAAGGAGGATTTTGCTACTTCTAGAAATTCGGTAAACGATAGAAAGTACCAGACAAATTCAGCTAATACCTGCTTAGACCGGGGGCGCAAAACGTGAAACTCGGTCGAGCCAAAACCCAACCCGTTGGTGAGCCCTGTTGCCACCGTGCTTTTGCCATTTTGCATACACGGATTGATTTTGGCCCAAATAATATCTCCCTCCGCAAAGGCAGTATATCCTTTCGATACCTCTTCCACAACCCGCGACTGCAATTCAAACCCACCCGTTCCCTGGTCTTCCACCGCTTCCATAGGCAGAAATGAAACGGCCAAATCAGGCGATAACTCCCGCGTGTTCATGCGCGGGTTTACTTCTACAAAATCATCCAGAACTCCTCTTGCAAAAGGGCTTCCGGCCAATCCATCTAGGTAGTGGCGTATTGCCGGGGCATTAACGCCGGCTCCTAACTGTCGTCCTTCTAGTTCGCCCTGACGCACGGCAAAAACTCGTGCGTCAGGGCCTAGACGAAAAAAGGCGCAGGGTCGCTTCTAAAGCTGCGGTATTGGCCTACCAAGCCGGTATCGGGGATTATTTCGCGGTGGGTTTCGGTCCAGCCGGCGTTTTTGGGGTCCTGGTCGTTCCAGACGGACCACACGCGGTAGGTAAACAGGTCGCAGGCGTGCAGCTCGGTTTTTTCAAGCTCGGGGGTTTCGGTTTCCGGGCTCACGAGGTAGGTAGAGCGGCCGGTGGCGTCGTAGCCGATGTTTTCGGCCAGAGCCATAAACAGGGGTTCTTTGGCGGGCACGGTTTCGCCGGCTTTCAGCTTGCGCAAAAACACGATGCTGGTTTTCACGCCCGCGTCGTAGTGGGCAAAGGCAAACTGGGGCAGGCTCACCACGCCCAGCACCTGGAAGTGGAGTAGCAGCCAGTCGCGCACGCCCTGCAACGACGAGTTGGTGAGGATGCCATCGGGCAGCACCACGGCCGCCCGCCCGGTACCGGGCTTGAGGAAGGTGTGCAGGCGTTCCAGAAACAGGATTTCGGTTTTGATGCTGGCCCGCTCCTTCAGGCTAGCGGCCCCGCGCTTGCCGGCGGCATCGTCGGTGTCCACGTCGGCCGGGTCGCCGGGCCGGCCGACGGCGTTCTTGCTCAGGAAGTGGCGCAGCTCAAACTGGTCGATGTACGCGCCGCCCTTGTCGGCTCGTTTCACCACGGCCCCAAAGGGCGGGTTGGTGAGCACGAGGTCGAACTTATCGGGGGCGAGGCCGGCATTTTTGGCCGTGATGCGGTCCATGAAGTCCAGCGCGTCGTTACCCACGATGTTGGTGTGGCCGTCGTCGTGGATAATCATGTTCATTTTGGCCACCCGCGCCAGCTCGTCGTTTATTTCCAGGCCAAAGAGCTTCTTCTCGGCAAAGTCGTGCCAGTAGGTGAAGTGCTTAGCGCTCTGCACCACATTGGTTTTGTGCTTGGGAAAGAGCTTGTCGGCCTCACGGCGCACGTGGTCGAGGGCGTAAAGTAGGAAGCCGCCCGAGCCGCAGGCCGGGTCCAGGGTCAGGTCGGTGTGCTTAGGGCCGAGCAGCTCCACGGCAAAGGCGATGGGCTCGCGCGGGGTGAAGTACTGCCCAAAATCGCCCTTAAAGAAGCCGCTCATAAACTCCTCAAAGGCCACGCCCTTCGTGTCGAGGTCGGTGCGGCTGAGGGAAATGCTTTCCAAGTGTTCCACCACCCGCGCCAGCGGCCCGTCCTCCACCCGAATCTGGTCCGTAAACACGTCGGGCTCGTCTTCGCGCTCCTTGTCGTAGAGCTTGTGAATGCGCTTGGCCAGGTCGGCATCCGTTTCGCCGCTGCCCACCTGGAAGGCGTAGGGGTCGCCAGCGGGCAGGGCAGCCTTCTCATCGCGGTGCTTCACGAACACCAGCTTGCAAAATTCGCCAAAGGCCACGATGGGCGAGCGTTTGCCGCCGCCCCACAGCGTTTGGTGACACTTGCGAATGGCTGAACGCAGGTCTTCGCGGGACACGGCCCGTAGGTCGTGGGCGTCGTCTTCGCGGTAGAAGCGCCACTTGGGCGGGTCGCCGTAGCGGGTCGGAATGTCGGCCAGCTTGTTGCGGTCGCGTTCCAGCGGCGGGTACAGCTTGGCATCGTCAAAGCGCAGCAGGCGGCGGGAGGTACTGCCCGATACGGCCCCGGCAAACACGGCCCCCAAGGCGGCGCGGTAGCCGCAAGCCTGTTCGAGCGCCTGCGCCATTGCCGAGTCGGAAGTATCGGCGGCTTTGGTTTCGAGCACGAAATACGGCTGCATGTGCAGGGCATCGCGAAAAATCACGATATCGGCCCGCTTGCTGGCCACCCGGTCGGGTACCGCGAACTCAATGCGCAGGTGCTCGGCCGGGTACTCGTACTTGTAGATGAGTTCGGCCCACAGCTCGGCCCGCACTTTCTCTTCGGGGTTGGCCCACTTGGTTTTGTAGATGGGAGCACCGCCGGCTTCGGCGTAGTAATAAATGTTTTCGGTTTTGCCATCGGTGATGAGGGCAGCTAAGCCATCATCAAACGCTTGGGGCAGGTAAAGAACAGGTTCGGACATTTCGCTAAATAAGGGTAGGATGCAGACGCCCTAAGGTACAACTAGGGAGTAACCCAGGCTACCCCAGCCGCGCCAGCAGCTCAAACAGCGGCTGGTTGACGTAGTAGTTAGTCGTTGCGAGTCGGTGCTTCACCAGCACTCCATCGGCGGCCAGCTGGTTGAGGTAAGAGGCGGCGGTAGGTCGGCTCACTTTCAACTCAGCCTGCAAAAACTCGATGCGGGTGTAGGGGTGGCGAAAGAGGTTGTTGAGCAAGTCCTGGCTGTAGAATTTGTAGCCGCGTAGCTGCTGCTTGGTTTGCTGCATCAGCTGGCGCATTTCGGTGATGAGCAGGATGCTTTCGCGGGCGGTTTGCTCCACGCCATCGAGCAGGTAAAGGAGCCAGGGCTCCCAGTTGCCGGTGTCGCGCACGGCTTGCAGATGCTGGTAATAAGCTGCTTTGTTGCGGATGATAAACCGGCTCAAGTAGAGTACGGGCATATCCAGCAGGCCTTTGAGCACGAGGTACAGAATGTTGAGAATGCGCCCCGTGCGGCCGTTGCCATCATAAAACGGGTGGATGCTCTCGAACTGGAAATGCAGCACCGCCATTTTCACCAGCGGGTCGGCATCGCTCAGCGTGTCGTCGTTGAGGTACTGCTCCAGGTTGCCCATCAGGCGCATAATGGTATCGTTGTCCTGCGGCGGGGTGTATACGATTTCGCCGCGCTGGTTTTTGAGCGTAGTACCCGGCTGGCGGCGGTAGCCCGCGTTGTTTTGCTCCAGTTTCTGCTGGATTTGGGCCAAGTGGTTTACGCTCAGAAAGCCGTATTGGCGCACTAAGCCTACTCCCAGCCGCAGGGCGGCGGCGTAGCGCTGTACCTCTTTGGCTGCTTGGCTTTCCGCTACCTGCACTTCGGCCCGAAATAACTCATCATGCGTAGTGATGATGTTTTCAACAGCCGAGCTGTCTTTCGCTTCCTGCAGGGGCAGCGTATCCAGCAAGATGCTTTCGTTGGGAATGGTCGCGGCAATGCCCTTTAATTCAGCTAAAGCCGCCCGGGCAGCTGGCAGCTTTTTCAGAACGGCCCGCGTTTCCAGCTCCACGCTGGGCGGCAATAAGTCAGGTTGCCAGGCTAGGGACATAGAAGTTGGCTACGAGCAGTAGGGATATCTGCTTTCGGCTTTGTAAAGGAAAGCGGTTTTTCTTTACAAAGGCCAAGGACCTTTGTAAAGAAAAACCGCTTTCCTTTACAAAGCCGCCTCCGCCCATTTTGCAAACCGGTATTTTGTTCTCAATCACCACGCCGGTGGCCGCTTCGTTAGTTCCCTACCCCCGCAGCGCGGCCGCCACGGCATCGAGCCGGCGCACCAGTTCCTCATTGCTGGGGAAGAAGGGACGTAGCTCAACAGGCAGCGTGTCGGGGAGGGAGTAGGTGGCCACGCCGATGGGCTTACCTACATCGCGCAGCGCAAATTCTACGACCGTGCGCTGCTTGCTCTGGCAACTGATGATGCCGATGCTGGGCTGCTCGTGCGGCTTTTTTAGCTGCTCGTTCAGCAGCGAGAGGTAGAAGTTCATCTTGCCCGCGTACTCGGGCCGAAACTCCGTAATCTTCAGCTCCACGGCCACGAGGCACTGCAGCTCGCGGTGAAAAAGCAGCAGGTCGATAAAATACTCCTGGTCTTCGAGCGCCAGCCGATACTGGTTGCCGATGAAGGCGAAGTCGCCGCCCATCTCAATCAGGAAGCGGCGCACGTTGCCAAGCAGGGCCTGCTCCAACTCGTATTCGGAGTGCTCGGGCGTGAGGGCCAGGAAGCCGAAGGTGTACTCGTCTTTCAGCGCCAGCGTGGCGGCAGGCAGCTGGGCGGGGGGTAGGGTAGCGGGAAAATTGTGCTGCGCCCGCACGGTATTGTCATAGGCGCGAGCCTTGATTTGCTGGGTTAGCGTGCTGCGCGACCAGCCGTTTTGCCGGGCCTGCACCACGTAGAAAAGGCGTTCGGCGGCGGTTTTGCAGCGCTCCAAAATCAGAATGTTCTGGCCCCAGGGAATTTCTCGCACAGCTTGTGCGAGAAATTCGTCGGCTTGGTATTCCAGGAAAAAAGTCCGCATTCGCCACAGGTTCGACTCGGAAAAACCGCTCATGCCCACAAACTCCGTTTGCAGGTCGTGGGCCAGCGTGGCGACTACACTTTTGCCCCAGCCGTGCGCCTGCTGGCGCTCGGCAATGAGCTGGCCCAGGTCCCGGTAGAGCTACATCTGCTGCTGATTTACCTGCTGGAGGGCGCGGTACTGGGCTTCGCGCACGCGCTGCTTCACGGCGGTGAGCAGCTGGTGGTAGTCGGGCGGGGTCGGGTTCATCGCGGCAATATATGGCTAAGTCATTTAGTGCGCCGGCTGCTTCGCTCGTCGCCTACCCCCTAGCTTTTTCAGGTACTGATACTGGGCTTCCTGGGTGCGCACCACGGGCTCACCCGCGGCGGGGGGGGTAGGGAGCTCGTTGGCAAAGTCGCGGGCCTTCACGTTGTCCTGGCGCTCAAAGTCGAGCAGGTGGCGGATTTCGGCGCGCAGGCTTTCATCCAGGATGGGGAAGGCGACTTCCACGCGGCGGTCGAGGTTGCGGCTCATCCAGTCGGCCGACGACACGTACACCTTTTCCTCGCCCCCGTTGCCAAAGACGTAGAGGCGGGCGTGCTCCAGGTAGCGGTCGAGCAGGCCGCGCTGGCTGATGGTGTCGCTCAGGCCCGCCTCGCCGGGCAGCAGGCAGCCAATGCCCCGAATGAGCAGCTCGATGCGCACGCCGGCCTGGCTGGCCGCGTAGAGCGCGGCAATCATACCGGGGTCTTCCAGGGAGTTTACTTTCAGGAGGATATACGCCTCTTCGCCCTTTTTGGCGCGGGCAGCCTCGGCGGCGATGAGCCTAAGCAGCTGCTTGCGCAGGGTGAAGGGCGCCACCAGCAGGTGGCGCAGGTGGCGGGGCACCTCGCCCGTGACGAAGTAGCGGAATACCTGGTCCACCTCAGCCGCGATTTCGGGGTTGGCCGTGAACAGCGCGTGGTCGGCGTAGAGGTGGGCGGTGGCCTCGTTGAAGTTGCCCGAGCTGAGGTAGGCGTAGCGCTGGGGCTGGTCGTCGGCCTCGGCGCGGCGCGTAATAAGCAGCAGCTTGGCGTGGCACTTAAGCTCGGGCGGCGTGAAGATGACGTGCGCGCCGGCGCGCCGCAGCTTCTCGGCCCAGTGGATGTTGCTTTCCTCGTCGAAGCGGGCTTTCAGCTCCACCACGGCCGTTACCTGCTTGCCGTTGCGTACGGCTTTGAGCAGGGCTTTGGCCACGGCGCTTTTGGGCGCCACGCGGTAGAGCGTGATGCTGATGGCACTCACGCGCGGGTCATTGGCCGCTTCGCGCAGCAGGCGCGGTACCACGTCGAAGCTCTGGTAGGGCGGGTGCAGCAGGTGGTCGCGCTGGGCCAGGGCGGGCAGCAGTGGCCCGGTGCGCGGCAGGGTAGGGTGCGGCAGCTCGGGCCAGGCGGGGTTCAGCAGGTCCTTACGCCCGAAGTCGGGGAAGGCAAAAAAGTCGCGGAAGTTGTGGTAGCGGCTACCTTCCACCAGCTCTTCATCCTCGATGCCGGTTTTTTGCCTGATGGCGCGCAGCACTTCTTTGGGCGTGGCGGGGTCGTAGAGCAGGCGGGCGGGGTAGCCGGTGGCGCGCTTGGCCAGGCTGCTCTTGATTTTGGCCATCAGGTCGCCCGATACTTCCTCGGCAATGTCCAATTCCGCATCGCGGCTGAGCTTCACGGAGTTGACCCGCACCTGGGCGTAGGCCGGAAATAGCGCGGGCGCGCCGGCGCGCACCACATCGTCCAGAAACAGCACCAGGTGCGGGTCGGCCTCGGTGCCCGCGCCGCCGGGCAGCGCCACGAAGCGGCCGCCGTGGCGCTTGGTGGGCAGCTCCATCACTACCACGCGCTCGGCATCGGCCTTCTTTTTTTTACCCTCTCCTTTGTGCGGCTGGCTCAGGAAGAACGTGAGGTAGGTGGCCTGGTCTTTCAGAAAGAGCTGGTGCAGGGCATCGTCCAGTACCACGGGCGAGAGCAGGTCGCGCACCTTGTCCTGAAAATACGTTTTCACCCACTCGCCCTGTGCGTCGGTCAGCTCTTCCGAGGTCAGCAGCCGGATGCCCGCCGCGCGCAGCTCGGGTTGCAGCATATCGCGAAAGGTGCGGCCAAACTCCTCCTGCTGGCGGTGTACTTCGGCCAGCACCTCGGCCAGCAGACGCTTGGGGCGCTCCTGGGGCAGCTGGGCGCGGGTCTTCTTTTTGAGCTTGACCAGCCGCCGCAGGGTAGCCACGCGCACCTTAAAAAACTCGTCCAGATTGGCCGAGAAGATGGCCAGAAACTTGAGGCGCTCCAGCAGCGGCACCGTAGGGCACTGCGCCTCTTGCAGCACGCGGGCATTGAAGCGCAGCCAGCTCAGGTCGCGGGGTAGGGTTTTCATGCTTCAATTATCAATTATCAATCATCAATTATCAGGTAGGCAAGCAGCGCGGCGCCCCTGACCCGATTCGTCCTTGTACGGAGCAACCAGCCGTGACCGCCTACCCGTAGCGAAATGATAATTGATAATTGATGACTGATAATTATCAAATGTTCTTGGGGCAGTCGTAGAAGTAAAATTCCGCGTTGCCCGGCGCAATGTCGGCCCACTTCTCAGTCTGAAAGTGCAGGCAGATGACGGCGGCGGTGGGCATTTCGCCGCTCAGGGGCGAGGGCGAGAGGTGATTGGCCACGTCGGTGATGGTGGGGTTGTGGCCCGTCAGCAGCACGGCCGGGGCAGTGTCGGGCAGGGCCCGGATAACGGCCAGCAGGGTATCGACGTCGGCCTGGTAAATGTCCGGCTCCACCACGATAGTGGCTGATGCATACTTCAGCTCGCGGGCCACCAGCACGGCGGTGCTCATGGCCCGCACGGCCGGCGAGCTCACGATGAGGTCGGGCACGATGCGGCGCCCGGCCAGGGCCTGCCCCATGCGCGGGGCATCGTCGCGGCCCCGGTCGTTGAGCGGGCGCTCCTGGTCGCTGAGCTCATCAAAGCTCCAGCTCGACTTGGCGTGGCGCATTAGGTATAGGGTTCTCATCGCAGATTTAACGGATTTAACGGCTTTAACGGATACGCCACCTGCGGTGGCTGGCTACGCGGGCCAGCTACGCGGGTGGGCCTTGCGGGCGGCATAGGTGCTAAGCTAGGGGCAACGGGGCTAGTGCGTATATTGTGGGCTCACGAAATAAGGGTAAGCCCTTGTTCGCAAATATCATCCGACTACGTTATGAAAACATTGCGTGTATGGGCGGCCCTGCCGCTAGCCCTAGCCTTAGGGTGCCCTACCCACTTGTTGGCCCAGGGCGGTGCCTACACCATGCAGGGTCAGGTGGGCGCGAAGATTCCCGCCGGCAAAGTATACCTGATGCGGCCCCTCAACGGTAGTATGCATACCGATTCGGCCGTGGTGCGGCACGGGCGCTTCGTGCTCAGCGGCACCGTGGACGAGCCAACGCGAGCTTGGCTGGTGCTGGGTCGACCTGGTGGCTCTTTCCGTACGCCCGGCCCCACGCTACAGCTGTTTCTAGAGCCGGGCACCGTGCGCGTGCTCAGTCCCGACTCGCTGCCGCACGCCGTCCTCAGCGGTACGCCGCTCAACCGCGACTTACAGCGGTTCCGGCAGCTGGCGCAAGCCAACGATGCTCGCTTTGCCGCTTTGGAGGCAGAAATGCGAGCTGCCCCGCCCGAAAAGCGCCAGAATGAAGCTCTCGCCAAAAGATACGCCGAAGCCTCGGAGGAGAACTACCGGCTACGCAAGCAGTTTATTCAAAGCACGCCCAATAGCCTGGTGAGCCTGTACCTAGTGCAGGACTACGCCGGCACCCCGCTCGACCCAGCCGAGTCCGGCCCGCTGTTCGAGCACCTGTCGCCGGCCGTGCGCCAGTCGCCCAAGGGGCAGCGCTTCGCCACGCGGCTCGAAAGCGCCCGTCGGCTGGCCGCTGGTGCCCTGGCCCCCGACTTCACCCAGAACGACCCGAGCGGCAAGCCCGTGAAGCTTTCCGACTTCCGGGGCAAGTACGTGCTGGTCGATTTCTGGGCAAGCTGGTGCGGCCCCTGCCGCCAGGAAAACCCCAACGTAGTAGCCAATTACAACAAGTTCAAGGACAAAGGCTTCACTGTATTGGGCGTGTCGCTCGACCAGCCCACCGGCCGCGACGCCTGGCTGCAAGCCATCGCAACCGACGGCCTGCCCTGGACGCAGGTATCGGACCTGAAAGGCTGGAAAAACGACGTGGCCGTACTCTACGCTATTCAGGCCGTGCCCCAAAACCTGCTCATCGGTCCCGACGGCCGCATCGTGGCCAAGAACTTGCGCGGCGAAGAGCTGGGTAAAACCCTGGCCGCCCGGTTGCCCGCCGCCTCGCAGTAAGCCGGCGCGCAGGAACGTTACCCCAGAAAAACGGCCAGCCCCGGTGGGGCTGGCCGTTTGCGTAGGCGCGCAACTGCTTCGGGCGCGGGCAGGGGGGTAGAGCCCTACCCCTCGTAGCCAGCCTGAAAGTGCGGGAAGCGCTTGGCGGCCAGCTCACCCACGCGGCGGGCCAGCAGCTCGCGCAGCGCCTCGATGTTTTCCTTGTTTTGGGCCGAGATGAACACCACCGGGTCGTGCAGGCGGGCCATGTAGGTTTCCTGAAGCTGCTCCAGCGGCGGGCGCGGGGCGGCTTCGGCCTGGTCAGTGGGCCACTCGTCGTCATCTCCGGGCTCGGGGGCGAACTGCGGGGCGGGATTTTCCTCCGGCTTGTACTGGTCTATCTTGTTGAACACGAGCAGCGCCGGCTTGTCGGCCGCGCCGATTTCGCGCAGCGTCTCGTTCACCACCTCTATTTGCTCCTCGAAGGCCGGGTGCGAGATATCCACGACGTGAATCAGCAAATCGGCTTCGCGAATCTCATCGAGCGTGCTCTTGAAGCTCTCGATGAGCTTGGTGGGCAGCTTGCGGATAAACCCCACGGTATCAGACAGCAGGAACGGCACGCGGTTGTCGAGCACCACCTTGCGGGTAGTGGCATCGACGGTAGCGAAGAGCTTGTTTTCGGCAAAGACCTCGGCCTTGCCCAGCAGGTTCATAAGGGTGCTTTTGCCCACGTTGGTGTAGCCCACCAGCGCCACCCGAATGGTGTTGGTGCGCGTCTTGCGCTGGGTATACGCCTGCTTGTCAAGGTCTTCGAGCTTCTCTTTGAGGAAGGCGATGCGGTCGCGCACGATGCGGCGGTCGGTTTCGATTTCCGTTTCGCCGGGGCCCTTCATGCCTACGCCGCCGCGCTGCTTGTCCAGGTGGGTCCAGAGGCCGGTGAGGCGGGGCAGCAGGTACTGGTACTGGGCCAGCTCAACCTGCGTGCGCGAGGTGGCCGACTTGGCCCGCAGCGCGAAGATGTCGAGAATCAGCAGCGAGCGGTCCACGATTTTGACCTTCAGCTCGGCCTCCAGGTTGCGCAGCTGCGAGGGCGAGAGGTCGTCGTCGAACACGACCATGCTCGACTTTTCGTGCGTCACCCAGGCCTTGATTTCGGCCAGCTTGCCCTCGCCCACGTAGCTACGGATGTCGGGCTTGTCGAGCTTCTGCACGAAGCGCTTAGTAGCCTCCGCGCCAGCCGTTTCGATGAGGAACGCCAGCTCATCGAGGTACTCGGTGGTTTGCGCGTCGGTTTGGCGGCGCGGGGGCACGCTCACGAGCACGGCGGTTTCAACTTCTTTGGCCGTGGCGTGGGTTTTGGTGCCCTTGAGCAGGTGCTTGGGCAGCTTGGTATCGCGGCGGGCGGGCGTGTGGTCGGTGGCGCCGACGTGCCGGGTGCTGCTATGGGAGTTTTCGGATTGTTTGGCCATATTAATTAAAGCTCTATTTGTTAAATAGTTGTCATTGCGAGCGCAGCGCGGCAATCTCCCCCGAACGAGTCGTTGGGGCGTCGCTCTGATACGATTGCCGCGCTGCGCTCGCAATGACAGGCGTTTGATTAACGAAGAACTACTTAAGCGTAAGAGAATAAGCCACCACCTGCTCAATCTGGGCGGTGGTGAGCATTTTAGTAAAGGCCGGCATTTTACCCATACCATTGGTAACCAAGTAGGTGCGCCCAAAGGCGTTGAGGTTGCTTTTGGTCAGGTCGTGGGCGCCGTTGAGGCCCAGCCGGCCGTCTTTGCCGTGGCAGCGCCCGCAGTTTTTTTGAAAAATAAGCTGGCCGGGCGCGGGTGGCGCGGCTTGCGCTACGGGCCCTACCCCCAGCAAAATCAGCCACAGGCCGGCGGTCTTCAAACTAATCATTATGGGTGCGTAACACGAAAACTACGCCGAAAGTAACGGCCACCGGGCCCGGCCCAACGGCCGCGCCGATTTCTACCCGACCTTTACGCTGTTTTCCTATTTTTGAAGTTGTTTTTTCTTTCTCGTGCGGGTTGCTATCGTTATTAATACGTCCTGGAACATCTGGAATTTTCGACGCGGGCTGGTAAAGGCTCTGCAAGCCGCCGGCCACGAGGTGCTGGCCATCGCGCCGCCCGACGACTACTCGGCGCGCCTGGAGGGTGAGCTAGGCTGCCGCTACGTGCCCATCCGGATGGAAAACAAGGGCACCAACCCCGTGAAGGACGCGCAATTAACACGGCGATTTCTAAGTATTTACAAGCGCGAGCGGCCCGACGTGGTGCTGCACTTCACCATCAAGCCCAACATCTACGGCACGCTGGCGGCGCGGCTGGCGGGCGTGCCCAGCATCAACAACGTGAGCGGGCTCGGCACGGTGTTTATCGTGGAAAACCTGGTGAGCAAGGTGGCGCGCGGGCTCTACCGGCTGGCGTTTCAGTTTCCGCACAAGGTGTTTTTTCAGAACAACGACGACCGCGAATTATTCATTCGCTACGGGCTCATCAAGCCGGCGCGCACTGGCCTGGTACCCGGCTCGGGCGTCGATTTGGCACGCTTCCGGCCGCAAGGGGGGGTAGGGACCGCGCCGACCGCGCCGTTTACCTTCCTGATGGTGGCCCGCGTGCTGTATGAAAAAGGCATCGTGGAATATTTTGAGGCAGCGCGGCAGGTGCGGTCGGCGCTGGGCGCCGACAAGGTGCGCCTCCAGCTGCTGGGCGGCCTCGACGAGGCGGGGGGGGTAGGCGTGCCCCGCGCTACCTTCGAGCAGTGGCTGAAGGAAGGCCACGTGGAGTACCTCGGCACCTCCGACAACGTGGCCGAGCACCTGCACCGCGCCCACTGCGTGGTACTGCCCAGCTACCGCGAAGGCACGCCCAAAACCCTGCTCGAAGCGGCCGCCTGCGGCAAGCCCCTGGTAACCACCGACGTACCCGGCTGCCGCGAAACCGTGCAAAACGGCCGCAACGGCTACCTCTGCGAGGTGCGCTCGGCCGCCGACCTGGCCGATAAATTGCTGGCCGTGGCCCAGCTGCCCGCCGCCCGCCTGGCCGTGATGGGCCAGGCCAGCCGCCAGCTGGCCGAGGAGAAATTTGACGAGCAGCTGGTGCTGCGCCAGTACCTGGCCGCCGTGGCCGAGGCAGCGCGTACCTAGTTCTTTCTGGTTCCTGGTTGCTAGTTCCTGGTTCCTGGTTCCTAGTTTTGAGACTTTTCGCGGAACGTTCCCTACCTCCTAACCAGGAACCAGGAACTAGCAACCAGGAACTCGAAAACCCAAAAACCGAAGAAATATGGAAGTCATTACCTACCCCCTACCGGGCCTGCTGGAGTTCCGGCCCCGCATTTTTGGCGACCCGCGCGGCGCGTTTTTCGAGTCGTTCAGCGCGCGCACGATGGAAAACCTGGGCCTGCCCCGCCACCACTGGGTGCAGGACAACCAGAGCAGCTCGAAGGCCGGCACCCTGCGCGGGCTGCACTTTCAGCGCCCGCCCCACGCCCAGGCCAAGCTGGTGCGCGTGGCCCAGGGCCGCGCCCTCGATGTGGTAGTGGACCTGCGCCACCGCTCGCCCACCTTCGGCCAGCACGCCAAAGTGGAGCTGACGGCCGCGCTCGGCAACGTATTCTACGTGCCTGAGGGCTTTGCCCACGGCTTCGTGGCTCTCGAAGACGATACGCTGTTTCTCTACAAGTGCTCGGACTACTACGCCCCGCCCGCCGAGGGCGGCCTGCTGTGGAACGACCCTGCGCTGGGCATCGCCTGGGGTTTTGAAGGCGAAGCGTTGGTATCGCCCAAAGACGCGATTCTGCCCACGCTGGCCGAGTTGGAGAACCCGTTTTAGGCAATTAGCAGTTACCAATTGAAGCTGTTCAGAAAACCGTCAGCACGTCATTCCGAGCTTGCCGAGGAATCTCGCTCGCGTCGTTGAACGAGGCCCGAACGACCGTGAGCGAGATTCCTCGGCAAGCTCGGAATGACGTGCTGACAACTTTTTCTACTTCCTAAACAGCCTCATTGTCAAATAACCTCCACCAGCGTTTCGAGGCCCATGCCGCGGCTGCCTTTGAGCAGCACGAGCTGGCCGGCGAATGGGTGCCGGGCGAGCCACTCGCCGGCGGCAGCTTTGGTGGGCACGTGCTGGGCGGGGGGGTAGGCGGCGGCGGCGGCCTGCATGAGCGGGCCCACCAGCAGCACCTGCGTCAGCTTCAGCGTGGCCAGCAGCTCGCCCAGGGCCCAGTGCTCGGCGGTGGCGCTGGTGCCCAGCTCCAGCATATCGCCCAGGATGGCCACCCTCCCCTGCCCGGCGGCCACGGGCCGATGCGCGAAGCTGCGCAGCGCGGCGGCCATGCTGCTGGGGTTGGCATTGTAGGCGTCGAGGATGAGGTCGTTGCCGCGGGCCGTGCGCACGAGCTGCGAGCGGTTGTTCTGCGGGTTGTAGGCGGCCAGGGCAGCGGCAACGCGCTCGGCCGGCACCCGAAAAAACGCCCCCACGGCGGCGGCAGCGGCCATATTCGGAAAATTATAGCTCCCCGTGAGCTGGGCCGCCACCTCGGGGCCGCTGCCCAGGCGCAAGTGCAGCGCCGGCGCGGCCTCCAGCAGCGTGGCGGGGTAGGTGTCGGTGGGGCCGGGGTAGGTGGCGCGCCGCGGCACGGCGGCGGCCAGGCCGGGCAGCCGGGCATCGAGGGTATTGACGAAGGCTACCCCCCCGTTTTGGGCCAGGTAGTCGAACAGCTCGCCCTTGCCCCGCGCGATGCCGGCTTCGCCGCCGAAGCCTTCGAGGTGGGCCTTGCCGATGTTGGTGATGAGGCCGTGGGTGGGGGCGGCCCACTGGCAGTAGCTGGCGATTTCGCCCCGGTGGTTGGCGCCCATCTCGATAATGGCAAAGCTGTGCTCGGCCAGGCGCAGACGCAGCAGCGTGAGCGGCACGCCAATGTGGTTATTCAGATTACCGCTGGTAGCCAGTACGTTGTACTTTTGCCCCAGCACGGCGGCCAGCAGCTCTTTGGTGGTAGTTTTGCCGTTGGAGCCGGTCACGGCCAGCACGGGGCCTACGAAGCGGCGGCGATGCTCCTGAGCCAGGGCTTGCAGGGCGGCGAGGGGGTCGGGGGCGTAGGTGTAGTGCGTGGGGTCGCAGGTGGTCAGCACCTCATCATCGACCACGGCGTGGCGGGCGCCTTTTTCGAGGGCGAGGGCGGCAAAATCGGCCCCGCGAAAGGTGGGGCCGTTGAGAGCGAAAAACAGGGTGCCTGGCTGGGGCTGGCGCGAGTCGGTACTAACCTGGCCTTTGGCGGCGCGGTAGTGGTCGTAGAGGGTCATGGCGAATGGCCGAGGGGGTAGGCCGGCGACAGCGCCGGGCCGGCAGTCAGTTGAGAGCCGGCACCTGCAAAGTAACGGGCAATTTTTACGCCGCGCCGCAAACTATGGGCGCGGGCTGCGCTGTTAGTCAATTTCCTACTGCTTGTCTTTTATGCTGAATCTTTTATCGCGCGGCGCGCTGCTGCTGGCGCTGTTGGCGGGGCTGCTGCCCGGCCGGCTTTGGGCCCAAACGCCGGGCGCGCAGTTTGGCTTTGCCTTCGGGAGCGTGGCCAAAATCGTGCAGGGCACCGACACGCTGCGCCAGGCCTGGGCGGGCGGCCTTAACACGCCGCAGTTCAGCAGCATTGACCTGAACGGCGACGGCCAGCCCGACCTCTACGCCTTCGACCGCCAAACGGCGCGTAGCTACACCTTCCTGAGCGTGGCGGGGGTAGGCGGCGGGGGCCGCCGCTGGCAGTACGCGCCCGACTACGAGTGGGCGTTTCCGGCGAACCTCAGCGGCTGGGCGCTGCTGCGCGACTACGACTGCGACGGCCGGCCCGACTTGTTCACCTCGGCCAGCGGCGGCGACATCCGGGTGTTTCGCAACGTGGCCGACGCCAGCGGGCACGTTCGCTTCGTGCTGGCTAGTAATCAGTTGACCTTCCCGATTGGCAACGGCTACGTCAGCAACCTCAACATTGGCTCGTACAACCTGCCCAGTATTCAGGACGTGAACGGCGACGGGCGGCTCGATATTCTGACCTACGATTTCGTGGCCTCAACCGTGCTGGAGCTATACCTGAACACCAGCACCGGCGCCTGCGGCGGCATCAGCTCCTTTACCCAGGCCAGCAATTACTGGGGCCAGCTCGTGGCCTGTGTCGATTGCGCCAGCTACCAGCTGCAAGGGGCGGCGGCCTGCGCCAGCTATCGTACGCTGCACAGCACGGGCCACAACGTGCTGCTACTCGACCTGAACGGCGACGGCAAATTCGACCTGCTCGATGGCCGCGACAACTGCCCCCTGCTCACGCGCCTGCTCAACTCGGGCACGTCTTCGACCGATGCCCTGCTGGCCCCGGCCGGCGTGAGCAGCGCGTTTCCGTCGGCCGCCGCGCCGGTGAACCTGCCGGTTTTTCCGGCCCCGTATGCCTTCGATGCCAACTTCGACGGCGTGCCCGACCTGGTGGTGGCCCCCAACATGGCCGACAACTCGCTCGACCGGGTGAGTATGCGCCACAGCATCCGGCAGTACCAGAACGGCGCGGCCAGCGCCACGGCCGTGCCCAGCTTCAGCCTGGTGAGTGATGGCTTTTTACAAAATGACATGCTCGACGCCAGCGAGGGCGCGGTGCCGGCCTTCGGCGATATTGACGGCGACGGGCTGACCGATATGCTGGTGGGCAACCAGGCCGACCTGGTGAACGGCTACTACCGCGCCAGCATCTACTACTACCGCAACGTGGGCACCGCCCGCCGCCCGGTGTTCCGGCTCGTAACCGAAGACTACCTGGGCCTGGCCGCCAAGGCAGCCCTTAACCCCACCGTCAAGTTCGAGTCCTTGCGCCTGGCGCTGGCCGACCTCAACCGCGACGGGGCCCTCGACCTCGTGTACTCGGTATACGATGGCACGACCAACCACCTCAACTACCTGCTGAACGCCGCCGCGGCCGGCCAGGCCGTGAGCTTCGATAGCAGCAAGGTCAGCTACTTTAAGCCGCAGGGCGCGGCGGGCACCGGCGTGCTGCCCGTCCGGCAGGGCGACACGCCGTGCTTTACGGACGTGGATGGCGATGGCTACGTGGATATGCTGCTGGCTACCAACGACCTGGCCGAGGCGGGCGGCAGCCTGCGCTACTTCCGCAACCAGGGCCCGGCGGCCGGCGGCAACGTGGATAATCTCTTCGTGCTGGCCAACAACGACTACGGCAAGCTGCTCGACGGGGGTAGCCGCCCGCCCTACCTCAGCCCGGTGGTGGCCGACTTTGATGGCGACGGCGCACCCGACCTGCTGACGCTGGATGGCATCGGCACGGTGAGCCTGTACAGCAATTTTCGGAGCCAGGGCAGTACTTTCATCGGCCGCACCGAGCTGTTTTACGACACTTTTAGCGGGCTGTACGAGCCGGCGCGGCTGGGCCACGGCTACGTGCTGCGCTTTGCCGCCGCCGCCGCCGACCTTAACCAGGATGGCAGTCCCGAGCTGTACGTGGGCACCGAAACCGGCGGCGTCGTGAGCTTCCTGGGCCGCAACCGCACCGTGCTGGCCACCCGCGCCGGGGCCGCCGCCACGCTGAGCCTCAGCCTTTACCCCAACCCCGCCAGCCAGGCCGCCACCGCCGAAACCGCCCAGCCGACCCGCCTGGTACTCTTCGACCTGGCCGGCCGCCGGGTGCGCGCCGAGGCCACCCTGGCCCGCGCCCACACCCTCGACCTGCGCGGCCTGGCCCCCGGCCTGTACGTAGTGCGCGCCACCGCCGCCGATGGCACCGCCACCAGCCAGCGCCTGGCCGTGGAGGTAAGGTAAGGAGATTGCTAAGTAGTAGAACGTCAAAGCTGAGCCCCGCGAAGCATCTCGCTCGCCTCGTTGAACGAGTGATTTTACTACCCCATGCGAGCTGCTTCGCTGCGCTCAGCATGACGTTCCATTACCTCACTATTCGTTCTCCTCAGCAGCCCGCCAGCGCAAACTCGTCGGCGTCGAGCATAAAGGGCATCCGCTCGCGCAGCTGGCGCAGGGGCGCGGCGCGCAGCGTGTGCGTGAGCACCGTTTGCAGGTTGCCGGCCTGCGCCACGTAGTCGCCCTGCATGTCGAGCAGCGCCGACTGCCCCTCGTAGTCCAGGCCCAGGCCGTCGGTACCCAGGCGGTTGACGCCGACCGTATAGGCCTGGTTTTCAATGGCCCGCGCCCGCAGCAGGGCCTTCCAGATTTCGGTGCGGGCCTGGGGCCAGTTGGCCACGTACAGCAGCAGGTCGTAGGGCGCGGCGCGGGTGTTGCGGCTCCAGACCGGGAAGCGCAAATCGTAGCAGATGAGCGGCCGGACGCGCCAGCCGCGCCACTCTTCCAGCAGCAGGCAGCTGCCGGGTTTGTACACCTCGTGCTCGCCAGCCAGGCGAAACAGGTGGCGCTTGTCGTAGCTGCCGTGCGAGCCATCGGGCCGCACCCACAGCAGGCGGTTGTGGTAGCTGTCGCCGGCCTTGGTGAGCACACTACCCGTCACCACGGCGTCGTAGTAGGCGGCCTGGACGCGCATCCAGTCGAGGGTGGGGCCGGGGTAGGGCTCGGCCTGGGTGGCGGCTTCCATGCTAAAGCCGGTCGTAAACATCTCGGGCAACACAATCAGGTCCGTCAGGCCGGGGCCGTTCAGGGCCGAGGCCAGTAGGTCGGTGAGCAGGTCGCGGTTGCCAACCGGGTCGTGCCAATGAATAGAGGTTTGAACTAAGGACACCGTTAAATCATTCATCACAAGCTTTCTAAAAGGGAAACGGATTAAAGGGGGAAATATAGAGACTACAGGTAAGTACTACTGAGGCTGTTTAGGAAGTAGAAAAAGCCGCCGGAACGTCATTCCGAGCTTGCCGAGGAATCTCGCTCACGGTCGTTCGGGCTTCGTTCCACGACGCGAGCGAGATTCCTCAGCAAGCTCGGAATGACGTGCTGATGACGTCCTAAACAGCTACGCTACTTTTTAAGCTGGCTCCGTGGGCGGCTGCGCCAGCCGGGCAGCGGCCGCCCGCAGAGTAGCCGATTCCTTGGCGAAGCAAAAGCGCACCAGCCCCGCGTCGTAGCCATCGTGGTAAAACGCCGATACCGGCACCACCGCTACCCCCCAGTTACGGGCCAGCTCCTCGGCAAAAGCCAGGTCGCCTTGCGGCGAAAATGCCGCGTAGCCCGCCAGCTGAAAGTAGCCGCCCGGCACGGGCAGCAGCTCCCAGCCAGTACCCACCAGCAGGCCCGCGAACTCGTCGCGCTTGGCCTGGTAAAAGGCGGCCAGGCCGCGGGCGTGGGCATCGGTGGGGTCGGCTTCGAGCACGTCGGCCAGTGCGTGCTGGGTCGGCGTACTCACGGCAAAGGTCACGAACTGGTGCACCCGGCGCAGCTCGGCGCTGAGGGCCGGCGGGGCCAGGCAGTAGCCCACCTTCCAGCCGGTGGCGTGGTAGGTTTTGCCAAATGACGAGAGCACGAAGCTGCGCGCCCGCAACGCCGGGTACTGGCGCGCGCTCAGCGGCGGCACCCCGTCAAATACCAGGTGCTCATACACTTCATCGGATAAAACCAGGATGTCGGTGCCCTCCGTGAGGGCCGCCAGCGCTTCCCAGTCGGCCGCGCTGAACACGGCCCCGCTGGGGTTGTGCGGCGAGTTGACGAGGATGAGCCGGGTGCGCGGGCTCACGGCGGCCCGCACCGCGTCCCAGTCGGGCCGAAAGTGGGGGGTAGGCAGGCGCACGTAGCGCGGCACGCCACCCTGCAGCCGCACGGCCGGCCCGTATAAATCGTAAGCCGGCTCCAAAATGATGACCTCGTCGCCGGGCCGCACCACGGCCGCCAGCACGCCATACAGCGCCTCAGTGGCCCCGGCCGTGATGGTCACTTCAAGGTCAGCATTGGGGCGCGGGGCGTCGGGCTGCCGGCGGCCCACCCGCGCCGCGATGGCCTGGCGCAGGCGCGGTAGGCCCGGCATGGGGGCGTACTGGTGGCTGCCGGGCGCCAGCGCGTGCCGGGCCAGCGCCTCGCGCAGGGCCAGCGGCGGGTCGTAGTCCGGAAAGCCCTGGGCCAGGTTCAGGGCGCCGGCCTGCTGGGCCAGCAGCGTCATTTGCGAAAAAATACTCACGCCCACGTCGGGCAGCTTGGAAGAAAGCATAGAGCGGACAAACGGCGGCGAATCGGGTGCCGAAAATACGGGCGAGGCCTCATCAAAAAGCCCCGCTGGCCTACGCCAACGGGGCTTCTTACCGGAAAAGTACGGCGTGGCGACCTACATAGCCGGCAGGTTGGCCTTCAAATCCTGCGGAAACAGCTTGCGCACGTGGGCCACCTTGTGTTCCGACACGTTGATAATGTAGGGGTTATCGGGATTCAGGCGGTAATAGCCCTGGTGGTAGCCCTCGGCGGGCCAAAACTCTTTGAGCGGCGCCACCTGGGTCACGATTTTACCGTCGTACTCCTTCGAGGCGTTGACTTTGGCAATGGTTTCTTCGAGAATTTTCTTCTCCTCCGGCGTGCGGTAGAAGGCGGCCGAGCGGTACTCGGGGCCGGAATCGGGACCCTGGCGGTTGAGCTGCGTGGGGTCGTGGCTGGCGGTGAAGAAAATGTCGGCCAGCGTTTTATAGCTCACCACTTTGGGGTCGTAGTAGATGTTCACCGTTTCGGCATGGCCGGTTTGCTGGCCGCACACCTGCTCGTAGCTGGGGTGCGGCACGGTGCCCCCGGCGTAGCCGCTCACCACCTGCTTCACGCCCTTTACCTCCTCAAAGGCCTCTTCCTGCGCCCAGAAACAGCCGCCCGCGAAGGTAGCCTGGGCCAGGCCGCCGAGGTCTTTGGGCGCGAAGCCGGCCGTGGAAGGGGACGCGCCGCCCGCGCCGGGGGTTTGGGCCTGCGCCTGAGCAGGCTGCTGCGGGCCGCAGGCCGCGAGGGCCAGCAGGCCAAGGCCGGAAACGGCCGATAAAAGCTTGGTCATGAGTTGCAAAAGAATAGGTCTGATGGGTTTTTATACGCCAGACGCACCGCCATCGGATTCCTTACAAACACCAACTACCGGCCGCTGGTTCGCCCGGCCCCTACCCCCCGCCAGGCCCTTAAGCTCTGGCATCTCGTCCTGGCGGCACCTCACCCCCTAGCCCCCTCTCCAAAAAAGAGGGGGGACTAGTTCTAAGTGATAGTCGTCTAAAAACTAGTTGATTAAAGCTAATACTAGAAATTAGTCCCCCCTCTCTTTTGGAGAGGGGGCTAGGGGGTGAGGTGCCGCCAGGGCGAGATGCTACTGCCCTACCCCCCCGCCAGGCCCTTAAGCTCCTGTAATTTCAACAGCGCCTCAATGGGCGTCAGAGTGTTGATATCCAAACCCGCCAGCAATTCGCGCAGGCGTTCCAGGGCCGGGTCGGCGGGCTCGAACATGCTGAGCTGAATCTTGGGCGCGGTGGCTACGGCGGTAGTGGCGCGGGGCTTCGGCTGCGCGGCCCTGGCCGGCTCCCTACCCCCCGGCTCGCCGTCGAGGCCGGCGAGCACGTCGTCGAATTCGGTGGGGGTAGCGGGGTCATCGGCGTCCACCAGGCCGGCGCTGGCGCGTTCCTGCTCCAGGTGGTGCATGATTTCGTTGGCCCGCAGCACCACGGCGGGCGGCATCCCGGCCATGCGCGCCACGTGAATACCAAACGAGTGCTCGGAGCCGCCCGGCCGCAGCTTGCGCAGGAACAGCACCCGGCCGTCGGCCTCCTGCACGGCCACGTGGTAGTTGCGCACGCGGGGGCAATCGTCGGCCAGCTGATTCAGCTCGTGGTAGTGAGTGGCAAACAGCGTTTTAGCCCGCGCCCTGGGATTGTTGTGCAGGTGCTCCACGATAGCCCAGGCAATGCTGATGCCGTCGTAGGTGCTGGTGCCGCGCCCGATTTCGTCCATCAACACCAGGCTGCGGTCCGAGAGATTATTCAGGATGGAAGCCGTTTCGGTCATCTCCACCATGAAGGTACTCTCGCCCTTGCTCAGGTTATCGGACGCGCCCACGCGGGTAAAAATCTTATCGATAATGCCCACCGTGGCCGCCTCGGCCGGCACGAACGAGCCAATTTGCGCCAGCAAAACTATCAGCGCCGTTTGGCGCAATAATGCCGACTTACCAGCCATGTTCGGGCCGGTTATCACCACGATTTGCTGGTCGTCCTGGCTCAGGCACAGGTCGTTGGGGATGTAGCTTTCGCCGGGCGGCAGCTGCCGTTCAATTACCGGGTGGCGCCCGCCCTTTATGTCGAGGGTAGGGCCGTCGTTCACGGTGGGCCGCACGTAGCGGTGTTGCCGCGCCGTGGCCGCGAACGAGCCCAGGCAGTCGAGCACGCCGATGGCGCGGGCGTTCTGCTGCACCTGGCTCACGAAATCGAGCGCCGCCAGCATCACCTCCTGATAAATACGGCTTTCGATGACGAATAATTGCTCCTCCGCGTTGAGGATTTTCTCCTCGTAGGTCTTCAGCTCCTCGGTCACGTAGCGCTCGGCGTTCACCAGCGTCTGCTTGCGAATCCAGGCGGCGGGCACCTTGTTTTTGTGGGCGTTGCTGACTTCGAGGTAGTAGCCAAACACCTTGTTATAAGCTACTTTCAGCGATGCAATACCGGTGGCGGCCTGCTCGCGCTGCTGCATCTTAAGCAGAAAATCCTTGCCCGAAAACGCCAGCCCGCGCAGCTCGTCCAGCTCGGCATCGATGCCATCCTGGATGACGTGGCCCTGGTTGGTGAGCAGCGGCGCGTCGGGCCGGATTTTGGCCTGAATCTCGGTGCGCAGCGTGGTGCAGGGGTTGAGCTGGTCGGCCAGCTTTTCGAGGGCGCGCACGCCCGAGGCGGCCAGCTTTTCGCGCAGCGGCGCGATGCTTTCCAGCGCCCGCGCCAGCTGCAACAGCTCGCGCGGGTTCACGCGGCGCACCGCCACTTTCGAGATAAGTCGCTCTAAATCATTAATGGCGCGCAGGTGGCTCTGCACGTCTTCGAGCAGCTCGGGGTCGGCCACGAGGGCGGCCACCGTGTCGAGGCGGCGCTGAATCTGGCTCACTTCCTTGAGGGGCAGCACCACCCACTTGCGCAGCAGGCGCGCGCCCATCGGCGTCAGGGTCTGGTCCAGGATGTCAATCAGCGGCACGCCGCCGGGGTGCTGGGCCTGCACCAGCTCCAGGTTGCGCACCGTGAAGCGGTCGAGCCACACGTACTTGTCCTCTTCGAGCCGGCCGAGGCTGGCAACGTGTTGAATATCCGAGTGCTTGGTTTCGGCCAGGTAGTGCAGGATGCAGCCGGCCGCAATCACGCCTTCCTTCAGGTTATCGACCCCGAAGCCCTTGAGCGAGGTGGTGCGGAAGTGCCGCGTGAGCGTATCGTGGGCATAGTCGGTGCCGAAAACCCACTCGTCGAGGGCGTAGGTGCAGAAATCGGGACCGAACTGGCCCTCAAACTCGCCCCGGTTACGCTTGCAGAACAGCACCTCGGCGGGCCGGAAGTTTTGCAGCAGCTTGCCCAGGTAGTCGAGGGTGCCCTGCGCGGCCAGAAACTCGCCGGTGCTGATATCGAGAAACGAGATGCCGGCCTCGGTTTTGCCGAAGTGCACGGCGGCGAGGTAGTTGTTCTGGCGGCGCTCCAGGGTGTTGTCGTGCATACTCACGCCGGGCGTCACGAGCTCGGTTATCCCTCTCTTCACCAAGCCCTTAGCCTGCTTGGGGTCTTCGAGCTGGTCGCAGATGGCCACGCGCTGGCCGGCGCGCACCAGCTTGGGCAAATACGTGTCGAGAGCGTGGTGCGGGAAGCCGGCCAGCGCCACCTCGCTCACGGTGCCCGCCCCGCGCTTGGTGAGCGTGATGTCGAGGATGCGCGCCGCCGTCACGGCATCTTCGCCGAAGGTTTCGTAAAAATCGCCCACCCGAAACAGCAGCACCGCGCCCGGGTACTGCTGCTTGAGCTGGTAGTACTGCTTCATCAGGGGCGTGTCGTAGGCCGGGATGGGCGCGATGTGGTCGGGCCCCAGA
>JAABUN010000758.1_pt1 | contig 80245 bp, 79 predicted proteins | sample 5559311 | NCBI WGS metagenome assembly JAABUN01 (sample SAMN10711877, study PRJNA513370) | rock metagenome | isolation source: Antarctica rocks | place: Antarctica: Victoria Land, Siegfried Peak sud | reverse complement strand
GTCGGTGCTCGCCTTCGCCCCCGTTCCCCAGAACGCGACCTACGCGGCGACCAAGGCCTTCGTGCAGTCCTTCTCCGAGGCGTTGCACGCCGAGCTCGTCGGCACCGGCGTCTCGTGCACCACCGTCTCTCCCGGCCCGACGCGCACGGAGATCTTCGACACGTCGGGTGCTCAGGGCGCGAGCGGCTTCGGCCCCGGCTTCGTCTGGCAGGACCCCGAGGACGTCGCGGCACAGGCCGTGTCCGCGATGGTCAAGGGGCGCCGCAGCGTGGTGCCCGGCTGGACCAACAAGCTCGTGGCCATCGGCTACCACCTCACGCCGCGTACGGCGCTGCTGCCGGCCACGCGCCTGGCCCAGAGCGCGCCGGTGCGGCGGATGCTGCTGGGGCAGGACGAGGGCGGCTGACGCTCCGCCTTCAGGCCGCGGGCTGCCCTGCCGACAAACGGTGGGATGACCCCGTCGCTCGGACCTGCCACGCACCTCATCCAGGGCATCACCCTCGCGGTGGTGCTCGCCCTGACGACCCTGGTCGTGATGGCCTCCGAGCCCGACCACCCGCGGCTCGCCGCGACGCCCGCGTCGCTCTCCGCCCTGGCCGCCGCGCAGCCTGGCGCGCCCCTCGACGTGCGCGTGCAGATGCGCTCCCCCCTGAATCGCCCGGCGATCGTCGCGGCGGTCCGCGGCGCCGGGGGCATCCCGCTGGGGACCGTCGCCACGGGGCTGCGGGCCCGTGTGAGCGCTGCGGGCGCCGTTGCCCTGCTGCGGCGCCCGGAGGTCCGGGGCGTCGTCGTAATCGTACGCTGAGGCTGCGCGCACGTTCCTGGGGCCAGGCCCTACGATCGCCGTCGCTATGGCGAACGCCGACAAGATGCTCGCGGTCGCCGCCTCGCGCGCGCAGGAGCTGGCCGCCCCCGGGTTGGCGCCGCGCCCGCGGCGCAACGTGGCCGTGCTGGCCTGCATGGACACGCGCATCGACCTCTTCCCGATGCTCGGGCTCGAGCGCGGCGATGCCCACATCATCCGCAACGCCGGTGGCCTGGTCACCGACGACGCGATCCGCTCCCTGAGCGCATCGCAGCGGCTGCTGGGCACCGATGAGATCGTCGTCGTCATGCACGAGGGCTGCGGCCTGCACGGTGCTTCGGAGGACGCCTTCGCCGCCGCGCTGGCCGCCGACGGCGTCCTGCCGACGTGGCGCCTGGGCGCGTTCGTCGACGTCGAGGACACGCTGCGCCACAGCCTCGCGCGCCTGCGGACCAGCCTCGAGCTCCCAGCCCGCGACCGCGTCCGCGGGTTCGTCTTCGACCCGGAGGACGGGACCCTGCGCGAGGTGCAGGCCGCAGCAGAGAACGGGGTGGCGCCCGACCAGGTGGGCGGCGGGCCGTCGGCGGGTAGAGGCGGGCCATGAACCGCATCCCCACGAAGCTCCACGGCGTCGCCGACTACGCCACCTCCGCCATGCTCATGGCCGCGCCTTCCGCGCTGGGCCTGCAGAGCACACGCGGCGGGGCCGTCCTGCGCGCCGCCGGGGGCGGCGTCCTCGCGCTCAGCCTGGTGACCGACTACGAGCTGGGTCTGAAGCGCCTCGTTCCGATGCGCGCCCATCTCGCCCTCGACGCCGCCGTCGGTGTCGCGCTGGCAACCTCACCCTGGACCCTGGGCACGAGGTGGGGAGACGTGCGCGAGTGGGTACCGGCTCTGCTGGTGGGTCTCGGGGACATCGCCGGCGCGGCGATCACGAGCCCGACGCCATCCGACACGGCGGCCTCCGAGACGGTGCCCCTCGCGACGTCGCACCCGGCGCCCGGCGCCTCGGTCAACGGCACGCAGACAGCCGCGGCGGCAGCCGAAGCGGCCGCGGGGGCCTCAGCGGGCGGCGGCAGCGAGGTGCCCGACGCCGCGAGCGCGCCGGACATCACCACCGCGGCGGCGCCCGACGAGACCCCCGGGCCCTCCGTCACCCCCCCGGCCTCCGTCGGGTCGGAGACCGAGCGGGCAGAGGCAGCCGACGCCGGCGTGCCCGACCCCGAGCTCCTCGACGTGGACCCCACCGATCCGATCGGCGACCTCGTCGCCCAGGAGGAGGCCGCGGCCGCCGCGGAAGCAGCGATGATCGGCGGCGTTGTCGCTCCCGTCGCGGGGGACCCGAGCCTGGCGCCGGTCCTCGAGGCAGGCGGCGGCGAGGCCGAGGGCTTCGAGCTGGCGGAGGCAGACCTGGTCGAGAACGCCAGCCATGGCGACGGCGGCGGGAACCCCCTGCGCGACGCCTTCACCGCCGAGGTCGAGAGCGACGACGCCGGCGTCGTCCCCGGCGAGCCCGACGAGGTCGACGTGACCGAGGTGGTGCGCGACCCCGACGCCGCGCCCGGCGACGACGATCCCGGGGCCGGACCGGGAATCGCCGCAGACCGGTGATCAGCTGTGGGAGGCTGACGCGATGACCCTCCCCCTCGCGCTGGCCGGCGGCAGCTTCATCTTCCTGGCGTTCCTCGTCGTGTTCTTCGCCGCGATCGTCTTCGGCTACTACAGCCAGACGGGGACAGAGATCACGCGGCGCCCGTTCAAGGACCGCGGGGACTCCAACCCGCTGCAGTTCCGCGACGAGTCCCAGCAGGTCGCCAACTGGTCCCACGGGACGGGCGGCGCGCACCGGCGCAACCGCGCGCCGGCGGCAGAGGTTCGTGCAGAGCTCGATCCGGACGTCCGCGCGCGGTTGCGCTCGTGGCGCGAGCACCTGGCCAAAGGCCTGACGCCCGGGCTCGTCGGCGAGGTGGATCCGGCCCGCGACCACGTCCGCGGGCCGCACGACGCCCCGGTGACGATCGTTGCCTACGGGGACTTCCAGTGCGGCGCGTGCCGGACGGCGGAGGAGGCCGTGCGCACCCTGCAGGCCGAGGATCCGGACGCGATCCGCTACGTGTACCGGCACTTCCCCGTCGCCGACGCTCACGAGGCGGCGCTCCCGGCGGCCGAGGTCGCCGAGCTCGCGGCGACCCACGACGCCTTCTGGGAGTTCCACGACGCGACCTACCGGGCCAAGCGCGCGCCGTCACGCGAGACGCTCGTGCAGGCTGCCGGCAAGCTCGGCATCGACGCTCCCGAGGTCGAGGCCACCCTCGACGAGCACCGCTACGCCGACCGCATCGCCGAGGACTTCGACACGGGCGTGCGCAGCGGCGTCGACGGGACGCCGACGCTGTTCGTCAACGGCGTGCGCCACGACGACGACATGGACGCCGCCACGCTGCGCACCGCCGTGGGCGCGGCGGCCGCCGTCGCCTGAGGCGCACCGCGGCGGTCACGTCGCTCGGCTTCAGGCGCCGACGAGCTCCGAGCGCTTCTCCTTGACCTGGTCGAGCAACGTCTCGAAGGACTTCGCGAACTTCTCGACGCCTTCCTTCTCGAGCGTCTCCCAGACGTCCTGGAGGTCGACGCCGGCCTGCTCGACGCGCTCGAAGACCTGGTGGGCGCCGGCGAAGTCCTGCTCCAGGGTGTCGGCGACCTTGCCGTGGTCGCGGAACGCCTCGAGGGTCTCCAGCGGCATCGTGTTGACCGTCTTGTCGCCGACCAGCGCCTCGACGTAGTAGGTGTCGGGGAGGTCCGGGTCCTTCGTGGACGTCGAGGCCCACAGGCAGCGCTGCTTCGTCGCGCCCTTGGCCTCGAGCGCCTCCCACCGCTCGCCCGAGAAGACCTCGAGGAAGCGCTCGTAGGCGAGCTTGGCGTTGGCGATCGCCATCTTGCCCTTGAGGTCGTCGTGACCGCCGATGTCGTCGAGACGCTTGTCGATCTCCGTGTCCACCCGCGAGACGAAGAACGACGCCACCGACGAGACGACCGACGGGTCGTCACCCGACTCGACCAGGCGCTCGATCCCGCGCACGTAGGCCTCGGCGACCTCGGTGTAGCGCTCGAGCGAGAAGATCAGCGTCACGTTGATGGACTTGCCCTGGGCGATGCACTCCTCGATGGCGGTGAGCCCGGGCTTGGTCGCCGGGATCTTGATGAGGAGGTTCTTGCGGTCGACCAGGCCGTGCAGCGTGAGCGCCTCCTCGAGCGTCGCGTCGGCGTCGTCGGCCAGCGTCGGATCGACCTCCAGCGAGACGTAGCCGTCCTGGCCCTTGCCCTCGTCCCACACGTCGTAGAGGACGTCGCAGGCGTCCTGGATGTCCTTGACCGCCAGCGCGCGGAAGACGAGCTTCTCGTCGTCCTCGTCCGACAGCTCCTTCATCTGCTCGTCGTAGCCCTCGCCTTCGCCGATGGCCTTCTCGAAGATCGACGGGTTGGAGGTGAGGCCGGCGAGTCCGTCGTCCTTGACGAGCTTCTCGAGATCGCCGGAGGAGACGAGCTCGCGGGAGAGCAGGTCGAGCCAGACGCTCTGACCGTGATCGGCGAGCTGGTGCAGGGGCGTGGAGGAGGTCATGCTGCTGGGTCTACCCCGCGGCGCGGCTGTCTATCGGCGAACGTGGCGGCGAGCCTGGTCGCGCAGCCGGGCGCCGTCGCGCCCGAGCGGGAGCTCACCGGCGGCCGGCGGCCCGGCTGCGGCCGCGGAGGCGTCTCGGGCCTGACGCGCGTCCCTGCGGGCGACCGGCACCCGCACGCGCTGACCGCCGAGGCGCCCGGTGATCGCGCCGCCGGGCCCGAAGGTCACCGTCCCGTCGCCCCCGCGCCCCGGGGCGTCGACCCTGACGCGACCGGTGGCCGCGCCGTCGCTGAGCCGCAGGCGGCCGGAGACCCGGAGCCCGGGGACGTACGCGTAGCGGTCCAGGCTGATGTGCAGCCCTGCCCCGCGGGGGGCGGCATGGAAGCTGCCTCCGCGCAGGCCACCACCCTGCAGGACCCCCGTGAAGCCGCCGAAGAGGCTCTGCAACGCAGATGCGCGCGCGTCGCGGACCGTCATCGCGACGCCCGCCACGATCTGCCCGCGCCGCCCCGCAACCCCGTCCTGCGGCAGTCCCGCAAGCGACCGCGGGGCGCGCTCCAGCGGCTCGATCTGGTTGCTGGCCCCGCGGCACGGCGCCCCGACCCGCCGCCCGGCGGCAAAGCGCCGCAGCGCGGTCTCAACGCAACCGCTGTAGTCCGAGTCGACCTCGTCGTGCCCCGTGCCCGGCACCTCGACGATCTGCGCCCGGGGGAACAGGCGCGCGACCGCCTGCGCGTTGCCGAGCGGGGTGCGGAGGTCCAGACGGCCCGACAGCAGCAGGACGGGAACGTCCGGGGGCGCGGAGGTCGCCGCGGGCGGGACCGTCGTGACCGGGTAGGCGCGGCAGAAGTCGGCAAGGCTGCCCGCCAGCACGGAGGCGCGATCGAAGGGCGCGAAGCGCGCCGCGGGCACGCCGGCCAGTGCCTGCTGCGCACGGGCCGCGCGGCCGGAGACCGGATCGTCCAGCCCGTAGGGCAGAACGGTGTCCTGGCAGGTCGTGGCCACGTTGAGCGCGACGCTCAGCTCGGAGGTGCGGGTCGGCGGCCCGTCGGCGATCCCCCGCAGGCGCACCAGCGGCGCCGCGTCCCCGGACACCGCGGAGCGGACCGCGCCCGGCAGCGCGGCCTGGAGGTAGGGGTTCAGGTCGCCCGCCACCAGCAGGTTGAGCAGCTCGTCGGCGCTGCGCAGTTGCCCGCTGCGCCGCCGGCCCCGCCCGTCGTAGCGGACCGCGGAGATCGGCCCGCGCGACAACCGGCGGGCCAGGACCCCGACGTCGGCAACGGGGTCTGGCGTGATGCCCAACGCCCGGCATCCGGCGCCGGCGCGACAGCCTTCGCGCAGCACCCGCGGCAGCGCACCGAGCGTGTCGAGGAGGTAGGGGTCGACGCCGTCCGGGCCGACCGCCGAGTCCAGGACGAGCGCCTCGACGCGGTCCGGGTGCACCCGGGCGTACTGCAGGGCCACGTAGGTGCCATAGGAGACGCCGTAGAGGGTGATGCGCGGGGCGCGCAGCGCACGGCGCAGCGCCTCGACGTCAGCCACCGTGTCGAGCGTCGTGAAGGACGCGCGCGCCGGGCCCAGGCGCCGGGCGCACGCCCCGACCGCGGGGGGCGCGACGGGGGCCAGCGACCCAAGGCGCTGCAGTGCCGGGCAGCGCAGCGCCCCCGCGCCCGTTCCCCGCTGGTCCAGCAGGACGAGCCGCTTGCGGCCCAGCAGCGGCGACAACACCGAGGCGAACGACGCCGCCGCGGCCACCGAGCTCTGCCCCGGGCCGCCGCTCAGGGCCACCAGCACCCCGCGCTGCGCCCGGCGTCGCGGCTGGGCGGCGACCGCAAGGCGCAGCCTGGCCGCCCCCGCGCCGGGCCGGTCGCGCGGCACGGTCAGCGTGCCGCAACGCAGCGAGCCGTGCTGACAGGCGCGCAGACCGAGGCCGGACGGTGCGTCGGCGGCTGCGAAGATCACGGCCGGACCCGCTGCGACGCAGGCCACGAGCGAGGTAGCCGCAAGGGCGAAGATCCGGCGCATCCGTCGCGGACGGTAGCCCACCCGCAGGCAGGTAGGACCCCGTGGACGCATGAACGATCGCCCGCGCCTCGTGAAACGCCGACACAGAGGGCATGGGTCCGATCACCCCCCCCGCGGTTCGCTGCCTCGCGTGCGGGTTCGCCTGGAACAGCCCCGCGCTGGCCCATGGGCTCAAGGCGATCGGCTCGTGCCCCAAGTGCAGCGGAGACCTGCACTTCCTGGTCGACGTCGAGGAGCCCTCCCGGGCCGGCGACGACCGTGCCGACACGCTCGAGCCGCACATGGCGCTCGGCGCGCCCCGCTTCTAGCGCGAGTCCTCGGTCTGCTCGCGCGGCTCGTAGCCGGCGCACGCGACCACGGGCAGCCGCGGGTACTTCGGGAAGTCCGCGTCGGTCTTCGCGCGCCCGCACATGGAGAAGCTGCTCCCTCGCGTGTTGCCGACGATGTGCTGGTGCGCACACGAGCCGCACAGTCCGGTAGGGGTGGCGGGCACGGTGCCGTCAGTATCGCGGGTCGCGGCGGTCGTTGCCTGGACAACTAGGATGGTCCGATGGCGACCTTCGCCCGCCTGCTCACGTTCCTGCGCCCGTACCGCAGCGGGGTCATCTGGTCCGCCGTGCTGGCCGCTGCGGCGATGGTCATGACGGTCGCCATCCCGTACCTCACCGGCCGTGCGATCGATGACGTCAAGGCGCGCGACCCGTCGGGGCTCGCGCTGCTTGGGGTCGTGGTGGCCGCGGCCGGGGTGCTGCGCCTCGCCCTGACCGTCTTTCGCCGCCTGATCGCGGGGCGCGTCTCGCTCGGCGTCGAGGTCGACCTGCGCAACCGCGTGTACCGCCACCTGCAGTCGATGGAGCTCGGCTTCTTCGACCACCAGCAGACCGGCCAGCTGATGTCGCGCGCAACGGTCGACCTGCAGAGCGTGCGCTTCTTCCTCGGCTACGGCCTCATCTTCATGATGCAGTCGGTCCTGACGATCGTCCTGGCGTCGGTCGCGATGTTCATCTCCGACCCCAAGCTGGCGGCCGTCTCGCTGCTGCCGGTGCCTTTCGTCGTCTTCGTAGCGATGCGCTACGGCACCCGCGCCCGGCCGGCGGTGCAGGAGGTCCAGCAGCGCATCGCCGAGCTCACCGCGGACGTCGAGGAGAACATCGGCGGGGTGCGCGTGGTCAAGGCCTTCGCGCGCGAGGAACGCCAGCGCGAGCGCTTCGCTGGCAGCGTCGGGCGGCTGTTCGACCAGTCGATGATCTCCACGCGCCTGCAGGCCTTCTACAACCCGCTGATCGGCTTCCTGCCCCAGCTCGGGCTCGCCGTGATCCTGTTCTACGGCGGGCGCCGCGTCATCAACGGCCAGATGCAGCTCGGGGAGTTCTCCGCGTTCTACGTCTACCTGCTGATGCTGCTGTCGCCGATGCGGACGCTGGGCGTCTCCTTGGGGATGGCCCAGCGCGCTACGGCCTCGGGGGCGCGCCTGTTCGAGCTGCTCGACCGCCCCGCGGAGATCGTCACGAGCCCGGCCGCGCGGCCCCTGGCCGAGGGGTCCGGGGAGGTGCGCTTCGAGGGCGTCTCGCTCGTGTACGAAGGGGCGCAGCAGCCGGCGCTGCGCGACGTGGACCTGACCGTGCGGGCCGGAAGCACCGTCGCCCTGGTCGGCGCCACGGCCGCGGGCAAGACCACGCTGATCTCGCTCATCCCGCGGTTGTACGACCCGACCGCCGGCCGCGTGCTGGTCGACGGGCAGGACGTCCGCGACGTCGAGCTGTCATCGCTGCGGGCCGCCGTGGCCATCGTCGACGACAACCCGTTCCTGTTCTCGGCCTCGGTGGCGGAGAACATCGCCTACGCGCGCGCCGACGCGACCGACGCCGAGGTGGAGGAAGCGGCGCGCCGGGCGCAGGCCCACCCCTTCATCGATTGCCTCCCCGACGGCTACGCGACGCTGGTCGGCGAGCGGGGGCTCACGCTCAGCGGCGGGCAGCGCCAGCGCATCGCGATCGCGCGGGCGTTCCTCGCGGATCCGCGCATCCTCGTCCTCGACGACGCCACGTCCGCTGTCGACGCGTCGACCGAGCAGCAGATCAAGGCCGCGCTGCGCGACGTCATGGCGGGGCGCACGACGTTCGTGATCGCCCACCGTCTTTCCACGATCGCCCTCGCGGACGAGATCGTCGTCCTCGAGGAGGGAACCGTCGCCGAGCACGGGACCCACGAGGAGCTGCTCGAGCGTTCCGACCTGTACCGCGAGATCGTCGAGAAGGGCCTGCCCGACCAGGTGTTCCTGACGCGTAAGCCGCGCGAACGCGAGGTGGCGGGACTGTGAGCGACGGGGCCGTCTCCCGCGGCGACGACCTGCGCCGGCGCCTGCGCGGCACCAGCGGCCGCGCGCGCAAGCTCCGCGGGCTCATCGTCCTGCTCGGGCCCTACCGCACGCGGGTCCTCGCGATGTTCGGCGCCCTGGTGCTGGGCACCGCCGCGACGCTGGCCCCGGCCCCGCTCGTGCGCTCCGCCGTCGACGACGGGATCCGCAAAGGCGACCTCGGCGCGCTCAACCTGATCGTCATCGCCTTCGTCGCCAGCGCCCTGCTGGTCTGGGGGGCGACCTACCTGCAGACCTACCTCACGGGCTGGGTTGGCCAGCGCGCGCTGCAGGACCTGCGCCTGCAGATCTTCGCGCACCTCCAGGAGATGCCGGTCGGGTTCTACGAGCGCCGGCCCGCGGGTGTCCTGATCTCCCGCATGACCAACGACGTCGAGGCCCTCAACTCGCTGGTCACCGACAGCGTCGTGACGTTGTTCCAGGCGTCGCTGACGCTGCTGGGCACGATCGCGATCCTGCTGTTCTTCGACGTCCAGCTCGCGCTGCTGACGTTCCTCATCTTCCCGGTCATGCTCGCTGCGTCGCTCGCCTTCCGCATCGCGTCGGCCGACGCCTACAAGCGCACGCGCGAGACGATCGGCGCCATCACGGGCTACCTGCAGGAGTCGCTGTCCGGGATCCGGGTGGTGCGCTCCTTCGCGCAGGAGCCGCGCCACATCACGCGCTTCGAGACCCTCAACGACCACAACCGCGACGCCAACGTCACGACGGTCAAGCTGAACGCCGCGTACTTCCCGGCCGTGGAGTTCGTCAGCGCCGCGGCGACCGTCGGGATCCTGCTCATCGGCGGTCACCGCGTCATCGACGACGCGCTGTCGATCGGCACGCTGATCGCGTTCCTGGCGGCGCTCAACGGCTTCTTCGACCCGATCCAGCAGCTCTCGCAGGTCTACACGACCTACCAGTCCGGCATGGCGGCCCTGGACAAGATCTTCGAGCTGCTCGACGAGCGCTCCGATCTCGTCGAGGCGCCTGACGCAGTGGCCCTCCCGCGACCACTGCGCGGGGAGATCGCCTTCGAGGACGTGTCGTTTCGCTACCGGACCGACGAGGGGGTCAAGCTCGCCCTGGACGACGTCGACCTGGTCATCCCGCCTGGCCAGACCGTCGCGCTGGTCGGGGCCACGGGCGCCGGCAAGTCGACGTTCGCCAAGCTGGTGGCGCGCTTCTACGACCCGACCGACGGCCGCGTCCTGGTCGATGGGATCGACCTGCGCGACGTCCAGATCCACAGCCTCCGCTCCCAGATGGGCGTCGTGCCGCAGGAGGCGTTCCTGTTCAGCGGGACGATCGCGGAGAACATCGGCTTCGGGCGCCCGGACGCGACCGAGGCGGAGATCGCCGCGGCGGCCGGTGCGGTGGGCGCCGACTTCGTGCTGCGCCTTCCCCACGGGCTCGAGACCGAGGTCGGCGAGCGCGGCGCGCAGCTGTCAGCCGGCCAGCGACAGCTCGTCGCCTTCGCGCGCGCGCTCATCGCCGACCCGCGGATCCTGATCCTCGACGAGGCGACCTCCAACGTCGACCTGCACACCGAGACGAAGATCGAGGAGGGCCTGCGGCGGCTGCTAGCCAACCGCACCGCGATCGTCATCGCGCACCGCCTGTCCACGATCCGCCAGGCCGGGCGCATCGTCGTGCTCGACGGCGGCCGGGTCGTCGAGCAGGGCAGCCACGACGAGCTGCTGGCGGCCGGTGGCGCCTACGAGGCGCTGTACCGAGATTGGGCGCACCAGGCCGCTGCGTAGGCGGCCGCGCGGAAGGCTGCGGGACTAGGACTCGAACCTAGAATAACTGGACCAGAACCAGCCGTGTTGCCAATTACACCATCCCGCAGTGCGTCGGGGCGAAGGGCGCCCGACACGGGGATTATAGGAGGCGTCAGACGCCGTCACGGCTCCGCCGGTCTACTCGTGCCCGTGGTCCCTGGCGCCAAGATCGCGGGCGCCGCGGCCGTGGTCGCGCTTGCTCTTGCCCCGACCGTCGTCCGCGTCGTCTTCGTCATCCCCGAAGGACTGGTCCTCGGCGAGCGGGGCCGGCGGCGGCAGCCACTCTTGTGGGGCTGGCGCCGCCGCGGCCGGACCGGGGGCCGACGAAGGCTGGGACGCCGTCACCAGGACCGGCGGGGCCGGGGTCGTCGCGGGGGTCGGCCGCGGTGGCGAGCGCCGAGGGGCGGGCGGCGCAGCACGCCGCAGGTTCCGCTGCGCGGGCGGCGGCGCCTGCGGACGCACAGCCAGCCGCCGCAGCCCGGGCCCGCTGGCAACCAGCGAGTTGGCCTGGGGTAGGAGGGCTGAGCGCGCGAGCAGGAAGCGGCCCGGCGCAGCAACCCGCGACGCGACGGCCGCCGTGACGCGACGGCGGGAGGCGCTGGCCCGGGAGGGGCCGCCCGCCGGCAACCGCGTCAGCCCTGGCGGCATCAGCCAGCTCGACCCGGCGGTCTGCCGCGCGAGAGGATGGGTCATGGTGGCACCCAGGTCGTCGCTCAGACGCAGCAGGTTGGTCAGCAGCAGCACCGCGACGGTTGCGCCCACCGCGAGGCCCAGCACGATCGCTGCGTCACGTCCTCTGACCATGTCTCCGTAAGCCCTCCGTGGCTCGCGACCCCGACGGGGTCGGTTACAAGCCTAGGCGTCGACGGGCCGAGTGTCCCACTTGTGCCGCACGGACGCCTTATCCAGCGGCGTCGTCGAAGGCGAACTGCCGCGTGATGAGCTCCTCGAGGCCCGGATCCAGGACGAGCAGGACCTCGTCGCCCGGCTCGATGACCGTCTCGCCGTTGGGGACGAAGCCCGTGCCGCCGCGCAGGATGGAGATGATCAGGCTGCCGTCGGGCACGGGGACATCGGCCACGCGTTGGCCCGCCGCCGGCGAGCCGTCGGCCACGTCGACCTCGATGATCTCGAGCTTCTCGTCGTGCAGGTCGAGGAGGTGGACGAGCCCGTAGGACGGGACCTCGTGCTCGATCAGGCGCAGGATCAGGTCGGTCGCGCTCACCCAGGGCTGAACCCCGAGGAGCTGGAACCACTCGGTGTTGCGCGGGTTGTTGACGCGGGCGATGATCCGCTCGCAGAGATACTTCTCCCGCGCCATCTGGCAGATGAGCATGTTGTCCTCGTCGTCGCCCGTGACCGCCACGACGAGATCGGCGCGCTGGATGCCAGCGCGCTCGAGGACCCACAGCTCGGTGGCGTCCCCGTACTGGACGTTGTGCTCGAGCTCCTGCTCCACGGTGAGGTACCGCAGGCGGTTGCCCTCGACGAGCGTCACCTCGTGCCCCTTCTCCATGAGCTCGCGCGCGAGGTTCCAACCGACCTTGCCGCCGCCGGCGATGATCACGTACACGCGATCAGGCCCCGGTGACTTCAGTGAGCGCCTCGGCGAACATGTCGATGGCGATCTTCGTCGGGGAGATGGTGTGGAGCCCCTGCTCCGCGTACCAGGTCGCGCGTGCCGGGTCCATGACGCGCACGATCACCCGATCGACCTCGAAGCGCCGCTGGGCGATCTGGGCGATCACGAGGTTCGTGTTGTCGCCGTTGGTGGAGGCGATGAAGACGTCGGCACGGTCGATGCCCGCTTCCATCAGCGCCTCCACCTCGATCGCCGTGCCCACGGTGAACTGACCGCCGGCCTCCTCCCACGTCGTCGTCAGCCCCGCGTCGAGGCGCTCGTGGGAGAGCGGGTCCTCGTCGAGGACCGACACCTCGTGCCCGGCGGCCAGCGCGGTACGGGCGACGGAGGAGCCAACGCGGCCGGCGCCGACGATCAGGACGAACACGGGCGCAGACTCTAGTGGGGGTGTCCGGAAGTTCTGCTCGGTTCTGCGCAGTGCCCGGTCGTGGCTGGCGGTCGACGGTGACCCGGCTGCGTGCCGGTGGCACGTGGCCGGGCGCCGACGACCGTCAGGCGCGATCGGGCGCCCGCAGAACCCGCAGAACTTGCGGACACGCCCACTAGTGGGGGGCCTCAGCCGCCGGCGGCGCACCCGCTGGCGCCGCTTCGGGGTCGGGCGGGGCGGTCAGGATCACCTGGCAGCCGGCCTTGGCGATCACGTGCTTGGTGACCTCCCCCACGAAGTTCTCAGACCCGCCGGCCAGTCCCCCCAGCAGCGCCCCGCCCCGGATCCGCGACGGCTCCTCGGCGGCGAGGACGATCGCCTCGACCCCCCGGCGGCGCGCCTCGTCGACGATCGCGGCCCCCGCGCCGCGGGCCCGGACGGTGGCCGTCGCGACCTCGACGCCGGTGTACTCCTCCCCCACCGCCTTGGCCCGCGCCAGCGCGGTGCGCGCCCGCTTGAGTTGCGCGTCGGGCAGGCGGGCGTCCAGCGGCAACGCCATCGGGACCTCGAAGACCCACAGGGCCTCGATCGTCGCGCCGGTCTCGTCGTCGAAGTCGTCGTGCTGCTCGCCCGCCAGCCGGCCGGCGGTCTGCATGATGTCGTCGTCCAGCGCGGTCCCCGTGACGGGGACGAGGATCGAGCCGTACTGCGCCGTGGGGGGCTCACCCGCCCGCAGCGCCGCCTCGGGCACCGTCACGCGGCGCAGCAGCGGCTTCTCCTGGCTCAGGCGGTAGACGACGTAGAGCACGAGCCCGAAGGCCAGCCAGCCGAACCCGACGTACCGCGCACCCTCGTGGTAGACCACGACCGAGAGCCAGGCGACGGCGCTGAACAGCGCTCCGACCACCGCGGGCACGGGGATCGACGCGCCGCGCACGGTCACCGAGAACGGGACCGCATAGGGGCGGCGGCGGTCGGGTTCGCGAACGCGCAGCACGATGATCGACAGGTGGGCGATCGTCAGCCCGAGCAGCGCGCCGAAGGCGTAGATGCCGACCAGGAAGTCGAGGTCGTTCGGGATGACCAGGCCGGCGGCGATCGCCGCGGCGATCACGATCGCCACGAACGGGGTCGAGCGCGTCGGGTGCAGACGGCCGATCAGGCTGGGGATCTGCCGGTTGGTGGCCAGCGAGTAGGACAGGCGCGACAGGCCGAGCATCGCCGAGTTGGCCGCGGCCACGAGCGTCGCGGCAGCGGCGATGCCGAAGACGTACTTCAGCCCGTCGCGTAACAGCGCCTGGTCGAAGGCCTGCGTGATGCCGATGACCGGTGCCTCGAGCCACCGGCCACCGAGCTCCGTCTTGCCCCCGCGGACCGGGAGGGCGGTCACCGCGACCAGCGCGACGCCAACGTAGACGACCATGACCGACGACGCGGCGCTGACGATCAGCCGTTTCAGCCCCGCGCGCGGCACCCGGACCTCGTTGGCGATCCCCGACGCGGACTCCAGGCCGGTGAAGACGACCGTGGCGACCCCGAGGGCGAAGATCACCTCGTCCCACTGCGGCGAGGTCCCCAGCGCGATCGGGTCCAGCAGCAGGTCGGAGCTGAACCCCAGCACGAGCCCCAGCACGATGAGCAGCACCTGCAGCGCGAAGTCCACCAGGACCAGAGCCGAGACGCGGATCGCGCGCTCGCGCGAGAAGCCACGGATGTTGCGCACGGTGACGTAGACGACGACGCCGAGGGCGGCGACCAGCTCGACGCTGCCGCTGCCCAGCCGCCCCCAGAAGACCGACAGGTACTGCGTCGCCACCGACGCGGTGACCGCGACGAGGATGATGTAGTCGAGCACGATCACCCAACCCGCGACGAAGCTGACGAGCTCGTTGAAGGCGTAGCGGGCGAAGACGGTCGAGCCGCCCGGCTCCTGATGCAGCGAGGATCCCTCGACGTAGGTCATCGCCGCGAGCACGAAGAACACCCCGGCGGCCAGGTAGACCAGCGGCGTCAGCCCCAGCGCGTGGTCGGCAACCACCCCGAGCGAGAAGTAGATCGCGCTGGCCAGCGTCGTGTAGATGATCGCGAAGAGCGTGGGCGAGCCCACGGAGCGGTTCAGCACGCTCGCCTCACCCCGCCCGGCCGGCGAAGAGCAGGCGGCCGACGCCGGCCACCACGAACATGAGCCCGAGGACGAGCCCGAGCGCCAGCGGCCCACCCCCGCGCGCGATCGTGGTGACGATCATCGCCAGCCCGATCACGACCATGGCCAGCGACAGGATCCGCGTCGCGCCGCGGTGGACCTCGCGCGGGTCCGGGCTCACGACCTTCCCCCCGCCCGGGTCGGCTCGCGCTGCGCCCGGGAACCGGTGCCGGCCGCGCCGCCACCGGCGAGGGCGGGCACCGCCCCGGGGACCGCGGGGCCGGACTGCAGGATCACGCGGCAGGGCCGCTTGCCGAGCACGAACTCCGCCGCCCGGCCGAAGGTCGACCCCCCGCCCGTGCGCGGCGGCAGCGGCATGACGATCGCCTTGGCGCGCATCTCCTTGGCCTCGTGCACGATCATCGCCCCCGCCTGCCCGGCGCGCACCTTCTCGACGTGCCCGCTCACGCGGCGCCCGCCGAGGAGCTTGGCCTGCTCGATGACCGCTTGCGCCGCGACCTCCTGATCGGGCAGCGAGGCGCTCAGCGGCGACGAGTTGGGGACGACGATCATCACCAGCACGTGGATGCCCCGGCGCCGGCGCGCCGCGAGCTTGGCCGCGGTCAGGATCGCGGCGGGGGCGAAGGTCTGGGACTCCAGGGCCACGAGCACCGACTCGTACTCCGCCTCCGAGTCGACGACGGGCTTCGGAACCGCGATCTTGGTCGTGGTCATCAGGTCGAGGCCCTGGTTGCGGCGGTACAGGACGTAGACGACGATCCCCAGCGCGAGCCACCCCACGCCGGCGGCGGCGACGTCGAGGTGCAGCGCGGTCACCACGCCGAAGGCCAGGAGCGTCCCGACGCCGCCGAGCATCGCGAAGACGGGCAGGTCGCGCCCGCCGATGCGCACGTTCCCCGGGCCGCGGTAGGGCCGCCTGCGCTCCGGGTACTTGATGCGCAACCGGATCACCGCGGCGTGCGCGACGGTGAACGACAGCATCGCCCCGAACGCGTACATGTTGCCGAGGAAGGCGGCCTTGCCGGGAATCATCGTCAGGCAGGCGATGCCGCCGAAGATGATTATTCCCAGCGAAGGGGTCCCGTACTTCGGGTGCAGCCGGCGCAGGCGGTCGGGCAGCTGCCGGTGCAGCCCCATGGAGTACACGAGCCGCGAGACGCCGATGATCCCCGCGTTGGTCGCGATGACGAGGATCGTCGCGGCGAGGATGCCGACGTAGATCTCCCCCGCGCCCTGGAACAGCCCGAGGTCGATCTGCCGCACGACCCCGAGGATCGGATCACCGGCGAAGCCGCCCTGCTCCTCCGGCAGGCCGAGCTTGGTCTGGTAGGTGCCGTCCGCGATGCGGGTCACCGGGAGCGCGCTCAACGCCACCGCGGGCAGCGTCGCGTAGATGGCGAAGACTGCGATGACGACGCGGTTGATCGCCGCCGGGATCGTCTTCTCCTCGTCCTTGGCCTCCTCGGCCATGTTGGAGATCGTCTCGATGCCGGTGTAGGCGATCATCCCCACCGGGATCGCCAGGAAGAAGCTCTTCCACGTCGGGGCGACGCCGAGCGAGACGTTGTCGATCAGCGTCTGCGGCGAGAGCACCAGGACCGCTCCGACGGCGACCAGCAGCAGCTGCGTGCAGAAGTCGGTGACCGCCAGCAGGATGTTGACCCCGGCCGACTCCTTGGCCCCCAGCACGTTGACGAGCGACAGCACGACGACGACCCCGACGCCGAACAGGACGTCGCCGGGCGCATGGCGCAACGGGTCCCAGAACAGCCCGCCGATGTAGTGGGGCACGAAGAACGCCGAGATGGCGATCGTGATGACGTAGTTGAGCATCTGCGACCACGCCGCGAAGAACGAGGCGAACTCGTTGAACGCGTGGCGCGCGAAGCTCGACGAGCCGCCGGCCTCCGGGTACATCGCGGTGGCCTCGGCGTAGGTCGCTGCCGTCAGGTAGAAGATGAACCCGGTGATGAGGAACACCACCGGGGTGAGGCCGAGGGCCAGCGAGGCGACGAGGCCCAGCGCGTAGTAGATCGACGACCCCACGTTGCCGTAGGCGGTCGAGAACAGCGCGTTGACCCCCAGGACGCGCTGGAGCCCGTGAAGGCGGCGTTCGGCCATGGATCGCGCCAGAGTCTAGGCCCAGGGGAGGCCTGACCCGGGCGCCGCGCTGAGCGTCAGCCGGTCATGCGGCGACCGGCACCGTGTCTGTCCCCTTCATCGCCCGGCTGTCGGCCGTGCGGATGAACAGCGCAGCGATGATCGCACCGGCCAGGGCGATGCCGGAACCCGTGAGAAACGCGTCCTGGAAACCGTCGGCGAGGGCGGCCGGGATCTTGGCGCGGTCGCCCCGGGCCTGCTCGATCAGCGGAGCGGACGTGGCGTTGGCCACAGCGGCCAGGACGGCCAGTCCCAGCGCGCCGCCGATCTGCTGGGAGGTGTTGATAAGCCCGGAGGCCAGCCCCGCGTCGGCTTCGGCGCGGATCCCGCTGACCGCGCCGATGGTGACCGACACGAACGAGAACCCAAGCCCGGCGGCAGCCAGCACCGACGGGAACAGCACGTCCCCGAGGAACGTCCCGTCGACCGAGATGCGCGAGAACCACGCCAGCCCCGTGGCGACCAGGAGCAGGCCGGTGATCAGGATCGGCTTGAAGCCGAAGCGGGTCACCAGCTGGGATCCGACGCCGGCCGCCGCGATGATCGTCAACGCCAGCGGCAGGTAGCTCAGCCCGGCCTTCAGCGCGTCGTAGCCCAGCACCTGCTGCATGTAGAGCGACACGAAGAAGAACATCGAGAACAGCGACGCGCCGAGCAGCAGGCCGCTGATGTTGGCGCCCGTCAGCGTGCGGGAGGAGAAGATCCTGAACGGCACCAGCGGGTGGTCGGAGTGCGTCTCGATGTACACGAACGCGGCCAGCAGCGCGGCGGCGACGCCGAGCAGCAGGAGGTTGCGGCCCGAGCCCCAGCCCGCGTCGTTGGCGTCGACCAGCGCGTAGACCAGCGCCGAGAGTCCGAGGGTGACCGACGCGGCGCCCAGGACGTCGAAGCGGCGGTTGTCACCCTCGGCGTGGCTCTCCTTCAGCAGGCCCGGGGCCAGCAGCGCGGCAACGCCGACGATCGGTACGTTGACGTAGAGGACCCACTCCCAGCTGAGCCATTGGGTGAGCATCCCGCCGAGCAGCACGCCCGCGGCGCCGCCGGCGCCGGCGACCGCGCCCCAGACACCGAGGGCCTTGTTGCGCTCCGCACCCTCGGTGAAGGTCGTCGTGACGATCGACAGCGCGGCGGGCGACACGATCGCGGCACCGATGCCCTGGAAGGCCCGGGCGATGATCAGCTGCGCCTGGGACCCGGTCACGCCGGCCAGGCCGCCGGCCAGCGAGGCGAGCCCGAAGATGACAAGGCCGACCATGAACATCCGCCGGCGCCCGAGGAAGTCGGCCATGCGCCCGCCCAGCAGCAGGAAGCCGCCGAAGGTCAGCACGTAGGAGTTGACGACCCACGAGAGGTCGCCCTGGGCGAACTGGAGGTCGCGGCCGATCGAGGGCAGCGCGACGTTGGTGATCGAGGCGTCCAGGACGACGACGAACTGGGCGGCGGCCAGCAGGACGAGGGCGAGCCAGCGGCGGTCGTCGGGCGCGTCATCCGGGGTGGTGGTCTCGGTGGGGGCGGTGGTGGTCGACATGCGGTTGCTCTCCGGTGCAGTGGTGGGTAACCTGAAGGCAGGTTCCGTTTGTCCGATCACCATACGGAACGACCTTTCCGTTTGTCAAGCCCGATGACCGATACATCTCGAGCCCCCGAGCGCATCCGGCGCGCAGACGCGCAGCGCAACCGCGCGCGGGTGCTCGCGGCGGCCCGGGCGGCGTTGGCCGAGCAAGGGCTCGACGCACCGATGCCGGACATCGCCGCCCGCGCGGGACTCGGCGTCGGCACGGTCTACCGCCACTTCCCGACGAAGGAGGCGCTGGTCGCCGCGATCACCGAGGACTGGTTCCTCGCGCTGTGCGAGGTGGCGGCCGACCACGCCGCCCGGCCGGGGAACCCATGGGACAACTTCACCGACCAGATCTGGACCTCGGCGCGCATGCTTGTCGCCGACCGCGGGCTGTCGGAGGTCATGGGCGTCGAGCCGGTGAAGACCGGCGGCGCGGCGGTCGCCGTAGCGCGCCTGCAGGAGATCACCGGCGGCCTCATGGACCGGGCGAAGGCGTCGGGGGCGATGCGCGCGGACGCGGTGATCACCGACGTCCCGACGATGATGTGCGGCCTCGGCCGGATCGCCACGATCCAGAGCTGCGGCGCGCCGGTCAGCTGGGAGCGCTACCTGACGCTGATGCTGGACGGGCTGCGGGCGCGGTAGGGGTTTGGCACGGTTCACAGCGGCGAAGGTCGCGCTGGGCGGCACTGCGCTGCTGACGATCCTGCTCGTTGCGGTGTCGCTGCTGGACACTGCCTGGCTCGGGCTCGTGGCGGTCGCCCTTCTCTTCGTGATCATGCTCGCCACGTGGGTCGTCGAGCTCGGGTGGCGAGGATCGGCGGCGCTTCTGGGCGTCGTCCTGGTGGTCGTCGCCGTCGCGGCTCTGGTTCAAGCCGCGTCCTAGCCGCGGGGCGAGGCGGTTTGGCACCGATGGCGCTTGCCGTCCAAAACGACAGTGCCGGGGCGGGGTCTCGGCTTCTGCCACCCGTCCGGCCGGGGGCGTCAATCGCTGCCCGGCATCGCCAGCGGATCGATGGCCCGGCCGACCTCGCGCACGTCGGCGTCCTCGAAGCGGGGCGGCTCGGGTGAGGGCGCGGCCGGCACTGCCACGGGCTCGCCCGGCTCGCGGAGTTTGGGCGGCCGGGCTTGCCATGCCTTGAGCCGTTGGACAATGTCGCGGTAGAAGTCGAACGTCTGGGAGCGGGTCTCGCGGACGAAGGAGCCCTCGGCCTTTCCTCGCTTTTGGCCCATCGGCCGGCCGAGTGTGACGATGAAGGACTTCGGCTCGCGCTTGGAGTCGGTGGGGTGCAGCAGCTTGTCGGGCTGCTCGCGCACGACGGACAGCAGCTCGCTAGTCGTTTGCCGCGCGTTGGGAAACGCCGCCTCGATCTGAAGGTCGGCGGGCGCGTCTACGAGCTGGCGCAGCAGCCAGTTGATGCGGGGCTTGGCCTTGCCCTCGCGGGGCGCGTCGATCGTCACACTCGTCAGGGTGCGACGTGCCCGAAGGTCCGCGCGGATGCGAAGGTCCCCGACCGCGTCGGGCACGCGCAGCACCGCGGTCAGGGTGCCGCCGGCCGCGAGCTCCTGGACGGACTGATCGAGGCGATCGGGCGTTGTCTGGTTGCGGGGCCGCGAGGCTACAACGGGCCGGCCGAGGTCCTGGGAGAGGCCGAGGCCGAGGTACTGGGTGAACTCCTCCCAGCGCTCAGCGACGGTGCGCGCGTCGGCATCGTTGGCCCGCAGGGTGCCCTCATGGGCGGCCTTGCGGACCGACACCCACTTGTCGCCCATGTCTTCAAAGCCGCCGGCGCCCGAGGCGGCGCTGTCGAGGTAGGCGATGAGCTCGCCGAGGATCCACGCCTGGTCAGGGTCGGAGATCCCGCGGAAGCGGTGCTGCACGATCGCCTCGGTCAGCACGCTCCACCAGGAGAAGTGCCAGAGCTCGGTCTTGCGCACCTTGCGCTTGTCGACCGCGACGGGTGACTCGGCGTGGTTGGCGGTGATCTGATTCGAGATCGTCAACACGCCATCGAAGCCGTTGTCCTTTGCGACGTCGAGGTAGCTGCTGACCTGCTCGGCGCGCAGCGGAGCCCCCGCGGTCTTGACCTCCACAAGGCAGGTCCATGTCTTCTGGCCACGCCGGCAGACGATTGCGCCGTCGGGGATGACGGTCTTGCCGGCGGCGTCCTCGAAGCGCACCTCGGCGAACGTGTCGATCACCGGTGACTTGGGCGCGCCGAGTTCTTTGAGCAACGCGTGCCCGAACTCGGGGACCGCGCGCATCACCGCAAGTAGCGATGACGTCGCGCGGCGCTCCTGCTCTTCTTGGCCACGGATCCCCGCGGTCGGTATCAGGCGCGCGGGATGCCAGCCCGACGTGTCGAGCCCCGAGGCGCCGTTCTGCCGTGAAGAAGCCATTCGCGCACCCTAACGGCGGTGCGCCACCCTGCCTACGCGCATCGGGCTAGCAGCTTTCCATGCGAAGCGCGGCTCGTGCTGAACAGCGAACGAACGCGCTGCCCCGCCGCCGCTCGCGCGACCGGCGGCCGAACGACCGGCAGCGCCCCGAGGAGCGCCGCCGACCTCCGATCCGTGCTGCGGTTCCGCAGAACCCCAGCCGAGACCCCTACGTGATGATCGGGATGATCAGGATCGCCACGATGTTGGCGACCTTGATCATCGGGTTGATCGCGGGGCCCGACGTGTCCTTGAACGGGTCGCCGACGGTGTCGCCGGTGACCGACGCGGCGTGGGCCTCGGAGCCCTTGCCGCCGAACGCGCCGTCCTCGATCAGCTTCTTCGCGTTGTCCCACGCGCCGCCGCCGGCGGTCATGAGCACGGCGAAGAAGAACCCGACGACGATGACGCCGATGAGCATCCCGCCGAGGGCCTTGATGTCGATGATCCCGACGATGATCGTCATGATGATCGGCAGCAGCGACGGGAGGATCATCTCGCGCTGGGCCGCCTTGGTCACGAGGTCCACGCAGCGGGCGTAGTCGGGCTGGTCGGTGCCCTCCATGATCCCGGGCTTCTCGCGGAACTGGCGGCGAACCTCCTCGACGACCTCGCCCCCGGCGCGGCCAACGGCCTCCATCGACATGGCGGCGAACAGGCAGACCATCAGGCCGCCGAGCAGCAGGCCGATGAGCACCGCCGGGTTGCCGACGTCGAAGTTCAGCGTCTCACGGCCGACGCCCGCGTCGGCGAGCTCGAAGCGGAAGCCCGCGAAGAGCACGACCGCCGCCAGGACCGCGGACCCGATCGCGTACCCCTTGGTGACCGCCTTGGTGGTGTTGCCGACGGCATCGAGCTTGTCGGTGATGTCGCGGACCTCGTCGGGCAGCTCGGCCATCTCGGCGATGCCGCCCGCGTTGTCGGTGATCGGGCCGAAGGCGTCCAGCGCGACGATCAGGCCGGTCAGCGAGAGCTGACCCATGACCGCGACGCCGATGCCGTAGATGCCCACGGTGCCGCCGCCGCCCAGCTTCCAGGCGCCGAGGATGCCCAGCGACAGCACGAGCGCCGGCAGCGCCGTGGCCTGCAGGCCCGACGAGAGCCCCTGGATGATGTTCGTCGCGTGACCCGTCTGCGAGGCGGCGGCGGTCTTCTTGACCGGGCCGAAGCGCGTCGACGTGTAGTAGTCGGTGATCACGAACAACAGCGCCGTCACGGCGATGCCGATCAGGGCGCAGAGGTAGAGCTTGCCGACGCCGGGGGTGTCGCCGCCGCCGTTGTACTTCACGCCGTCCATCAGCCACTTGGTGACGGGGTAGAAGAGCACCGCCGCGATCAGGCCCGAGGCGATGAGCCCCTTGTAGAGCGCGCCCTCGACGTTGTCGGTCTTCGTCCCGACGAAGAAGGTGCCGATGATCGAGGCGACGATGGCCACCGCGCCGAGGACCAGCGGGTACAGCGCCGCCTGGGTCGCGTTCTCCCCGACGAAGGTCAGGACGCCGAGCAGCATGACCGCGACGGCGGTGACCGCGTAGGTCTCGAACAGGTCGGCCGCCATGCCGGCGCAGTCGCCGACGTTGTCGCCCACGTTGTCAGCGATCGTCGCCGGGTTGCGCGGGTCGTCCTCGGGGATGCCGGCCTCGACCTTGCCGACGAGGTCGGCGCCGACGTCGGCGGCCTTGGTGAAGATGCCGCCGCCCAGCCGGGCGAAGATCGAGATCAGCGAGCCGCCGAAGGACAGGCCGATCAGCGCGTCGATGGCCTCCTTCTGGCTGCGGTCGAAGACCGTCGTCAGAAGGCCGTAGTAGCCGGCGACGCCGAGCAGGGCGAGGCCGACGACGAGCATGCCGGTGATGGCGCCGCCGCGGAAGGCGACGTCCAGGCCCGGCGAGACACCGCCACGGGCGGCCTCGGCGACACGGGCGTTGGCCCGCACCGACACGTTCATGCCGATGAAGCCGGTCGCGCCCGAGAGCACGCCGCCGATCACGAACCCGAGGGCGACGTAGCCGTCCTGGATGAAGATCAACGCGATGGCGAGGAGCACGCCGACGCCGGCGATGACGATGTACTGCCGGTTCAGGTAGGCCTTGGCGCCCTCCTGCACCGCGCCGGAGATGCGCTGCATCTCGGCGTTGCCGGGCGAGAGCGCCAGCAGGGAACGGGTGGTCACGAGGCCGTAGGCCACGGCGAACGACGCGCAGATGAGCGCGATGACGACCCCGTGGTCGGTCAGGAATTCAGACAAGGGAAGATCCTCTGCAGATGGATGGCGATGCGTGCCGGCGTGGACTTCGCTCGGAACACGTCACGCGTCGGCCCAGGAGGTCCGGCGCGAAGCGAACGGCACTGTATCGCGGATATAGGCGGAATCGGCCGTTGCGTTACTGGCCCGGCACCCAGAGACGGCTCGGGGGCGGCGCTGCGGGCGCGGCCGGGGCCGGGGCCGGGGGCGCCTCGGCGCTCCCTCCCGGGGGGCCCCCGCCGGGCTGCGGGGGCGCTGCACCCTCGCCCCCGCCGAGCTGCACGTAGGCCATCTGGAGCTGGCTCAGCGCCTCGCGGATCTGCGCCGCATCCGGGCCGAGCTCGGCCTCCAGCAGCGGCAGGAGCGCACGCGCGCCCTCGATGGCCGCCCGCAGCTGGCCGAGGTCGCGCTCCTCCTCGGTGCCGGGCGCCAGGCCCGCCTTGCGGCCGCCCAGGTTGAGCAGCGAGATGACCGTCTGGACGAGCACGTCCTCGACGCGCAAGCGCTTGATCTCCGCCTCGTAGGCGGCCTGCATCTCCTCTTCGGTGGGCTGCCTGCCGGGTGCGTCGCTCATGCCGTCACGTCCTGTGTCGCGTAGGTGGCCAGGGTCTCCTGCACGCTCGCGCCGTACACCTCGGCAGGCGAGGCGCCGGCCGCGATGGCATCGCGCTGGCGCTGAGCGCCGTTGCGCGCAGGCAGGTCGGGGTCGAGGCCGAGCTCGCTGCGCACGGGCTCGGTCCATTGCAGCAGACGCTCGATCGCACGTGCGGCCGGCTCCTGGACGCCCCGGCCGAACTCGACGAGCTCCCCGTCCATGCCGTAGCGGATCGCGCGCCAGAGGTTCTCTTCCAACAGTCGCATCGGTAGGTCCTCGTGCGGGAGGCCTTCGTCGACGTCGCGCGCCGCCTGGGCCACGCAGGCCACGATGAGCCCGACCAGCGCCTCGGACTCCTCCGCGGTGGACTGCATGTCGCAGATGCGCACCTCGACGGTGCCGAAGGTGAACGCCGGGCGTACCGACCACCACAGCTGCGTGCTCTCGACGATCGACCCGACGCGGCCCAGCAGCTCGACGTAGGCGCGCAGCGCGGCCCAGGAGCCGTAGGCGTCCGGGATGCCGCAGCGCGGGAAGGTGCGGGTGAAGGCCTGGGTGCGCGCAGAGTGCAGCCCGGCGTCGACCCCGTCGAGGTAGGGCGAGTTGGCGCTGCGGGCCAGCAGCAGCGCCAGCACGGGCCGCAGCCGGTCGCAGACGGCCACGGCGCGGTCGATCCCCCGCACGCCGACGTGGACGTGCAGGGCGAAGGTGTTGTTGCGCCGCGCCGCGTACTGGAGCTCTTCGACGACGCGCCGGTAGTGCTCCGTGTCGATGTTGCGCTGCTGGCGGTAGTCGGCCCACGGATGGGTGCCCGTCGCGCCGAGGGCGACCCCCTGGGCGGCGGCCAGGGCGAACAGGCGCCCGCGGGCAGCGCGCTGGCGCGCGAAGGCGTCGGGCAGGTCGGCGCCGCGCCCCGACCGGATCTCGATCTCCGAAGCGATGAGCTCGCCGGCGATGGACTGCGCCAGGTCCGGGTCGGTCGCGCGCGCAGCCTGCGCCAGCTCCTCGAAGCGCGGCACGAGGCCGAGCGTGTCGGGGTCGAGGATCGCGAACTCCTCCTCGATGCCGACGGTCCCGTCCACGGAGGCCGCGAACGTCGCCTCCACCTGCTCGAGGTCGATCACGTGAGGTAGAAGTAGAGGGCGTAGAGGAGGTCCACAGCGGGGCTCGAGGTGTGCGTCGTGACCTCCGGGGGGACCTGCAGCAGCGCCTCGGAGTAGTTGAAGATGATCTTGACGCCTGCGGCGACCAGATCGTCGGCCAGCCCCTGCGCGGCGGCGGTCGGGACGGCGAGGACGCCGACCACGATGTCCTCGTCCTGCACGACCTGCCGCAGCTCGGCGACGTCGCGGACGACGTGCGTGCCGACCTTCTGGCCGACCTTGCGCGGGTCGGCGTCGAACATCGCGACCACCCGGAAGCCGTGGTCGGCGAAGATCTCCGAGCTGGCGATCGCCTTGCCGAGGTGGCCGGCACCGAAGAGCGCGATGTTGTGCTGGCCCGCCGTGCGCAGGATCTTGCGGATCTGCGAGACGAGCGAGTCGACGTTGTAACCCACCCCCCGCTTGCCGAACTTCCCGAAGCCCGACAGGTCGCGGCGGATCTGCGTCGAGTTGACGTGCGTGTAGTCGCTCAGCTCGGAGGAGGAGATCGTCTCCTTGCCCATCTTCTTGGCCTGCGTGAGCACCTGGAGGTAGCGCGAGAGGCGCGCTGCGACGCCGAGCGAGAGCCGTTCGGGACCGGCCTCCTCGTCGCTCTGGGGGACCACGGCAGGGTGCGTGAGGTCACCGATGCTCAAGGGTGCCCGATGCTAGCGAGGCGCGTCCTCAGGTCCTGCTCGTCGACGAAGAAGTCGCTCAGCTCCTCGCCGTCGAGCACGACGACCGGGATGCGCTCCAGGTAGGCCTTCAGCAGCGCGTCGTCGGCTTCGATGTCGATCTCCTCCAGAACGAAGGGGTGCTGCACGCGCACGCGCTCCAGGACGGCGCGGGCGTCGTCGCACAGGTGGCAGCCGGGGCGCCCGAGAAGGCGGACGACCGGTGTCACAGCGCGCGCTGACCGGTGGCGTAGGCGTCCATCCCGAGGTAGTCCGGGAACGCCTGCGCGGTGGTGAAGCGCGCCGCGCTGGCGATCATCGCCGCGTTGTCGGTGCACAGCTCGCGCGGGGGGACGTGCAGCTCGGCGCCGAGCTGCGCCAGGCGGGCGCGCAGCGCCCCGTTGGCCGCGACGCCCCCGCCCACCGCCAGGCGGCCCAGTCCGGTCTGGTGGAGCGCCTGCTGCGCCCGCCGTGCGAGCGCCTCGACGATCGCCTGCTGATAGCCCGCGGCGAGGTCGGCGCGGCGGCGCGCGGTCTCGGACTCCCCCAGGTCACGCACCTTGTAGAGCAAGCTCGTCTTCAGCCCCGCGAAGGAGAAGTCCAGACCCTCGAGGCGGCCGGCCACGGGGAAGGCGAAGGCCTCCGGGTCGCCCCCGGCCGCCAGACGCTCGAGGTGCGGGCCGCCGGGGTAGGGCAGGCCCAGCATCCGCGCCCCCTTGTCGAAGGCTTCTCCCGCCGCGTCGTCGAGGGTCTGCCCGAGGACGGTGAAGCCGTGGTGGTCCTCGACCCGCGCGAGGAAGGTGTGGCCGCCGCTGGCCAGAAGACAGAGGAACGGCGGCGCGAACGCCGGACCGTCGACGGCGAGGAAGTTGGCCGCGACGTGGCCCTGCAGGTGGTCGACGGCGGCCAGCGGCATGCCGCGCGCGGCGGCCAGGCCGGTGGCCGTCGCCACGCCGACCAGCAGCGCGCCCACGAGCCCGGGGCCCTGGGTCACGGCGACGAGGCGCACGTCGTCCAGCACGGCACCGGCCCGGGCGAGCGCATCGTCGACCACGGCCGTCGTGAGCTCGAGGTGGTGGCGGCTGGCGATCTCGGGGACGACGCCGCCGAAGCGGTCGTGGACGCCCTGGGAGGAGATGACGTTGGAGCGGACTTCCCCGTCGGCGCTCAGCACCGCAGCGCAGGTGTCGTCGCAGCTCGTCTCCAGCGCGAGGATCACGAGGTGTGCGTCGGCTGGACCGGCCCGGCCGCGGGCACGTCGTCCAGGCTGCCGGCCAGCGTCGCGGGCGTGCGCCACATGATCAGCGCGTCCTCGCCGTTGTCTGAGTAGTAGCGGCGGCGCAGCCCGGCCGAGCGGAAGCCGAAGCGCTCGTAGAGCGCGATGGCCGGGGCGTTGGAGGTGCGGACTTCAAGGGTGAAGCGGGCGTCGGGATCGGAGACGCGGCCGAGCAGGTCCTCGAGCATCGCCGTGGCGATGTGCGCGCGGCGGCGGTCGGGGTCCACCGCGACGTTCATCACGTGCCAGACGGTGTCGTAGCGCGAGCAGATCAGGTAGCCGGTCATGCGGCGCTCCTGCCACGCGGCGAGGCAGATGCCCATGGGCTTGGACAGCTCGAGGACGAACATCGCCAGCGACCACGGTGTCGGGAAGGCGCGGCGTTCGACCGCGATGACCTGGGGCAGGTCGGCGTAGGTGAGGCGGCGGACGGTGAGGTCGGAGTCGAAGGCGGGCATGCGGTCGGCTGCGGGGCGTCAGGACGGCCGCCGCAGCTCGGCGTCCGGCGCCCGCACGTACTCCGGGATCAGCGCGTCGCGGTCGACCGGCTCGGCGTCGAGCGCCAGCCGGCAGAGCGCGATCGCGCTGACGCGATGCAGTGGGGATCCGTCCGCCGGGACCGTGGCGCCCGCCGGTTCGAGCAGCTCACGAAAGCGTACCGCCCCCTCCCCCACCGCCAGCCACGGGCCCGGGGCGATCGACAGCCAACCGGGGAGGTCCCCCGGGGGCGCGGCGACGACGGTCCGCAGCGGCTCGGGGGCGCCACGAGCGCCGCGGGTGAACGCCGCGGCGTACGCCTCGCCGCGGCGCGCGTCCAGGACGCTGAGCACGGCGCCCGTGTGCGCTGCCGGGCCAGAGTGCTCCCGCGTCGTCAGATCTTCGGCGACCGGATCCAGCACCGCCGCCGCCAACGCCTGCGGGGTGCCGACCCCCGCGAGCTCGGCGCCGCTGGACTGCACGAGCGCGCGGGCGGTCGCCACGCCGATGCGCAGCCCGGTGAACGTGCCCGGCCCGACCCCGACGCCGATGCGGTCGACGTCCGCGAAGCGCAGCCCGGCACGTTCCAGCAGCTCCCGGGCGAGCGGGAGCAGCTGCTGCGCGTGCCCGGGGCGCTCGCCGGGCGCCGGGGTGTGCCAGAGCTCGAGCGGGTCGTGGCCGGTGCGGGTCAGCGCCACGACCGTGGCGTTGGTGGCGGTGTCAAAGCCCAGGACGACGGTCATGGGTCGACCTCGATGCGGCGGCGGTCCCCGCCGGCGTGCTCGATGCTCACCCGGTGGCGCACGGGGCCGAAGGCGGCCTCGCCCACGGCCGGCCACTCCACGAAGGCGACACGGTCCGGGGTCAGGAAGTCCTCCAGCAGCGAGGGGTCCTCGCGCTCGAGGTCGCTCAGGCGGTAGAGGTCGAGGTGCGCGACCGGGACGCGCCCGTCGTCGTGGAGCTGGCCGATGGTGAACGTCGGGCTCGTGACCGGCCCGCTCACGCCGAGGGCGCGCAGCGCGCCACGGACGAAGGTCGTCTTGCCCGCGCCGAGGTCGCCGGAGATCAGCACGACGTCGCCGGGGCGCACGCCTTGGGCGAGCGCCGCTCCGCAGGCCGCCGTCTGCTCGGGACCCTCCGTGAGCGGCACGGGCGGCGGGCGCGCCGCCTCAGCGCGAGCGCAGGCGCAGCGCAGCGCCGGCCGCCATCAGGGCGACGCCGCCCAGCAGCAGAAGGCGGGCGTCCAAGCCGGTGCGGGCCAGCGCCGGCTCGGCGGAGGTGGCCGCCGCAGCGGCGCTCGGCGTAGCCGTGGCGGGCGTCGCGGGCGTGGCCGTCGGCGCGGCCGTCACCGCCGGGGCCGGCGGTGCAGAGGTGCTCGGGGCCTGCGGGCGCTTGGTCACCGTCGGCTTCGTGCTCGGGGCCTTGGTCGTGGAGGTGCTCTGGAAGGTATCGGTGTACTGGTCGTCGCCGGCCCCCTGGGCCGACGCACCGGACGGCGCCGCGGCGAGCCCGGCCACCACGGCGACGGCGGCGAGGTGGGTGCGGGCGCGGGAGCAGGCCATGGGCGTGGATTCTACGGCGCAGACGGACATCCTCGCCCGATCCTGCGCTACGGTCGCGCTCGATGTCCGCAGCACCGAGCGCCGAGAGGATGCATGTCCTCCTTCTCACCGATCGCGACTGGCTGCACCCGCAGGGAGGGGGCACGGGGACCAACCTCTACGGACAGGTCTCGCGCTGGCTGGCGTGGGGCCACCGGGTCACGGTGATCGCCGGCAGCTTCGAGGGTGCCCCAGCGGTCGAGCGCCCTTCGGAGCGGCTGGAGATCCACCGCATGGGCTCGCGGCTGACGGTCTTCCCGCGAGCCGCGTGGGCCGTCGCCCGCGGACTGGGACGCGACGCCGACGTCGTGCTCGAGGTCGTCAACGGCATCGCCTTCTTCACCCCCCTGTGGTTCTTCCTGCGCGTCCCGCGGGTCGCGCTCGTGCACCGCGTGCACCAGGAGCACTACGTGACCGAGCTCGGGACCAACGGGCAGGTCGCGGCGCTGGTGCTCGAGAAGCTGCCGCTCAGCCTGCTCTACCGCGGGCTGCCCTTCCTGACGATCTCGCGGGCCGCGCGGGATGACCTCGTTGCCCTGGGCGTCGACGAGGGGCAGACCGGCCTGCTGGCCGACACGCCGCAGGAACTGGCCGACGACGTGGCCGGGCTGATCGCCGACCCGGAGCGGCGGGACCGCCTCGGGGCAGCGGCCCAGGAGCGGCCGCGAGGCTTCACGTGGGAGACCACCGCGGGGGCCAACCTGGCGGTGCTGCAGCAGGCCGCGCGGGAACCGAGGCCGCGGCTGCGCCACGCGCTCATGCGCTCCGACGCGGGCAAGGCCGGAGCCCTGGCCGCGGCGACCCTGACCAACAACGCGATCCAGCTCGTCTTCGTCGTGGTCATCACCCGGCTGCTCGGGTTCACCGACTACGGGGCGCTGGCCGCGCTGGTCTCCGCGTTCCTGATCCTGCTGGTCGGCGGTCAGTCCGTGCAGGTGGCCGCCGCGCGCGAGGCCGCGCTGGGGCGGCTGGGCCACGGCGAGCAGCTGCGTCGGACGCTGTCGCGCTGGACGCAGCAGCTCGCGGTTGCCACGGCGGGGCTCGCGATCCTTGGTGTCGTCGTGCGCGGGCCGCTGGCCGGCCTCATCGGGACGCCCGAGCACCCGTGGGCGGCGGCGGCGATCCTGCCCACCGGTGGGCTGTGGCTTCTGCTGTCGCTGCAGCGCGGCGCGCTGCAGGGCCTGCGCGGCTACGGGGCGGTCGGCGTCTCGATCGTGGTGGAGGGCCTCGCCCGGCTGCTGTGCAGCGTCAGCCTCGTCCTGGCCGGCGCGGGCGTGACCGGGGCGTTCCTCGGTACCCCGTTCGCGTTCGCGGTGGTCTCTGCGGGCCTGGCCGTCGTGCTGCACCGTCGCCTGACCGCCGACGCGGCAACCACCGCCCCGGAGTCGATCGACGCGGGCGCCGCCCCCGCCCTCGGGTCGCTGCGCGCGCTCATCGGCAACGGCTGGGTTCCCATCCTCGGCCTGTTGCTGCTCGCAGTCCTGCAGAACGTCGACGTCATCGTGGTCAAGCGGGAGATCGGCGGCGACGCCGCGGGGGCCTACGCCGCGGCCGCCGTCGCAGCCAAGACGGTTGTCTGGGTGGCGATCGGCATCGGCCTGCACCTGCTCCCCGAGGCCACCGGCCGCGCGGCGGCGGGGCTGGACCCGCGGCCCGTCCTGATGCGCGCGCTGGCGATCCTCGGCGTGGTGGCCGTCCCCGCGCTGCTCATCTTCGCCGTCGCCGGGCGCCCGCTGCTGCGGATCGCGTTCACCGAGAAGGCCGCGCAGGCGTCGGGCGCGCTGGTGCTGCTCGGGGCGGCGATGACGGTGCTCGCCGTCTCCTACCTGACCGTGCAGTACATGCTGGCGCTCGGCGAGGTGCGCTTCCTCTGGGTCCTGGCCCTCGTGGCGCTCGTGGAGCCGGTAGTGCTGACCGTCGGGTCCTTCGGGCTGGTGCCCTTCGCGGCGATCGTCCTGGGCATGCAGGTCGCGGTGGCGAGCATGGTGCTGACGCTCGGGCTGCGCGCGCGGCCTGACCCGCGGCGGATGGGTTCTTCCCCCGCCATCGCGCCGTGAGCGCCGAGGGGGCCGAGGGCGCGGGCCGGGGGTCCTTCGTCGAGGCTGGGCGGCGGTCGCCGACGTCGGGGGCTGGCTGAGCGAGGCCCAGGCGCGCCGGCTCTTCGCGCGCGCAGCCGCGCTGGCGCCGGGCGCGCACGTTGTGGAGATCGGTTCATTTCGCGGGCGCTCGGCCATCGTCCTGGCCTGCGGGGCTCCCGAGGGGTGCAGGTCGTGGCGGTCGACCCGCACCTCGGCCCGCGGTCATCGACCTCCTGTTCGTCGACGACGTCGTCCTGCGCCACGCCGGCGCCCACGCGACCCGTCGGCACTACGGCGGCGAGCCGCACGCGCTGCTGGCCCGCCGCCGGCGCGCGGTGGTCGGCCAGCGGCTGGGCCGCCGCGCGCTGGCGTTGGACGACCTCGCCCAAGGCCTGACCTTCGCGACCCGGGCGGCCGCGCGGCTGGTGCTGCGCCGCGACGCGGCCCGCGAGCGAGCCCAGTTGGCCGCCCTCCGTGAGGCGCGGGCACACGGCGGGTAGGGGCCGGGGATGAAACTCTGGTTCGCCGCCTCCACCGAGGAGTTCACCCCGTCGCAGATGCTCGAGCAGGCAAAGGCGGCGCAGACCGCGGGCTTCGACGCGCTCGCCGCCTCCGACCACTTCGCCCCCTGGTTCCCCGACGGGCAGGCCAGCCAGGCGTGGGTCACGCTGGCCGCGATGGGCCAGGCCACGACCCTGCCCCTCGGCACGTCGGTGACGCCGATCGTCCACCACTACCACCCGGGCGTGGTCGCGCAGGCGTTCATGTCGCTCGAAGAGCTCTACCCCGGCCGTGTGTACCTCGGCGTCGGCTCCGGCGAGGCGCTCAACGAGGTGCCGCTGGGGCTCGTCGACTGGCCCGAGCCAGCGGAGAAGCTCGAGCGCTTCGACCGCGGTCTGGAGGCGATCACCCGCCTGTGGGCCGGGGACACGGTGACCATGGACGCGGGCTGGTTCCGCCTTCACGAGGCCAAGCTCTACACCCGCGCGCAGCAGCCCCCGCGCCTGTACGTCTCCGCCTTCGGGCCCAAGGCGGCTGCGATCGCCGGGAAGTACGGCCAGGGGCTGTGGACGCTCGGCGACCCCGAGGCCGCGCCGGAGATCATCGAGGCCTACCGCGGCGCCTGCTCCGACAACGGCAAGGAGGAGGGCGAGATCATCTTCCAGGCCGGCTTCCACCTGGCCGAGACCGACGAGGCGGCGGTCGCAGCGACCCGCCGCTGGAAGCCCACCCAGATGGACGACGTCTACCTGCGCGACATCCACGACCCCGAGGAGATGCAGCGCCTGGCCGCCGACCAGGTCTCCGACCACGGGTTCGCCCACGAGGGCTTCCTCGTCGGGGCGGACGCCGCCGAGCACGTCGAGCGCCTGCGCGGCCTCGAGGCGGCGGGCGCGACGGTCACCTGTCTTCAGCTCATCGGCGAGGAGGACGCGCTGGGATCGATCGAGCGCTACGGCCGCGAGGTGCTGCCGGAGTTCGCTTCGGGCTGAACAACCGCGGGTGTAGGGAGCAGGTTCGGCCGCTCCGGGCGTTCCGCGTCACGTTGAACTCCCTGGACATGCATAACGTCACGCAGAACGCGCACCCTTAGAAGAGCCCGAGCTGCGGCGCCGGCTCCGGCTCGGTGGCCGCCGGTCCGGCGAACGGGCCCGGCGCCACGGGCGCCGCGGCCTCCGGGTCCGGCTCCGGTTTTGGTTGCGCCGCCGGCTGCTCCGGCGCCCCGAGCGCGAGCAACTCCGGGATGCGCCGGAAGTCCTCGCGCAGCAGCTCGACGTTCGCCGGGGTGTACAGCGCCGCAGCCGGGTGCAGCAGGGGCAGCAGCCGCACCGTCCGCGGCCCGACCGCACGCACCTCGACCTGCCCGCGCACCCGCGTGATTCCCGTGGGATCGCGCCGCAGGAGCTTGGTCGCGAAGTTCCCCAGCGTGCACACCACCGTCGGCTCGATCAGCGCGAGCTGCGCCATCAGGTAGCCGCTGCAGTTGTCGATCTCCGCCGGCTGCGGGTCGCGGTTCTGCGGGGGCCTGCACTTCAGGACGTTGGCGATGAAGACGTCCGCGCGGGCGAGCCCGACGTCCGCCAGGAGCTCGTCCAGGAGCCGGCCCGCTTGCCCCACGAACGGCAGCCCCGCCTCGTCTTCGTTGCGCCCCGGGGCCTCCCCGACGAACATGAGGTCGGCGTCGGCGTTGCCCGCCCCGAAGACCACGGTCTTGCGGGTCGCCGCCAGCTGGGGGCAACGCACGCACCCGGACGCCTGCGCGAAGACCGCCTTGAGCTCCTCGCGGCGAGCGGCGGCGTCCACCCTGCGCACCATAACCACGCCCGTACGCTTTCGGGAACCGGGGCTATATTGCTGTTGGAGGCCGTCACCCCCAGCGGGATGGACCTCACCCAAAGCGATGGACACCCCCCTGTCTTCCTGCCGCACAGCGGTCATCGGCGCCGGTCGCCTCGGCTTCGCGCTGGGCGATGCGCTGCGGGGCGCCGGGTTCGTGGTGGACGGTCCTCTGCCGCGGTGCGCGGCTGCCGCCGGCGCAGACATCGTCCTGCTCACCGTCCCCGACGCGGAGATCGCTGCTGCCGCCGACTGCCTGCGCACCGAACGGCAGGGGCTCGTCGGCCACTGCTCCGGCGCCACCGGCCTCGGTGTGCTCGCTGGCCACGAGGCGTTCTCCCTGCACCCGCTGATGACCGTCACCGAGGATGGCGCCTCCTTCGGCGGGGCCACCTGCGCCGTGGCGGGCGCGACGCCGCGCGCTCTGGCGGCGGCCAACGACCTCGCCGCGGCGCTCGGCATGACGCCCACCACGATCGCCGACGAGGACCGCGCCGCCTACCACGCGGCGGCCTCCATCGCGTCGAACTTCCTCGTCACGCTCGAGGCGGCCGCGGAGCACATGGCGGCCACGGCGGGGGCCCCACGGGCCATGCTCGTGCCGCTCGTCCGGGCGACCGTGGAGAACTGGGCCAAGGTCGGTCCGCACCATGCGCTCACCGGCCCCATCGCGCGCGGTGACGCCATCACCGTCACTCGCCAGCGCGACGCGGTCGCCCAGCGGGCGCCCGAGCTGCTCGCGCTGTTCGATGCGCTCGCCGACGCCACCCGCGAGCTGTCGGTCCGCACCCATCCGCTGCCGGCGACCCGATGAGGGTCATGCGCACCGTCGCCGAGCTGCGCACCGCGCTGCGCCCGGCGCGCCGCGAGGAGCGAACGATCGGCCTCGTGCCCACCATGGGCGCTCTGCACGACGGGCACCTGTCGCTCATCCGCCGCGCCCGCGCTGACAACGACGAGGTCGTGGTGTCGCTGTTCGTCAACCCGGCCCAGTTCGACGACGGCGCCGACCTGCGCGCTTACCCGCGCGACGAGTCGCGCGACGCCGTGCTCGCCGCCGAGGCCGGCGTGGACCTGCTCTTCGCCCCGGACCCCGATCAGGTCTACCCGCCGGGCTTCGCCACGTCGGTCCGCGTCGCGGGGCTGACCGAGCCGCTGGAGGGCGCCGCCCGCGGCCCAGGGCACTTCGATGGCGTCGCGACCGTGGTCACCAAGCTCCTGAACATGTGCCAGCCCGACGTCGCCTACGTCGGCCAGAAGGACGCGCAGCAGGCGCTGGTCATCCAGCGGCTCGTGCGCGACCTGGACCTGCCCGTCCGCATCGAGGTCCTACCCACCGTGCGCGAGCGCGACGGCCTGGCGCTGTCGAGCCGCAACGTGCGCCTCACGGGCCCCGACCGCAACCGGGCGCTGGCCCTGCGGCGCGCCCTGGAGGCAGCCGAGCGTGCGGTGATGGCCGGGGAGCGCGACGCCGCCGCCGTCCAGGACGCCGCTCGCCAGGCCATGGGCTCCTACGCCGTCGAGCCCGAGTACCTCGCGGTCGTCGACGCCACGACGCTTGCCCCGGTCGCCGCCGTCGAGAGCGAGGTCCTCGTCGCCGTCGCGGCGAGCGTCGGCGGCACCCGCCTCATCGACAACACGCTCATCACCCCACGCCCGAACGGGAGAGGTTGACACGCCATGCAGCGCACCATGCTGAAGTCGAAGATCCACCGTGCGACGGTCACCGACTGCGACCTGCACTACGTCGGGTCGATCACGGTCGACCCGGACCTCCTGGAGGCCGCGGACATCCTCGAACACGAGCAGGTCGCCGTCGTCGACGTGGACAACGGCGCGCGCTTCGAGACCTACACGATCGCCGGCGAGCGTGGCTCGGGAGCGATGAAGGTCAACGGCGCCGCCGCCCGCCTCGTGCACCGCGGCGACACGATCATCGTCATCTCCTACGCGCAGTATGCGCGGGAGGACCTGGCGACCTACGAGCCCAAGGTGGTCCACGTCTCAAGCGACGAGGACCGAGCCAACGAGATCCTGGACGTCGACGCTGCGGTGGCGACGCTCCTGACCCGAGGAGCCTGACATGTCGAGCATGCCCGCCGGTCTCACCGCCCCCGCCGACGCCTCGCGCCTGCCGATGACGCTCCCCCGGCTGATGGACAAGAAGCGCCTCGGCGAGCCGATCGTGATGGTGACCGCCTACGACTACCCGAGCGCGCGCGCCGTCGAGGCCGCAGGCGTCGACCTCGTGCTGGTCGGCGACTCCGGCGCCATGACGGTGCTCGGACACCCCTCGACGGTCCCCGTGACGATCGAGGAGATGCTGATGCTCACGGCCGCAGCGCGCCGCGGGCTGCGGACGCCGTTCCTGATCGGCGACCTCCCCTTCGGGTCCTACGAGGTCTCCGACGCGCAGGCGGTCGGGACGGCGATGCGCTTCGTCAAGGAGGGCGGCTGCGACGCGGTCAAGCTCGAGGGCGGCGGCGAGGTGTCCGTCGCCCGCGCACGCGCCATCGCGGGCGCGGGGATCCCGGTCATGGGCCACGTCGGCCTGACGCCGCAGACCTCGACGGCACTCGGTGGCTACAAGGCCCAGGGGCGCAGTGCCACCGCCGCCGCGCGGATCGCCGCAGAAGCACGTGCGCTGCAGGACGCGGGCTGCTTCGCGATCGTCTTCGAGGCGATCCCGAGCGCCGTCAGCGCCGAGATCATGCCGTCGATGCAGATCCCGGTCATCGGCATCGGCGCCGGCCCGGCAACCGACGGGCAGGTGCTCGTCTTCCACGACCTGCTCGGCATCCGCGAAGGGCTCGGCGCCCGCTTCGTCAAGCGCTACGCGTCGCTGCAGGACGAGATGACCGCCGGGGTCGCGGCCTACGCCGACGACGTGCGCACCCGGCGCTACCCGGCGCAGGAGCACGGCTACTCGATCGAGTCGGCCGAGCTGAGCGCGTTCCGGGCGCAGGAGCCCGCAGCCGGCTAGTCGTGCGGCCGGGCGGGCGCGGTGCGTGCCTCCCCGGTCGCCGTGGCGCCGGCGTCGGCGCCTTGTTCGGATCGGTCCTCCGCGATCGGATCGTCGCGCTCCGCGTCGACTCCGCCCTCGGCTTCGGCTTCGGCTTCGTCGCGCAGGATACGCACGACCTCACGCGCCACCGAGGATGCGTCCGCACCCGCGCCCTGACGCGCCTTCGCCTGGGCCCCCTCCAGCGACGCCCGCTGCGCAATGGCCTTCTGCGCCGCGCCCAGATCGGCGCTCAGGCGCTTCTCGGCCTGCCGCAGCTGGTCGGCGACCCCGCGGACCACGTCCGACAGCGCCTTGCCCTCGGTCGCCGCCTGGTCGGCCTCGGTCTTGGCCGTGGCCAGCAGCGCCTGGGCCTGGGCGCGCGCATCGCGCAGGGCGTCGCGGGCTTCGGCGCGGGCGCTCTTGAGCTCAGCCGAGGCGCGCGCCTGCAGGTCCGCGGCGCGATCCTGGGCCTGCGCCACGGCCCCCGCGCTGGCGTCCTGCGCCTTACGGCGAGCAAGGTCGGCGGCCTCGCGCGCCTGGCGCTCACGGTCGGCGAGCACGCGGTCGGCCTCCTCGCGCACCTTCGTGGCGTGCGCCTGGGCGTCGGCGGTGGTGGCCTTGGCCCGTGCCTGCGCCTCCTGGAAGACCTCGCGCGCCGCCTCCTTGGTCTCCTGACCCATCCGCTCGGCCGCGGCCGCCGCCTCGGCTGAGGTCTGGGCCGCCTGCGTCTCGGCATCGGCCACCACACGCTCGGCACGCGCGGCCGCCTCGCTCAGGAGGCGCTCGACCTCGCCGGCACTCGTCGCCCTGGCCGACTCTGCCTCGGCGCGCAGGGCCGACGCGGCGTCGCGGTCGGCCTCGGTCTCGGCGCGAAGCTGAGCGATCGCCGCTTCGGCCTCCGCGCGCAGGGTCCCCCCTTCGGCCCGCAGGTCGTCCGCCTGCTCACGCAAGGCGGCGACCTCGGCGTGCAGCGCGTCGGACTGGGCGCGCAACGCGTCGACCTCGGCGCGCAGCGCATCCGCCTCCGCCCGCCGGGCGTCGATCTCACGGGAGGCGACGGCGACGTCGTGCGCGGGGGCGGCCGGCACCTCCGGTTCGGGCGCTGGCTCGAGGTCCTGCGCGGCCTGCGCTCCGTCGTGAGCGGCCTCGGCGCTGCCGACCTCGGGGCCAACGAGGTCCGCCCCGTCCGCCTGGGCGGGGGCGACTGCGGCGAAGGCCTCCGTAGGCTGATCGCCGGCGGGTTCGGCTTCGGCCCGCGCGACCGCCGGGGGCAGCTCGGTGACGAAGGGCTCGTGGCGGACGGTGACCTCCCACCCCGCGTTGCCGTCGGCCAGCGTCACCTGCCGCTCGGCGATCACGTCGATGCGCCCGAGGCGCATGGTGAGGTCGGCGAGCAACCGGCCGCGGTCGGCGCCGGTTGCGGTGACGGCGGGCGGTATCGCGTTCACGGCGCGGTCACGGTATCCGAACGGCGCCCCGGCCGGGGGCTGGGGCTACGCGGAGGGCGCGAAGCTCCGCAGCACACGCGCAGGTGCACCGGCGGCGATGGAGTGCGCAGGGAGGTCGGACGTCACCACGCTGTTGGCTCCGATGACGCAGCGATCACCGATCGTCACACCGCTGGTGATCACGACGTGCGCCCCGCACCAGACGTTGTCGCCGAGTCGCGTCGGCCCCTTGGTCGAGAACCCCTGCCAGGTCACGGGCTTGTCCAGGTCCTCGAAGCGATGGTTCGCGTCGGTGACGAAGCAGCCGTTGGCGAACATGCAGTGGTCGCCGATCTCCACCAGCTCCATCGCCGCGATCATGACCCCCAGGTTGAGGAAGCAGCCCTTCCCGATACGAACCCGCGCGTCGCCGGGAGCGGTGATCCAGACCCCGGGCTCGAGCAGCGTTCCGGCGCCGACCTCGAGGCGCCCCTGCTGGAGCGCCTCGAGGACGTTGCCATGCACCGGCCAGCGGACGAACGCCTCCCGGCGCGCGAACTCGCGGTGCAGGCGGGCGCGGTTCCACGGCAGGGCGCCCCGCTCGTACCAGCGCCACTTCTGCCACCAGAGCTGTGCCTGCGCGCGGGTCAGGGAACCAACGTCACGTTCTCGCTCTGCCGGCGGCGGTTGCCGGCCGCGTCCTCAACCGTGAGGAACAGCGTGACGCGGCGATAGCGCGACCGCACCAGGCTGCGCGCGACCTTGGGCAGCAGGCGGAAGCGCAGGTTGGCCTTGCCCGCCCCCGGGAGCTGGACAATGGACTTCGCGAGAACCCGATCCCGCGAGCGGAGGGAAGCGGTGACCGCGCACGCCTCGTCGCAGCTGAGCTCGAAGCGCAGCCCGCGGGTGACGACGTTGCGGATCCGCTGGTCCTTCGGCGCGGCCGCGACCACGAGCGGCGCGCTGCGATCGTTGGGGACCTGCCCGGTCGCGGCGAGCCCCGTCGTCTTCACCCGCAGCGCGGAGAACACGGGGCCGACGAACCCGAGCTGGGAGAGCGCGCCGCTGCTCAGGTCGACCCGGTAGAGGGTGGCGACGTCGAGGCCGCTGCCCTGCCGGAAGGACACGTAGCCGACGGTGTCCGACGCGATGTCGAAGCCTACGGGACCCACCAGGCGGGTGACCTCCTTGCCGTCCAGGGTCAGCTTGCCGATCGTGCTCAGGGTGCCGCTGTTCGGCGGGTCCTGCCGGACCAGCGTTTGCTGCACGCTGTCGATCCCGAGCAGCGTCGTCGTCGTCGACTGCGCCGTGTTGTCGGTGTGCGCGGAGGCGGTGACGTGGGGGTTGAGGCCGGCGGCGGGGTCGTCGGCCGCGTAGGTCAGGCGCGCGTCGTTGGTGACGACGCCGTCGTTGGGGTTGATGCGGAGGTTCTGGTCGGTGTCGGTGACCACGCGCAGGCGGTCGGCCACCGGGTTGAAGTCCACGCCGACGGCGACGCTCTCGAGCGGGAAGGGGAACGCGCCGGCGCCGACGAGCAGCGCGCGGCCGGAGCCCGGGTTGATGCGGTAGACCCGGCTGCTGGAGCCGACGGCGTAGAGCTCCTCGGTGTCGGGGCGCACGTCGAGGCCGACGATCCGCTCCCCCGCCTCGAGCCCGTAGATCCGCGTGCCGCCCCCGAGGGCGCCCGGAGCGTCGCTGGTGAAGCTCAGCAGCCGGTTCTGCGGACCGACCGTGTAGAAGAGCTCAGCGGCTGACGCTGACGTTGCGCCCGCGGCCAGGGGGGCGGCGATGGCCATTGCGCAGAGGGCGAGGCGACGAGCAGGGGACAAAGGGGCTCCAGGGATCGACGACGGTTGCCGCCGAGCGTACCCCCGCGCCCGGCGTGACGCGCACGAGCGTCGAAGCGCCCGTTAGCACAACGCCGCCGGCAGCCGGCGCACGCGGCAGCGTCAAGCCGCCGCAGGCACCTTCGCCTTGGCCGGCCGGCCCCGGCGTGCCTTCGGCGCCGCCGGCGTCACGAGCTCCGCGAGGAACGCCCCCGTGTAGGACCCGGGCGTTCCCGCCACCTCCTCGGGGGTGCCGGCCGCGATGACGCGGCCGCCCTCCTCCCCGCCTTCGGGCCCCATGTCGATCAGCCGGTCGGCCGTCTTGATCACGTCGAGGTTGTGCTCGATCACGACGATGCTGTTGCCCGCGTCGACGAGCCGGTGCAGGACCTCGAGCAGTCGCTGCACATCGGCGAAGTGCAGCCCGGTGGTGGGCTCGTCGAGGATGTACAGGGTCCGCCCGGTCGCGACCTTCGAGAGCTCGGTCGCCAGCTTGACGCGCTGCGCCTCGCCCCCGGACAGCGTCGTCGCCGGCTGCCCGAGGCGGATGTAGCCCAGACCGACGTCGAACAGCGTCTCGAGCCGGCGCCGGATCTTCGGGATGTGCTCGAAGAAGACGACCGCCTCCTCGACGGGCATGTTGAGCACGTCGGCGATCGTCTTGCCCTTGAAGTGGACGTCGAGCGTCTCCTTGTTGTACCGCTTGCCGTCGCACTGCTCGCACGGCACGTAGACGTCGGGCAGGAAGTGCATCTCGATCTTGATCTGCCCGTCCCCGCGGCAGACCTCGCAGCGCCCACCCTTGACGTTGAAGGAGAAGCGCCCCGGTTTGTAGCCGCGGACCCGCGCCTCCTGGGTCTTCGAGAACAGGTCGCGGATGACGTCGAAGAGCCCCGTGTAGGTCGCCGGGTTGGAGCGCGGGGTGCGCCCGATCGGCGACTGATCGACCTGGATGATCTTGTCGAGCTGGTCGAGGCCGTGGACGCGGTCGTGCGCGCCGGAGCGCTGACGGGCGCGGTGCAGCCGGTTGGCCACCGCCTTGTAGAGCACCTCGTTGACCAGGGTCGACTTGCCCGACCCGGACACGCCGGTCACGCACGTGAGCACGCCGAGCGGGATCTTCACGTCGAGGTTCTTCAGGTTGTGCTGCGTCGCGCGGCGGATCTCCAGCGTGCCGTCCGGCTTGCGTCGCTTGGCGGGGACCTCGATCGTCCGCGTCCCGGCGAGGAACTGGCCCGTGAGGGACTCCTGGACCAGCTCGATGTCCGCCGCGGTGCCCGCCGCCACGACACGACCACCGTGCTCGCCCGCCCCGATGCCCATGTCGACCACGTGGTCTGCCGCCCGCATGGTCTGCTCGTCGTGTTCGACCACCAGCACCGTGTTGCCGAGGTCGCGCAGCCGCTCGAGGGTCGCGATGAGCTTGGAGTTGTCGCGCTGGTGCAGCCCGATCGACGGCTCGTCGAGCACGTACAGGACGCCGACCAGCGCCGAGCCGATCTGGGTGGCCAGGCGGATCCGCTGTGCCTCGCCCCCCGACAGCGTGCCCGCCCCCCGGTCCATCGAGAGGTAGCCGATGCCGACGTTCTCCAGGAAGCGCAGGCGCTCCTCGATCTCACGAACGATCAGCCGCGCGATGTGCCGCTCGGTCTCGGTGAGCTCGACATCGTCGAGCCACTGCATCGCACCACGCACCGACAGCGCGCAGAGCTCGTGGATCGCCACGCCGCCGACCAGCACCGCGCGGGACTCGGGGCGCAGGCGCGAGCCCTTGCACGCCGGGCACGGGCGCACCGACATGAACTCCTCGATCTTCTCGCGCGTCCATTCCGAGTCGGTCTCGCGGTAGCGCCGCTCGAGGTTGGTGATGATGCCCTCGAACCGCGTCGAGTACTGCCGCCGGCGCCCGTAGCGGTTGCGGTAGGAGACGGCGACCTGGTCGCCCTCGGTGCCGTAGAGGTAGAGGTCCTGGTGGGCCTCCGGCAGCTCGCACCACGGCGCGCCCAGGTCCACCCCGTAGCGGTCGGCGATGGCGTCGGTGATCTGGTCGTAGTACTCCGACGCCGAGTTGGCCCACGGCGCCAGCGCGCCGTCGCCGATCGACAGGTCGGGGTCGGGGATCACGAGGTCCGGGTCGATCTCCATCTGCGATCCCAGGCCCGTGCAGCGCTCGCAGGCGCCGTGGGGTGAGTTGAAGGAGAAGATCCGCGGCTCGAGCTCCACGATCGACGGGCCGTGGACGGGGCAGGCGAAGCGCTCCGAGAAGAGCAGGACCTCGCCGGGTGCCTCCCCCGGGGACAGGATCTCGATCTCGACCATGCCGTCGGCGAGGCCCACCGCGGTCTCGATCGAGTCGGCCAGGCGCTTGCGCGAGTCCTCGCGCATGACGAGCCGGTCGACGACCACCGAGACGTCGTGCTTGAACTTCTTGTCCAGGACGATCCCGTCCTCGAGCAGGCGCACCTCGCCGTCGACCTTGACCCGCGCGTAGCCGTCGGAGCGGAGCTCTTCGAAGGCCTTGCCGAACTCGCCCTTGCGCCCGCGCACGATCGGTGCCATGACCATGAACCTCGTGCCCTCCGGCTGCCCCATCACCTGGTCGATGATCTGCTCGGCCGACTGCCCCTGGATCGCCCGCCCGCAGATGTGGCAGTGCGGACGGCCGATGCGCGACCACAGCAGGCGCAGGTAGTCGTAGATCTCGGTGACCGTGCCGACGGTCGACCGCGGGTTGCGCGACGTCGTCTTCTGGTCGATCGAGATCGCCGGCGACAGCCCTTCGATCGAGTCGACGTCGGGCTTGTCCATCTGCCCCAGGAACTGCCGCGCGTAGGCGCTGAGCGACTCGACGTAGCGGCGCTGCCCCTCGGCGTAGATCGTGTCGAAGGCCAGCGACGACTTCCCCGAGCCCGACAGCCCGGTTATGACGACCAGGGCGTCGCGCGGCAACGCAAGCGAGACGTCCTTGAGGTTGTGCTCGCGGGCGCCGGAGACGACGATCTCGTTGGCGTGGGCCACGGGCTCATTGTACGGAGGCGAACGGACGTTCGCCCCGGTCGAACCCCGCTCTTTGCGGGTCTTGGCGCTGGCCCGCCGCGGCACCCCGGCGTGCCACCATTGGGGACGTGCTGCGCTTCCTCCCCGTCGCCTTCGTCCTCTGCGCCGTTCTCGCGGCGGTCGCCGTCGCAGCCGATCCCTCCAGCGGTCCCGCGGCGCGCCCGACCGCGATAGCCGCGCAGGTCCCCTCGCTTCCGCTGCCCGCACCGGCGACGCCACCGCCGGCCCAGACCGCCCCCGAGCCCGCCCCCGCGACGAGCACCGCGCCGGCCCCCGCCCCGCCGCGGTCGGCGCCCCGCCTGCGGTCACGCGCGGTCGGCCTGCCCTATCGCGGGAAGCTGGCGCGCGGGATCCCCCTTGCTCCCGAGAGCGACGACTACGTGACCTGGGACCCCGTGCGCCGCGACAGCCCCAACCGCGCGTGGCGCACCTACGCCACCGATCGTCTCGTCGCGCTGGTGCAGCGGGTCACCCGCGCGTTCGCGGTCGCCCACCCCGGCGCCTCGCGCATCGCCGTCGGCGACCTCAGCCTGCCGCGCGGCGGGGACTTCGGCCCTCAGTACGGGGGGCTCGGCCACGGGTCACACCAGAACGGCCTCGACGTCGACCTCTACTACCCCCGCAAGGACGGGTGCGAATGCCCGCCGCTGCGCCCCTCCGAGGTCGACCAGGTCCTCGCGCAGGACCTGGTGGATCGCTTTGTGGCCGCTGGCGCCCAGTACGTCTTCGTCGGCCCTCACCTCCGGCTGACCGGCCCGCACCGCGTCGTGCAGAAGCTCGTCCATCACGACGACCACATGCACGTCCGCATCCCGAACGTGAGCAGGAGCGTCCGCTAGAGGGTCGTTGCACGGGTCCGAGCGCGTCGTCGTGGAACAACCCATCTACCGCGGCGAGCGGGCAAGCGCCCGGAACGACCGCAGGGCCGCTTGTCGACGTAGCGCCCGTCCACCTCGGCCCTGCGCAACCCCGACCAGGCGAACGACGAGGGGGAATCACGGTCCGTCGTGGCCCATGTGTACCAGTAGATGCGCTGCAGGTTGAGCCGGTGCCTCTCGCGCGCGTACAGCGCGTAGGCTTGGCGCAAGCGCAGGGCCGGCCCGGCCTCCGTCGTCTCCCAGCCGGCGGGCGTCGGCTTCTGGCCGCGCGCAGAAGCCCAGCGTGGTCGCTTCGTCGACGGTGGCGACGGCAAGCTCTTAGCTTAGGTGGGCCCTACTCGACGGTTGCGTAGACCTCGTCCAGCAGCGCGTCGCGGTCGGAGAGCTCGAAGTTCTCCGACAGGTAACGATCGGTCTCGTCGCGTGACTGGCCGTTGAGGGCCATGTTGAGGGCGACCAGCCGGGCGCCCTCGACGTCGTCGGTGTCCGACAGCGTGGCCGTCGAGGCCTCGCCGGCGGCCAGCGACACGTCCTCGTCGGCAGCGCCGTCGTCCTCGGGCGGGGTGGCGCCGGAGGCGGAGCTGACGGCCTCGGCCTGCGCGGCCGCCTCGTCCGCACCCTCGTAGCCGAGCTCGTCCGCCTCGTCGGCCACCTCGTCGTCGCCGGCCTGGGGAACGCCGGACGCCGTGGCCGCCGCCTCGGGCGCCACCGACTGCTCGGGCGCCGACGGCGCGGGAGCAGCCTGGCTCCCGCCGGAGGGCGGGCTGACCTCGCCCGCGGCGGAGGGGAGCTCGCCCATGTTGCCCTCGAGCAGCGACAGGTCGGCGGTCAGGCGGTTGCCGCCCGTCCGCAGGCTCTCGATCAGCGCGCCGAGCTCGCTCTCCATCGCGTCGACACGGGCGAGCATGCCCGAGGTCGACTCGCGCACCTTCGACACGTGCTCCTGGCTCTGGCCGGCGGCGTCGCTGCGCGTGGACTCGGCGTCGCGGTTGGCCTCGTCGCGGATGCGGGCCGCGTCGTCCTGGGCCTCCCGCTCGATGCTGGCCGCGCTCTGCTCCGCGGCCTCGACGATGGCCTGGACCTGCGCGGCGGCGGTGCCGGCCAGCGACGGGCGGCCGCTGCTGCCGGAGCCGGCGCGCAGCTCGTCGACCTCACCGGCGATCTGGGCCAGGTGCGAGTCGACCGCCTCGGGCTCGTAGCCACGGCGGCCGATGGGAAAGTCGCGCTTCTCGATGGACTGGCGGTCGAGGGCCAAGGGGGACTGCCTCCTAGGAACGGCGGTTGCAACGGCGGGAAGGACGCCGTCAGCCTAACGAAAGTCCCCGACGGGAGCGGACCACCAGCCCGTCGCGGGTCAAACCGGCGACCGCCCGGTCCACGCGCTGCGGATCGAGGTCCGTCGGCAGCGGGCGTCCTTCCGCGAGGGCGGCCACGACCCGGCCGCGGACGTAGCGATTGCTGTCCTCGAAGCGCTCACGGGGCGCGCGGACGCCGGTCCCGGCCGGCGCCCTCCCCGCCGAAAACCCGTTCCGTGCAGCGCATCCGCCCGCCAGGGGGCACCGGTCGCAGCGCGCGACGCGGGCCGTGCAGACCGTGGCGCCGAGCTCCATGAGCGCCTGGTTGAAGTCCGCGGCGCGGCCTGCCGGCGGCGCCAGCGGGGCACCGTGGCGCGCGAGCACCCGCCCCACGTTGACGTCGACCGCGACCTCCTGGCGCCCGAAGGCGAACGCGCCGACCGCCGCGGCCGTGTAGGCCCCGACGCCGGGCAGCGTGCGCAGGTCGTCTGGCCAGCCGTGCTCGGCGATGACCCGGCAGGCCTGCCAGAGGCGCAGCGCCCGCTGGTTGTAGCCCAGCCCGACCCATGCCGCCAGGACCTCGCCGCGCGGTGCCGCGGCCAGAGCGGCAGCCGTCGGCCAGCGTTTCAGCCACGCCTCGTAGCGCGGCACGACCCGCGCGACCTGGGTCTGCTGGGACATGACCTCCGAGACGAGGATCGCGTACGGATCGCGCGTCCGGCGCCACGGCAGATCGCGGTGCCCGGCGGCGTACCACGCGAGCAGGGCGCCCACGCCCGTCATCCCCTCAGGCAGGGGCTTCGTGCTCCTGGACCTCGCGCAGGTCGCGTCTGAGGTCGCGGATCTCGTCGCGCAGGCGCGCGGCGTACTCGAAGCGCAGGTCCTCCGCCGCCGCGAGCATCTCCTCCTCGAGCTCGATGACCGTCTTCTCGAGGTCGGACTGCGACATCGAGCTCGTGTTGACGCGCTTGCGCTCGGAGCGCTTCTTGCCCTTCGGCGTCTTGCCTTCGGCCTGCAGGAACTCGGCGATGTCGGAGATCCCCTTGACGATCGTCGCGGCGGTGATGCCGTGCTCGACGTTGTAGGCAAGCTGGATCGCGCGGCGGCGGTCGGTCTCGCTGATCGCCGTCTTCATCGCGGCCGTCTCCTTGTCGGCGTACATCAGCACCGTGCCCTCGATGTTCCGTGCCGCGCGCCCGATCGTCTGAATCAGCGAGGTCTCCCCGCGCAGGAAGCCCTCCTTGTCGGCGTCGAGGATCGCGACGAGCGACACCTCGGGAAGATCCAGGCCCTCGCGCAGCAGGTTCACGCCGACCAGCACGTCGTACTCCCCGAGGCGAAGGTCACGGATGATCTGGATGCGCTCCAGCGTGTCGACCTCGGAGTGCAGGTAGCGCACGCGGAAGCCCATTTCCAGCAGGTAGTCCGTCAGGTCCTCGCTCATCTTCTTGGTGAGCGTCGTCACCAGCGCGCGCTCGCCCTTGTCGACGCGGACGCGAACCTCGTTCATCAGATCGTCGATCTGGTTCTTGGTCTCGCGGACCTCGACGGCTGGGTCGACGATCCCGGTCGGGCGCACGATCTGCTCGACGATCCGGCTCGCGTGGGAGCGCTCGAAGGCCCCGGGGGTGGCCGACACGAACACGAGCTGCTTGGTGATCGACATGAACTCGTCGAAGGTCTGCGGGCGGTTGTCCATCGCGCTGGGCAGGCGGAAGCCGAAGTCGACCAGCGTCTGCTTGCGCGACCGGTCGCCCTCGTACATCCCGCCGATCTGCGGGACGGTCTGATGGGACTCGTCGAGGAAGACGACGAAGTCCTCGGGGAAGTAGTCGATGAGGCAGTAGGGCCGGGCGCCAGGCACGCGGCCGTCGAGGATCCGCGAGTAGTTCTCGATGCCGTTGCAGAAGCCCATCTCCCGCAGCATCTCCATGTCGTACTGCGTGCGCTGGCGGAGGCGGTGGCTCTCCAGCAGCTTGCCCTCGGCCTCGAGGACGGCGGTGCGCTCGTTGAGCTCGCGGCCGATTTCCTGCACCGCGGCGTCGATCGTCCCCTCGCGGACGTTGTAGTGCGTCGCGGGCCAGATCGCGACGTGTTCGAGGTCGTCTTCGATGAGCTCGCCGGTCAGCGGGTCGAAGTGCTGCAGGCGCTCGACCTCGTCGCCGAACAGCGTGGCGCGGTAGGCCGACTCGGCGTAGGCGGGGAAGACCTCCAGCGACTCGCCGCGCACCCGGAACGTGCCGCGGGCCAGCGCGACGTCGTTGCGCGTGTACTGGATCGACACGAGCTTGCGCAGGAGCTCGTCGCGGTTGATCGTCTCCCCGCGCCGCAGCACCTGCATGTTCATGTCGTAGACCTCCGGCGAGCCCATGCCGAAGATCGAGGACACCGAGGCGACGATGATCACGTCGCGGCGGGCGAACAGCGCGGCGGTGGCCGCGTGCCGCAGACGGTCGATCTCCTGGTTGATCGCCGAGTCCTTCTCGATGTAGAGGTCCTTGCTCGGGACGTAGGCCTCGGGCTGGTAGTAGTCGTAGTAGGAGACGAAGTACTCGACCGCGTTGTCGGGGAAGTACGTGCGGAACTCGTTGCACAGCTGCGCGGCGAGCGTCTTGTTGTGGACCATCACCAGCGAGGGCTTCTGCACCTCCTGGATGACGCCGGCCATCGTCATCGTCTTGCCGGTGCCGGTCGCGCCCAGCAGCGTGCTCATCGGCTCGCCGGCCCGGATGCCCTCCGCGAGCTGCGTGATCGCCTTCGGCTGGTCGGCCGCGGGGGTGAAGATCGGATCGAGCTTGAAGGGCGGCATCCGTCGAGCTCAGGATAGGCCTGCCGGAGGCCGGAACGACGCTACAGCCCGAGCTCGCGCCGGTAGGTCCGGCGGTACTGGCGCTCAGCCGACTGCACGCGCCCGACGTAGTCGCGCGTCTCGGGGAACGGGATGTCGGCGACGTCGAGCTGCCCCCCGCGCTGGGCCTCGGCGTCGACCCAGCGGTCGACGTTGCCCTCCCCGCCGTTGTAGGCCGCCAGGGCGAGGGTCTCGTTGCCGCCGTAGCGGTCGAGCAGGTAGCGCAGGTGGAACGTCCCGTAGGAGATGTTGACCTGCGGCGTCGACAGATCGCCGAGCTCGAACGCGGTGCCGCCGGACTTGCGCGCGATGTCGCGGGCGGTGGCCGGGGTGATCTGCATGAGGCCCTTGGCGCCGGCTGGCGACGTCTGGTCGCGGAAGTGCGACTCGGTGTAGATCACCCCGGCCACCAGGGCCGGACTGAGGCCCTTGTCGGCGGCCTGCTGGCGGATGATGTCCTCGTGGCGCAACGGCAACCTGACCTCGGTCACCGCCCTGTCGAAGACCGGCGTGGTGAGTACGACGACCAGCCCCGTGAGCATCGCAACGGCGAGGATCGCCGCGATGCGGCGCCGCCGATGCCCCGCGCGGGGTCTGCGCCGCGCTGCGGTGGCGCGGCGGCGGTGCGGGGCGGCGGCGGTGCGGCTCACCCCACCAGCTTGGCAAGGATGTCCGACAGCGCGGCTTCCAGCTCGGTCTCCGTGCCGTCGTTGTGCACCGTGTAGGTCGCGCGGCGCGACTTCTCCTCCTGGCTGAGCTGCCGCGCCGCTCGCTGCGCGACGGCCTCGTGGCCGCGGGTGGCGGCGCGCGCCTCGCGCACCCCTTCCTCCGCGATCACCGCGATCGTCGCGTCGTACGCCGCCTCCATGCCCGCTTCGAAGAGCAGCGGGCTCTCGACGACCGCCGCCCGCGGCGCCTTCGCGTCACCCGCTGCTCCCAGCCCCTGGTACCACTCCCACACGTGGGCCCCCACCCGGGGCCAGAGCTCGCCCTCGAGCCACGCGCGCTCCTCGGGGTCACCGAAGACCTTGCGCGCGATCTGCGCGCGATCGACGATGCCCCCCGGGGCCATTCGCGGCCCCCAGCGCGCGACGACCGCGCCGCGGATCTCGTCGCCCTCGTAGAGCTCGTGCACGACCGCGTCGGTCGACAGCGTCGCCGCGCCGAGACGCTCCAGCGCGGCCAGCGCGGTGGACTTTCCCGCGCCGAGGCCGCCGGTCAGGCCGACGAACGGGATGCGCTCCCGTTCGTCGCGCCCTTCGGCGTCGGTCAGCTGCCCTGCTCGACCGCGGCGTCCGAGGCGATCACGGCGTCGGCGGTCCCGGTCGGGTCGCCCGCGGCCGTCGCGTCCGTGTCGGGCGCCTCGGTCTCGGGCGGGTCGGCGGCAGTCGGTGCGTCTTCGTCGGCTTCGGCCACGCCGGCGTCGGTCGCCTCGGCGTCGGTCGTCCCCTCGTCGTTGGCCGGGGCGTCGGCGACGCCCGCGTCGGTGACGATGTCGTCCTGCTCTTGCGCCGTGACGTCCTCGGCGTCGGCGGCCGGGGCGGAGTCAGCCTCGAACCCTTCGGCCGTCGCCGCCTCGGCGACCGCGATCGGATCAAGCGCCGCCTCCCCCTCGGGCACGTGCCCGTTGGTGAAGACGTCCTCGCTCAGGCCGAGGTCGGAGACGTCGTCCAGATCGCCGACGCCCTCGGGGCCGACGGTCCGCACGGGCAGGATCTGGTCCTCCACGCGCTTGATCGACAGCGAGAGCCGGCGGCGCTCGGAGTCGATCTCCAGGATGAGGACGCGCACGTCGTCGCCCGGGTGGACGACCTCGCGCGGGGACTCGACGTGGTGCTGGGCCAGCTCTGAGATGTGGACCAGGCCCTCGACGCCGTCGAGGATCTCCACGAAGGCGCCGAAGGTGACGACCTTCGTGACGGTGCCCTCGAGCTCGTCGCCGACGTTGTAGGTGTCGACGACCCGCTGCCACGGATCCTCCTGGGTCTGCTTGAGGCCCAGGGAGATGCGCTGGCGGTCGCGGTCGATGTCGAGCACCTTGACCTGCACGGTCTCGCCGATCGTGAGCAGCTCGCTCGGGTGGTTGACGTGCGACCACGACAGCTCGGAGATGTGGATCAGGCCGTCGATGCCGTTGAGGTCGACGAACGCGCCGAAGTCGACGATGTTGGAGATCTGGCCCTCGACCACGAGGCCCGGAACCAGGCGATCCAGGATCTCCTGGCGCTGCTCCTTGCGCTCCTCCTCGAGCACCGCGCGGCGGGAGAGGACGACGTTGTTGCGCGACCGGTTGAGCTCGATGACCTTGCACTCGATCTTCGTGCTCATGAACTCGTCGAGGTTCGCGACACGGCGAATGTCCACCAGCGAGGCCGGCAGGAAGCCGCGGACGCCGAGGTCGATGATCAGGCCGCCCTTGACGACCTCGATCACGGTGCCCTCGACGGGCTCGCCGGACTCGGCCGCGGCCTCGATGCGCCGCCACGCCTTCTCGAAGCGGGCGCGCTTCTTGGACATGATGAGGCGCCCGTCCTGGTCCTCCTTGGTGAGGACGAGGGCGTCGACCTCCTCGCCCATCTCGACCTCGTCGTGCGGGTCGACGGACTTGCGGATCGAGAGCTCGTTGGAGGGAATGACCCCCTCGCTCTTGTAGCCGATGTCGACAAGAACTTCGTCGTTGTCGATGCGGACGACTTTGCCGGAGACGACTTCGCCCTCTTCGAAGACGGCGAACGTCGCGTCGTAGTTGGGAACGATCTGGCCGTCGATCTCGAGGAGCAGGCCGTCGGAACCTTCGACGACCTTTGCTTCGGACGGTGGATTGATGGTCATTGTCATTGCGGCGGAGGTTAGCGCTCCAGGCCTTTCCTAGAATCGCCGCCCCATGCCGGTCCGGGCCACCAAACGCGGCGCGCAGCGCACCCCGCTCGACGGGGACTTCGACGTCCTGATCTGCGGCGCGAGCTTCGCGGGACTGACGGTCGCGCGCGAGCTGGAGGGCAGTGGCGCGAACGTGCTGATGATCGACCGCTACGAGATCGGCGAGCGCCAGACGTCGGCCTGCGGGGCGCCGACGGAGTGGCTGGCGAACATGGGCCTCCAGGACTCGATCCTGCAGACCTTCGAGGAGCTCGTCATCCACATGCCGCGCAAGACGTTCCGCTGGCGACTGCCGTGGACGTTCTCCACCTTCGGCTACGGGCACCTCTGCGCGCTCCTGCGCGAGGGCTCGCCGAGCACCCGCTTCGAGACCGCGAAGGTCGAGCGGCGCGAGGGGAACACGGTCGTGACCGATCGCGGTGAGCTGCGCGCGCCGCTGATCGTCGACGCGCTGGGGTGGCGGCGCATGCTGTCCAACACCGTCGCCATCACCCCGCCCGACGCGCGCATGTCGCGCGGTCTGGAGGTCCACCCGCCCGCCGCCGGCGAGGATCTGGAGATCTGGATCGACCCGCAGTACATCCGCGCGGGGTACGCGTGGGCGTTTCCCGCGCGCGACGAGGTCCGCATCGGCGTCGGCTCCTTCCGCCCGCACGACCACGTCAAGGACCCGACGGTCAAGCTCACGCACGACAAGGGCCTGGAGCCGCTCGGCTACCAGGGCAACTGGATCCCCCACCAGCTGCGCGACGCCACCGAGGAGGGGATCTTCTTCACGGGCGACAGCGCCGGTCACTGCCTCCCGCTGACCGCCGAGGGCATCCGGACCGCGTTCTACTTCGGGATCGCGTGCGGCCGCGAGCTGCGCGACGTCGTCGAGGGCCGCCAGACGCGCGAGCAGGCGCTGGAGCGCTACGCCGCGTTCTCCGACGCGCACGACTGGAAGTTCCGCTGGATGCTGCGCAACCAGAGCTGGGTCGGGCAGCTGACGAACACGCCGATCCTGACCGGCCTGCTGCGCCTGCTCGACAACCAGCGCTTCATCGACTGGTCCTTCGGCCACTACCGGACGATCACCCCGCCGGAGTTCGCGCTGGAACGCCCGCGGGCGGCCGGGCCGCCGGTCCCCGTGGCCGACGCGGCCTGACGGCCCGCCGCCCGACCGGGCATCCTTCCCCGGGTGCGGATCGCAGTGCTCACCGGTGGCGGCGATTGTCCAGGGCTCAACGCGGTCATCCGCGCGATCGTGCGCAAGGGCATCGACGCCCACGGCCACGAGCTCATCGGCTTTCGTGACGGCTGGCGCGGGGTGCTGGACGGCGAGACGGTGCCGCTCACGCTCGAGGCGACCGCCGGCATCCTCCCGCGGGGCGGCACCATCCTGGGCACGTCGCGCACCAACCCGCTCAAGGACGGCGACGGGGCGGCCCGGGTGCGTTGCACCCTGGAGCACGCGGGCGTCGACGGGCTGATCGCCATCGGCGGTGAGGACACCCTCGGTGCCGCCGCGCGCCTGTTCGCCGAGCACGAGATCGCGGTGCTCGGGGTCCCCAAGACGATCGACAACGACATCGGCGGCACCGACCGGACCTTCGGCTTCGACACCGCCGTGCACGTCGCCACCGAGGCGATCGACCGGCTGCACACGACGGCCGAGTCCCACCGTCGCGTCCTCGTCGTCGAGGTGATGGGCCGGCACGCCGGGTGGATCGCGTTGCACGCCGGGCTGGCCGGCGGCGCGGACGCGATCCTCATCCCGGAAGCGCCTTTCGACGTCGACGAGGTCTGCCGGCTCGTGCGCCGGCGCGTCGAGCGGGGACGCAACTTCTCCATCGTCGTGGTCGCCGAGGGCGCGCAGCCGCAGGACGGTGAGGTCGGTGCCGGCGTGGACGCGGCCACCGACGACTTCGGCCACGCGCGCCTCGGCGGCGTCGGGGTGTGGCTCGAGGGCGAGATCGAGCGGCGCACGGGCTACGAGGCGCGGACCACGGTGCTCGGGCACGTCCAGCGCGGCGGGACCCCCACCGCGTTCGACCGCGTGCTCGCGACCCGTTTCGGCCTGGCGGCGGTCGATGCCGCCACCGACGAGGCGTGGGGCCAGATGCCGGCGCTGCGCGGCAATGACATCGTGCGGGTGGACCTCGCCGCCGCCGTCGCCGAGCTGCGGACCGTCCCGGTGGAGGAGTACCGCTCCTACGGCGTGCTGTTCGGGTGAAGCGCGCGCGAGAGGCGGCGGGCCGCCTCAGGCCGCAGCGTGCACGGGCTGCGGCAGGATGCGCGCCACGTCCTCGGGCTGACCGACGAGCTGGCCCCCAGGGCAGCCCTGCGCCCTGACGTCGCGGCAGTCCTCGCCGCGGTCGCGTCGGTTGACGATGCCGACGCCGCCGAGGATGCCGCCCAACGCCACGAGCGCCGCGGCCACGCCGAGGCCGACGTGGAACGCCTTCTCCGACGCGGCGGCGCCGGCCTGCGTCAGCTGCTCCCGCTGGCCCCGCGACAGCCCGCGCGTGTCCGGCGTCCCCAACGGACTTTGCTTGGCGGCTCGGACCGCAGCCTGGGCGCGCGCGTCGAGCCGTGCGCCCGCGAGGTTCTCGTCCAGTGCTGAGCCGAACTGCGCAGCGACGATCGCCCCGATGGCCGCTGTTGCCAGGAGGCCCGCCACGCGCGCGATCGCGTTGTTGGTCGCTGAGGCGATCCCCGCGTTGCTCTCGTCCGCGTCGGCGAGCACCGTGGCCGTGAGCGGCGCGACCGTCAGCGACAGGCCCAGGCCGAAGACCACGAGCGCCGGCAGCAGCTCACCGAGGTAGGACACGTCGCGGTGCAGCCGCAGGAAGAGGGCCAGGCCCGTCGCGGCGACGAGCGGCCCAACCCCCATGAAGAGCCTCGAGCCCACGCGGTCGGCCAGCGCGCCGAAGCGCTTGGACAGGAAGAACATGATCACCGTGATCGGCAGCGTCGCCGTGCCCGCCTGCAGGGCCGAGTAGCCCGCGACCTGCTGCAGGAACAACACGAGGAAGAAGAACACGACGCCGAGCCCGGCGTACATGCAGAACGTCTCGACGTTGCCGACCGCGAAGTTGCGCCGGCGGAACATCGCCAGCGGCAGCATCGGCTCGCGGTGGTGTCGCTCCCACAGCAGGAAGGCGCCCAGCAGGGCCAGCCCGCCGAGCCCGGCGCCGAGCACGAGCGGGTCGTCCCAGCCGCGGCGCGGCTGCTGGATGAGGGCGAGCGTCGGCCCCGCCAGACCCAACGCGGCCAGCGTCGCGCCCACCCAGTCGACGTGTGGGCGGGCGCGGCCGTCCTGACCCTCCGGGATGCGCACCGACAGCAGCAGCGTGACGATCACGAAGGGCACGTTGATCGCGAAGATCAACCGCCAGGACGTGCTGTCGACGATCTGCCCACCGACGAGCGGGCCGACCACGGTGGCGATGCCGCCCCACGCCGTCCACGACCCGATCGCGCCACCACGCTCCCGGGGAGGGAAGGTCGCGATGATGATGGCCAGCGCCGCCGGGGTGAGCAGGGCGCCGAAGATCCCCTGCAGGGCGCGGGCCGCGACGAGCGTCTCGATGCTCGGGGCGATCGCGCACAGGGCGGAGACCACGCCGAAGCCGCCGACCCCGATCCGGAAGATCCGCCGCTTCCCGACCAGGTCGCCGAGCGACCCACCGATCAGGATCAGCGAGCCGAGAAGCAGCAGGTAGGCGTTGACCACCCACTGCTGGCCGGCCAGGCCGCCGCCGAGGTCGCGCTCGATCGAGGGCAGCGCCACGTTGACCACCGTCGCGTCGATGCCGACGACGAAGGAGCCCATGATCGCCGCGGTCAGCGTGAGGCGCTTGGCGGAGTCCATGCCTGTCACCCTCGCAGGCGCGTCGAGGAGCCCTTCCGCCCTACGCCCCCCAGCCCGATGCGGCGTCAGCGCTGCTAGAACCCGCGGCGCTCGCGGTCGCCCACCGGCGACGAGCCGCCGGTGATCAGCCGGCGCCAGGCGTGGGCCAGCCAGAGCACGGCGAGGGCGAGGACGATGACCGTCGCAACCTTCGCGTCCCCCGGGTCGATGCCACCCAGGGCGATGAAGAACAGGTAGATCACGACGATCGAGCCGATGATCGCCCAGAAGGCTGCGCGCATCCCGCTCGAGCCCTGGGCGTGGAGCCGCTCGCTCCGACTGGCCGGCTCGTCCCGGCTTCCCCGGCCAGGCTCGCCGCCCTCGTCGTCACCCAAACGCACGCTTCCGGACATGTCGTGACCCCCCTCGAGACTCAGGAGCCCGATCCTAACCCGTGGGGCGGCCGGAGATCAATCCCGCACGACAAGCCATACCCCTGCGGCCAGCAGCACGACCCCGGCCGCCCTGGCCGCCGTGATCGGCTGGCGCGCGACCCCGAGCAGCCCGAGCTGGTCGATCACGAGCGAGAGGGTGAGCTGGCCGGCGATCGTCGCAGCGGTGACGCCCCCGGCGCCGAGCTGCCGTACGCTGAGCAGAACGGTGGTGACGTAGACCACCCCGAGCACCCCGCCGAGGAAGTACCACCACGGGGCGCCGCGGGCCTCGGTCACGTCGCCTAGCTGCCCGAGCACGGCCAGCAGCGCGACGAGGATCATCACGCCGACCGCGAAGGAGATCGTGACCGCGGGGAACGTGCCGGTGCGTCCGCCGAGCTTGGAGTTGATCGGCGCCTGCAACGCCACCAGGGCGCCGGCCACCACGGTCGCCCCCGCCGCCAGGACGCGAGCGTCCATCAGGCCTCGCTCACTTCGCGTCCAGCCAGGTCGCGCCGGACCCGATGTCGACGGCCAACGGCGGCTCGTGCTCCCACGGCGCGACCATCTCCCGCTCGACGAGCGCGCGTACCTGCGCCTCCTCCGCCGGAGGGCCCTCGAAGAGCAGCTCGTCGTGGATCTGCAGGATGAGCCGCGTCGCAAGCCCCTCGTCGCCCAGCGCACGGTGAGTGCGGACCATCGCGAGCTTGATGACGTCGGCCGCGGTGCCCTGGATGACGGTGTTGACGGCGAGGCGCTCGCCGAGGGTGCGGACCTGCCAGTTGCGCGCCTTGAGCTCGGGGATCTGCCGCCGGCGGCCGAAGAGCGTCGTCACGTGCCCCTGCTCCGTGGCCCGCTCGATCGTCCCCGTGATGAACGCGGCGACCTGCGGGAAACGCTCGAGGTAGGCGTCGATGAACGCCTTGGCCTCCTCGCGCGCGATGTTCAGGCGGTCGGCCAGGCCGAAGTCGCTCAGCCCGTAGACGATGCCGTAGTTGATCATCTTGGCCTTCGACCGGTCCATCGGCGTGAGGTCGGCGGGGTCCTTGGCGAAGACCTGCGACGCGGTGGCCGTGTGCACGTCCTCGCCGCGCAGGAAGATCTCCTTGAGCACCGGCTCGTCGGCGATGTGCGCCAGCACGCGCAGCTCGACCTGCGAGTAGTCGGCGCTGATGAGGACGTTGCCGGGGGCGGCGCCGAAGCAGCCGCGGATCTCGCGGCCGAGCTCGGTGCGCACCGGCACGTTCTGCATGTTCGGGTTGGTCGAGGCCAGGCGCCCCGTGGTGGCCACGGCCTGCAGGAACGTCGTGTGGATCCGGCTCTCGGCGTCGACGAGCTGGGGCAGCACGTCGAGGTAGGTCTTGACGAGCTGGTTGAGCTCGCGCCAGCGCTCGATCTTGGGGATGACCACGTGCTCGTCGCGGATGGCCTGCAGCACGCGCGCGTCGGTGGAGAAGCCTGTCTTGCCGCGGCGTTTCTTGGAAAGGCCGAGCTTGACGAAGAGCACCTCCCCCAGCTGCTGGGGCGAGCCGATCGTGAACTCGGTGCCGGTCAGCTCGAAGATCTCCTGCTCGAGCAGGTCGATCTCGATGCGCACGCGCGCGTTGATCTCCCCCAGGCGTTGGGTGTCCAGGCGCACGCCGGCCTGCTCCATCGCGCGCAGCACGCGCACGAGCGGCAGCTCGATCTCGTTGAGGACGAAGGTCAGGTCGCGGTCGGCGACCTGCTCGCACTGCCAGCTCGCCAGCGCGGCCGTCAGCACCGCGTCGGCGGCCGTCGGGTCCTCCTCCCCCGTGGCCAGGCTGCGTTCCTCGACCAGCTCGCGCAACGGGAACCCGCGGCGGGCGGGCTCGAGCAGGTAGGCGCCGATCATGGTGTCGTGGGCCAGGCCCGGCGGGACGTCGCCCAGCGCCTTGGCGTCGTGGGCCACGACCGGGCGGTCGCCGAGCGCGGCGACGACCGCCTCGGGGCGCGGCGCCGGCCCCGCGAGGACCGTCCCGTCGCCCTGCGCGACGGCGAAGCGCCACTGCGGCTCGGGGGCGAAGAGCTCGCCGTCGGGGGTCTCGGGTGCGGCCATCGCAACCGCCACCTGGGCGCCGGCGGGCAGCCGCGTCAGCTCCCCGACCGAACCTTCGCGCGTGCGCGCCGGCACCAGCTGCTGCGCCGGGGGCGCGGGCGCTGCGGCGTCGGGGTCGCCGAGCGCCTCCTCCAGGCGGCGCAGCGGGTCGCGCAGCTCGAACTCGCGGAAGACCTCGCGCAGCTTGGAGCGATCCGGCTCGCGGACCATCTCCTCGAGCGCGTCGAGCTCCACCGGGATGTCGCGCTTCATCGTCGCCAGCTGCTTGGAGATGCGCGCGTTGTCGGCGTGGTCGATCAGGTTCTGCTTGCGCTTGGCCCCGGAGATGTCGTCGACCGACGCGAGCACCGTCTCCAGGTCGCCGAAGCGCTGCAGGAGATCGGACGCGGTCTTGTCGCCGATCCCGGGGACGCCGGGGATGTTGTCTGAGGTGTCGCCCTTGAGCCCGTAGAAGTCCGGGACCTTCTCCGGCGGGATGCCGTAGCGCTCCAGCACCGCCTCGTAGTCGTAGGTCTTCGTGTCGGTGATCCCGCGCGACGTTGCCATCACGCGGACCTTGGAGTCGGGGTCGATGAGCTGGAAGGCGTCGCGGTCGCCGGTGACGATCATCACCGGCACGTCCTGCGCCCGCGCGCGCTCGGCGATCGAGGCGATGACGTCGTCGGCCTCGTAGCCGGCGACGCTCACGTTGCGGTAGCCGAACGCGTCGACGAGCGGCTCGAAGTGCGGCCACTGCTGCTTGAGGAGGTCGGGCCGTGACGCGCGCTGGGCCTTGTACTCCGTGTAGACCTCCTTGCGGCCGCTGGAGCCCGCGTCCCAGACGACGACGGTCGGCTTGGATCCGTGCTCGGTGAGGATCTTCACGAGCATGGACGCGAACCCGAAGATCGCGTTGGTGGGAAAGCCGGTGGACGTCGCGATCGATTCGGGAAGCGCGAAGAACGCGCGGTAGGCCAGCGAGTTCCCGTCGATGAGGTAGAGCTCCTCGGGCGCGGCGGCGGCGGGCATGGTCGCGGGCGGCATCGCGCGGCAGGCTACCGCGGCCTGGTGGCGCGGTAGAGGACGTGCGGCAGGCCCGCCCGCTTGAGGTCGCGGTCGAAGGTCAGGCCGGCTTTGTCCATCACCCGCCGCGACGCGGCGTTGCCCTTCAGCGCGAAGGAGACCACCTCCGGCAGGTCGAGGTCCCACGCCCACTCGATCGCCGCGCGCGCGGCCTCCGTGGCCAACCCCTCGTTGTGACGAGCGGGAACCACCGCCCACGGCAGCTCGACCGCAGGCCGCCCCAGGACGGTCGCCCGGGCCAGGCCGCCGCGACCCACGTACTCACCCGTCACCCGGTCACGGAGCGACAGCGGCCCGAAGCCGTGCCGGACCCAGTGCTCTTGGTCGGTCTGCAGCAGCGTGTCGGCATCGCGCGCCTCGAAGGCCGGCAGCGGGGCGGGGCGCAGCCAGACCTGGACCTCCGGGTGCAGCAAGAGGGCCCTGACCCCCGGCCCGTCGGCCGCGTCGGGGCGCCGTCCCTCGAGCCGCGGCGTGGTGAAGATGGCGTGCGTCAGCATCGTCAGACCCACGGGTAGCATGGCGCGTCGCATGGCCACGCCCTCCGCCCAGTACTCGCTCACCTTGCGCCTGGAGATCGACCACGTCCCGGGCTCGCTCGGCCGGGTCGCTTCGGCGATCGGCAGCGGCGGCGGCGTGATCGGCTCGGTCGACCTCGTCGAGGTCCGCGACGACGTCGTGCTGCGCGACATCACGGTCGACGCGGCGGGGCCCGACCAGTGGGACGCGATCGTCTCCGCGCTCGACGCCCTGGCCGACGCCCGGGTGATCGACGCGACCGACCGCACGCTGCTGGCCCACGTCGGCGGCAAGATCGAGATGACCAACAAGATCCCGGTCAAGACCCGCGACGACCTCTCGATGGCCTACACCCCGGGCGTCGCGCGGGTCTGCCAGGCGATCGCCGAGGACCCGGCCAAGGCCTTTCAGTACACGATCAAGCGCAACACCGTGGCGGTCGTCTCCGACGGCACCGCGGTCCTGGGCCTCGGCGACATCGGGCCCGCCGCGGCGATGCCGGTGATGGAGGGCAAGGCGATGCTCTTCAAGGAGTTCGCCGGCGTGGACGCGTTCCCCATCTGCCTGGACACGAAGGATCCGGACGAGATCGTCGAGACGGTCAAGCACCTGGCGCCCACCTTCGGCGGGATCAACCTCGAGGACATCTCCGCGCCGCGCTGCTTCGAGATCGAGGACCGCCTCAAGGCCGAGCTCGACATCCCGGTCTTCCACGACGACCAGCACGGCACCGCCATCGTGGTTCTCGCTGCGCTGCTGAACGCGTGCAAGATCACCGGGCGCGAGCTCAGCTCGCTGCGCGTGCTGGTCACCGGCCTCGGGGCGGCCGGTGTCGCGGTGACGAAGATCCTGCTCGAGGCCGGCGTCACCCACGTCATCGGCGCCGACTCGCGCGGTGTGCTGTCGACGCAGCGCGCCGACTACGTCGACGGGTCGATGAACGCGATGAAGCGCTGGTACGCGGAGGTCTCCAACCCGGAGAAGCGCACGGGTGCGCCCGCCGACGTGATCGACGGCATGGACCTGTTCATCGGCCTTTCGGGCGCGCGGATCATGCCGCCGGAGGCGCTGGTGCGGATGGCCCCCAACCCGATGGTCTTCGCCATGGCCAACCCGACGCCCGAGGTCTCGCCCGAGGAGGCAGCCCCCTACGTGCGCATCATGGCCACCGGGCGCAGCGACTACCCCAACCAGATCAACAACGTCCTCGCCTTCCCGGGCATCTTCCGCGGTGCGCTGGACGTCCGCGCGCCGCACATCACCGAGGCGATGAAGACCGCCGCCGCCCGCGCCATCGCGTCGATCATCCCCGACGAGGAGCTGCGCGAGGACTACATCATCCCCAGCGTGTTCAACCGCGAGGTCGCGCCCGTCGTCGCCGCCGCGGTGGCCGACGAGGCGCGCGCCGCGGGCTCCGCCCAGGCCGGGCAGACGATCGGCTTCGCGGCGATCGACCTCGACCGCATCCTCACGTCGCGCGCCTGAGGCTGTCCGTGCGCGCCGCGACCCTCGCCCTGGTCATCGCGGTCGCCGTCGGCGGGGTCGCGGGTGGCTGCGGCGGTGGCGGTGGCGGCGGCGCCGGGCGCAAGGCCTACGCGAGCACCATCGACGGCGTCGTAACGCGTCTGAACCAGGCCAACGAGATCCTCGTCGACGGCGACATGGAGCGCACCGAGGACGTCGCACTGCGCGCCGGCGCCTACCGCGACGACGTCAAGGCCCTGCTCGACGTGCTGCAGACGGTCGAGGTGCCCGACGATGCGCGCGCCGCGCACGCGGTGCTCCTGGACGCGACGAACATCATGCGCCGCTCACTCGGGCCGATCGTGCGCGCCGCGAGCGACGACCAGCTCGAGAAGGTCAACAGCCTGCTGTCGCGCCCGTTCCCCCGGCCGTCGTTCGTCAAGCGGCTGCGGGAGGCGCTGGCGGCGTACCGCAAGGCGGGCTACGACGCGCTGGGCTGAGCGTCACCATCGCGGCGACTTCGCCGCCGGTGCTGTTCACGACGGCCGCACGAACGTCTCCGGGTCGGGGCCGATGCGCGTGCCCGCGTCGAGCGCTTCGATCGCCCCCATGTCCTCCTGCGACAGCTCGAAGCCGAACACGTCGAAGTTCTGCTCGATCCGCTCCGGGGTCACCGACTTCGGGATGACGACGTTGCCGAGCTGCAGGTGCCAGCGGATCACGATCTGCCCCGGCGACCGATCGTGCTCCAGCGCGATCTGCGTGATGGCCGGATCGTCCAGGACCTGACCTTGGGCCAGCGGGCTCCACGCCTCGGTGACGACGCCGAGGTCCTCGTGCTCGCGCCGTAGGCCCGCCTGCTGGAACAGCGGGTGCAGCTCGACCTGGTTGACCGCGGGGGTGACGCCGGTCTCGGCGATCAGCCGCTCCAGATGAGGCTGGTTGAAGTTCGAGACGCCGATCGCCCGGATCAGCCCCTCCTCCTGCAGCTCGATGAACGCCTTCCACGTCTCGACGTAGCGGTCGTGGGCCGGGACCGGCCAATGGATCAGGTACAGGTCGACGTAGCTGGTCTCCAAGCGATCCAGGCTGGCCTTGAACGCATGCTTGGCCTGCTCGTAGCCGTGGTCGTCGTTGAAGCACTTCGTGGTGATGAAGACGTCGGACCGATCGAGGCCCGCCGCGTGGATCGCCTGGCCGACGCCCGCCTCGTTGCGGTAGGCGGCCGCCGTGTCGATGTGCCGGTAGCCGGCCAGCAGCGCCCGCGTCGTCACCTCCGCGGTCTCCTTCGGCGGGATCTGGAAGACACCGAAGCCGAGCTGCGGGATCTCCTCACCGCCCCGCAGGGCAACGGTGGGGACGGGGCTCGCGGATGGGCTCATGTTCGAAGCGATGCCCCCGGGCCCCCGCGCCGAAACGGCGCGCGCGCCATGATCCCCGCCACGTGGCGCACCCGTACCGCGGGCGGGACCAACAGCGAGGGGAACACGGACATGAACGTCACACTCACAGGGGCCACGGGCCGCATCGGCACCGAGCTGGTGAAGGCTCTACGCGCCCGCGGGGACCAGGTCACCGTCCTGTCGCGCAATCCGGACGCCGCCGGGCAGAGCCTGGGGCCTGACGTGGAGGCAGTGGCCTGGGATCCCGCCGCGGGGCCCGCCCCCGCCGCGGTGCTGAGCGGCAGGGACGCCGTCGTCCACCTCGCCGGCGAGGACGTCGGCCAGCGCTGGAACGAGGTGACCAAGCAGGCGATCCGAGAGAGCCGCGAGATCGGCACCCGCAACCTGGTCGCGGGCCTGCGGTCCGCCGACCCCCGGCCGGCCGTCCTGGTCAGCGGTTCCGCGACGGGCTACTACGGCCCGCACGGCGACGAGCCCGTTGACGAGACAGCCGGCCCCGGCGCTGGCTTTCTCGCGGACGTCTGCGTCGCGTGGGAGCGCGAGGCAGACGCGGCCTCAGAGCTCGGCCTACGGGTCATCAAGCTCCGCACGGGCATCGTGCTGACCGCGGACTCAGGCGCGCTGCAGAAGATGCTGCCCCCGTTCAAGGCGGGGGTCGGCGGCCCGACGGGCGGCGGCCACCAGTACATGCCGTGGATCCACCTCGAGGACGAGGTCGGGCTCCTGCTCGCCGCGCTGGATTCCCACGGCTTCTCCGGGCCCGTCAACGGGTCGGCGCCTCGGCCGGTCACCAACCGCGAGTTCGCCAAAGCGCTGGGCAAGGCACTGGGGCGCCCCGCCGTGCTGCCCACCCCCGCCTTCGCGATCAAGGCGCTGTTCGGTGAGATGAGCGAGATCGTCCTGACCGGCGTCCGGGCCGTCCCGGGGCGCGCCGATACGCTCGGCTACACCTTCGAGCACCCCGAGATCGGCGAGGCGCTGCGCTCGACGCTCGGGCGCTGAGGCCCGCTGAGCCCTGGCTCAGACCTTGGTGGCGCCGGAGTCCCCGCCCGCGTTCTTCTTGCGGGGGATGACGGCGAAGATGATCACGCCGATGATGCTCAGGAGCATGCCGGCGGCCAGGCCCGGCTTCTCGCCGTAGCCCTTGCGGCGCGACAGCTCGCTGGCGCCGATCGCGGACGCGAGCCAGATGAAGAGCAGGTAGAGCGCCTTGGCGCCGACGACGGCGAGGATCGGGGTCATGTTCCGAGGTAGGCCGCTTGGACCTGGGGGTTGGTCCGCAGCTTCGCAGACTCGTCGGAGAGGACGACCTGGCCGGTCTCGAGGACGTAGGCGCGCTGCGAGACGCTGAGCGCGAAGTTCGCGTTCTGCTCGACGAGCAGGATCGTGGTTCCCTGCTTGTTGATCTCGGCGATCGTCTCGTAGATGCGCTCGACGAGGATCGGCGCGATTCCCATCGACGGCTCGTCGAGCAGCAGCAGGGTGGGCCGCGCCATCATCGCGCGGCCGATGGCCAGCATCTGCTGTTCGCCGCCCGACATCGTGCCCGCCTTCTGCTTCTCGCGCTCGAGCAGCCGCGGGAAGAGCTCGAAGACGTTCTGCATGTCGTCCTCGACCTCTTTGTCGCGGCGCAGGTAGGCGCCCATGTCGAGGTTCTCGCGCACCGTCATGCGCTGGAAGCACTTGCGACCCTCCGGCGACTGCGAGATGCCGAGCTGCACGATGTCCTGCGGCGCGCGGCGGGAGATGTCCTCGCCCTGGAAGCGGATCGATCCGACACGCGGGTTGTTGAGCCCGGAGATCGACCGCAGCGTCGTGGACTTCCCCGCGCCGTTTGAGCCGATGAGGGTGACGCACTCGCCCTCCTCCACCGTCAGCGAGATGCCCTTGAGCGCCTCGATGTTCCCGTAGTAGGTGTGGATGTCGTCCACTTCCAGCATCGTCGCCACGGCTACTCGTCACCCCCCATGTTCTTCGTGCCGCCCTCGGTCTTGCCTAGGTAGGCCTCGATGACGCGCGGGTTCTGCCGGACCTCCTGGGCGCCGCCCTCGGCGATCTTCTCGCCGTGGTCGAGGACGGTGATGTGCTCCGAGACGGTCATGACGACCTTCATGTCGTGCTCGATGAGCAGGATGGTCAGGCCGAGCTCGTCGCGCAGCTTGCGCATGAAGATCGTCAGGTTCTCCGACTCCTGCGGGTTCATCCCGGCGGTCGGCTCGTCGAGCAGCAGCAGCTTGGGATCCGACGCCAGGGCGCGGGCGATCTCCACCCGGCGCTGGTCGCCGTAGGAGAGGTTCACCGCCAGCTCGTCGTGCAGGCGCGGCGCGAGGCCGACGAACTCGAGCATCTCGTGCGCCTTGGCGCGCGACTCCTTCTCCTCGCGGCCCACACCCGGCGTGCGCAGGATCGAGCCGAGCAGGCCGGCCTTCATGCGCGAATGCCGGCCGACCATCACGTTCTCGACGCCGGTCATCGTGGCGAACATGCGGATGTTCTGGAAGGTCCGCGCGATGCCCAGCTTGGTGATCTTGTCCGGCCGGACGGCCGAGATCTCCTTGCCCTCGAACTCGATCGTGCCCGTGCTGGGCTTGTAGAGCCCGGTGAGCATGTTGAAGAACGTCGTCTTGCCGGCGCCGTTGGGCCCGATGATCGAGACGATCGAGCGTTCGGGGATCGAGAAGTCGACGTCGTTGACGGCGACCAGGCCACCGAAGATCTTCGACACGTTGGTGGTGCGCAGCAGCGCCGGCCGCTGCTCGCCTCCGCCGCTAGGGCGGTCCCCTGTGGGCGGCTGCTCGTCGATGGACACCGCACCGGTCACGGGCGGCTCACCTCGAGGGCGGCGTCGTCGACGCCGATCCCCTCGGTCAGCTCCAGCTTGCGCCGCCGTTCCGGCAGCAGCCCCTGGGGCCGCAGCACCATCACCAGCAGCACGAGGAAGCCGAAGATCCCGAAGTTCAGCTGCGTCAGGTCGAAGTCGAGCCCGAGCTGCTTCGGCACGCCGTTGAAGACGTCGGGGATGAAGTAGGTGTTGATGAACGACAGCAGCACCGCGCCGATGACCACACCCCAGATCGAACCCAGGCCGCCGAGGATGACCATGGCGAGGATGAAGATGGAGAAGCCGAACTGGAACGAGTTCGCGTTGACCGACTGCAGGAAGGACCCGAGGAACGCGCCGGACAAGCCGCCGAACGCCGCGCCGGTGGCGTAGGCCAGCAGCTTGGTCTTCACGAGCGGCACGCCCATCGACGCGGCGGCCACCTCGTCCTCGCGGATCGCGATCCAGGCGCGGCCCAGCCGCGAATCGCGCAGCCGGAAGTTCACGAACAGCACCAGCGCCACCAGCGAGAGAACGAACCAGTAGAACGGTCTGAGGTTGTCCGGGTTGAACTCGGGGATGAACGGCAGGTCGATGCCGTCGATCGGCGAGATCGCCTGGCGCCCGTTGGTGAGCTTGTAGCCCCCCGACTGGATCTGGTCGCCGTTGACCGCGAAGCGGTAGACGATCTCCCCGAAGGCGAGCGTGACGATCGCGATGTAATCGCCGCGCAGGCGCAGCGTCGGCAGGCCGATGACGATGCCGGCGATCGCGGTGATGAGCACCGCCGCCGCGAGCACGAGCAGGAAGTTCAGGTGGATGCCGGGCAGGTTGGCGACGAACTCGCCGGAGCCGATGTGGAGCCCCTTCTCGCCGTTGATCGCGGAGAAGTGGTCGGAGGCGAACCAGCCCACGGCGTAGGAGCCGAAGGCGTAGAAGGCCACGTAGCCGAGGTCCAGCAGTCCGGCGAAGCCGACGACGATGTTCAGCCCCAGCGCCATCACGACGTAGGCCAGCGCAATCGTCGCGTCGTTGGTGAAGTTGCTCAGCGAGTCCAGGAACAGCGGGAAGATCGCCGCAGCGGTCAAGCCGACGCCGGCGATCAGGAGGTTGCCGCGGTCGCGCAGGGCGGCAGGCATCAGCCCGCCTCCCGCGTCTGCTCGCCGATGAGCCCCTGCGGCCGGAAGACCATGATCAGGATGAGGTAGGCGAAGACGACCGCGCTGGTCCACTGCGCGCCGATGCGGAACTCCGCGATCTGCTGGATGCAGCCGATGATCAATCCGCCGAGCACCGCTCCGCGGAGGTTGCCAATGCCGCCCATGACCGCCGCGGTGAAGGCGATCAGCCCCGCGGTGAAGCCCTGGAAGTACCAGACCGTCGTCTGGTAGAGCAGGTTGATCAGCCCGGCAGCACCGGCGAGCAGGCCGCCGAGCAGGAAGGTCAGGGAGATCGTGGTGTCGACGTTGATGCCCATGAGGCGCGCGGCGTCGGGATCCTGCGCGGTGGCGCGCATCGCCTTGCCGAGGCGGCTGCGGGCGATGAAGCTCGTGAGCAGGAAGACCAGCGGGGCGGTGACCGCGATGGCGAGCAGGTCGCCACGCGAGATCGACAGCCCGAAGAGGTTGATGAGCTCGTTCTGGGAACGCACGAGATCCGGTACCGAGCGCGACGACGACCCGAGCCACAGGATCCCGACGTTCTGCAGGATGAACGACATCCCGATGGCGGTGATGAGCGGCGCGAGCTTGGGTGCGTTGCGCAACGGGCGGTAGGCGACCCGCTCGATCATCACGTTGAGCAGGCCGCAGACCACCATGGTCACCACGAGGGTGACCAGCAGCCCGCCCACGAGGCCGAAGACGCTCGTGGTGAGGCCCAGCCCGAGCGTCCCCCACAGCCCGAAGGCGACGAACGAGCCGATCATGAACACCTCGCCGTGGGCGAAGTTGATCAGCTCGATGATGCCGTAGACCAGCGTGTAGCCCAGGGCGATGAGCGCGTAGATCGCGCCGTTGGAGAGACCGTCGACCACGTTGTTGCCCAGGTTGACGAGGTTGCCGTCGTTGCGCAGATCGCTGAGGCCGTAGATCACCGGCATCACCAGCAGGACGACGATCAGCCCGTACTTCGACAGCGCCTCTCGCAAGGCGGCGCCGCGTGGGGCCCCTGAGGTGATGGCGGGGGCGGTGGTGGCGGTCTCAGCCATCGTGGTGGAGAGGTGTTCCGTGCAGCGGGGCCGCCGGCGCCATGCCGACGGCCCCCGTGCTGCGGTGGATCAGGCTCCGGTGTCCGCCTGGATCTTCTTCGAGAACTCCGGGTTGCCGTCGTCGCCGACGACGTACAGGCCGTAGTCGGTCAGGGTCGTGTCGCCGTTCTCGTCGATGGAGTACGTCCCGATGATCGAGTCGCGGTCCTTGGTGTTGAACAGCGCCTTGAGCACGGAGTCCTTGTCGTTGGCCTTGTCCCCGGCGCGCTTGAGCACGTCGAGGGCCAACGCCATCGTCTCGTAGCCGTAGATGGCGTACGGATCGATGCTCGAGGTGTTGTACTTGGCCTTGTACTTGGCGAGGATCGGAGCGGCCTTCGGCAGCTCCTTGGTCCCCAGGGTCGCGACGGTGAACTTCACGCGCTTGCCGACCGACGCCGGGACGCCACCCTTCTTCGGGTTGGTGAACGCGGCCTCGGCAACGCCGTCCGGGCCGTAGAGCTTCACGGTCGGGTTGGCAGCGGCGACGTCCTTGAACACCTGGACGCCGTTCTCACCGGTCACGCCGGCCCACACGAAGCAGTCCGACTTGACCTTCGAGGCGATGGAGCGGTAGTTCGACGCCTTGGAGTCGGTGCCCTCGCGGTTCTCGATCGTGATGCCGCCGGTCTTCGCCGACTGCTCGATGTTGCGGGCCAGGCCGGCACCGTAGGTCGTCTTGTCGTCCCACAGCGTCACGGTCTTGCAGCCGTCCTCCTTCATGGTGGCGATCAGGGCAGCACCCTGGATCTTGTCGCGCGGCACGACGCGGGCGTAGGTTCGCGTGCCCGTCGGGTAGTACTTCTCCGGCTCGCCCGGCTCCGCGCCCGGCTCGTCGGTCGTCAGGCCGCCGTAGGTGTTGGACGGGCTGATCTGCGGGATCTTCGCGCGGTTGAGGATCGGCAGCGACACCTTCGTGCCGCCCGAGTTGAACTCACCGAGATAGAAAGCCGTCGACTTGTCGCGGACCGCCTTGCGGGCGTTCTGCGCGGTCTGGCCCTCGTCGGCCGTGCCGGGGTTCTGGGCGGTCGAATCGTCGAGCGACTCGTACTTGATGTTGAAGTTGCCGACCTTCCCGCCGACCTCCTCGAGCGCCAGTTTCTCACCGTTGATCACGGCGTTGGACTGGTCGCGCGACGTGCCCTGCAGCGGCAGGCTGGAGTAGATCGTCAGCGAACCGCCCCCGGACCCCGAGCTGGAGCCACTGCTGCCACTGCTGCTGCTCTTGTCGTCACTGCCGCAAGCGGCAAGACCGAACGCGGCCGAAGCCAGGATGCCCGCAACGGACACCGTCTTGTTGAAATGCAAGGAGCTCCCCCTCAGAAGCTGGTGACTAGGACTGGCGCGGCATCCTATGCCTCAGCAGACGTGGGGACAACGTGGCCGGGTTAAGACGGTGTTGCGGGCAGCCGTTCTACGGGCTGCTGACCGGGTCGAGCACCTCTGCCGGGCGCAGGCGCCCGTCCACGATCCGGTAGGCCCCGATCTGCGACAGGGTCGTGTCGCCGTTTACGTCGATGGAGTAGGTCCCGAGCACCGACCGTCGGCGTTCGGTCCGAAAGAACTCCCGGATCACCTCGCGGCGGTCGTCGCCCCGGGCCCCCGCTGCTCGGATCGCGGCGATCACGACGGCCATCGCTTCGTAGCCCTGGACCGCGTACGGAGGAGGCTTGCGGTGGAAGCGAGTCTCGTAGCGAGCGGCGAAGCCCTTGGCGTCGGCGCCGAGCTGGGCGATGCCGAGCGACGGTGACGTCACGAAGGTCCGCGCCCCCGAGCGACCGAGTTGCGCGGCGACGCGCGCGTCGGCCAGCGCCGCGGTGCCGAACAGGGTGAGGTCTGGCTTGGCGGCGCGGACCGCCCGCCAGAGCGCCGGCGCCGCCGCGGGGCCACCGGTGTAGACCACCGCGTCGGCGCGCGACGTCACGATCTCGCGGGCCACGTCGGCAGCCGCCGCCGGATCGTCGGCGACCAGCCCGTCCCCGACCACCCGCAAGCCGTCCGCGCGGCCGCGGCGCGCGATCGCTGCCGCGAGGCGTCCGGCGTAGGTGTCGGCGTCACGGACGATGAAGATGCGGTGCGCGCCGCGCTTGCGCAGCAGCTGCACGAGCGCCGGTGCCTGCACCTGGTCACCCGGCACGATGCGGCCGAACGTCCGCGTGCCCGACGGGTAGTACTTCTCCGGCTCGCCCTTGTCGCCGCCGTCGCCGCGCGTCAGCCCGGTGTAGGTGCTCGCCGGGCTGACCTGGAGGATCCCCGCCTCGTTGGTGATCGGGACGGAGATGGCGGTCGCGCCGGAGTCGACCTCTCCGATGTAGGCGATCGCGTCGCGGTCCTGCGCCGCGCGCCGGGCGTTGGCCGCCGTCTGCCCCGGGTCCCAGCGCGCGGGGTCGGTTCCCTTGACGAGGCTGTCGTCCAGCACCGTGAAACGCAGCTTGAACTGCCCTGCGCGGCCGCCCGCCTCCGCCAGCGCGAGCTTGGCGCCGTTGAGGATCGCGGCGGAGGTGGCCGCCCGCTCGCCGCGCAGCGGCAGGCTGACGAAGATCGTCAGCGTGTCCGAGCTCGTCCGGGTGGTGCTCCCCGCCTCGCCGCAGCCCGCCGCGACGAGCGCCGCCGCGGCCAGTGCAGCGACGGTGCGCGCAGCAGCGACCGGCGCCACTACCCGTTGCGGTTACCCGGCAGGTACGGCGCGATGATCCGCGACGTTCCGGCGAGCAGGATGATCAGCGCCGTCACCAGGAACGCGTCGAACGCCTTCACGCCGACCGACCAGAGGACGATCCACGCGGCGAGCCCGGCGGTGGTGGCGAGCACGATACCCATGCGGTCGGGGAGTCTACAAGCCCTCAGGGCGCCAGCCCGGCGGCCAGCCCGGCGACCAGATCGCGCACGGTCTGCGCTGGATCGGAACCCTCGGCAGCTGCTTCGGCCGCAGCGCGCACGAGGCGGCTGGCCACGATGACCCCGTCAGCTCCGGCGGCGGCGGCGGCGGCCGCGTGCCGCGGGGTCGAGATCCCGAAGCCGAGGGCCACCGGCACCTCCGTGTGGGCGTGGGCGCGAGCGATGACGTCCTGCACCCCCGGGGCCAGCTCGGCGCGTTCCCCCGTTGTTCCGACAACCGCCACCGTGTAGAGGAACCCGCGTGCGCGAGCACCGATCTGCGCGAGGCGGTTCCCGGGGGTGGTCGGCGCCACGAGAGGAACCAGCGCCACCCCTGCGGCGTCGCAGGCCTCGAGCACCCGCGGCGCCTCCTCGAGCGGCAGGTCAGGGACGATCAGGCCGCTGGCCCCTGCGTCGCGCAGGGTGGCAGCGAAGGTCTCGGGACCACGCACGAGGACGAGGTTCGCGTAGCACATGACCACCACGGGCACGCGTTCTGCCAGCGCCGAGCAGACCTGCAGCACCCCGTCGACCGTGGCGCCGCCACGCAGGGCCGCTGTCCCCGCCTCGTGGATGACGGGTCCATCGGCGAGCGGGTCGGAGAACGGGACGCCGAGCTCGAGCAGGTCGGCCCCGCCGTCGACGCAGGCATGGCCGATCGCCGTCGACGCCGCGAGGTCGGGGAAGCCGCCCATCACGTAGGGCATGAGCGCCGCTGCGCCCGCCCGGTTCGCGAACGCCCCGGCGATGGCCTCGACGCCCGTCACGCGCTGTGGGCGGTGCGCGCGATGACCTCGGCGAGGTCCTTGTCACCGCGCCCCGAGCAGCAGACGAGGTCGACCTGCGAGGGATCCGGCTGCAGCGCGTGGTGCAGCGCGTGCGCCGTCTCCAGCGCCGGGATGATGCCCTCCAGGCGCGTCACCTGGGTGTAGGCGGCCAGCGCGTCGGCGTCGCAGACCGCGACGTAACGGGCGCGCCCCGTGTCGCGCAGGTACGCATGCTCGGGCCCGGAGCCAGGGTAGTCCAGGCCGGCCGAGATCGAGTGCGCCTCGGTGATCTGACCCTCGTCGTCCTGCATGATCGCGCTGAGCGAGCCGTGCAGCACGCCGGCCTTGCCACCCGCGGTCAGCGGTGCGCCGTGGCGCCCGGTCTCCAGGCCCTCCCCCGCGGCTTCGACGCCGATCAGCGCGACGGAGGCGTCGTCGACGAAGGCGGCGAACATCCCGATCGAGTTCGAGCCGCCGCCCACGCACGCCAGCACGCGGTCGGGCAGGCGCCCCGTGCGCTCCAGGATCTGGGCGCGCGCCTCGTCGCCGATGACGCGCTGCAGGTCGCGGACGATCGCCGGGTAGGGCGCCGGGCCGACCGCCGAGCCGATGATGTAGTGCGTCGTGGCAACGTTGGTCACCCAGTCACGGATCGCCTCAGACACCGCCTCCTTGAGCGTCTGGGCCCCGGCGGTGACCGCCACGACCGACGCGCCGAGCATCTCCATGCGCTTGACGTTGGGTTCCTGGCGGCGGATGTCCTGCGCCCCCATGAAGACCACGCACTCCAGGTCGAGCAACGCGCAGGCCGTGGCGCTGGCCACGCCGTGCTGGCCCGCTCCGGTCTCGGCGATGATCCTCCGCTTGCCCATGCGCTTGGCCAACAGCGCCTGCCCCAGCGCGTTGTTGAGCTTGTGCGAGCCCGTGTGCATGAGGTCCTCGCGCTTGAGCCAGACCTCGCGGCCCGCGACCTGCGACAGGCGCTCGGCGAGGTACAGCGGCGTCGGGCGCCCCGCGAAGTCGCGCAGCAGGACGGCGAGCTCCTCGCGGTACCCGGGGTCCTCGCGCGCGGCGACCCAGGCGGCTTCGACCTCGCCGAGAGCGGGCATCAGCGTCTCGGGGACGTACTGGCCGCCGTAGGGGCCGTAGCGGTGGGTGACCAGGCTCACGGGGCCGCGATCTGCGCCGGGGCGTCGGGCTCGGGCTCGGGCTCGGCGGCCGGCTCGGGTGCGGTGGCCGCCACCGCCGCGGCGAACGCGCGCAGGCGCTCGGGGTCCTTGACGCCCGGGGTCGCCTCGGTGCCGGAGGCGACGTCGACCGCGAAGGGCTCGGTCGCGGCGATCGCCTCGCCGACGTTGTCGGCGGTCAGCCCGCCGCTGAGGATGAGCTGCGCCGAGGACCGCCGCTCCCGCACGAGGCTCCACTCGAAGGTCTCCCCCGTGCCGCCGCGCTGCCCCGTGACGTGCGAGTCCAGCAGGTGGAAGTCCGTGGGGAAGGCCTCGAGCGCCTGCACGTCGGCCCGCGCCCGCACGCGCACGGCCTTGCTCACCTTCGCGCCGGTCTTGCGCGCCACCTCCGCGCAGAACGACGGGCCCTCGTCGCCGTGCAACTGCACCATCGTCAGCCCGATCGTGTCGGCGGCGAAGGCGACCTCGTCGAGCGTCGGGTTGACGAACACGCCGGCGACCTCGACCGTGCGCCGCAACCGTCGGGCGATCAGCTCCGCCTCGGCCACGTCGCATGCACGGACCGACCCGGGCCACAGGATCAGCCCGATCGCCCAGGCCCCGGCCTCGACGGCCAGCTCGGCGTCCTCGAGGCGGGTGATCCCGCAGAACTTGATGCGCGGTGGCGCGGTCACGTCGCCATCGTAGGGCGGCGCGGCGCCCGGGAAGCGCAGGCGTCAGGGAAGCGGCTGCGCGGCGAGTGCGGCGTCGACATCCGGACGCTGGGTGAGGTGTACCCGCAGCGCGCGGCGGCCGCGGATGCGCTGCACGACCACGGTCACGACGTCACCGGGCTTGTGCCCGGCCAGGGCCTCCCCCACCTCGTCGGCGCTGTTGACCGGCTCACCGTCGACCGACGTGATGACGTCGCCGCCGATGAAGACCGACCCACCGGGGGTCTCGGTCGGGATCTCGCCAGCCAGGATCCCAGCGGTCTGCGCCGGGCTGCCCGGGGTCACTGTCTGCACGAGCGCCCCGTGGGCCGCCGGCAGGTCCAGGCCGCTCAGCGATGCGTCGATCGTCTTGCTCGTTATGCCGAGATACGGCCGCCGCACCTGACCGCCCGAGCGCAGGCGCGGGATGATGCGCTTGGCCGTCTCAATCGGGACGGCGAAGGCGATGCCGGCGGACTGCCTGGCCTGACCGCCGGTCTCGATCTGCGAGTTCACCCCGATCACCCGGCCCCCCGCGTCCAGCAGCGGCCCGCCGGAGTTCCCCGGGTTGATCGCGGCGTCGGTCTGGATCACGTGAGTGATCTCGAAGCCGTTGGGGGCACGGATACGGCGCTGCAGGGCGGAGACGACGCCGGTCGTCAGCGTCCGGTCCAGGCCGAACGGGTTGCCGATCGCGATCGTCGGATCGCCGACGTGGACCGAGCGCGAGGAGCCCAGGGGCAGCGGCCGCAGGCCCAGCCCCGCGGGGTCGACCTTCAGCAGCGCCAGGTCGGACGACGTGTCGCGCCCGAGCACCCGCGCGGGCACGATGCGCTTGCCCCCGAGCTGCACGGTGACCTCGTCGGCACCGGCGATGACATGGGCGTTGGTGAGGATGGACCCGGCCCGGTCGACGACGAAGCCCGAGCCGGTGGAGCCGCCCGAAGCCTCCTGGGGGAAGAACGGCGAGTCGGCCGGCGGCTCGGCGACGGAGGCGCGGACGAAGACGACGCCGGGAGCGGCGCGGCGGTAGATCGCCCGTGGGGTGAGGCCGCCATCCGCGCCGCGCGAGCTCGAGCCCGTACCGGCGTCCAGCGGCGCCTGCCGCACGACGGTGGTGGCCCTGCCAGCCTCGGGGCCGGTGAAGCGCGCGGCCGCGAACCCGCCCCCCGCGCCGGCGAGGGCCGCGACCAGCACAACGAGCAGGGGTTGCCGGACGTCCACGTCCTCCCTTATCGCCCCCGCCGAGGGTTCGCTAAAGCGGCAGCTGGTCCGTCTCGGCGCCCGTGAGCGCGCGCGTGGCGGCCTCCGGGTCCTGCGAGCGCATGAGCCCTTCGCCGATCAGCACGGCGTCGACGCCCACGCGCTCGAGGTCGTCGAGCTGCGCGCGGTCGTGGATGCCGGACTCCGAGATCACGGTCTTGCCGGCCGGAACGTCGGACAGCAGCGCGTAGGTGCGCTCGAGGTCGACCGAGAAGTCAGCCAGGTCGCGGTTGTTGATGCCGATCACGTCGGGGTCGACGGTCTCCAGCGCGAGCTCCAGCTCCTCCTCGTCGTGCACCTCGACCAGCACGTCGAGATCGAGGGCCAGCGCCTCGGAGTACAGGGAGGCGAGGTCGTCCGGGTCGAGCGCCGCCACGATGAGCAGCAGCGCGTCGGCGCCCGCGGCCGCGGACTCGAAGACCTGGTAGGGGTCGACGATGAAGTCCTTGCGCAGGATGGGCAGCGAGCACGCAGCGCGCGCCTCGCGCAGGTCGTCCAGGGTGCCGCCGAAGTGCGGGCCTTCGGTGAGGACCGACAGCGCCGCCGCGCCCCCTCGCTCGTAGGCCCGGACGATCTCCGTGACGGTGGAGCCCGCGCGGATCTCACCCGCCGACGGGGAACGGCGCTTGTGCTCGGCGACCAGGGAGACGCCGGGGCGGATGAGCGCCTCGGAGAACGGTCGATCCTCCGAGCGCGCGGCGACCTCGTCCTCGAGGGTGGCCAGCGGCACGGCCGCGCGGCGGCGCCGGACCTCGTCACGGGTGGCGTCAACGATGCGCTCGAGGACGCTCACGCGGCGAGCTCCTGGCTCAGGGCGACGTAGCGTTCCAGCGTGTCGAGCGCCGCTCCAGAGTCGACGGCGTGCGCCGCCGCGGTGACGCCGGTGGCGATGGAGTCCGCGCGCCCGCTGACGTAGATCGCCGCCCCGGCGTTGAGGACCGCGAGGTCGCGCTGCGCGCCGGGGTCCCCGGAAAGGATCGATCGCGTCGTCGCGGCGTTGGCCTGCGGCGTCCCGCCGGCGACGGCGCCCGCCGGCGTGCGCGGCAGCCCGACCTCCTCCGGGGTGATCTCGCCACGGGTGATCACGGTGGCGTTGACCTCGACGACGTGCGTCGTCCCGGACGTGCTCATCTCGTCGAGGCCATCCTCGCTGGACACTACCAGCGCGCGGTCGCAGCCCAACAAGGCCAGGGCGCCCGCGATCGTCTCGACGTAGGCCGGGTCGGACACGCCGATGAGCTGGCGGCGGGCGCCGGCCGGGTTGGTCAGTGGGCCGAGGAAGTTGAAGATCGTCCGGACCGCGAGCGCCTTGCGCACGGGCACGACGAAGCGGGTGGCGGCGTGGTGCGCGGGAGCGAACATGAACCCGAAGCCGACCTCGTCGATGCAGCGGGCGACAGCGACCGGCGTGAGGTCGATGCGGGCCCCCAGCGCCTCCAGCAGGTCGGCCGACCCCGACAGGCTCGTCGCAGAGCGATTGCCGTGCTTGGCCAGCGCGCAACCCGCGCCGGCGGCGATCAGCGCAGCGGTGGTCGAGACGTTGAACGAGGAACGCCCGCCACCGGTGCCGGAGGTGTCGAGCAGGTCGTGCCGCTTCGTGTCGACGGGCGTGGACAGCGCGCGCATCGTGGCGGCCAGGCCGGCGAGCTCCTGCACCGTCTCCCCCTTGGTCCGTAGGCCGATGAGCAGGCCGGCGATCTCAGGCTCGGACGCCTCGCCGCCCATGATCTGCGCGAGCACGGCCGACGCCTCTTCCTGGGAGAGGTCACGGCCCGACGCCACGGCGTCGATCGCGCCCGTGAGGACCCGATCAGGCAACGAAGTTGGCCAGCAGCTGCTTGCCGCCGTCGGTGAGCACCGACTCCGGGTGGAACTGGACGCCCTCGGCGGGCAGGGTGCGGTGGCGCAGCGCCATGAGCACGCCGCCGCCGCGCGCGGTCGCCTCGAGGCAGTCGGGGAGCTCCTCGTCGACGACGAGCGAGTGGTAGCGCCCGACGGTCAGCGGGCTCTGCAACCCCTCGAAGATCGTGCGCCCGTCGTGCTGGATCGTCGTGGTCTTGCCGTGCACGGGCTCGTGGCGGACGACCTTGCCGCCGAAGGCCTGCGCCATGGCCTGATGGCCCAGGCAGACGCCGAGAGTGGGGATCCCCTCCTCCGGGAAGCGCCGCACCACCTCGAGCGACATCCCAGCGTCATCCGGCGTGCACGGCCCGGGCGACACGACGACGCGATCAGGCTCCCGCACCAGCAACGCGTCGACGTCCTCGACGTCGTTGCGCACCACGTCGACGTCGCACCCGAGCTCGCCCAGGTACTGGACGAGGTTGTAGGTGAACGAGTCGTAGTTGTCCAGGACGAGGACGCGGGTCATGAGAGGCGTTCGGCAATGTGGTGAAGGCGCTTGTCGAAGGTGATCAGCTGGGCCTCGCGCTCCAGCGCGGTGGCCAGACCGAGAGCGTCGGGCAGGCGCAGCGATCGGTTGTCCGCGCGCAGCCCTGCCGCCCGGCGGGCGATTGTCCTGTCGAGGGGCACGAGCTCGATCCTCGCACGCTCGACGACCTGGTCGGCGAGGTCCTCCCGGCGCTGTGCGACGAGACCGACGAGGATCTCCGCATAGGCGCTCATCGCCATGAGCAGCCGTGCGTCGCCGATGGTGTCGAAGAAGGTCACGGCGCGCCGGTGGTGGGCGTCGCCGGCGTCGAGCAATCCGATGACGACGTCGGCGTCGAGCGCTAACGCTCCCATTCGCCGCGCAGATCATCGAGGTATCCGGGTGGGTAGGTCCCGCGTGGTGCGGCGCCCGCCAGCTCAGCCACCCAGCTGCGCGCAGCCTCGGCTTCCAGGCGACCGGGGCCCGTGGCGCGGATGCTGACCTCATCGCCGGGCCCCAGCCCAGCGTCACGCAGGACGTCGACCGGGAGCGTGATCTGGTTCTTGCTGGAGATCTTCGGCACACCTTTACTGTACCTGCTTTCCGTAAAGGTGACTACGGCCAGTCGGCCTGGCGCGCCGCCAGCTCGACCGCGCCCTTGACCGCCTTGGCCTTGTTGACCGACTCCTCGTACTCGTAGGCAGGAACGGCGTCGGCGACCGTGCCGCCGCCGGCCTGCAGGTGGGCCACGCCATCCTTGACCACGACCGTGCGGATGTGGATCGCCGTGTCGAGATCGCCGGTGTAGCTCAGGTAGCCCACGGCGCCGCCGTACCCGCCGCGCTTGACGGTCTCGAGCTCGTCGATGATCTCCATCGCGCGCACCTTCGGCGCCCCGCTGAGGGTTCCGGCCGGAAGGATCGAGCGCAGCGCGTCCATCGCGCCGACCTCCTCCCGCAGCGTCCCGGACACCGAGCTGACGATGTGCATCACGTGCGAGTAGCTCTCGACCGCCATGAAGCTGTCGACCTGCACCGACCCGTACTGGCAGACGCGGCCAAGGTCGTTGCGCCCGAGGTCGACGAGCATCACGTGCTCGGCGCGCTCCTTCTCGTCCCCGAGCAGGCTCGCGGCGATCTCCGCGTCCTGCACGGCGTTCTCCCCACGGGGCCGCGTGCCGGCGATCGGGCGTGTCGACGCGTGGCGGCCGGTGACGGTCAGCAGCGGCTCGGGGCTCGCGCCCGCGACCTGGAAGTCGAGGAAGTCGAGGAAGTACATGTACGGGCTGGGGTTGACCACGCGCAGCCCGCGGTAGACCGAGAACGGGTCGACGTCGAGCTTCGCCGACCAGCGCTGGGACGGGACGACCTGAAAGGCGTCACCCGCGTGGACGTACTCGACGATGCGCGCGACCATCGCCTCGAAGCCCTCGCGCGGCATGTTGGACGTGAAGGTGGGAACCGGCGCCGGCTCGCTGGCCGCCAGCTGCGGCACGGGGCCGGCGAGCAGGCGCCGCGCCTTGTCGATCGTCGCCTCGGCGTCGGCGTAGGCCGCTTCGAGGCCGCCTTCGTCCTCGGTGTAGACGTTGACCAGGATCGTCACCGTGTGCTTGAGGTGGTCGAAGACGACAAGCACGTCGGAGAGCATCAGCGCCATGTCGGGCAGGCCGACGGGGTCGGGGTTCGGCGGCCCGAGAGTCGTCTCCACCGTGCGGACGAGGTCGTAGGCGAAGAAGCCCACCGCGCCCCCGGCGAACGGAGGCAGGTCGTCCATCGGGGCCTGGCGATAGCGGCCGACCTCCTCCGCGGCCACGGCGTACGGGTCGCCTTCATCGCCGAGCGACCACCGCAGCACCTTGCGTGGCCGTACACCGATGAAGCTGTAGCGCCCGACGCGCTGCCCCTGCTCGGCGGATTCGAGCAGGAACGCGGGGAACTCCGGCGTGCGCCCGCGCAGCTTGAGGAACGCGGAGACCGGCGTCTCGCAGTCGTCGATGAACGTATGGCGCAGGGCGACGAGGTTGTGCTCGCGCGCGAGCACGCGCACCTCGTCGAGGGAGGGCGAGACCGCGGGCGGCGCGGTCACCGGCGGCGGTCCTGCAGGACCTTCGCCGCGTCGCCGAGCGAGCGCCCGCGCGCAGCCAGCAGCACCGACAGGTGGTAGAGGACGTCGGCGGCCTCGTTGTCCACCCGCTCGTCGGTCTCCTGGAGCGCGGCGCGGGAGACCTCCTCGGCCTCTTCCATGACCTTCGCGCCGACGAGCTCGGGGTCGTCGAGCAGCGCGACCGTGTAGGAGCCCTCGGGGCGCTGCGCCTTGCGGTCCGCAAGCGTCCGCTCGAGCTCGGGCAGCGCCTCGAAGGGAGCGTCGGCGTCCCACCCGACTCCCTCGTGGAAGCAGGTGCGCGCGCCGGTGTGGCACGCCGGGCCGGCCGGGACGACGAGCGCGAGCAGCGCGTCGCCGTCGCAGTCGAGCCGCAGCGCCATCACGCGCTGCGTGTTGCCCGAGGTCGCGCCCTTGTGCCAGAGCTCGTCGCGCGAGCGGCTCCAGAGGTGCAGCTCACCCGTCTCGCGCGTGCGGGCGACCGCCTCGTCGTTGGCGTAGGCAAGCGTGAGGACCTCGCCGGTGTGCCAGTCCTGCACGACGCACGCAACGAGGCCGCGGTCGTCGTAGGCGATGTCCACGGTCCCGCCAGCTTACGCAGCGGCCACGGCAAGCCGGGGGCCGGGCGGGGAGACGAACGACGCCGGCGCCTGGTCCAGGTACCAGCCGAAGGCCCGGTCCACGAGGGGCTGCGGCGCGATGGCACGCAAGAGGAGCGTGAGCATCCGCGGCGGCAGGGCCGGAATGAGCCGCTGCAGGAGCAGCGCGCGGCCAAACGCCCCCGCGTGCGCAGCGCTGAACGCGCCGTAGCGCTCCAGCGCCTGCTCACGCGTCTGGGACCCGTCGTGCACCGCGCGCAGCTCGCGCCCGCAGGCCAGGCCGAAGTACAGCGCGGTGCGGATGCCCTCGCCCGACAGCGGGAAGCAGTGGCCGGCGGCGTCGCCCGCGAAGAAGACGCCGTCGGCCGCCGCGGGGCGCAGGCGGTGCGGGAACCAGTTGCCCTGATAGCGGACGCGGTCCACCTCCAGCCGCCCAGCGAGGTCGTTCGTCGGCTCCTTGACGTGGTCGCGCGGCTCGTAGGAGCCGACACCGACGCGCTGCTCCTCACCGGCGGGCACACGCCATCCGTAGCCGCGGCGCGCGAGCGTCCGGTCCACCCAGACGTCGAGCGCGTCGTCGGGCGCCCCCGCTTCGGGATGGACCTCAAGGCCCCGGCTCAGCGGGGCGTCCGGCGGCTGGAAGTGCGGGTCGCTCAGCACCCGGCGCCAGCCGCACGCATCGACGATCAGCGGCGCGTGCAGCGTCCCGCGATCGGTCTGCACCGCGTCGGTGCCGGGCACTCGACCCTCGATCTTCGCCGTCTCGAAGCGGGCGTCGCACTGCGCGAAGAGCAGCTCGCAGAGGCGGCGGTAGTCGAACGCCGTCCAGCTCCACGGCAGCCGGTAGCGGACCGAGCCGTGCGGTGTGGTGAAGGTCATCGCGGGCAGCTCCTGCAGCGCAGCCTCCTGCAAGCCCAGCGCCTCGAGCCACGGCGTGGGGATCGCGCAAGCCGACGTCGCGCGTTCCCCGACCTCGTAGCGGTCGACGATCAGCACGTCGGCGCCGCTGCCGGCCAGCTCCCGCGCGACGGCAAGGCCGGCGAAGCTGGCCCCGCAGATGAGGACGTCGGCGCTCGTGCCTTCGAGCGTCGTGCGGTCGCCCCCGCGCGCGGTCGCCCGGACGGTCATCGCACCATCGCGCCGACCGCGGCGGCGCCCGCCTCCCACGGCGCGAGCTGCGCGCGGCGGCCGACGACGTCGAAGCCGATGCGCTCCACGCGCGTCAGCACGCGCTCGTACACGCGGCGGGCGACGCGCATCCCCGGCCGCACGGCGGGGCTGAGGTGGTCCGCGACGGCGCCCGCCTCGGTGAACAGCGTGCGCGCACGTTGAACCTCCGCCTCGAGCACGGTCCGCGTCGAGGCCGACGGCCGGCGCGCGCGCAGCGCGTCCTCGTCGAGGCCAGGCAGATAGACGCGGTCGAGCTCCCAGTCCTCGCGCACGTCGCGGATGAAGTTGGTGAGCTGGAAGGCCACGCCCAGCCGAGCGACGTCCTCGGTCAGCGCCGGGGGAGCCCCGAGCAGCGGGGCCATGATCCGGCCCACGGTCGCGGCGCTGCCGTTCATGTAGCAATCGAGCGCCTCGCGGCTGGTGATGCGCACGGGCCCGCAGTCGATCCGCATCGAATCCATGTAGGTCGGCAGCAGCTCCAGGGGCAGCTCTCGCCGACGGCCCGCGTCGATGAGCGCCGCGATCACCGGGTGCCCGGACCAGCCGCTGTCGAGGCCGTGCTGAAGCTCAGCCTGCCAGGCGTCCAGGGCGGCGCGGCGATCCTCGGGGGAACCGTGCGCATCGGCGCCGTCGACGATCTCGTCGGCCCCTCGTACGAAGCCGTACAGCGCGTGGACCGAAGGCCGCACCTCGGCCGGCAGACGGCGGGTCGCCCAGTAGAAGGTGGGGTCGTGGGGGGGGCGGGGGGGCCGGCCCCCCCCCCGCGCGGCCCCCCCCCCCGCCGCCCGCGCGGCCGG